>Ga0210003_1000278_pt1 | contig 45712 bp, 80 predicted proteins | sample LantaG_FD_182804 | JGI IMG/M metagenome (GOLD analysis project Ga0210003, IMG submission 182804) | Deep subsurface microbial communities from Baltic Sea to uncover new lineages of life (NeLLi) - Landsort_02402 metaG (SPAdes) (version 2) | ecosystem: Environmental > Aquatic > Marine > Oceanic >... | reverse complement strand
GTTACTATCACTAAAATTACTTAGACTACAACAAAACGTCAATCCACCAGTACTTATCCCATGATTAATTCCTGTTAGAGTTACATAATCCCCGCCATCAAAATATAAACTATTCCTTCGCCAAGTCGGTGCGGCAGCTCCAGCTCCGAATGTGCCGTTATTTCCGCAATGAGATTTATCATGAACTACAGTACCCGAACCTGACTTGAAGTCATATATAAGTTTATCGTTGCCGATATGGCGGATAAAGGATTCGCCGCCTATTTGGTTAGGGGATAAGGCACTCCCTATCCCACATTGTCCACCTACTCTTCTCATTGAATCACCTACTTTATATTTCTTCTGTATATTCTGCGTCGTAAACTAATTTAGCCAGATAATCTATTATCTTTGCCCTTACTATAGATTTAGCTTTGGTTGCGGTAAACTCTTCCTTTGGCAAACTAATTGAATCAGAATAACCCAATTCACTCACCAAGAAATTAGCCACTTTATTCCAGCCAAATTTATTAGGTTCTTGTTCTGTATAAACATTACTTAATTTGTATTTAATATTATATGTCGCCATTAGCCAATCCCTCCAACCGAGCCAACTGCTCTTATAATAGTGTCATTTTTTACTTTTCCTGTTGCAATACCAGGAGTTCCTTCATTTGATTGAACAATTAATCTCATCTCAAAAGGTATTTGATTAATATTAGCCCCAATTGCCAGATATCCTTCAACTCTATACGCTATATAAGTGGTATTAAGGTCTGTAAGAGTTACGGCGGCACTCATATCAGTCCAAGTTCCATCTTTATTCCTTGCCTGTAATTTATATATTACGTCAGCAGTGGCATTTCCAGCTTTAACTGAAAAACTAATATTGTAATAAACCCAAGCTAAAGTTCCTGTTAATCTGGGGAAAAAATTATCTGTTTTAAAAGATAACAATTCATAATCAGTATTAATGGTTACAGTTACTATTTCAGCACTATATTGCACTCCATCAGCTGTTCCCTGTGCCCTGACGGGATATATTGATACATCAAAATTAGCATTCTTATTTTCCAAAGCAGCATTAGTTACTACTGTTTGATTCTCCATTCTCTTCACTCTCCTTTAAAAACTTTAACATTTCAGCTTCTGTCGTATTTCTATGTAATATCATTCCTTTTTCTTTAACTTCTTTTCTTATCTTACAAATATCAGCCATAACATTTTTCCTATACTTAAAATGTCTTTTCAATTTCTCAATTAAAATAGGGTCATAAGTATTTAACTTCTTATCCTTATTAAATCGAGCTATAGGTTGTTTCGTCTTTCGACTAATCACTACGAGGTTAGGTTCGGTACTATAAAATAACATTTCTCTCCTTTTAGAGAAGGGAAGGCAAAAGCCCTCCCTTCAATTTTCCTTTAGTACAGTTGAATGAAACCTACACTTACTGTAGCTCCAGAAACACCAGTAGCCGGGATTACTCTCATCAAGATTGAACCCCTCTTGTTGATTACTCCAGTTAATACTACCGATTCTTCCTGCAAGTATTTTGCAGTTTCTACCTGGAATAAATTGCTACTTGCCACAAGCGGTTGTCCTTGTATTGGGGGTATGCCACCTTTAAGTGAGGCAGCCCAGAAAGCACCAGGTACAAAACTAACTTGTGGACTGGTTGCAGCACTATTGATTACAAAGACACAAATCTGTTCAGTTCTCTTGGTCGGATGTAAAATAAATGTGTCTATTTCATCAAATGTGGCAGCAGCAGCGTCAGCATATACGTTCCATACCAGCGGGTATACTGGTTTTACTACTTCGATAGCATCAGCACTAACTACTGCTTCAATTATGTAACAGCCATCATTATTTATAGCAGGCTTTGCGGTACTTACTGAAGCTCTGACAATTATCTGGTTACCAACAACAGCAAAAGCAGTACCAATTCCAGTCATAGCTATTCTGTAAGCTCCATCAGTTTCAATGGTAAAAGTAGCAGCTCCAGTATCTGTTTTATTACAGGTAGCTGCTACAACTGTCAGAACTTTCATGCCATCTCTTACTAAATCTGTACTAGTAGGTACATCTATATAAGCCATCTTATTTCTCCTTTCTTATTAATTTTTTTATTTTTTAAGATATTTTATCACTTTCATTATTAACTCTGGACTATCATTAAAATAGCCAATTCTTTTTTGTTGTACATGATAATCCTCATCTATGGGGGAGTATCACCTCCCCCATAATCTCCTCATCAGATAACAGTCTCAGGTGCAAATTCGAGGTCTAAGTAAAATAACTCTTTAGGTTTTACCACCCGTCCGCCCCAGACATGAAGTCCACGCACTAAGTCAGCGAAATATCCTTGTGAACGAAGGCTTTCAGCTTCGGTCATTTGGTCGGCAAAAGCGAGAGCTTGATAAGAGCCAGCGGTGATGATATTACGCTTGTATCCAGCGGTAACAGGGTCTAAAGCAGGACAGTTGTTTGACATAAACATATCGAATTGTAATATGTGTCCTATAAAACCATTCTTCAATTCACCCTTCAAGTCGTCAGCCTGAACTATACCAGCTAACAAGAGTTTCAAAGCAACCCATGGAGGTATAGTTAAAAACTTTTTATCTACGTTTACTCCATTTAAGGCTGTCCACAATTCGCCGATGTAACTGGTTATAAGTGCTGTCGTCATGGCGGTACTCTTCAGGACATAAGTCCCATAAGCTGATTGTGTGTACAATCCAGCCAGAAAAGTATCTACCTCTTGTAACAGTCCATAAGCAGCTTCTTTGGCATAATGTTGTCGGGCAGCAGGGTCAGCTTGCAATTCTGTGATGTCGTGTAGTTTAATAGCATAGTCTTTGGCATGGTCAATATCCAAAAACATGGCAGCAGCTTGAACGTCTTGATAAGTAATTCCAGTTAGATGTGCTGCGTCCCATACAGGATCGCCAGGGTAGTAATCATTAATGGTTACTCCACCATAGCCTTTCAGTTTTATCCTATCGCCTTTTTCCTTAATTAATCCGCTGTACTTTTTATCAGCAATCTTACCAAATACGAGTTTATTCTTTAGTTCCTCAAGTAATGTTGCAGCAAAAATTACAGGTATTGCGTCTTTGAATGACATTTTGTTTCACTCCTTTCTTAAATATTTTTAATTGAGCCTCCGTATCGGAGTGTACCTGAAATACCTTTCAGTTAGGTTTACCACTTTTCAGCGGATTTATTTATATCTGCAAGATTCTTACGAGCTTCTTCTGGTTTCATGGCTGCTACTTCTTCAGATGTGTAGAATTTAAAGCCATATTTTTTCGATTCACCAGTTAAGCCCTTCTTGTCCACTTTGCGATTTCCCATGTTATCGAGGATTTTATCGTTCTTAGCTAATTCAAGTTTTGCTTTTATTTCAGGGTCTTTTAAACCTTCTTGATACAGTTCTTCACCAGGGTCATCAGAATGATAGATAGCTAATTCTCTATACTTTTTACCACCTACTCTACTTATGGCAGCCTGATAAACTGTATCGAAGTCCAAACCTATATCTTTCTTATCGGCATATCTTGTTTTGGCAGCACTTACAGACTTTTTGAAATTGTCATCAAGCATAACTTTTTCGTTAGCTTCTTTTACAACTTGCTGAGCCTTCTCAATACTTGACATAACTTTTGATTCAATATCTCTTCCTTCTTTTTTGGTTAAGATATCTTCATCTCCACCTTCAATAACAGATTTTTTAGCTTTAGCAGATTCGTTTTCTGCTTTTATTGATTTGAGTTCTGTTTCTAAAGCTGATAATCTGGATTGAGCTTGTGTCAATTCAAAAGTCTTTTGCTGTCTTTCTGTTCTTTCTCTCTGTAAATCATTGATTATGCCTTTATGTTCTACTTCGCTATAGGTTTTTTCTTCTTTAACTTCGGTTTCTTGCCCTTCTATTGTTTCCTCTTTCATGTTTAATCACCTCCTTTTCTCCCTGAGGTAGGGAATATTCCTGTTTGTTGCCCCACAGGTAGGGATATTTTAAATTCGCCCTATGAGCGATTGTTGTTTAGGTGAGCTTGCCTTCCCTTTAGCTTGGTTGCCAGCCGCTGCCTGTCGAGCTTCTATTTGCTTTTGCTGTTCCTGTTGTTTTTGTATAATGGCTATCATTTCATCTTTGCGTGAAATGTCCATTGAGTCTAATAAAAACTCTACAGGAATCGGGAACCCAGCTTCAGTCAATCGAGCTAACATCTCAAAATTAGCCAAACGAATAGTCGGACTTGATGGGCGTTGTGACACTTTGATGCCATAATGACCGACCCTGAATGATTTAATTGCCTGAAGTAATTGTTGAGGGTCTATCTTCATTTTTTCTTCAATACATATTTCAGCTATTTCTTGCGGTGAGTAGACGTTGGTATGACGAATAAACTCTACCAAAGTTTCTCCGAAGATTTGTTGGGTGTATTTATAATTGTCAAAAACTACATTGGAAATAACCATGCCCTGTTGCTGTCGTCTCAAATTGGCTATGCCTGATTCTTGTTTAACTTCCTGTCCTTTACTGGCACTATTTAAACCAGATATCCTGTCTATGTTATTGACTGCGTCTTGTTTATGGACAAAATGCCCTGCGGGGACTTGGTTAGGTTCTATCTTAGTAGGAGGTACATCACCATACTCGATGACTACACCAGCTTTTGAGCCAAAGGTTTCTAAAACACTTTTAACTGCACCTTGTATTTTCTTATTCAACCAACCTGTATTGGCAGTTCTATTTAAGATATGAAGTATGCCCGAACTTGTTTTATTAATTTCTTCTTGAGGGGATATAAGATTGTCTACTACGCCGAAGGTATATCCGTCAGCCCAGTAAGGGCAAAATCTAACATAAGGGAATAAAGTCAATCCACTAAAGGGGTCTTCAATATTTTCCAGAACAACATCCCCTAAAGTAGTGGTCATATTCATTACAGGGATTACTCTTTCTATGGTGTTGTAGCGAAGGGGTCTTCTTTCTTTTTCTGCCATTTCTCTGTCTTTAGTTAGGAGTGCGTCTAAAACATGTTCTTGAGATTTATGAACAGGAATAAATTGAAGGTTGCTTTTATCTATTAAGAATAGTTGGTTTTTATAAGACTTCCACCATGTTTCTTTTATACGGTAACGGAAATTGGAAGGGTCTAAATTATCTGTATCGGTTTGTTTTGCCCCTGACATTTCAAATATATCTTTCCCTCCATTACGACAATATTCTCCAAGATAATCTTCTAAATCTTCTGCTTTGTTTGGATAGAGTAGACAGGTTTGTTCTTTATCTCCCCAGAAATATTCGATAACATATTTAGCTGTCCTGTTCAGGTCATAGGTTTTGGCATTGGGGTCTTCTTTTACATCAAAAGAGGACACCCTGCTCATGTTCAAATCCCCGTTAATGATGTCTTTATCATAAGAAATATCTAATTTAACCCAACCTTTACCGCCTATACCACCGTCTAAAAACTGCATGGACTGTTCAAATTCTCCATTAGATAAATCCATAGAATGTTTAGCTAACCCTGTAAATACATCAGCGACTACTTGATTACCACCTTTTCTCGGCAAGACATTGATATCATTTCTGTTTTCTCTCTCCATTCCTGACAGTAAGTTGATAGTGGGTAAGATATGATTGATGGTAAGAGCAGGTCTTCTTTCTTTCTTTAAAGCGGCTAAAGTTTTAGCGTCCCATTGTTTACCACAATAGAAGTCATAATTCTTGATTGCCCTGTTTAGCCAACTTGAATTGCCTTCTTCTGCTTCCTTCCAGAATTTCTCAAGTTTACCTACAAGGGCAGTTTCAGATTCGTCTTTATCCGTTGATTTTATTTTTTCTTCTTCTAATAATTCCATTTTTTCTCCCAAAAAAAAAGAAGCCCAAAAAACGATTTCTCGTTAATCGAGCTTCTTTAGAGTTTGTATCGCAAGAGATACATTCTTCAGAGTAGTCTCTTAATTATTATTCTTTTTGACTACCCTACCTACCTTTCGGAGAGACCCCTGGTCTCTTATCAGTAGGGTAGAACCTTTAAGGGTTTCGGACGTCTCCATACAGTACCCTCGAACTGTCTGATTTTATTATTTTTCTTTAAGAAAACCACTTATGAAGAGAATCATATTTTTTTACTAACTTCTTATATCCGAGTTCCTTTAGTAAACTCATTAATATCTTATCTGCTTCTATATGATTATCTCCATCATCTAAATTATGATATTCTCCATTTTTATCTGGTTTATCTTTCTTGCCACCATAAGCACGATAACAATTCTCTTCCATTTTTTTTATATACTTTTCTTCAAGTATCGGAGAATAAAATTCTTTTTTCATATTTATACCTTTACATTATTCTTTTTTAATATTTTGTCTGTCCTGACAGGATTCGAACCTGATTGATTACCCTATCCGTATTTTACAAACCATATAGGCACTTCAAGGTTATGTAATCTGGTTACGTTTTCCCAGAACGATACAGGATAGACAAAATTTCATACCTTTACATTCTCTTCCTTTTTTATCCTTGTAATTCCTCCAAGACAAAAATTAATAGTAATAGAGCCAGTAAAATCATTATTATGATTTAGTATCTCACTTATTGCTTTTGATATTATATTTAAAACTTTGTTTATTTTATCTAACTTATTGATTTTAACTACTCCTTATAAATATCACGATTAGGTTTTATTGTCAATTATTCTCTCGATAAATTTCCAAATCCATTCTTTATCAAGACAACATAAACAGTTATCACCGTAAGCAGCACAATTACTTTTATGTTCATTTGACTCTCTGTATTTAAGTAATTCTTTTTCCCATTTTTTCTTTTTGCTTTCAAAATAAACTAGTTCATCATTTTTATCTACATATTTAAACTCTTTCTCTTCCATTATTTCTCCTTTTTAAATCTATTTTCATTGTCAACTTCATTTAGTTTACGCAATTCGTCAGTTTCTTTTTCTATTTGCCTCTGAATTTCTATAACTTTTCCTTCATCTCCATTTAATCTATGTATAACTACACTTCCATATAATCCATAAATATGTGCCATTCTTAATATTTCATCAGTTATTAACATGGCTTCTCCTTTGGTATTTACTTCCATAAATTATAAATAATCATTGCAATACAAGCCCCAACCCCTGATTGAAATATCATCCCTAATATTGCAGATATGAATTTTAACCAATCAGGGTGTTCCTTCTTAAATCCAACCTTAATACCCAAGACAACCCAAAATGATAATATCAAAAATATTGTTATAAAAAATTTATCTAACATTGTTTTTCTCCTTTTAAGCTGACGATTAAGTTTTATTGTCAACTTTCTTCATTCTTTCATTAATATCAAAATACTTCACACGAGTTACTAAATATATCTTACCAGCCTCATAAATTGTATTCCAATTCAATCTTTCTAAAAATCTTGTACTTTTCTCCCCTTGTTCTAATAACCTGATAATATCTCCTAATTCATCATCTGTTAAGTCTGACATACTACCATATTTAAGTAAAAGCTCCTTTGCTTTTTCTGTTTTCATATTATCTCCTTTTATGTTTTTCATTATTTCTCTCCTTTTAAGCACTCATATAATCAAGCCCCAAATCTTCTTCACTAAAAAAATCTTCTACTTTAGCTGGTTCTGACATTTCCTCTGCGTACTGTAGACCCCAAAGCCCCATAACATAAGCACTCCCTCTATCTATTGACCTTCCGTAACTCTTTTTTATTTCATCTCTTGACCGAATCATAAACTTGTCACCTTTGTAAGTATATCTCGGAACGGTTAACTGCCTCTTAAGTTCTTGGTCATCATGGTGGAGTTCTACTTCGTTATCTCCAAATTGTTGACCGGCATACCACCAAATTTGGGCTCGTCTATTCACAAATTGTTTAGGTACTCCCGATTCCTGCTTTTCTGCACTATTTACACACAAAACAGGAAGTCCTTTATTGCTTAAAATAGCAGCTACACCACTTCCTATTCCGATACCATCTATAACATATAAAGATGGTTTGAAAGCTAAACCCATGTTCTCCATTTCATTTGCGATGTAATACTCGTCTTTTTTACCGAATATTCTCGGAAAGGGCATTTTGGCTATGTTGGTGTTTTCCATGGCGTAAATGACTGTCTCATCATCTCCGTACTTCGCCGGGTCACAGGTAATCAACCTTTTTACAGGTTTATGGAATACGTTTTTATCTGCTGCATCCACCCATCTATCCTGAATGACAATATCAGCACCAGCGAGGACATCCCAATTTCCATCTCTGTAAGCCTTTAGAAGTTCAGGTCTATTCCTTAAAGTGTATTCCATGTTAGAAACATAATCTCTCGGTAAGAAAGAATTATCCGAAGGCAAAGAAGGTAAAAAAACAAACCTTGAATTATGCCCTAAAACAAACTGGTCTTTCAACCAGCAGTCAGCAGGATTAGCGGTGTATAATTCTTTAAACGGTAAAGGCACACCATTGATACTTCTTCTTAAAGATAGTCTTAACTCGGTTATTTTATCTTCCTCAATTTCTTCTGCCTGATCAAGACCAAATGCTCCGTATTCTGCACTGTTAAACTTTTTAACTACCTTTTTATTGTCTAATCCCCCATACTGAATTTTGACTCGTCTGTCAATAATTATTTCTTTGTTCTTTTCTTTTATCTGGTAATCATCTTCTGGTATCCATGTTTTCCAGGTTTCTAAAGTAGTATCATCGAAGTCTATGCCCTGAAGTCTCCCTAAAAAGAATAAAGGAATGGGGTTTTTAAGAACAGGGATTTTAAAATGTTCAATAACCGACTTACAATAAAGCCAAGCGTATCTGCAAAGTAAAACTGATTTACTCAACCCCCACCCTTAGCACCACCGAATAACAGACCTCTAACTCCACTTTGGTTAAGTATCTGCAATGCAGTGAGCTGGGTGGGTGTGAATGTGATTTGCTCTTTCTTCTCTTCGTTAAACTCAAAATCCATTGACATTCAGGTTCTCACCTCCTTCTTTCTGATAATTTTTATTATTATTTCTTCAGTATTTATATTGTCGCCTACCTTAACATACCTCGTATTTAATTTTGTTATTTCTATTTTACGCTGTTCTTTTGTTTTCTGATTTAAGACTATTACTTCCATATTTACTCCTTTAAGTATTTTTGCTTTGTTATTTTCTTACTCATATATAGCTTTTTCTACTTTTCCTTCTATTTCTTTACCTCTGACACATAATGTTTTTCTTTGTGCCTTTAATTCTTTAATAAATTTCTTCAAAGTTCCTTCAATTGTTTTATCACAAACCATAAGCGGACAGATGACGTTTTCAGTAAAAAATTGTCCACAAGTCGCACAATAAAACTCACCTGATTTTTTGATAGTAATTTCAAAATTATCCAATTCATCAATCTTCCAACCATCCTCATAATCGGTAACTTCCCAACCAAAATAAATACCGTCTTTAAATTCTTTTGTTGACTGTTCTATCGTATAAGAACCTTTTAATTCACCAGAAGCCATTAATCTTGTTATTTCAGTATTTAAGTCGCTATCAATTTCCCTCAATCTATCATCTTTTATAAATATTTTTTTCATATTATTTCCTCCTTCAAGTATTTTTTCTCGAAGTCATCCATCAATTCTAATAAAACACCAAATTTGCTTTCTATATCCCATACATCAAGCTCTTGACCACCATGAACTTTTTTAAACGCCTTCCATATATGCTTATACTTCTTATTTTCTTCTCCTTGTTTAAGTAGGGAAATGATGTTATTTTTTTCTTCTTCTTTTTCATCACTTGTTCTTGCACTACACGAATATTCTAAAACCCAATCATCAAACACACTTATTACTTTTTCTATCGCCTCTTTAGTTTCCATAATTTCCTCCTCTCGTTTCTCTTGCGAAACAAATCTAAAACTTCTTCAATACAAGCTATGATATTTTCTCCGTAAATCATACAGAAGATAGTAAGTAACATACCAAACATTAAACTAAGCTCTACACTAAATACCAGTCCAAACAAACAAGCAAGAGAAATTACCATCACAAAAAATATAACCAATAATCCAATACAATAAAGAATTGTTTTTATATCCCTTACCAAATCACTTATTAATTCTTTTCTGGTTTCCATAGTTCCTCCCTTATATATACCAAACTATCCAATTAAAACTACATTCATCTTTCTGATATTTTAAAATCTTCTTTGCTTTTAATTCTTTTTTAAACCACTTCTCTAAACTCTCAGGTTTTTCTTTTATCGTAAGCATTTCAGGTATATATGTTTTCTTGATTAATTTAGACGCACCGTCTATGATATGTCTTTCAATTATTGTATTTAACTTTTCCCTTTTAATAACTTTCTTTTCTATCTTTTCACAAAGTTCACAAAATTCTTTGGTTTCTTCAACAGTCATTTTAGCTATAAGCTCGAATATATCCACAATTTCCTCCTCTCGTTTCTCAAGAGAAACATTTACTTTTCTTTAAATCTAATTTGTTGTTCTTGCATGGCTTCTTGTAGTGGGTACTCTCTTATTCTTGTTTTTACGTCCCTAAAAATATCACAAATTAACCAACCGGTCATAAAACCTAAAATGTAATTAAATATCATTTCTTTACCTCCTTCCATGCGTTTACTCCCCCCCATGACGAAAGGGTAATTTGCCCTTTGTTTACAACACTTTCATTTTTTCTCTAATATCCCTAATTTCCCCATAAAAACCTTAAAATATTCTTCATTCTCACTACTTACCACTAAATCCACTGAAGTATCCCTGTCTAAACCAACACAAGCCCTATAATTATCCTCAAAGTAATGAGAAGAAGAACCAGATACATTACTAAAGACTGTCCCCTTTGGAATGATGATATCCTTTATAGATATTAACTTATCCATTTTATACTCCTTTCTTTTACTTTTATTTACTTGAATCCTTTGTTATATATAGCTTTCTTGAAAAGCTTCATGCGTAATGAGTTGGACAGGGTCATCGGTATATATTTATTTAAAAATATAACCGAGGCACCCCCACCCCTCCCTCTCTTGTTTTCAAGCTAATAAATAAAAGTTGTCTCCATCGGATGGGCAAGTGATACCAAAGCGTTATGTACCAACACTTCTAATTTTTACTCAAATCACCTAATCAAGCTCAATTTAGGCTCAATCAGGCTCAATGTATGCTCTTATTCTGCTCAAAATAAGCTATAATCATTATAAATCAATGCTTTTATCTACTCAACATAACGTTTATTATGGGACTATAAACTCATTAAATGGTAATTCTAAAGGGTTTCATCGTCTTGATTATTCTCTATTTGCTTAATATCCGGCTTTTCTTTGGTTTTAAAGGGTATTAATGAGATACTTTCTTGTTTCTGGGATGATCCGATTAGCCTGGAGGCTTCTAATTTAGCTATTGTAAGCTCTTTTTGATTGATATTGATAGTGATTGAGGTGTCTTTACCGGTTGGGGCTTCTCTCATAAACTTCTTATCGTTAAATTCTGAATCAGCTATAGAAAGCAGGTATTTCAAGGCTCTCCAGTCTTTTTCTCGTTTGTTTATAGAGTATTCTTGTAAGAGTTTTAGCTGGTTTTTGATCCATTTATCTTGAGCGTGTATAACGGCGTTAGAGAAATCGACCTGTTCCCTCCTCCAGTTGTTAATACTTTCTCTATATATCCCGGAAGAAGCAGAAACGGAAGCAATAAAGAAATGCTTTTCAAACAATCCAATCAGTTTCTTGTACATCTCCGGAGTTAATAAAGTGGGTCTTCCTGGCTTTCCCTTCTCTTTACTTTGTTTGTTATCTTCTCCGGGGACTATTAATTTAGACTGCTTAGGATCATCTGAGATAAGTTTTAGTTTTTTCTCTTTCATAGGTTAAAATATAGCAATTAATTAAAGTATCTACAAGGTTATATCTTTTATTAAAGTATTTCTTGACATTTAGCGTATTTAGTGTATAATGATAATAGGTTAAAAAATATAAGTTTAGGAGGTTTAAAGATGGAAATTAAAAGCAGGTTAGAAATTGAAAGCCCGGAGTTATTAAAAAAGGTTAATAAATTCATTAAAGAAAAGGATCAAGGTATTAGTTATTGTACTTCGTTGGGAATAGTGAAACAAGCCGGGAAGGTTTTTTATAGTTCTAAGAGTGCCTTTGATTTATTGTGGAAGCTGTCTTTTTATTTTAACCAAAGCGGTCAAAGTACCCCGCAATGTGGAGATATAGCTTTAACTAATAGAAATGGCAAGCATAACAAAGACACTAAGGTTATTAATAACTGTGGTTTACATCAATGCTGGTTTAATGGTTGTGTTTCTACCCGGATAGGTGAATTTAGCCGGGCTGAGTAAATAGGTTTATAGTCTCCATCTCTTATAGGGATGGAGATTATTAAGCTTATTTTAGACTGATACTAAAATATTAATAGGGGGGTTTTAAAATGTTAGTAAATCAATTTAAGGTCAAGAATCAATTTGTATTGAAGGATGATCAAGGCAATGAGTTTTTGCAGAGTTATAATTCCATTATAGTTAAAAGGGATATAAATAACAATATCTCTTTAGGATCTAATTGGGATTATAACAAGACAACCGGAAAATATAGAAATTTATATCTTGGTGAAACTAAAAAAGAAACTGAAGCAAAGATTAAAAGTGGAGAATATAAAATAGACAATACATTATAGCAGGCTTAAAAGAGGGGTATATTGGTTTATACCCTTCTATTAAGGTTACTATTTTTATACGAAGGAAGGAGGTGATAAGAAAATGAAAGCAGGTAATAGTAAATACGATGTTGGAACAAGAATAAGAATCCGAAACATGAAAGGTGAAGATAAATGGCTAAATGGTATGGAAGGATATTTGACTCATCCTTTCGGTTGTTTTGGAAAAGGTACTGATGTTGGTGTTTATCTCGATAATAAAACATTAGTAAACATGGGAATTTGTAACTTAATGAATAATGAATTTGAAGAAATAATAGAATAAATGTATCGCAAGCGAAACAAAAGGAGGGTTAATATGAAAGAATATATTTGTCCGGAATGTGGTAAAAAGTATACTGGTTGGGCTATGATGTTTGTTAAGTGTTATTGTGAGTGTGGGTACTGGTTAAACTGGGATTTATTTATACCACTGATCTAAATAAAATATTAATGAAGGAGGTTCAATATTGTGGATATTCATAAAGAAATGGTTATATGTATGAAATGCGGGCAAATAAATTATGTTGAAGTAAATCAAGATAATAAATTAACAAAAAACCATATCACTTGTGAAGAATGCAATAATACTGCCCATATTAGTGAATATGATTATAATCCTAACAAAATTAAAATATAAAATGTATCGCAAGAGAAACAAAAATAAATAGGAGGTCTATTTAATGAGAACGGTTAAGTATAAAACAATGAGAAAAGGGATTCAATTAATAATTGAAATTGGTAAGGGGTTTATAGGGAACAAAACAGGTTGGAATTTTAGAATATATTTTGACGGTAGAACATACCCAAATGTTATTAGTGCTTTATACAAGACAAGAAAAGAGACTAAACAAAAGATGGAAACTTGGTTATTTACGGATCATCTCGATACTTATGGAAGTGCAGAATAATAAAATAAAAAGGAGGGTTTTATAATGATGAGTGTTAGAAAATTATATGAAGGTCAGCCATTTTATAAGGTCGCTAATGGTTATCATGTCGAGGTTGAAGGTTGTATAGTTAATATTAGAGTGGGGTTAAAAGATATTAAAAATAGAAATGTAACAAGTATTGAAATTATCCCTGATAAATACGCCGGTGAACCTAAATGGAAAGTTACTCCTAAAGTACATAATATAAGAGTAATAAAGTTGAAAGGTTAAGCAGTCAGAACTCAGGAGATAGTTTATCTTGGTTCTATCTCCTGGCTTGTGGTTACTTAATTTATACGAAAGAAGGGAGGTGAAAAAGAATGAAATTTATAGCATATTTTACACATGAAGAATACGGTTATAAGGAATTTGAAGCAAAGGATCAAGAAGAGGCAGATCAAAAAATGGGAAAACTTCAAAGTGAAGGTAATTTTCCGGATGACTTTGACAGAGTTAAAAATGAAGGTTGGGTAATGGCAGATTTAGAGGTACAATCATAAGGGGGTCTTTAAATACGGTCGTCTGGTGCAGTCCTGAGCATTCAATTTTGACTGAAATCACTAAAAGGGGGTGAGAGATTGAAAACTATAAGAAAATCAGAGTTAAGGGAATTAGTTAAAACCAAATCTTTACGAGAGATTGGAAAAATGTACGGTGTAACTTATGAGAGAATAAGACAAATATGTGTTTACTGGGGGATTGAAAGAAGGGGTTGGAATAGGATCAAGTTGGTAGATGATGAGCAAAAGGGGGTTGATTTTTAAAGTAGATGAGGGAAGACGGGTTTCGCCTTCCCTCTTTTTTTTTATTTCTTTACTTCTTTTCCGATTATGGTCAAGTTTACTGGTTTCAATTCCTTTTTTTCAGTAGGATATTTTCTTAATAGTTTATACTCTAAATCATAACCTGACTCTTCTACTAACTGCTTCAATATTTCTTTTACTAAGAATTGTTTTTCCGGGTTTGTTGCCGAACGTATATTGATCCTGTTTTCCAGTTGTAGAACGGATAAATCATAAGTTAGTTTACCACAGTATTTCTGCAAGGTTACAATTTCTTTTCTTAGCTTCTTACATTCTTCCCATAACCGGTTGAGAGATTTACCACGTTCTTTTTGGTTCTTACGGTATGTCTCCATTACTTTTACTAAGGTGTCTACATTATTTTTATAGGTGTATAATTCCATTTCTATACGGTCAACTTGATTTTGGTTACCCATTTGTTTTTCCTCCTTTCTTGTTTATTAATAATTCTAATCATGCTATTATATCTATTACTTTCTTTGTAGTCTCTTCAACAATCCTGCTTGCATTTTTACTATCAAATATACCCTCTGGTATTTTACTCCAACACATACTACCTTCTCCTATTGCTTCTCCAATGATTTTTTCAATCTCTTTAATCTTTTCAGTTTCCATGCTTCAACCTCCTTTCTTGTTTATTTCTTCTAACACTTCTTCTTTATACGGACATTCTTCCCAGCCAGGACAATCTAAAAACTTACTTCCTTTGTAGTTTATACAGTCATGGCAAAATACTCTTATTTTGTACTTTGCATTAGTCACATCATCCATTATTTTGTTTAGACTCTTACCGTATCTTTTAATAAAGGAATCCCTTAAAGATTTTACCTCGTAAGCACTTTTGTTAGTGGTTACTTTACCTTTGGTTAGGAATTTATCCCGGTATCTTTGTTGTATTATTTCTAATTTTAAGGGGTTTTTACTACGCCATATTTTATTCCTCCTGGTTAATTTTGTTTTATGATCCTGATAATACTTCTGGAAATACTCTTTAGACATGGTCATGGCTTAAACCCAAACCATTTGCTTAACAAATCTACCAAGTATATCTCTCAACATCGTTCTATTATTCAAAATTGCATGTTCCCTTTTATCCATCAATTCTAAATTTTCTATTCTATTGTCTGTTTTAATCCAATTAATATGATGGACTAATTCCCAAGGTTCAAGACATCTACCCAAATATTTAGCCATTACTAAACGGTGTTCTAAAATACAATCATGATGATCCCGCATTTTAGCAAATGGGTTTGTGGAATCAACCCAAATTAGAATATATCCACTACTATGTTTTTGCCTCCCCCCTTTCCAAGAATTGCTATTTCCCCCTTTTTTATAAATTATATTCTCTAATCTGATTCTATTTTTCCCATTATGCTCTAAATAATATTGTTTATGATATTCTTTCTCCTGTTCTTTATCTTTATAAGGCATATTCTACCTCCCCTTTATGAATAAAATTCTTCTTTCTTCCCTACATACCCACACTTCGGGCATTTTATTTTATACTCATAATCTTCTCCACTTATCAAGCTCTTAATATCAGACCTACTTAAGTCTTTAGCTTTCTGTATCCACTCTTCATAGTTATCTTCAGTGGCTATCATACCAGCTAAATAAAGTTTCTCTGAGTCTATTCCTTCTAATTTAGCAGGGGAAACATTATACTTTTGCACCCAAAGCTCGTAGTTTTTTATTAGCTTGAAGACATAGCCACGACTCAGGCTTATTTCGGGTGTACCTAAATATTGTTCAAAGGTATCATAACCTAAGGTCTTGTAATACTTCCGGTCTCTGGAAACCTTTAACATAACTGCTAAATTCCAAAAACTTTTAGTTATATCTCCTTTTAGCTTGATGATTAATGTATGGTTGTCGTATGCTTCATTTGTAACTTGTGTAGAGTCCATTCCAGTTCTATCTCCAAATCCTTCTTCTCTATTATTGTCCACTTTCGGGAACCTCCTTCCTTATTAGCTTCTTCACTTAATTTGTACCACCATTCTTCCCCTCGTTTTTGTTTTAGCCAGTTAATGAAGTCTATTGGGGCTTTATGGGCTGATTGATTTGTAAGAGTATGGCAACCTCCACATAAAGCAATCCCATTTTCAGGACACCAGCGAACTCTAAAGTTTGATCTTCCGTAAATGTGATGAGGTTGGATTGAGTTACCACTTCCCGGTGATTTTCTTTTTCCACATCTCATACATTTGTTACCATCACGAAGTAATATAATTTCTCTCCATAATTTATCAAGATGGTCATTTAACTTTTTTAAATCACTTCTCGGTTTTCTTTTCTTTTTCTTTTTGTATGCCATCATTAAGAATCCTAACATTTTTTACTTTCTCCTTTAATAACTTCTGAATTTTTATAACTTCACGCCCCCGGATATACCAAAATCCTCTGAAATTCTTACCTTCTGCCCTCCCCTCTTCAAGTATTTTGACTATATCCTCCTCCTTTCTTTGTATTATTTTTGATACATCCGAGGGAGTGTATAATTTATGAAAATGAAGTGTTTTCATTCTCCTCTCACTTCTCTTTCTATGTCATTTATATAGTCGGTTAGGTTAGTAAAATATCCTGGGAGTGAAACCCACACATCATATTTATTCTTCATTTTTTCTACTATCTGCTTATACTTCTTGTTTTCTTCCCCTTGTTCAAGTAATGATATAATTCGTTCAAAATGCCCTTTAGTTTCTGGTAATAAAGGAATATCATTCCCACTTATTATCATTTGAATAGCCATTTTACAAAACTCTATCGTATTCATCGTTTATATCCTCCCTGTCCATTTCAGTATAAAGATAACTTCCATAAGCACTACCGTAGCAAATAAAGCCCACCAAGACCAATCTCGTTCAGCCTTTTTGACTGGTTTACTAAAACCTTTTAATCTTTCATTTCCCCATTTTAAACTCATTGGTTTATTCCTTTCGGGAAGTATTTTTGCTCTAAATCCTCTAAAAACCACCTCGCATATTTAATTGGATGGTCTTCTGTTATTACAGTGAAAAAGAATTTATTGTTTTTAAACCCTAATTTCATATTTTCCACTATCGCCTTATACGCCTTTAGTTTCACATTCTCTGTTTTTAACTTTGTATTCTCCGCTTCTAATTCCTTTAATCTTTTAGTCCATTCATTTTTCATTTAATAAACCTCCATTTTTATTTTATTACCCAAAATAATATCAACCATAACAAGGCTTTTTCAGTAATCCTCTTATGTGTAATAACTTCAATAAGACTATTAATTAAAACTACTACACAAGCCATTATCTTTAAAGTTTCCATTTTAATATCCCTCCATTTTTTCTTTAAACTCTAATATTCTCATATCTAACTTCTCATGATTTTTTATATCAGTTTTAGGTAGATTCTTTTTTATACTCTCCAACTTAAAAAAACTCGTTTTATTTTGAACTTTGACATAATTAACTTTATCGTAATACCACATTATCCCTGGGTTGTCTGAATAAAACTCTTGAGTTAACTTTTCTCTTTTATAATAAGATAAATCCTCATACTCCCTGACCTCTGAAGTTTTAGAAGGTAAAGACATAAAATATATATCATCTAAAGCCCTCATCCCCCAGTAAGCACACTTTATAAGATATTCGTCTAAGGTTATCTCTCTGTGCTTTAATTGTTTAAGCATTTGATTTAAAGTCGTAGAGTATTGTCCTGATGGTGAAGTTATTTCCATTTATTTTATCGCCTCCCATTTTTCGCCAGTCCAGGCTTTTTTATAAAACCTTTCCATTATATGAATCAATAAACAGCTTTTTGTATCGTTAAAATCTAAATTAAAATCTTTGTATCTATCGATGTCACAATTAAGCATCCATTCAATAAAATCTGCTATAATTTCATATTCCTTAGCTTTATAATAAGCCTCTTTATTGAGTTCCTTGTGTGCTAACTCAAATAGCTGTTCGAGTGTGGGTAGCCATTTATGTTCATGTGGATTAAAACTTCCTAAACCAGACTTGCAGAATAAAACAGGTTTTTCCCCGTTATAGAACCAATCTCCTTTTTTAAATTGGCATAACTTCTGTATCTCCTCTGCCTGTTCACACTGGTTAATATAATTATCAGTTATCATATTTTCCTCCTTTTGATTCGCTTGCGAATCATTACTCCTTTTTTATATATTTAGCGTACTTATCTTCTTCAGTCTCATTTAAATAATTTTCAAAATTTATTCCAAATAAAGTTTTAGGCGTTAAATAGTCCTCTAAGGGATTGCCTTCTTTGTTGTATTTACCTCTCCATTTATCACACTTTATATCTATTATCTTTTTGAAGTCCTCTATGGGACGACCTTCTTTTAAACGAGTGATGATATATGTTTTATCAGGTATGTTCATTGAATAATTTTTATTTGCCTTTTCGTTTAAATAGTCAATTATCACTTTAACCTCATTATCATACTTATCGTTTTTCGGGTCTTCCTTCAGCGGAAAAACCCCCAGCCAGCAATTCATAATACTCTGGTTAAGTATGGCAATCTGTTCTTCTTCATCATCACTTAAAGTATTTAATTTTTTTATTAGCAACTCTTCTGCTCTTTCTGTCATTGGCTTTTTTATCTTCTTTCTCATAACCTTAAATTCTTTCCATACCTCGATAAAAACATCACCCTTTGTTTTTGTAATAGTTTCTTTTGTATTAGTTTCTTTTGTGGGTGCAAGAAATTTAACCTCTTTTTCGATTTCTTGCACTACTAAATTTTCATTTCTTGCACTACTAACTGTTTCTTGCACTACTAAATCTTTTGATTTTCTATATGATTTTTTCCTTGTTTCCAATGCTTTCCGATACTGCTTACTTTTTTCTTGCACTACCCATAAATCATAGTTTTTCTGTAAACTTATTGTATTTACTTCATTTTTTATACCTCTACCTTTCTTTCTTTTTATGATTATTATTCTTTTTGCCTCAAGATTTTGTAGAGAATAAATAACCATTCTCCTACTTATCCCAGTCATTTCCATTATCTGAGTAATTGAAATAGGATCTTCTTTTTTGTGCCAGCCATAGGTTTTTCTTAGGATAGCCCAAATAATCTGTCCTTCACTATGGCTGGGATAGTATTTTGCAAATGCTTCTACTAATTCATTTGCTATGTCTACATGACCGTTTTCTCTCTGGGGGTTAGCCATTAAGTTTACCTGCCTTTATCCAATCCCTTACCTCAAGTAAACAAGAATATATAATCTCAGGTGTTACAATAATAATTGCAAGTAAAATTATGATTATAAACTCGTATACTTTTTTGACTGATTTCATTTTTGCTCCTTCCTGCCCTGACCATGCTACCCCCACATGGTAACCTTCTCCACACCTGCATTACCGTAGTCCAAACCTAACGCTTTCACGTTACAGGGCAAGTAATTTTCTTTTTAATTCCAGCCAATATCTTTAGATACATTAACAGCCTCAACTTGTCCAATCTCTTCCTTTTTCTTATTCATGGCACTACCCCAATAATCTCCTGTTTCTCCTTGAAACCAAGGGTCTCCTGATGGAGCAAACCTCCAACGAGATAATAATTGTTCGTATGATAGGCTATCAATATATTTTTTATTTTTTTCTGTTAATTCCATTTCATTCACCTCTTTTCTCCCTCCGAGAATTTGTTATATTAATCCTATTAATCTAAATATTAAAAGCCATATCGCAACCAAAATAATAGTCGGCAAAAGTACATAACGCAAAAATATCATATTATTTACCTCTTTTAAATTTACCTGCCCTGACAGTTGTTTCGTTGATATGTTTCTGAATCTATATTTACCAGAGCTATACAGGGCAGGCAATTATTCTAAGCTAACGGATTATATTGTTTCAATATTTCCTTTAGCTTGGTAAGTTCCTTCTCGGTTAAATTTTCAAGTTTAGGATTATAGCCCATTTCCTTCTCAAACTTCTCATCGTCAACCAAATAATTCTCTCTTCTTAAAGCATTGATTTCATCAATTAAGATATCTTTTGAAAGAGAAGTTTTATCACCTTTTACAAGGGCAGATACGGGCTTCCCATTTTCATCTCTGGGGTTATCAATTTCTCTTTGCTTTCTTGCCCCGATATCCTCTGGGTCTGAAATATCTCCCCACCACATAGCTAACCATTCACTTGCTTTTTCTACAGATAAATTCTTGGGGTCTCCGATTTCTCGGATTTCATCTTTCTCTATGTACCTTGATTCAATCATGCCTTTATGCCAACCCTTTTCATCTCTATAGCCAAAGATTTTATTCTTCTGTAGAGTAGAGGCAGGTTTAAATCTTGTTTCACCTACTGCTTCACTTGCTTTAGTTAGACGGGCTTCTTTGGTTTCTACTTTAGGAGTTCCATCTTCTTGAGTTCCGACTATCTCCCCACCTAAAATAGCTACAGAAGAATCAGCCATTAAATCAATATCTCTAAAGATATGAGCTTCTATTTCATCCGCCCAATTATAAAAATCTTTTTTGTTTTTTACAAAACTACTACCACTACAAGCTAATTCAGTAGCAGCTTTGATGGCACACTGTCTGACTATGACTAATTGAACCTTTGGGTCTCTCTGGATTTCATACTTGAATTTCTTTTCCCAGTAATTGTCTTTGGTTCCATAATTAGTTGAAGAGGTTTCTTCATCTGCACTATTTTTCTCTTGCGAAACATCTTCATCTTTTACAATTTCTTCTAAAACCTTTCCATTAAGCGATACACCTTGTTTATCCCCTTTCTTATATTTACTCACCTTACCCTGAACTTTAAGATATTGTCCTACCTTATAAGCACTTTCTGCACTCTCAATGTTTATCCAGGAACCTATTTCACCTGTATCGTCTTTAAGGATAATCATTTGCGACCAACCATATTCGCCATTATTAGGTGGTTTTGGTGTTTTAATAATTTTCCCTTCGATGGTGATTCCACTAACACCATCATCTAATTCCTTTACTTGATTAATTTTCATTTATTTTTTCTCCTTTTTTCTTATTTTTGTATGTAGTTCTGCATGGCAATTACTACACAGAACCATACATTTATCAATTTCATTTTTAATTCTTTCGATATTCGCACCATTTTTAGCAACAGAAGCTACATCAAATTTTTTGTTTCCGTTATCTATATGGTGAAAAACTAAAGCTTCTACGCATTTTCTGTATCCACAAATAGCACAACCTTTAGATAGCTTATAATAGTTAACATATTTTTTAACTCTTTCACGACGTTGCTTATCTGTTTTTGCTTTTCTTTCACGATATTTTATAGAATATTCTTTCTGTTTTTCAGGAGTGTTATCACGCCACCTCTTACTAACTTCATTTATTTTTTTACTATTTTCATGATAATATTTATTTTGGTATTCTCTTCTCTTCTCTAAGTCTTTACAGGGCATTTACTTCACTCCCTTTTTATTTTTTAATTTTTTACTTATTAGGTATCCTTATTTTTACTTCAAGTAACAATTCTTTTGTTACATTTCTAACGTAATAATCATCATAGTTACCACCAAAATGTTTTTTAAGTATTTGTTGGAAAACTATTTCTAATTGTTTTAACTGGTCGAGCTTTTCTTTTTTCATATTTTTACCTCCTTTTAAATGTTTCTCCGCTAAACATTATTCTATGATTTCAATCTTGATATAATTCACTCTTTTACACTTAATCTTTCCATACTTCATTTCTTCTAAAACCATTTTCTTTTTTCTTTCTATGGTCACTCTCCTGCCTGATGGGTTAAATTGTTCTTCTAATACTTTCCGAAGATTTTTTAAGTTAATCAAAAATTACACCTTCTTTCTATTTCTTTAAGTTCTTTATTGTTATTGAAAATTTCGGATCTTGATGTTTAATTTCTATTCCTTCAACTTTATGGCTTACTGAATTATCTGGATCAAAGACTTCTCCCTCAAGTAAAAACAATCCAATGTTATCAGTCTTGTAATCAATAAGTTTGCTTTTCTCGAATAACACATCATTATCGGACATGATTTGTTTCTTTAAATCGGCTTTCTTAATTGTGGTGGTAACTTTGAGGAACATATTCTTTAATCTTGCAGGTAAAGAAATAATCCAAGCCATTAAAACTTCTTCGTTATAAACCCAAGAGTCAGGCATGACCTTAAAACTAATCGAACCTAACTTACATTCGAGTTTATCTTCTCCGGACCTTTTCAATTCAGATTGTAATAAATCTTCTTCCCTCAAAATTGTAATTGCTAATTTCCCTATTTCAAGACTATTTTCATGGCATAATTTCTCATTCTCTCTATTTAGTAACTCAACATCTAATTCTGCATCTTTAATTTTCTTTAGACTTTTTTCCAAATCAAACTTTTCTTTTACTTTCATTAAATTTTCCCCTCCTTTCATTGATATTTGTAAATTTCATAACCCATATCTTTTATTTCTTCTATCTGTCTTTTTAAATCTTTAATCTCACTTTGATATTCTCTTGCTTCAGATTCAAGAGTTTCAATTTCGTTTGCTAAATCTTCTATCTTATTTTCTAAATCATCATACTCAGCCATTTTTCACCTCCTTTCTCCATAAAAAGACCTTCTTATTAACATTTCTTCATATCACCCTCTATTTCTATCCCTACAGCGAATCTCTATTTAAACGACCAATCATACCAACCCTATCCTTCAAAATGAAAAATCATAACTTGAGTAGGGGTTTTGAGAGCTTCCTGAGGGTTTTTGAGGGCTTCCTTCCCCCAACTCCATTTCGGTTAGGATTTTTACCTAAACGATAGGGATAAAGGGGGCAATTTGTAATTTCACAATCTTTTCTTCCAATGACACTTCCAGCACACTCGAAACAGAATTTCTTGATTGCTTTGACCGGGGATAGTTTCACCTTTAATCTCCTTTAGACCTAAATAAAAAAAGACCGAACATCATTTTTAGACATTCGGTCTTTCTTAGCAATTCCTATTCAGTTCTTTACATCAGATAATCAACTTGGCAATAGTCCTATTATATATCTTATGTAAAGTAGAGTTCAGAAACACTTAAAAAATAAGAATTACCGAATGTCCTATATTATTTACTAACTTTTACTTTATCGTAAAATTTAGCTATTTCAGCTATTTTAGGGTGATAAACTTTGGTTGGAAAATGTTTTTCTCTCACCCATCTTGATAAAGTTGCGATATCTACATCTAAAGTATCCGCTACATCTTTATACTTTAGGTCGGTGTGCTTTACAAGTTCTTTTATTTTTTTGAGATTGGTTTTAACTTCTTGAATATTTTGCATTAAAAAAAGAGTAACATATAAAAAGGCAATTGTCAACTATTTATTTAAAATATTTTATCAAGGCTTTTATACTCTTTATTCTCAAGGCTTTTATAAACTTTTTTAATAAGTTTCATTTCATCTTTACAAAGATATTTGGCAAGTTCTTTTTTTTTAAACTTCTTCAAAAACGATTGAGAATCTACTAACAAATTCTCCATGTCCGAAACGCCTACTATTTTTACTGTTGTAACATTGTTATATTTTTTTAGTGTGACTTCACAATTTTTGTAGTAAAACGTGGTGACCATTTCAAAAGATATAATATCTTCTTTCTTAATTTGCCCCACCCGACTACCCCCTTAAACATAATATTCAATTTTTGTTCGCTATTGCTATTAAATAATACGATGTAATCAAGAAAAGGTTTCAATAAAAAATAACCACCCGGTTAGTCAGACCGGGTGGTGGAGTTTTCTGCGTTCTCGACCGCAGAAAAAATGTATAATTTAAGTCGAGTAAAAAACTATTTTTGAGATATCTGTTTTTGTAAACTGGAAATCAATTCACTATTAGTTACACCTCTGTTTGCTAAAAGTTCAATTAAGTCCATATTCATTTGACATCTTTGATAAAGTGTAATTATTGCTAAACTTTCAAAAAGAACGATTACAATAAGGACTACAATAATTTTCTTTATTCTTTCCATTTTACTTTTTCGCTGTTAAAGCAGTTGCAAATACATCTCCAGTAACAAAAGCGTTTCCGTTAATTTCGAAAGATTCATCACCAACAACGGTAGCACTAGGGTCAATATATAAAACTACTACCATTCCAATGTCAGTAGAAGTACCATTTGCAGTTTGTGCTACACCATCTGGAATATGGATACCTGATTTTTCGAATAAAGTAATAGGGTCAGCAGTAGTACCAGTTAACATATCATTAACATCTGCACTTGTAGTATCTGCTAACTCCGCCTGAATTAAGGTTTGTATAGTGCCTGCATTCGCCTTTACGATAGCATTTTTAGCCTTTTGCTGTTGACCGGTATAAAGTCTTAATCCCAACAAAGCTAACACTCCTATAATAGCCACTACTACCATCAACTCAATTAAGGTAAAACCCAACTTACTTTTTCTAAAGTTTAACATTTTAAGAACCTCCTTTCTTAATTTTTTACTTCTATATATATTATTCCCAAATTTTATACTTTTTAGACATAAATAATAAAAATAATTTAAAATAAAATAAAATAAAAAAAAGCCAGCCAAGTTGGTCAGGCTCGACTGGCTCTTCCGGAGGTGCTGTACCCTATCATTACAGCTTTAGTTGCGGTTTGTGCAGAAGCCCAAATCAATTAAATATCTGGGCAGGTAAACTCAGGTTCAGGGAATTTCTCCTTCATTAAATCGTCTATAGCTTTTTCTCTTTTTGCATATATATCTGTATCATCTAATTTATTACTTGATTTCTTATTAAACACTTTTTGTTCAACTCTTGTATCAATCTTTCTACTGTTTAGATCAAAACCCTAATAACATCTTGGCAATCGCTACCACTACATCATCAACTTTACTTTCTGTTTCTTTTGCTTTTAATTCCCATTCATTTAAAGATTTTTCAATAGCACTTCTTAATTCAGGGCTAATTAAATCTAAAATCTTTGAAATTATTGTCCACATGATTTTTACTCCTTTCTATTTATTTTGAATTATAGGTATCTCAATAGTTCTATCCACCATACAATTAGTGCGAATATTAATCCGCCACCTAATAACCAGCTTATTATACCCATTTTATTATCACTCCTTACTTTACCTCAATTTCCTTAACGAAACTGGTCGGACAATCTCCGTAAACCTTGATTATGTTATTAAGGGTTTGCCCGTCTGGATCAAACTCCACAACATCGCCAAGTAAGAACATTCGCCCGTCTGCATTCTTCCAGTAAGTCCCTTCTACCTGCTCATCGCCTTCACAGCCTGTCATACTCCATTCGCCCCAGTAAATATGATATTGTCCGCCTTCGCATATAATAGGAGTTTCTACTGGCGGAACGGGTTCTTCTGGAACTTCGGGTACCATGAGGCAACCTGCAAGAAATAAAATCCCTATCATCATAAGCACAATCATTAACTTTCTCATTGGTTTTCACCTCCTTTCGATTTTGATTATAGTGACTTATTTTTTATCTGCAACTATTTTAAACTTATTTACAGACTAAGTGTGTAGTCAATATGGGTTCACAGACAGAATAACCATCATGAAGCGTCGATTTTAGCAAACATTTTAATATAACTTTTCTTTATCCAATCTTTATAATTCTGTAACCCAAAATTCTTTTTTGCATAATTACATCTTGTGCAACAAGGGACAACATTATCTATTATATAACCCTTTGTATTGTCTATTCTGTCAATACCATTATAAATATATACTCCATTATTACCTTGATACTTAGAAGGATGACTGGGTTTAGCTCCGCAATAGTGGCAGTTTTTTTGTGTTATTTCTTTAAATTGTTCTTCAGTTAGTTTATATTCATATCCACGTCCTTTTGCACTTTTTTTATATTCATGAATAACATATCTCATGCTTGCGAGTTTTAGTTCCATCCAATTTTGCTGTAAACACCCGCAACTTTTAGTATTTCCTCTTCTTAGATTTGATCCATCGACTATTTTTTCATTTCCACAATCACATTTACATAACCAATTTGTATTTCCATTTTTTTTATTTGGATATATCCTTTTAATTACTGTTAGTCTATTAAATTTTTTTCCTACCATATCTATTATATTTTTTTCGTGTTTTGTATAATAATTAAGCATACTTTTTTTTATATTATTTTTATGTTCTTCTGTTAATATTCTCAAATATTCCCCTTTTACCCCATAATCTTAATATTGATAGTTAAATATGCAGGGTTACTATAACGAAATAGTGTCGCTATTTGGTATCAACGTGTCCAGTTTTGTTACTGTATCGGCTAATCGAAATAGGATAGAAACCTCTCCTCATATTCTTTCCCGCTATCGGTTTCATTATGACTTATATCGAAATCTTCGTGAATATCAATAACTGCAGAGAGAAAATCTTTAATTGCCTCTGCTCTTGTTTTTCCATAGCCCTTTAAATCTAAATCACTACATTTTACGGTATACATTTTTTCAACTGTTACCTCGATAGGCTTGCTTAACTTGAGACCCTTGATTTTTTCTATAAGCATGGTTAATCCCCTTCTTTATCAATTAAACCAATCTTTCATCTCAAAATATAGTTTAATCCCTCTATATATATCGTATAAATAATTAAATATTTTAATGGAGATTACTCCAACTATAAATCCTCTCCAAAATAATAGTTTTTATTGTTTCGGTTAAAAATTCAAACATAATCAATCTCCCTCGTAATATAAAATTCTTCCAAGTAATTCCAGCTCGGCATCATTCTTTTCGGCAGGCGTGCCATTTTCTAGCTTATCGAATAGCTGTTCGAGGGTCATAGCGTCCTCCTTACCTAATTTTATTGTTGCGTAATTCTTCAGTTTTTAAACATAATTCATAAAAAAACATTCTAAGTTCGTCATCTGTTCCTTCCACTATTGCTAAGGCATATTGAATTGTTTTTAATTCTGATAAATTTAGGTTTATATTGACTTCCATTATATCTGGTTTTATATATTGTAATTCCATAATAACCTCCTTTATTTATCTTATTTACTGTGACATCTTATCTTACCTGACAAACCCCATTTTAAGTCAGGTTGTCTGGTAATTCAGTCGGTTCCATTTTGGCACCAACTAGTAAGAATTTGTTACAAGTTCGTTGGACACTCTCCATTTATGACACTAATGTATTTCTCTCTTTTAAGTTAAGTATTTTCAGAGCAGTTTCTTCAACAATTCTACTTGCGTTTTTACTATCAAATATCCCATCTGGTATTTTACTCCAACACATACTACCTTCACCTATTGCTTCTCCAATGATTTTTTCAATTTCTTTAAGTTCCATAAATAGTTTCCTCCTTTCTTAATTTGTTAACAGTTGGACACTCTCCATTGTATGTATTATTTTGTCTACCATGAGACACAAACTATTTAGCCGATAATCTATGGCACGCAAGTTAACACTTTTATTAACTAACCGTCCCCAAGTGCTTACACTTATCAACAACTATATAGCATTACGCCCACTTCTTTGTAAACCCCTTCGCTGTTCTTTGTAAACGTGCAGGTTTTGTTCACCCCAAAATGAATATTACGGCATAGTGAACATTCGCCGTAGGTTTGTTATACTCCAACTGCATTATGTGTCCTCGTGGGGACACTTGGTGCATTACAACTGTAATTTTCTCCATTACATTTACATTACTTACAAACTATCCTTCCCCTCATACAACACAGGTATACCTAATTCCATAGCCCTTACTACTTCTTTTATTGTTCCTCTCGAACATTCGCTATTTTTTAAAACATAAATACAATCGCTAACTTCTAACCAACCTATTGAATAACGGTAATAATCTTCAATAGTTAAATTATCAAACCAATGAAAGTTATAATCTAACCAAGGGCAAAAAGGGATATAACCTTTTTTTAACAAATCAACAGAAATTTTCGTTCCCCTTTTAATATTATCCAATGCTTTTATAATATTGTCAGCGTTATAACTTCCAGCTACATAAACTCTTTTAAATTTCATAATTTCCTCCAATTATCTTATCCAATATTTATCATCTTTAAATTCAATAATATTATTCTTTAAAAGTTCGGCTACTAATCTATTTAAACTTCCATGTATTTTTTGGTGTTTTGAATTATTTTCATAAATATATAAATTTTCTGGATTATTATTTTTGTTGTTCATATCTATGTGGTGAACCCCCTCACCATCTCTTAATTCACGACCTATCTTTTCCTGTGCTATCACTATATAGGGAGTTCTTTTTCTGTTTCGTATTTTCTCCATTTCACACAATTCTTTACGATGGTTTTCACGATATCTTTTCATGGCGGCTCTTGCTTTTTCACGATTATCTTTATACCATTGTTTAGCATATTTCTTGGATTCTTCCCGATGGTTCCCACGATATTGTTTCCCATATTCTTTTATATCAAACATAAATCACCTCAACGCAGCCAATATTTATCATTTCCAATATAGAATTTCTTATTAAAGAATGTAATAAATTCTGGCATTATTCGGTTAATCGTTCCGTCTTTGGCTAATCTCATGTGCAGGATACCACCGCCAATATGTGCCTGTATTTTCTTTTTTCTCATCCATGTATCTTGATCCTTAAAACAACCCATTTGTATTACATGAACTTCTCTCGGATAACAGTAATCTATTTTATGATAATGGCCTAAAAGTAATATCCTGGGTTTTTCTCCACCTTCGTAACTCTCTACAATCTTTTGAGGTGTATACGATAAAGCATAAGCAGTGCCACCGCCACCATGCATAACCCTCATCCATGACTCACCTTCTATACCTTCAAAGGGTATATCACATTCTAAATATCCAATATACTCTAAATCTTTTCTACCTGCTTCTTCAGCTTGCATTTGGGTATATCCGCCAATGTTAATCCGTTCCCTTTGGGAATACCATCCCTCATGATCGTCCCCAGCTATAAACTTTGTTAATATACCTTCTCTCTGAGGGTAATTCTTTACAAAGTAATCTACTTGTGGAGTCATTCCTATTGTATGTATCTCGAATTTATTAAATCTACTTTCTCCCTCAATAAAATTTCCACCATGATAAACTACTTCAATTCCTTCATCTGCAAAAACATCATAGATTAAATTAAGCTCATCTAACCTCTCAAATTTAGAACATAAGTGAGTATCGGATACAAAGCCTATTTTTATTAAATCGCCTTTCCAGTAATCTATGTTTAATTTTTGAGTATTACCTGACTTCATTTCTTTTGTAAGTTCGACTTTATTATCGGTGTAATTAATGTTATATTGTTTATCTTCTAATTCTTTGATTTTTTCTCTTATTTCTTTGGGTATTAAGCCAGTTTGATTGCTTAATTCCTCAATAGAAAAACTACTTTTTATTAATAAGTCTTTTAGTTTTCTATCATTAGACTTTAATATTATATCCTCTTTATCCCTGTTTAGTTTAGCCCCTTCTGTCGGATATCTGCCACAATCTTCACATTTATATTTTTGTTTATTGTATGAGCTAAAGCCTCGTTTTGTTAAGTTTGTAGAGCCACAAAAAGGGCATTTATAATCTGACAAATGTTTCCTCCTTTATTGCTTCTTCTAAAGTCTTAAAATATTTATACTTACCGTTAACATCTCTAACCCAGCTTTCACTTGGGTAAGGTTCAACTACATCAACATGTATAAAGTGACTAAAAGGATATAAACCTATCCGGGAGAAGCCAATCTTTTTAGCTTGTATCGCAAGCGATACAATATCCATACCAGCGTGTATATCTACAGCCTTACCGTATAAATGAGGAGAGTCTATATATCCACCTATCCGTTTGTTATACTTTTTACAGCGGATACCACCGCCGATGGTAATATAAATTGGATTGCCTATTCTGTCCCTTAATGCCTGTAATAAAAAAGTTAGTTGTGGATGAATCGGTCTATCCTTTCCACAGCAAGGACAAGCTATTTCTGAATATTTGAAGTTCTTTGAGAAGAAGATACTCATTCCTTCTTATCTCCATTTTTTCTTAGCCTTGCTATCTCAGCGGTCAGGGCATTGACACCTATCGACATATCTCTTGTGTTCTCGCTGTCCTTTTCTACTACGCCTTCTAATTTTGTTATAACCACTACCGCCTCATTAACTACATCTTTTAGTCCATTCACTGTCGGTATAAGTCGCCATAGCAATATAATACATACTGCTATCGGGAAGCCTAAGCTCTTTATAAGTTCTACGATATCTAATTCCATTACATCATCTCCTTTTACTTAATATAATATTCCAAATAGATAAACTGTATTCCCTGCTGCCCCACTTTAACTTGCTACTTGTGCCTCAATAACCGTTGCTGCTACATAAGACTTAATCTTTAATGGTGTAGTATTAGGTATAGGTTGCAGAATAACGCTGTCATATTGAGCATCTAAATTTTCTAATGTATTTGCAGGAATAAAGTCTGTTTCTGCACCATCCGCACCGATTGAAAGTGTCGTAGTTGCACCTGCGTCGGCTGCCGCCACTACAATAACGTGAGTCAAAATACACCTCTTTCCAGTAGGAACGGTATATAAAGTTGTATCAGCGTCTGCAGCAAACGATACGGTTGTAGTACTTAATAAAAGTAAAGCACCAGTAGCTACACCTGTACCACCTTGAGCCATTGATAATGGAGTGGTTAAGCCAGTTAATGAAGTTATATCGGAGTTTGCACCGCTTGCAGCAGCATTATTCCAAGTAGCTGAATTATCAGTAACGGCAGAAGTAGCCCCACCTGTTATTTTAACTAATCCATCATAAGCACTTACATCAGCTTCTAATCCACCTGACTCGTGTTTAAGTAAGTGAGTATCATAATCGCTAAATACGCCATCCACAAGTTGGAATGAAGTATCTACCCCTTTACCAATGATGATAGCACCACTTCCTGGGGTCATCTCACCAATATCATATAAATTATCCATAAATCCCTGAACAGAAGTGCCTATTTCAGTTGTTAAAATATAAGCACCTAATGCGGTGGCAAGTTCCGTTGTATCTACAATATCTTTTTCATATATAGCCTCTACTTTAGTTAAGGTATTTATCTCTGTTTGTAAGTAGTATAAAGGCAAGCTCGTACCTACAATAGCAGCGATAGCGGTTTCGTTATCCTTAATGGCGTTATCTGCTATCTCCATATAGGCGTTATAGGCGTTATACTCTTCCGTCCCAAAGCTACCATATCCGGGTAAATAAAAATATCCATTTGAAGTTGTAGTTCCAGATAACCCAAAAGCAGTTATTGTTATTATGCTTATTAAAAATAATACTAAGAATAATCTTTTCATATAAATCACTCCTTCTCTATTTTAGTCCAGTCACTAATAGTTTTTACCACTGGTTTCCATAACGTATTAGAGAACCAATCGAAGAACCACCCATGTTGGAACCAGCCAAAATCACTCTTATCTTCTTTAATCCAATCTTCCTTGTTTTTATCTACTTTAGTCCACATATTTACTCCTATAAAATACTTTCCATTGCTAATCTATTTATCTTATCCATATTTCTACCTGTTTCTAAGCAATGGGAAATACTCCGGTGTAATGATTTTAATATATAAAGCACATCATTTTTATTAATATGATGAGCTTCTGACCCTTCAAAATATTTATTTAAAGGGTTAAAACCTAAATTACGTTTTCTCTTATTGTAATGTTTTAAATCTGCTTTTCTAACTTTTTCTATATTGTTTTTACGCCGTTTTTGAGATGATATCCTATAATTTTCCCGATTAATTTCATAATATTGCTTTTTATATTCTACAATTTGTTGATAATTTGCTTGATGATATTGTTCGTTCCGTTCTAATATTCGTTGACGATTTTTTATATAATATTTTTTCATATATTCTTTTTTATTGGGCATATTTACTTTCTATTGACATTTGCCTATTTTTATGATATTTTAAATCAGGAGGTGGTTAGTATGAAGGTCATGTTAAGTAAAGTCCCCCATGTTCTTTTCAATCTTTTAAAAGCTATTTTAGTTTGGGCACTTATAATTATCTTTGTTCACTTTTTTCACCCTCTAATATTTTTCTGGTTTAATAACTTTATGAGATAGTTATTAATCTCCAAATTCTTTCCGAATATCAAATCCTCCACTACTAAACTCTTTGCGAATATCAAATCCCTCATTCGTAAATTCTTTTCTAATATCTATATTGCCTGTTGGAATTGACTTTGCTTTTGCTTTTTCTTTTATTTTTACATCAATACCAGCACCGGATAAGAAGTATTGCCATTTCTCCATAGCGTTACGTTCTAATTTATAAGCACCCCCTCTTACTTCATATTCTTTATCAATTAACATAATTAACTTTCTTATCGCTTTTCGGTCTATGTTTTTACTGTCAGTAGAAGCCTCAATAGCTCTAACTAAATAAGCATAGAAAGGTATAAACATATCCGCTGCGGCAGGTATTTCAGTAGCTAAACTCTTTAAGGCTTCCATATCTCCACCTGCAACTTTGATAATATCTATATATATTGCCGAAGCAGCTTGAACCGTTCCTATAGCCAAACCACCAGGCTCATAAGCTAATAATTGTAAAGGGTCATAAGGGTTGTCCTGTCTGCCTGTAACCATTTGAAAAGCAGCTCCAACTAACATACCCCCACCAATAACATTGGCTAATACTTTAAACGCCCTCAATCTTTCTTTTATGGGAATGTTCTTATTTACCATTTTCCCACCTTGTTTATGTAACATCTCCCAATAAGCACGAGGAAATAACATCAAGTTTCCAAACCACTTTCCAACTCTCCCCATTTCAGCAGGGGAACGTTGTGAACGGTCATAAAGAAAATGGATATCATCTACAAAAACTCTTGCCACGTATTTTGCCATTTCTTCTTTACCGTCTTTAGCTAATATCTCTAAAGCCCTCTTTTGTTCAATTAATTCCATGTCACTAAATTTAGCTTCTTCCATTTGTTTCTCAAGTGATACATCTTTGTTAAAGGCTCTCTTCACTTGGTTTATCTTTCCCCAAAAAGCCATGTGTCTATTGGCTAAATCGGAGTAAGGATATATACCTATCTTGTTTATCATTTTGGTAAGTCGTTCTAACCCTATTTGTACTCCACCTATCTTGAAGGATAAAGGTTTCTCTCCTACCATGAACCAGTCAGCTTTCATAAACTCTGTCTGTTTAAGATAAGTATTAAGATAATTTATTTCATCTTTAGTTAAACTCTTATTTCGAGGGTCTATCAAAAGAGATTTATCAAAACCAAAGGCTGCATTCTGAAGTAAATTCCTTCCTGATAAAACGATACTCGGCATGATAATAACCTGCATAGCCTGTGCATATAAACGATTTATACCTCTGTCAAACCAGTTATCTGCTCGGTTATATCCTTTTAGTTCGTTCATAAAAGTTTCAATAACTCTCTCTACCCTTGTTGGGTTCTCGAACTTATTTAAGTCTTTGTTTATTAAGGTCATAAAAGCTCTTATCTTTGGTCTCATTACTACTAAGTTATCCATTGATTTTTTATAAGAGAATAATCTTTGAATGATATTCCTGTCCTGTTCTTTGTATTCAATGTCATTCCTTACTTTGATATGCCCTTTGTTAAACGTGGTAGGCTTAGGTTCATATTCTCTCACCTTAGTAGAGATAACTTGATAAGGTGAGTATCCGCTTTGTATCACTCCCCACTCTTGAGTTTTCATATACTCGACTAAATCGTCATATCCTTTACTCTCATAAATATCAAGTGCTTTATCTATCTCTTTTTTATACTCTACATATTGAGGCATTTTGTCTAAGCTATCTATGTTGTCTAAAAACTTTTCTGTTCTTGCCCTTGCCTGATAGTCCTCTAAAACTTCCTCAATCTTATTAGCTAACTCGACTTCTCTTGCGGTGATGTCTTTAGGCATTTCAGGTTTATTTAATAAATTAGTCTTGGAAGCAATATAATGTTCTATTCTCAAGAGGGACTTCTCATCACTCATCAAGTCTTTGTATTCTTCGTAACTGTTTATAAATTCACTCAACTTTGCTTTGTTCTCAAGATGAGAATTAATCAAGTCCTGATAAACTGAAAAGATAGGTGAGTTCATTATCTTCTCCATGATTTGAATATACTTTCTCATGGAGTTTAGTTCATGGGGGTCTTTGGTTCTTTTGTCCCCTTCTGTTCTTATACGACTTATTAGTTTATCTACTATCTTTTTAATGGCAGGGTTCTTTTCTACTGCCTGTTTTAAGGGAAGCGTTATTTTGAGAATTTCAGCTTCGTCTATTAAACGGTAGATGATTTTCTTCCCCTGTTCTTCAGTAATGAAGTGTGCAGCGTCTATGTATTTGGCTTCTTTATAAACACCTTCACTTTCTAATATTTTTTTATAGGTTGCTTCGTCCATTTGTAACTTAGTTATCAGGTTATCTTTTAAGGACTGTATCTTATTTTCAGTTTTAAGAGTAACAACTTTCTTATAACCAACCTGATTAGGTCTTGCCTTCTCAATAGCCTTCAGGACAGCCTGTAGCTTCGGTAGTGACATTCTGTAGGTCTTGCCTGATAGATGCCTTGCCCCTCCCACTTTCATTTTGATATCGCTAACTTGAGTATCGGTTAAACCCTTTTTCTTTATCATTACCTGTATATCTCTTATGAGATTATTGCCTGTTTTCATTTCATCTTTGGGAATGTCTTTTATTTTGACTTGCTTTATATCTCTTTTTTCTTCTTTGATTATCTTTCCCGGATATTCTTCTTCCGCTTTAAAGAATTTATTTATTTCTTCTTCTTCGTTTAGTTTTACTTTTTCTTTTGCTACGCCTCTTTCAATACCTTTCTTTATTTCCTCTTCTTCTCTGGCATAGGCTTCTTTTCTCAACTCTATGTATTTATCTTTCAAACCTTCTTTTAAACTCTCAAGTTCTTTAGTTACTTTTGCGTGTTCGGAAGTAATCTGTTTATTACTATTTTTCATTTCTTCTAATTTCTTATTTAACTTATTCGGGTCTTTAGCGAAAGAATAATCCCCTTCTTTAATATCAGCTAACATAGTTTCATAGCTTTCAATTTGTGCTTCAAGTTTATTAAAATTCTGATTAGCAGGAACTTCTCCGTAATCTTCGGTATAACCTTTTGATAATTGGTCTATGGCTATATTTCTTAAATCCTCATTAGTCGGTGCTTTTTTATTCCTCTCGTAAAAATCCCTATACCATTTAGGATTATTACTTATGGTAGGTATAACCCCTTGTACATAGCCCTCTTCATCTTTTTTAAGTCCACCTCTTTCTACACCCTTCCCACTTTCTTCTTTAAGTTCAGCTATTTTTTCATTGATTAGTTTCTCTGAACTTTCTTTGGTTTTACTATAGACCTCATCATATTTACTATAAAAGAGTTCTTTGTTCTTCTCGGTTGTCTTTAAATAGTCTCCTTTGAATGTTTCTCTTATTTCTTCAGGAGTAGGTTCGGCTTCTTCTTCTTTAGTTATTGCCTTTTCTGTAATGGGTTCGACTGCCTTTTGCTCGGTGGTTTGTTTCTCCTGCGATACACTTTCCTTAACCTTTTTTAACACGCTTTCAGGTGTAGCCTTTGTTCCAAATCTCTCTTCTATTTTATTTATAGTCTCTTCGCTTACCGTTTCAGAAGTAACATCAGCTTTGTCTAATACCTCTTTTGTTTTTGGTACTTTTTCTAAAGGAATATCATATTTTTTTGCATAGGCTTTTCTTTCTTCTTCAGAAAGTTCTTCCTGATAAGCCAAAGCAACTTCTTCTCCACCTTCAGGTAAAACACCTTGAAGTTGTGCTATCTTCAATAATGTTCCCCTGATATCATCTTTGTTCTGCATAAAGTCATCTACTTTTTGTAGTGTCTTGTTTGCAACCATAGCACTCCCCCCAACAGCACCACCTAAACCAAACGTAACTAAAAACATAGCAAAACCACCATAAGCAGCTTCGCCCATTTCTTTAATCATAGGTTTAAACGACCAATCCTGTGGTAATCCCAGAGCTTCTTTAATTGCTTTTTCTATGGAAACCATTTCAGCTTCTTGCCAAGGTTGCAAAGCCATATCTTTTATAACTTCAATTCCTGCTTTACCATATTTACCAACCAATGTTTTAGCACCTTCATTAACAATCCCTTTCATTCCACCTTTTACTAAACTTGCCAATCCCATAAAGATAGGTAATTCGGTAGCTGTTTCACCCGCACCGCCTAATACCCCAGCTAATACCATACTTAAATAAGGAGCTTCTTTATCTAATGCTTCAAACTCTTTCTCAAAATTTCTTGCGTGTCCGGCTCCTGAACTTACTCCAAAAGGTATCATCTGTATAACTCTATTAGTAATTTCGTATAAAGGTTTAGTAGAAGAAAGTTCTCCAAGAAGAGGCATACCAGCACCTAATACTGTTGACCCTACTATTTGAGGCATAGCCTCTAATCCTGTTCCAATTAATTTTTTTAACCAATTCTTACTCTCTGCTTGTTGTCTATTCATACTCTCTATTGATTCCGACTCTTCTACTATTTTGGTTAACATATCGGTCGTGTTCAGGTTGGGCTTTTCACCATACTTTTCCTCAAAGGCTTTCATTTTTTCGTCATCAATAGGAATTAATTTATTAATAGGGTCAGTCAGTTTAGTTACTCCCATATCAACCAATCTGAAAAGATTTACTAAACTTGCCTGAAACCCTGCTGTTCCTGCTGTAAGACGATGTTTTATTACTTCTCCCCAAGTAGGTTCGGGCATAACTTCTCCTTGAGGTTGGTTAAATCCTAACTGCTTATTTTTAATGAATATCTGCATATTCTTATTCTTTATTATTTCATCTCTCTTACTGATATCATCTTTTATACCGGAGACTAAAGTATTAAAATCTGTTAATTTCTTATTGTAGTTAGATACAAAAGAAGGTTTAAACTCTTCGGGTATACCTTCCATAGAAGTGTCAAATTCGGTTAATTCCTTTTCAAGTTTCATAGCAGTTTTATAGTTTTTCTCAATAGAAGTATTAAGATAATCAAAGGTTGACTGTTCAGGAACATCTTTCTTTTCGAGTTCAAGCATTTCAGCGGTAGTTATGAATTTAGGTTCTTTAATAGCACCAGCAGTTCCACCGCCACCTGATTGAACTTCTTTGACAGGTTCTTTCTTAGGAATGTCCCCAGCGTAATAACTACCAGATGTTTTCCTTTTTTCTTCTTCTTCCTGTTTTTCGAGTTCAAGCATTTCTTCAGTTGTTATAAAGATTCCAGTTTCTCCCATGCGTCCCTCCCTGCATCATATTTAAGTTTCTTCCCACTAATTACTTTAATCTCTCCGTCTTTATAATTGCTTTCACTTTTGAATACCGACCTTTGTTGCCCTAAAGTAGAAGGCAAGTGTAATAAATTTGTTTTTTTAGTATCCATTTTTTTATACTCCTCAAAAGAAACAAAAGGATTATCTAAAGTTTCCCCTGTTGCAATACGGTATTCATTAATGGCTTGTTCCAGATAATTATAATGTAGAGAATATCCCTGTTCGTAGGTAAGCCCGCTTTTACTTGTAGGGTCTACACCTTCCTTTATCTTTCCGTTCTCATCTATAGCTGAACGCATATAATTTATTGCGAAATTATAATTACCTTCAAATAATTCAATTTTTGAAGGCACAATAACACTTTGGTCAATCTGTCTTACTTTGGCAAGTGCTTTATCATATTCAGCATTTGTCTTTACTCCCTCAAATTGTTTCTCTGCAAAATTAGCTTCACCTAAGATTACTTTGTCATTAGTTCCCCCTGTCCCCCCTGTTGATATTTTTGTTATTGAAACATTCCCCGTCCCTGAATTAAGAGAACTTATTTCATATTCAGGATTTTCTCTTACAAAGTTAATACCCTTATCTAATTTTTCTTCAAAAGACATTCCTTCCTTACCTAAAGAATAAGACACATTACCAGTAGTTGGATTTACACTCATTCCAGTTACATTTAAACCAAATTTAGCTATATCTTCATTTAACTTATCCATATCTAATTTAGAACCTGTTCCCTCTTTTTTACTGAAACTATAACCACCTGTATTAGAGTTATATCCTGTTATCTCCATATCAGGATGGTCTTTCTTGAATTGGTTAGGATCAAAAACTTCTCCTACTCCCTCTTCTTCAGGATAGAAAGCTTCTTTATATTTTGCAGCTAAATCAATATTTTTCGACATCTCTTCTCTTGGGTCTTTTATCTGGGTTTGCATTTGGTTCATAACAAACTCTTCTGCCCCAGTTGTTCCCATGAAATAGGGTTTTTTAGCTGTCATAGTTTTAAACAAGTTAGCCCAGTTAACCTGTCCTGAATCCATAGATTTGACTGCGTTGTATAACTGAAACATATCTCCCTTTGGTATCATGGTTTCTGAAGTTCCTTGTTGAGTCCCAGCTTGAGGTAATCCAACTTGAGGCAATCCAGCTTGAGATTGTTGTCCTAATTGAGGAAGTCCTGTCTGTGGATTTTGAGGTAAACCAGTCTGGTTTAGAGTTCCCATCATCTGTTCTTTCTGTGCCATTTTACCCATAGCTTTATCTACAAACTGTCCTATGGTCTTTTCAAGTTCAGAAGGATAGATACCTTCAGGAGGATCTTCATTAATCAGGTTAATCAACTCATTTGCTTTATTCTCATCAACTTGATTTAGAATACCATCAGCAATCTGGTTAAGTTGATTATTGATGTATTTATTCGCTATGATACCCTTTACACCTGTTATTATAGAAGTTATTGCAGTCATTCTATTTTGAAATATATCGTATGGTGCTTCTCCTTGTCTATATGGAGAAGGAAAACTTAACGCTTGCATTGAATATCACTTCCTTTATTTTAAAATGCTTGCTCCAGCCCCTACTATAGGTAAAACATAATCCCAGAATCCTTTTTCATAATGTTGTGTCGGTTGATAGAAAGTCCCATAATTAGCAAGACTTTCTAAAATAGGTGCTTGTGTAGTCCAAGGGAACATTTCTTGGTTAGTATCTTGCTGCCAATTTAAACTTGTTTCTTCTCTGGCTATATCTCCACCTTTCCCTGCAAGTGGGGATATAGCCCCTATCCCTGAAAGTGCAGTTCCCATCATATTAGTCTTTGCATTGGAATATCCTAATAACTGGGGTATCATACTGGTTTCTCTATTTACATTAGACTCAAATAAACTTCCTAAAGTCTGAAGTAAACCAGTCCCCACTTCACTTTTAAAACCTGATTCAATTCCCATAGCAGGTTCGCTGTATAACATACCACCTAATTGACTTCTGTTTCTTATATCACTTACCCCTTTAGATTCGATTCTGCCTGCTTCTTCTTTAAGTCCTTTATAATAAGGTGAAGTCAAAGGATTATATTCCCCACCTAATACGCTTTTAATTTTATTCATTCCCAAGGTATAGGCTTCTGGCATTTTACCTGATATCAACTGTTGAATTAAACTCATACCCTGTTGCAGAAGTTGGTTTTCTGCCCCAGTTGTCCCAGGTAAACTAATATCAGGTAAGTTAGGTGTAGTTGTAGATAAATTCTGTAATTGCCCAACTGCTGCTTCTGATTCAGGTGTCGTTAATTGTACCGGTGCAGGGTCATCTTCATAACTTCCTTTCTCAGCAAAAGCCACCAACACAGGGAACATTAATATATTCCTTAACATTCTTTTTAAGTTAATCATTTTTAATCACTTCCTTTACGTTCTTTACGTTCTTTGACATCACTCGATATTCCTCGGTTAAACCGTATCTTCTTCCTACTGCTTTAAATCCTTTTACCATAGCACCTGCAATTTTTTTAGCCCCTATTGTTTGTGCTATTTCTTCCACTCTATTCCATACATTTTTACTCAAACTCAAATTCTTCCCATCACTCCAAGCCCACTCTATCCAGAGAATTAAGCCCTTTACAGGGTTATTCTTAACAAACATAACTATACAAGTATTCAATTCCTGCTTCTCGTTAAACGAAACAAGAATAATACAATTCCCAAAAGCCAGAGCTTTGGTTACATTATCAATAAATATGTTCGGGTTAGTAGGTTCTCGTTTTGCAAATTTAAGAGTTCCACAAACTTTTACTAATACGCTAACACAATTTGAAAAGTTAGATTTATTAATAATATATATTTCATTAGCTTTTGGCATAACCAATTCTCCCTTTCTATCATTGACTCTCCAAATCTATTATTGATTTAATATCAGAGTATATATTTGTTACTAACTCATTTAATATTTTGTTATACTCCTCAAGGATTTTTCTTATCTTTTCATCTTCCACATCTATACGAGGTAACATAACAGTTGGTTGAGTTCTTTGTATGCTCATTTTTCATCTACCCTCGGTCGGTCGCCTATTACAACAGATTCTAATATCGTTCCAATAAACTCAAAATCGTTTTCAAAAACCCATTTAATCAAAAATGTTTTAGCCATAAAATCTACATCACCTTCAGTATCTTGATTTTCACTTGGTAAATGTTTAACAATAATCTCCTGTTCACCTGTTAAGGTAATTTCCCCTGCATATTGCCAAGCTGGTTCAGTGTCACGTTTAACATATACTTTAGCTGTCCCTGTCCCTTTGTTGGCAAAATAAGAGAATATGTCTAATAATCGTTTATTAGTATGTAAAGTCTGCTTCCCTGATAAGTCGGTAGATAAGACAAAATAAGACTCGTAAGTTGCTCCGTCATCAGTTAAGGAACGATTTAAGATATAGGTAAATCCAGAATCATCGGAACAGATATCATTCTTATAACCTGTTGGTTTGTCTCCAGGAGAACCAGGAGCAGCGGTTATAAACTTTACCCATTCACCATAGCCTATATATTCATCTATGTCTTCTTCTGTAATCTCATTAAATTGAACTTCTCGCAAACATGCCTCAGCATAACCGCTTGCTTTATTATTAAAAAATCTAAATTGAATTTTTGTAACTAACTTAGGAAAACCTAAAGATATTTCATTCCAATTTAAACTACCTTCAAAAGCCCCTTCGTATATTTTGTGCCAATCATCATCATAATAAGCATCTATCCAGACAGAACTTATTTTTAAAGCACTATAATCAGCTATAAAACGAATCTTATCACAATACATAGCAGCACGAGTAAGTTCGAGATAACTGCTCCAAGATTGTGAACTAATATAATCTTCTTCAGCCCAAGTTGTAGATAAAAAATCATAGGCTTTTGTCTCATCGTGCCAGCCCTCATCAGGGTCATTAAATCCAGTAGGATATAACCAATTTCCCCCTGACCAAGTTTTCATTTTTGCATAAGCCCTATACCAGTATTCGGTATTAGCGGTCAAACCATCTATGACAATATCAAAAAATCCTACCCCGTAACCCCCAGCAGTCTCTTCCTTTTTCCAAGTAGCCACCTTAGATAGCCCGTATTCAAAACCTCTCTCAAAACAATCCTGACCACCAGTTTTTACTATCTGACCGTTTCCAGTTACCTGAGTAGTTAGCTCATCGGTTGCATTATGAGTAATTACTACGGGGTCAGTTATATCGGTAGTAAAATTAAGTTCACTACCATAAGCAGTTCCAGCACCATTCTTAGCATAAGCCTTAAAATAATAAGTTTTATTAGCGTCAAGTTCAGAAAGTAAAAGTGAATAAGTACCAATCCCGAAAGTTCCAGTTTCAGGAAGTTTAGAGAAAGTTCCACCTGCAATTTTCCATTCAAAGCCTCTTTCAGTAGGGTCTTGTCCACCTGTGGCAGTTACATTTCCGTTTAGAGTAGCCTTTTCGTGATCAACTGAGGTAGCTGCACTTGATGTGACTGTGGGTAAATCAACATCTACACCAAAACTTAATACATCTCCATGACTATTTCCTGTTGAATTAGCAGCAATAGCAACGAAGTAATATTTCTTAGTAGAATCAAGTCCAGTTATAGTTTTACTAAAATTACCAACTGGAAAATAACCATACTCCATTTCTTCTACTGGGACACCTTCTATCCCCTCTCTATAACTAAACCCTCTTGCAGTACAGGCTTCTCCACCTGTATTTGTGATACTTCCGTTTAGAGTAGCTTCCTCACCCGTTACACCTGTAGCTGCCTTAGTAGTTACAGCGGGGTAACCTATCGTCTCATAGAACATAAATTCAAGCATACCGCCCATATCCACCATACTCGAAGCATTATATACCCTAAATCTTACTTTAGAAATCTTATAAGTATCGGTGAAAGTTTTCTCCATCCAAACTTGATCTAAATACGAACCTTGGAAGATATGAACCCAAGCATCTTCAGAAGAATAGACATCTATATCAATTTGCATTTGATTATGATACCTGGTAATAAACTTTATTTTAGAACAATAAAAATCTTCGTGTGTTAATTCTAAAAAATTGCTCCAACTATGTGCAGGGATAGTGGTAACTGCGGATGAGAGTATATTCCCATCATAAGCCTTTGTCTCATCACTCCAAGACCCAGTAGGGTCATTAAAACCAGTCGGTGAAATATATTCATTTGCCATATTATCCCTCCATAAATTCGCCGAAAGCTGGAACTGCCGAGTCTATCACTAACCATTTGCCTTCTTTAAAAGCCACTAATGTATTGTTTTTATCACTTTCCACCGGAATACTCCAAACCACTTCTTCAGTTTCATTGATAAAAGAACTCTTAATTAACTCCACATAAGCAGGTTGTATTTTAGCCACGATGTCAGTCTGAATGTCATCACTGATAGTCCCTGCTGTTATTTCTTTAAACGTTCCTTCAGAAGAGAAGAAGTATAATCTTCCCTTGCTGTCGTTTACAATCGAACCACTGCACTTACAGCCAATCTCCGTAGATAACTGCACTTTATTAAAGACATAAGGTAAGCCCACAAGCCAAACCTTAAAGTGACTGCTATCCTTAAATATAATTAAGAACCCTTGATAATGACCAAACCCTGTAATTTTATCCGATTCACCAACCTCCATACTTCCTCTTGAACCACTTAACCAATTAGTTTCGTCTCCTATATCATTCCACCTAACCCTTTGATAATGATAAACAGAGTTCTCATAAGTATTCCCGATTAAAAGATAATTCTCATAAACTGTTATATGTTTTGCTTTAGTTAAGTAATACGGTGTATATTCTTCTACAACATCTTCATCTCCGTTACTCCCAACTACTTCATCACCTTGTGCTTGAGTGTGAATGTAACTAAGGTCTACAGTAAAGGTTAGAGAAATACCGTCTTGTATGGTATAGATTTTTCTTGTTTCTGCCCTGTCTCCGTTTACATTTATAGTCACAAGTTCATCTACCTCAAACCCTGTGGTAGAAGCAACATTTAATACTTTTTGTCCGTCTGCACTATCAGCGTCAACAGTGGTTTCAGCGTTTGCGGTATGTTCATAAGTTAAGTCCTCTACCATTGTTAAAGATATTCCAGCTTGAACGGTTGCTACTACACATTCCTCTTCTTTATCTCCCCCTCTTCCGACAATGACCTTATCTCCAGCTGCATATCCTGTAGTAGCTTTAACACTTAAAACTTTCTGGTCAGCTTCAGAAGTTTCATCTACATTTGTTTCATTGGTATAACCCCGACTGTATTCAATCCCGTAAGTTTCGTCATCAAGTGCCACAAAATCGCCCGTTGTGTCCCAGACTAAAACAAAATCTACGTTATTAGTGGCGATGACTTTATCGTTATAACTAACTGTCTCCCAATTTTCACAATCTTCAGAACAGGTAAATTTCAAGTCAAAAGCTAAATCATCTGGATTCCAATGATAGATGTGTGCTTTAGTAAAAGCTAATAAATATTCTGTCCCTGTTGACCGCTTGACAAAACGGTGATAATGAATAATAGGATTAGCGTCAGGTGTCTGAACTTTAACTTCCTCTGCATCAAGTAAGGTCGCTTCCCTCATTAACCTTCTTAATATCTTCCCGTCTTTTAACAGAACATTAATATTGTCAGGAGTTAAGGTTAAGATGATAGGTACATTCTTTTTTATACCGGAAACAGGAGACATAATTCCAAATCGTTCTTTGGTTCCAGCCATATCTTCTCCTTAATCGTCAGGATATTCGCAAATCGAAGGATCGTCATCTAACACGTTTATCAAGCTCGGTATCTCATCTTGGAGATAATAAGCATTATGTTCTTTAGCTATGTCATACAAACTCAAACTTCTTGCTACCAGACAAAGAAGTCTTTCTTCTATCGCTGTCCGGTAAATATCATTAAATAATATTGCGTCACAGGCAGGGGTATCTACACCGTCAACAGAAACTATCTCAGGGTGATAACAGGCAAAGAATTGTCTTAAAGTATAAATTTTGTCAGGAGTCGGTCTTAAGTAATAGAACCTGTTCATTTTAGAAAACACACGAGGACAATCTGAACTATCTGGACTCAGGGAAAATTCTTCCTGATATTCTTTAAAGGTTTCCCACCCCAAAGGATAGTAGTCATCTACCATAATAAGAAGTTTATCTTTATAATGGTCAGGTATAGAATAATAAGCTGTTCCTGCTACGGTTGACCTTGTACTTTCTTCAGTCAAAAAATTACCACGCTTACTTAAATCCTTCAATGTAGCTGTTATCATAGCGTCTAAATCCGTACCTGTTGTATCGTAATTTCTACCTAAAGTTTTATTTACTTTAGTTATGAGTTCTGATTTTAATATCATTTAATCACCTCTATTTACATTTACCTCTTTTTAAACCACCTTTAGGTTTGCTTGGTCTTGGGCTTCTCTTTCTTGGTCCTTTTCCATTTTTGTTAGCCATTCAATCACTTCCTTAATTATCATATTAATTATTTCCTCTAAATTTATTCGATAAGTAAATCTGTTGTGCCTCTATCCCTGATAAGCCTTTATTGAGAATGCGGAAAGAATACATTGTGCCAGTAAACCGATTACTTCCAGTATAACTTGAGCCCAATCTTATTTCTGAAGTCCCATTATAAGTTACATCTGTGCTGGCACTTAATCCTTTTGCGGAACTCTTTCCATTAACATAACACTCTAAATTTCCAGAATTATCTCTTGTGACTTGAGAACTAATTGGAGTAATAGAAGAAATCCCACTATCGGTGAGTAAATATCCCAGTGAGTCCTGATATGAACGTATTTTATCATCGGAAGAATTTACAATAAATCTTACTGTTTGTTGGTCAAATAAATAGTTACTATCACTAAAATTACTTAGACTACAACAAAACGTCAATCCACCAGTACTTATCCCATGATTAATTCCTGTTAGAGTTACATAATCCCCGCCATCAAAATATAAACTATTCCTTCGCCAAGTC
>Ga0210003_1000276_pt1 | contig 45750 bp, 64 predicted proteins | sample LantaG_FD_182804 | JGI IMG/M metagenome (GOLD analysis project Ga0210003, IMG submission 182804) | Deep subsurface microbial communities from Baltic Sea to uncover new lineages of life (NeLLi) - Landsort_02402 metaG (SPAdes) (version 2) | ecosystem: Environmental > Aquatic > Marine > Oceanic >... | reverse complement strand
CAGAAACAGCAGGATTGATAGCAGCAGGGTTTAAGAAGGTGTTTAATATAGCAGATCCAATCTTCACGGCGGCTAGTCCAAATGTGCCAAGTGCGGCATTGGCTGATTATAAAGCCACGGGTTTTGCCACACCAACTAATATTACAGCAGCAGCCGGATGTGCTGTATCTTCGATGGGGGCTAATGTTCTTACGGCTGCTGCAATTAATGCAGATGCGCTTACAGCCGCTAAGATTGCGGCTGATGTTCATGCTGAATGTGCTGATGCAGTATGGGATGAGGTTCTCACAGGAGCTACTCATAATACAGCTACTACTGCCGGTAGGAGATTACGTCAGCTTACAGATAATGCAGTTCGCCAAGAGACAGCTCAGGCCGGATCTGTTAATACAATTACCCTTGATGAGAATGCCTCAGCTACAGACAGACAATACGATCCTGGTATTATTATGCTCTACGGAGGGACAGGAGCGGGACAATCCAGAAGGATTATTGATTATATCGGCGCAACCAAGGTGGCTACCGTAAATCAAGACTGGAGAGTGAATCCTAGCAGTGATTCTGAGTTTGTTATCTTTGCTGATAGTGGTCTTGAGTATGACAATGAAGGCGCTGCTGTTGGTGGTGGTGCTACTACTATAACCTTGAATGGTGTAGCCGTGGCAACTAATGATATTTACAACGGTCAAATAATTGCAACAGTTAGTGGAATAGGCAAGGGGCAGGCAAGAATCATTACCGATTATGTCGGCGCAACCAAAGTAGCAACCGTTCATAGGGCATGGGCTACTAATCCGGCGGCAGGCACAGGCTATTTTGTAATGCAGCATGGACAGGCTGATTTGGTGACTATGATAAACGATACACAATCAATAACTGATTTAAAAGATTTTGTCGATGCTGGTTATGATCCAAGCACAAATAAAGTGCAGGGCGTGGTGTTGACAGATACTTGTATGACCAATACTGATTTAGTTACTGCAGCAGCAGTTAAAACAGCAATAGAGGCGGCAGGCTCAGATCTCGACTACTTGATGATCGCCTTGGTAAATAAGATGGAAGTTACCGAAGCTGATGGGGCTACAAATCAATATAATGACGCTAATGAATTAATCGGCTCGATTGCAGCGGCCTTTAGCTCGGATGGATCAACCACTACCAGAAAGAGGATGGTGCAATGATAAAAGCGATTGAAGATTTACAGACTAAGTTTCAGAATGAATTCGATGTAGACTTTGAACAACTATGGCGGGATGAAGGCTATAGTAAGAACAACGACTTTGGTGTCTCCATTCAGTACATCAGGAAGGAGGCAGCCGCTAAAGGAATCGGACAGGAAATAGTAGACCTGATTCTATTCGAGGTTTTTTCTGAGATTGCCAACGGCAGAAAGTTCTCTCTTACAGGATGCACCTGCGGTTGTGGGATAACCAACAGCGGGACGGATGTTATTCATCATATCCTCAAAAGGGTGTTCGAGGTGGATATAGAAAATAAGGTTGAATCGACCAAGCTATTGCAAAAGAGATTCAATCAGATTGTTAATATGAGAATAAAAGGTAAGAAGCTAGGCTTCAAGAGGAGGACGTTATTTGAATTGGTTCGCAGTCGTTAGTCTTGGAGCGTACCCAAAGAAGCCGGTGACAGCATCGGAGAGGGCATGTTTAGCAACAACTTATGGGTTGCTGGATGCCCTTGGGGAGGCAGTGGCGGGAGGTATATTCTGGAAAATTATAGGTTCAGGATTTAAAAAACTCATAGGGGGATGATATGATAGGTAATGCTTCAAAATTATTAAACTATCCAGACAGATTACAAGCATTCTGGAACGGAGATCCCGTTATCCCCATTACTTTGGATATTCAACCTTCTAATAAATGTAATCAACATTGTAAATATTGCACAGCTAAACACAATGAAGTAATAATGACTGAGAACATGTTACTTGATATATTAAAACAAGCTAGCGAACTTGGTGTTGAGGGTATCTCTGTTTGTGGAGGAGGTGAACCCTTATTAGGTCATATCGAACTTTTTAATAAAACATCTATTCCATGTGGTTTAATTACTAATGGAGCAGTCAAAGTGTCCTCTGATATTTTTGACTATTTCCAGTGGGTAAAATTTAGTATTGATTCTGTGAGTCCCAATATATATGAGAGCATTCGAGGAGTTCCTTTGCCTATATGTTTATTTGAAAACATTACATCTTCCACAAGACAAACTTACACAGGCGTTCAAGCTATTGTAACTGAGGAGAATCGTAGTAATCTTGTAAGTCTTGCTAAATGGGCAAAAAGGCAGAATGTAAATTATTTACAGATACGGCCAGATGAAAATAATCGTACTATATGGATAAGTAACCAAGAACAAGAAGTAATTAAAATGCAAGAAACGGAGAAGTTTAAGGTAATAATCCGCCAAGATAGAGCAGAGTATTCAATGCCACCGAAGTGTGTTTTCGGTAACTTTCATATGTCTATTACAGTAGAAGGAGAATGTTGGATATGTACATGCTCTTGGCCTCGTTTTAAAGTTGGAGACTTACGAGAGTCTTCCTTATCTAATATAATTTATTCTACCAAACGGCAAGACGTACTAAGAAATGCTGATACCTCTCTTTGTCCATCTGGTTGTAAGGGTCTAGCAGTTAATCATATTTTGGCTACTTGTCTTGAGCATAGACAATGGATTTAGAATGGAGATATTTATGCAAGTTATTTGTGTTGTACCTATTTACAAAAGACCAGAAATAACTAAGCTGGTAATAAGTTATTTGAAAAGACAGACTATTCCATTCTATAAAATTATTTTAGTGGGTAGTTGTCCTCAAGACGAGGAAACAGCGAATAGGTGTGGTGTGGAATATATTCATTATAGTAATAATAAACTTGGAGTGAAAATTCAGGCTGGAATCTTTCAGGCTAGAAAATATAACCCTGATATGGTTATGGTAACAGGTAGCGATGATTTACTTGCTTTAAATTATAATGCCTTATGTATAGAAAAGGCTGATGGATATGATGCTTTGGGTGTTAAAGTGATATGGGATATGACTAAAACAAAAGCTATTTATCAGATACGTTATAAGACAAGGGTAGATTTTTTTGGTTCTGGTGTGGCTTTTACGAGACAGTATTTAGATAGAATGGATTGGGAAGTTTATGGTACTATTCAACGAATATACCCTGATGGAGAAATGTGGAAAATACTGATGAAAGCAAGGGGAAAGACTTGTGAAGTTGGTGGAGTTATCTTGTCTCCTAAGGGTAGTTGGGATATGGCAGATACATGGGAGCATATTATAAAAGCAAATACAGTATACATTAAGGAAATAGATACACCTAATAAATGGTTAGATAAGCACTTTCCAGGGATGAAAGATGAAATATATGAGATATTAAAATGAAACAACCTTTCCTTACAATTATAACGAGATGCTACAAAAGACCGGATAGATTAAAGAAAAATATGCAATCTTTAAAGAATCAGATGGATCAAGACTGGCAGCAGATTTTTATAGTTGATGATGTGGGAAAAGGGCTGCATTGGGCTAATAAGCAGTTTTATGTGCATCGATCACGAGCAAAAGGAAAGTATGTTATGTTAATGGATGATGATGATTATATACAAAGTAATGAATTTATTGCATCTTTAAAAACAACCGTGGAAGTTAATAATTGCCCCGATGTCATTATGCTAAGAACCAGAATTTGCGGGGCGATTTATCCTTCCGATGAATTTTGGAGAAAGTATCCTATTGCAGGACATATCGGGGGTGGGTGCATTATTACTAAAAATGAAGTTTTCCAGAAGTATATTGAAAGTTTCGGGGCTCCCCGGATGGGAGATTTCTATTATATTAAAAGTATCTTCGATGAAGGGAAATATAATATTTATTGGTGGGACAATGTAGGGATTATTTCAGAGAAATGGAGTCATGCTAAACCCGGGACGGGAAATGTTGCTGTTCCAAGGGAGATTTATGGAGAATACGGATAATATTATAAGAGGAGACAATCATGCCAGCTAAAAGTAAAAAGCAACGCAAATTAATGGGCCTCGCTAAACATCATCCTGAAAAGGTATATAAGCGTAATCGGGCCGTAACGAAGATGACAAAGACCCAACTCCATGAGTTTGCAGCAACAAAGGAAAAGGGTTTGCCAAAGAAAAAAAAGAAGAAAAGGAGATAGATTATGGCAACTGCACATAGACCGGTAACAAGCGAGCTTCCCTTAACAACATCATCGGGATTAATGACTGTTGGACAGTCGGGAACGGTAGTCCTTGCTAAACCAGGCATTCTGATGAGCGCCATCGCATATACTGATGGGACTAATACCGCCACATTGACTGTATATGACAATGCGACAACCGTAACAGGGACTGAATTGTCGTATGTGCTGGTGAAAGGCGACGAATTAATGGGCGGGGAAACCCAGGCATATCGTACCGCAACTAATGGAATAACAATAAAGCTCTCAGGCACAGGAGGATCAGCGCTGATTGCATATATGATTTAGGAGTTTAATAATGGCAAGACATGGACCACCAATAATATGGACGGAACCAAAGGCAAAAAAGGAGATCGAGAAGCTGATTGAGTGGCTTCACGACTTCGAGAAACCCAAACAGATATTCTTCATTAGATTTACTAAAGACCGGGGTTATTATGTAAAGAATTTGCGAGAATGGGCTAAAAAATGGCCTGAAACATGTGGAAAGCTTTACGAAGAGGCCAAAGCCGCACAAGAAGCCAAATTAGCGACATTGGGACTTGCAAAGGAATATGAGGCCAAAACAGTCTACTTTGCCCTTAAGAATTGTAGCGGATGGAGAGATGCAAAGGATGTATCCATTAGCGGCAAAAACGGCAAGACCATAGGCGTGGTAGTTTTACCGGAGAGGAAGATAGATAGGAAAAGAGATGGAACAGGAAGCAAAGCCGCATTGGGTGCCAACGCCAAAACAAAGTGAAGCCCTGATCAGAGATGAGTTTGAAGTCATGTACGGGGGCGCAAGGGGTGGAGGTAAAACGGATGCAGGCTTCGGTTGGTTACTTTATGATACTGACAACCCCAAACTTGCCGAACTGGTAATCAGGCGTAATGCTGACGATTTAACGGATTGGGTAATCAGGGCGAGACGGATGTATGAGGGAACAGGGGTAACAACAGTGGGGAATCCCCCCATCTTTAAGTTTCCAAGCGGCGCCTATATTAAAACAGGGCACTTGAAGGACGAAAATGCTTATGAGAAATACCAGGGGCATGAATACCAGCGCATACTTATAGAAGAATTAACGCAGATCCCCATACAGGAGAGTTATTTAAAATTAATATCATCTTGCAGAAGCACAGTGGTTGGATTACCGCCACAGGTTTTTGCCACTACGAACCCAGGAGGGCCAGGGCATAAGTGGGTAAAGAGTCGATTTGTTGATGTGGCAACTCCGGGACAGCCATATAAAGATCCTATCACAAAAAGGACACGGGTATTTATTCCCGCAAAAGTGGATGATAATCCCTACCTCATGAATATAGATCCTGGTTATATCAGATTCCTTGACGGTTTGCCCGGGGATCTTAAACGTGCATGGCGGGATGGTAGTTGGGATTTGATAGAAGTACAGGGCGCATACTATGGGCAGTGGATAATAGAAGTTAAACGCCAGAAAAGAATCTGCAATGTGCCTTACGATCCCGCGACATCGGTTCACACGGCATGGGATCTTGGTATGGATGATAGTACCTCTATCTGGTTCTTTCAGTTGGTTGGACAAGAGATTCATATTATAGAATACTATGAAAACAGCGGGGAAAGTCTTAAGCATTACGCAAAATATTTGCAGAATAAAGAATACGTTTATGGGATGCACTTTGGCCCACATGATATAGAAGTGCGGTCATTGTCTACAGGTAAGACACGGAGGCAGACGGCAAGAGAACTTGGGCTTGACTTTATTGTTTGTCCCAGAGTAGAAGCAAAGGAAGACGGGATAGAGATGGTGCGGAATCTCTTTCAGAGGTTTTGGTTTGATGCCAAAAAATGTGAACTTGGCATATCCTGTCTTGAAAACTACAGAAAAGAATTTAACGAGAAAATGCAGACATTCATGGATAAACCAAGGCACGATTGGGCTTGCCACGGAGCAGACGGAATGCAAAGTCTGGCGCAGGGAATACAGATGCTACAGTCTCGCTCTAAACATAAGAAAACTAAAACAAATCGCCGAGCCTGTGGATATGGAGGATAATGAATGGCAATAGAATACGCAACGGAAACGACAAGGGATCGTCTAGGTAACGATGAAGACCCAATAGTCAGCTATTTGGTCGATCTTTACGATGAATACCATGACTCTGATTACAGAGAGAAAATAATGAAAGAGGCAAAAGAGAGCAGGGAAGATTACGATGGCTACAGAAAGCCAAAGGATTTCCCATGGCCGGACTGTGCCAATTATAGTTTGATGGTTTCCGCCATTGTGCTTGATAATATCGAACCTCGGATAGTCAATGCCTTGATCGGCAAAGAAAGGGATATAGTAGAAATAAAAGCCAACAAAAAGGAATCCGTAGAGTTAGCGCCGAGAGTGGAAGGCTTTGTTGAATGGGCGTTGATGCATAACATAAAATGGCAAAAACATATCCCAAAGTACATACATGAATTATTGATAGACGGCACAGAATATATATTCCCATATTATGAAGAGAAACTGGTTAAACAGAAAGAACGATTTATCGGAACGGTTCTCATAGATCCTACTACAGGCGAGAGAGTAACGGACGAAGTGCAACTTCAAGCTATTACGAGGGCAGGGATAGAGCCAGAGCAAAAGCTCGTTGATGAAGTATCCGATAAAGAGGAAAAAGTATTCAGGGTAGTCAATGAACTTGTAACAATGGAAAAGGTTTATGGGCCCGACGAAACGCCTGAGTGGGACAGAAGCCCGACATTGCGGGACATATGGATCTCGTATGATGAGTTAAAGGAGCAGAGCACCAAGGCCGGGGGCAAAGGGCCATATATCAATATCACCGAAAAGTTACTCGATGAAGAGACAGAGCAGCGGGGTTCTGATAGTCTGGCTGCCGATACTGCCAGACTGGGCATACAGGACGAACGGACAAGAAAGAAGATAGAATGCATCGAGGGATATATCCCTTACTTTGCTCTTAAAGAAGGTGATGATCCCGATTGGTGTATAATAACCATAACAAAGGATAGCCACACAATTATACGGAAACAGTACATGCGGGAGGTTTATTATAACAATGTGAAACCGATAAAACGTCTTCTGCTATTCTCTAATGGGGATAAACAATTTGGAACGGGTATTCCTCACAAAGTCAGACATCACGCCAAGGCGATCAATGATTTGCTCAACCAGATGATCGATAGCGGTACTATCCAGATTGCGCCGTTCTTCTTCTACAATGAAGGGGTAACGGGACTGCCCAATGAGCTGGAAATACAGCCAGGAGGAGCTAATCCCGTTATCGGCGACCCGAGAAGCATTCTATTTCCTCAGCTTGGCGTAACAGCACAGGTTTTCGTAGAATATATCAATCTCATAACGGCATTTCTTGAAAGGCTTATCGCAGTAAGTTCTTATACTTCCGGTGTTCAAGATATTCAGATGGGGCAAGGAGCGGGCACAGCTGCAGGTATGAAGATGATCTTGCAGGAAGGACAGTTAAAACACAATTACCAGGCCAAACCTCTTAAAGAGCAGTTGGAAGAGATCATAAAGCAAGATATGCTTTTGTATGCCTGGTTTATGCCTGTCGATGCAATAATGCAACTTCCGGGCGGGAAAGATTTTCAGCAAGTCGATGTTACGGCATTACAAGGCGATTTTGATTTCTCTATCTGTATTTCCGATAGCGCACATAACGAGATGATAGACAGAAGGGAACAAGTCGAGCTTATGCAACTTGTAGGACAGATGCCTTTCGTAAACCAAGTGGAGATGTTTAAAGAATTGATGCATACTTACCAGAGAAAAGATCCCGAGAAATTTATCAATCCTGCTTTCCTGATTATCCTCCAGGCTGTGAGCCAGAATCCGGAAATTACACAGGTCATACAACAATATATGCAGCAGAAACAGCAGCAGCAGAAACAGCAGCAAATGCAGGGACAAGTATCCGACAGCATTATGAAGTCCGATATGAAAGAGCAGATGATGGAGCCGAGAAAACAACTTGAGATGCTTAAGGGTGTGTTTGATACCTTGCAGAAACGCAAACTCATGGATATGGCAGAGGCAGAGAAGATAAAGCAGATGAACCCACAGCTTATGTCGGATGACGATATAAAGGAAGCTATTATTAACTTAAGAAAGAAGATGGCTAAAGATTGGGTAGAGGCATATTTAAGCCCTGGAACACAGACGGGATAATCCTTTAGGGAAGGAGAGGATATATGAAAAAGTTTATGCCAAAAGGAAATTATGTATTAATTAAGCGAATCGAGGAAGAGGAAGCAACATCCGGCGGAATTATTATACCGGACATTGCAAAGGACACACAACAGGTATGCAAAGTCCTTGCGGTAGGCCCAGGGATATTTAACAAGGCGCTAGGTAAGGTAAGGCCTGTCGATATAAAGGCAGGCGAGTATGTATTTGTATCCAGATATGCGGGCACGGATATACTGGTTGAAAGGGAAACCTATACGGTTATTGCCGAGGGGGATATTCTTGGCACGGTGGTGGAGGACTAATGGCTAAGATAGATTTAATGCTTAATCCTGATTTTGTTGCGTATCAGAAGGATTTACAGGCTCGGCTTGAGAATCATGTGCGGATGCTGCATAATTTTGCCATGATGGAATGCAAGGATAGCATTACATTGGAGGAAAATCTATTTACTATTCACGCTCTGAATGCTGTTATCGCTGAAAATGAATCTATCTTGCGGTTACCGGAACTATATGTGTCGAAAGAGAAGAGGGAGAGTATAAAAACTAAGTCGATGCAGATAATATTAAGTATATGGAGAAAGGTGTTTATACATGAGCAGTGAGGTGCACCAATTAATTAAGGCTTTACTTAGAAGCCTGAAACAATTAGTGTCTTTGCTGGAGAAGATACAGAAGGGGGAAATTATATAGGGAAAAGATAATATAACATATTGGTGCCTCTTTAACGCATCAAATTTAAGCCGAGCACGCAACAAGCCTTCTTGGGAAACCGAGAGGGCTTTTTTTATTGTAGTCTGCCACAGACTTTAAACGTGAGATTGGGAAAGGAGTAAAAGACAATGGCTATCGAAGAAGTGAGCGTAGAAGAAAAAGTCGATAATTTCTTTGAGACAGAAGAAACCGACGAATCTTTATCTGACACCCTCAGTCAAGAAGGCAAGCTCCCTGGAAAGGAAGAAAAGACAGAGACAGCAACAGAGGGGAAGGCGGAACCCAAGGAAAAGGAATCTGAAAAGAAACCGGAAGAGTCTCCGGCTAGTACGCCTGCGAGCAGGGCATTTGCGGCACAGAGAGTAGAAATTGGCAGGCTTAAGGAAAAAGGAGTTAGATCTGATGCAAACCTGGCGGAGACACAACGAAGGCTTGCCTTCATGGAGGAGCAACGGAAAAAAGACATACAAAAGGCCGACCTGGCAGAAAAGCGAGAGAAGAACCGCATTTATCTGGAAGGATTGAAAGAGGCTGGTTCTGATAATTACGAACCGGAGCGAGACCGCGTGCTCAGGGAAGATATTGTAGATGCCGTAACTCCGCCAGCATCAGAGGACGATAAGATAGCGGCCAAACCGGTAGATGTTCTTCCCGACTCGGAAGAAGTCGCAGATTTCCAGGAGAGGATAACAAAGACAAACAACAAACTAAATACTGAGTTCCCTGATATCACGAGTAAGGACAGCGCATTATTCAAAAAGAGTCAAGCGATGTTGTTTGAAAATAATACCCAGGATGAAATCGACTATATGCTGAAACATAATCCTGAGATGTTTTACACTCATGTAAAACTTGCCAATACTCTTCTCGAAAATGAAAAGCTCAAAACAATGGCTAATCACACTCAGATTGAAGGGAACAGGCAAGAGCGGATTTTAGGCCAAGGAGTTGCGCACAGTCAAGGGGCGCAACAGGGCGGTGCGGATAATTTAACGCCTACCCAAAGAGCCTGGTGCAAGGAGCAAGGATATAACCCTAAAGAATATGCGAAGTTTGCACATTTAGGAGGAGAACAAAATGGCTGAAAATATAAAACAAGAAATCCCGCAAGTTGTTCACCATATGTTGAATAGCGGAGATGAAACAATACAACGCCTGTTGCAAGAACAGGAAGAGATGGTCTTTCCTAAATTGGGAGCCGTACTTAAACATGAAAGATTTTATTCTATGTTTGAACTTCCCGAATCCTGCAAAGAGGATAAAAAGTATCACGCCTTTGTCTTCTGCGAAGCCACAGACAGAATGCTTAGAAAGTATCAGGCGGCTGGATGGCAAATATGCAGCAGAGTAAAATGTTCCTGGATACCAGAGATCGAGTTTGCCCCATCGGGGGCCGTAGAACGACACGGACATACACGGCATGTGCTTTTGTTTATGCCCAGATATGTTAAGAATAAGATGATGAAACAACAGGGCATGGATTACAAACGCCTGCTCAGAAGTGTTGAGGATAAGAAAAAAGAAGATTCTCGCTTTTACAAATCAGGTGAAGGCGATGAGGTAATAGGACGCCAGCAAACACAGGCTGTGACAGACCACACGGGGAGTACCGAAGCTCTCAATATCCCCCCAGGTGAGCCAGGGAGCGAAGTAGATTTTGCCGAATAAAAAAAGATAAGGAGAAGTAGAAATGGCTAATTCATCTGGAAAATATGGGTTGAAGCCCATAGGAAAGGAAGTTAGACCTCCAGAGATGTTCAATATCAGTCCGACTACCAGCATAATGGGTTACGGCGATGTGGTAGAGATTGTTGCATCTAACGGTGTTGCTCTCGCTGTGGCAGGTAATGAAGATAATGCTGGTGTTTGTATTGGCGTTGTAGATGCTGACGGAATACCCGTGAGTTATTATCCTGGCGGTACACCGAGTAATGATACCTATAAGGCGTTGGTTATTACAGACCCGCAACAGAGATACGCAGTTAAATGTTCTGGTGCGCTCAGTTCTGTCGATGTCGGCGGAACAGCGGATCTTGTTTTGGGCGATGCAAGCACCTATACGGGTATATCAGCATCTTACATAACAACAGTATCGACGGGGGATGCTAACTTAAAGATTTTAGGCTTGCTTGAAACACAGGGCAATGCTTGGGGAGCTAACCAGGACGTAGTTGTGGTTATCCATGAGCATTCACTTAGCGGCAGCACAATCACTCAGGGCGTATAAGGAGACTATAAATGGCTACTGAAACTAGATCAAGATTTAATCATGTGATTACTCCTGGCCTCTTTATGATCGCTGTGAGTAATTTCAAACGGTATGGGGAACCGTGGAGAACTCTTTTCACGGTTAAAAAATCTAAGGCTGCTTACGAAGAAATCGGATACATGAGCGGGCTTGGAGCTTTGACGGAAAAGCCTGAAGGAACAGGGATCACTTATGATGCCCGTATCCAGGGGCCACCCAAAAAGTGGGTACACAAAACATGGGCATCGGGAGTGCGGATTACCGCCGAATGCATTGCGGACGATCTCTATGGTGTTATGGAAGGAATTGCGGCCGAACTAGGTAAATCTGCGGCTGAGACAATCAATATAATTGCATTCGATATGCTCAACAGCATAACCAAGACAGCGGCTGACGGCCAGGTTGTCTTTTATGACGAGCATGTCAGACTGGATGGTTCAACCTATGACAATCTATGCACGGCGGCTGCAATAAGCCTGGACTCTCTGGAAACCGATATTGCTCAGTACGAATCTCTTCAGGATCATAGAGGCAAGTACATCAACAGGAAGGGGAGCTGTAGAATAGTTGTTGCTAATTCCGCTCTTGAGTGGGATCTGGCAAAACTGTTTAATTCTACTGATAACCCTACGACTGCCAATAGGGCGATCAACGAGTTCAGAAATGCTAGGCCAAAGCTGACCTATTATACTTCGCCTTATGTCACGGATACCAATGCACGTTATTACATCGGCGAGAAAGACCCGGCAAGAGGCCCGATTTACTTCACAAGGGAGCCGGCAGTATTTGCAAGAGAAGGAGACTTCGACACAGGTGATGCACTCTTCAAGGTTTCGCTTAGGAACAGTATAGAAGTTGCAGATCCGATGAATATCTTTAAGGATGCTGGCGCATAAGGGGGGGAATCATGGCTGATTGGACACGGGTAACAAAATTTAGTCCTGAGACATTAGGAATTGGGGCGCTTGGAAGCGAAGTTACAATTACGGCAAGTGGCCTAGAACTGAATGTTACCGATGGCGCAAATACGGATGGAACTGCTATTACTGCTATTACTGCCGGAAAACTTATGACCATGAATACTGCCGATGTTGTTGGCATACTCACTATTGCAACGGGACTTACAACGGTAAATGTGGTGGTTGCTTCGATGGCTGAGGATTCTACCACTGTATCCGCTGCTGTTACGGCGGCGATTGACGGGACAACCGTTAGTAGCATCATACTGAAAGTATGGGATGAAACAGCGGCGGCGGCTTCGGATGAGACCATCACTTGCGGTTGGATGGCAATTGGAACTACATAATTTAGAGGGGCCTTGCGCCCCTCTTTATTTACAATATGCGTGAAATATATCTTGCGAGCATAACTCAGATAAGTGAGCTTGGCGGCGAGTCAAGCACGGTAACTACATCGACAATCGTATGCGACAGGTGTGGTTTTCAGTTTCCCAAAGATGAACTCATTTATCAAGACGGATTTTATGTATGCAAAAGGTGCCTGGATGAAGAAACCTAAAGTAAGCATTGTTATATTGACATATAATTCCATCTTTGAATTGCCTAGATGCCTCAGCAGCATTAAGGATTATACGCATACTCCTTATGAAGTTATCATAGTCGATAATGCATCTACCGACGGAACACGGGAATATTTGCAACATACAAGCCTCGATGCTCAAGTAATTTTGAATGATGAAAACGAAGGGTTCTCCAAGGGATGTAATCGGGGAATAAAAGCGGCTAAGGGCGAATATGTGCTTTTGCTTAATCCCGATACGGTGGTTACAAAGAACTGGCTGAAGCGTATGCTGGCGCACTTCAAAGACGATGTAGGCGCTGTGGGGCCGATTTCTAATTATGTAGGAGGGTATCAAAGATTCGATCACCATTACACTAAGAAGAATCTAGGCGAGATAGACTCCGATACATTTGCAAGGACGATATATAGGCAGAATAAAGGGAAAAGCCTGGAGACCAAACTCCTGATTGGATTCTGTCTGTTGGTAAGGCGGGATGTTATAGATCATATTGGTATGCTGGACAGCGATTTCTTCTTTGGCAACGAAGATCTGGAATATTCATTTAGACTACGACTTAACGGATACAAACTTATTATTGCCACCGATGTCTTTATCTACCATAAACCCGATATAACACGCTCTATTGCTTCGATACGCAACTCAAATGAGCGTTCAGAGGAAAGTCAAAACATATTAAAAGCCAAATTAGAGAATTTCTATGGCAAGGGCAATGTCCCTCCGACAATGGAATTATTTGGGTGTAATTGGCCTGATTTCCCAAAAGACCCCAAATTGCTGGCAACAATCGGAGTTACTATAATCGCAAAGAATGAAGAGGCCAGGATAGGGCACTTACTTAGTGATCTGCAGAGTGATGTTATAGATGAGATCGTAGTGGTAGATACAGGTTCAACCGATAAGACAATTCAAATAGCCAAGTCCTACGGAGCCAAAGTGAGACGATACCAATGGAGAGATGATTTTGCGGGCGCGAGAAATAAAGCAAAAGATATAGCCCAATCAGATTATCTCCTATGGCTCGATGCGGATGATAGGATGCCACCCGACTCTTTAAAGCGACTTATGAATCTTAAACCGCAACTATCCCTCAGCAGGGATATGGGCGTTATGTTGAAGTTAGTGAACCGATTTGAGGAAAGATCTCCATCTAATGCGTGGCAGATGCGTATCTTTCCTAACAGGACGGATGTCCTATGGGAAGGCAAGATACACGAACAACTCACTCCGTCGATGGTACGGGCGAGACTTAAAGTACACAAAGCCAATATTCCCATAGAGCATTTCGGCTATTTTACAATAACGGATAGGAAGAGAAAAGCAGCACGGAATTTTAAAATATTATCGAAATTAGTAAATAACGGCAATGGCTCAAGCACTGATTATTATAATCTGGCGGCAAGTTATCTCCAGCTTGAGGATTACGATAGTTGCCTTAAGAATGTCAGAGAATGTCAGAGTAAAGGCCCAAGCGAATGGGCAAAGTACAGCCTTCATTTGGTGGCCGATTGCTACTGCCATAGAATGGTGAATAGGGGCGGACGGGATAAAGCTATCGAGGAATTAAAAGTCGGGCTAAAAGCCTACCCCAAGGATGGCATATTGCTTTATCTGATAGGATCTATCTACCAGGAAAAAGGCGATTTTGAGCAAACTTTAAAATATTATAATAAGGCTGAAAAGATGGGAATCCTCACGAAAACATACCCCATCCCGATAGATATTCCGGAGAAGATAAGGAGATTTAAGGAGGCGCAATGTCAACGACCCCTCAGACCATAATAGATAATAGCATTGCACGGAAGAAAGACCCTGATGAAACACAGTGGACAGACGCTGTCTTGCTTGTGTATCTCAATGATGCACTGGATTATTTAAGGCAACTATTGATTGAGAACAGAAGCAGGCTGGCCGTTGATACGTCTACTATTACCACTACATCGGGCACGGATTTATATGGATTCTCAAGTTATACAATGACGGATCTGGTAGCGATGTTTGAAGGCGTGAATTCGGAGCAGACAGGGGTTTATTGTGGCAATGCCTTTCTCAGCCCTGTAGATGAGGGCGAAAAGGTAGAGTATATCGGCAATGTACGGGACAGTTCGACACCGACTATGTTTTACTTAACCGATACCAGCATCGGGTTTCTGCCACCTGTAGGCGGGACATTTAGCATAATAACATATTTTTATGCCAAAACGTCTGACTTGGCCTTAGATGGAGTTATGCCGTACAATGATTTGTTTAACAGGGCTCTAAGCAAATTTATGACCAGCATGGCATTGATAGAGGCAGGATATATAGCGGCTGATTTTACAGGGATATATAATGAGCTTGAGCGGTCGGCTATGGCGATTGTCAGGAAACGGACGCCGACCAAGATGAAGATAAAGTACAGGAGGCGGTAAGTGCCTCTTCCTCAAATAAAAAGTCAGACAGGCAAAGCCTTCTCTCCAAAGGCGCAAACACAATCTGTGCCGTTTGCTAATTTTCCTCTGGGCATTAACAGGCTCAAGAACGATAAGCAACTGGAGCCTGGCGAATTGGATGTGGCGACAAACTTTAAATATAACGACTTTGGGAGGCTTGAGACAAGAGAGGGGGTAGCGGCATATACAAGCACTATCACTACAGATGCGACGGCGATTAAACAGATAGTGCAGGTATTTTTCGAGGAGTCGGCTAAGACATTCGGCACAGCGGCTGCAACATTTGGTTCCGGCTATACATTCGGTTCTCACGGTTCAATCCAGTATATTATGTTAGTAGACGCCAATTATGAATTGTATTACATAGATGCAACAGGTGCTCCCACGTCCATAGGCACACTGGAAGGTGATGCGACAGTCATCCCCTTCGCTGGCCATGCGGTTGTTCTTGATGGTTCCTACATTAAATACTGGGATGGCTCTGATTTGAGTCTGGCTTACGATGACGGCACTGGTTCCGATGGATATATGTTCGACTATACCGATGACGATCAGGACACCACACGAAGCCTTAACGGGACAGTTACGGCATGTGGAGGCGGAGTCACCATATCTGATTGGGATAGCGGTTATACGATACCGACAAAAGAGCTTAGATGCGATATTGCGGCAGTTGGCAGCCCAACGGGTAATATCTATGCCAAGGTATATAACTCGGCCAGGACAAGTGTGTTGGCTACATCTACTGCCATGGATTCCGCTTCGCTGAGTACGCATGCCACGGAGATTACGTTCGCCTTCGCAACAGGATACGATATGGTGCCAAGCACAAATTATTTCTTCTCGGTCGAATATGAAAATGGGGATGCTGACAATTATATAAATGTATATAAAGACACCACGGCCACTATAGAATATTATTATGAGGGATCGTGGAAGGAAGGGACGGGGACTCCTTTATTCGGCCTGAAACCAGGCAGACCCCCAAAGGGCAGTTTCGGAGTGACAAGAAACAATAGGATGTTTTTTAAAGATCCCGATAGTCCCGGATGGGTGAGATACACCAACGTCAATAGCATCTTTGATTACAGTACATCCTTTGGCGGCGGCTATATCGGCCTGATAGATGACAATGCAAACAACTTTAAACTGGGCGGCTTGCAGGTGCTATACGATGATCTATATGCCATAGGTGAGCCTCAATCGCCATACCTTGTCAAAATATTGGTTACATCGCCCGATGTCTTTGCCCAAGAGACTGTCAATCATAATATGTATTCCAATCGAGACAGTATTGTAAGCACGGGGAACGATATTTGGTTTGCAAACAAAGCGGGCGTTTTCCCCTTAAGTGGCACACAACTTTATGGCGATTTAAGGGAATCATCGGCGGGCGATCCTGTATTGCCCACTATAGAGGATAATTGGGATGTAGGCGCATTTGCCGTCTACGATCCGGCCAATGGACAATACCTGCTAAAATTGAACGGATACGACAAGATATTAGTATGTCATACAAAACGTCCTGTGCCACTAAAAGGCAGGATACAGTATCCCTGGACGGAATATGAACTTAAAGATCTGACGCCATCGGCTTTTGCATATATCAACGATACATTCTATATCGGTTGCACAAATGGATATCTATATACATTATCAGCAGACGTAAACGATGACGGCAACCAACCTGATTATTCTTTAAAGACGGGCGTAACAGAAGTACCATTCGGGGCTATCCTGGCTACAGAATACTACCTGTCCGGAGACAGTAGTGCAGCCGCTACATTCAATGTGAGCTTTTACAAAAACGGGGCCGGCACGGCAGTAGTTACAAAGAGCGATGCTATCGAAGATACACCAGTTAGGCAACGAATATTCTTCTCTTTCAAGTCGTTACAGATCGGGCTGGACAATTTTGCAATAACGAAGCCCTTTAAGTTTCAGGGGATATACATAAAAACAATACCGAAGGAGTTATGAAATGTCTACGAATTTTCCAACAAGTCTGGATAGTTACTCGACTTTAGTTGATGGCACACATTACCCAAAGGCGGAGTATCACAATAACCGTGGCGATGCGATAGAAGCCCTGGAAGCCAAGGTGGGGGTTGATAGCAGCACAGTTACCACTTCATTCGAGAATATGTTCGATAAACTCCTTTTAGGTTTTAAGAACAGGGCAAGATTCGCATATAAAGACGCTGATGAGATTTGTATATATCCTGCATCTTACGATCATAGGGGAACTACGAATCAGATTCTTTATTGGGATTCGACCTTGACCTTTAAATTTGGCAGCGGAGGGTCAAATGAGGGATCTACGAATTTGGCGGCAAGCGACTGGTTCTATGTCTATCTTGACGACTCGGCCATTGTAACGGCAGCTACCAATGTTATTACTAATTCCGAAATAGTGGCGGTAACGACAGAGCCCGCATGGTCTGCCTCCAAGCATGGCTGGTATAACGGGAGCGATAGATGTATCTTCGCGGTGCTGACGGATAGTGATTCTCATGTGTTGGATTTTCAGCAGGACGGCGATTTTGTGCAGTATGATGTCCAGGTTACTGATTTAGATGCTATTGATATAGATGATACATGGACAGATGAAACATTAACCTTGCCAAAGTTTGCTTCTGAGGCACTATGTACCTTTATAGGTACAACTACAATTCCTGCGGTAACAGGTTATTGGCGAAAGAATGGGAGTTCTGGCACAGGGCATGATGTATATCATCTTCCTATTCTGTTTGATTTAAACCTAGTTAGTTATACAGGCCAATTTAGAGTTTCATGCGATTCCTCACAAAAAATTGAAGTGAAACATTCTAGCAGTAATAGCTGTGTTATGACAATCCATACAGACGGCTATTTCCTGCCAACGGGGATATGATGAAGATAAGAATTAAGTACAACTGTAAATTATGGGATAGCATTAATGGAATTGTAATATATCCCTATATCTGGGTAAGGAGCCCAAACTATCTCTCCTGCCCTACTCTTATTAAACATGAGCTTATTCACATAGGCCAAATACGGCAAGATGGCCTAATTGTCTTTGGCCTGAAGTACTTAGGTTGGTATCTATGGAATCTTATTAAATACCAAAAGCATTACAAAGCGTATAGAAATATACCTTATGAAATAGAGGCATATAGTAGGCAAAGAGAGCCCTTGACTATAGAAGAGCTGGGAATAGTCAAATGCAACGATTAATTCCAACGGGGATGTAAGGATATAAATGACATATAGAGGATACGATAGAGGAACGCCTCAGTCAGATAAGTACATGACCGCATTGATTATGCGCAATCAGATGAATGCGCTCGATGACCGCATGGAGAATATCGAGTTTGCAAGCGACTATACCTCCTTCGCCGATGCTGTATCTGCCATAGGATCTGATAGTGTTACGCTGGTAACATCCCAGACACAGTCGCTTACGGCTGATAGTACCGTGCCGTCTAATATTCATGTGGTGGCGCTTAAGGGCACATTGTTTTCTGGCCCCTATACGATCACTTTCAAGAGTTTTGAGGCTAGTTCATATCAGGTGTTTGACAGCGATGTGACGGTGGTATTTGACCCTGGCACGATCGAGCATGACTATGTAGAATGGTGGGCAACGAATACTACCCCTGGCACTACTAATATGACTGCTGCAATAACAAAAGCGTTAGCGGCATATGATTGTACCAGATTGCTTTCTACAACATACGCAACAACTGGCGGCCATGTAATCAGGGATCAGCGATTATCTGGCGCTGAGATAGAATCTACTATCTTGCAGAGATTATCGGGAGACACAACATTAATCACCTTTGACGGGAAAGGACTCCTTGAAGATTTTACATTGGACGGGAATTCGCTTGATGGCTCCTTATTGTTGGTAACTTCGCAGGTTGGGGTATATTATTCAGGACAAGTACAACGAGTAAAGCAGATAAATGCGGGTGCGGCAATATCAACTACCAATATTACTGCCGCAACTATTGCCAATCCTTGCATGATAACAGCGGCAGGGCATGGATTAGATAACGGAGAATTGGCGAGAATCAGAAACGCAACTGGTGTACAATCTGCTGCCAATCCCGATTTAAGCGCCATAAATGGCGTTTATATAGTTGCCAATGCCACAGTCAACACTTTTACTATTAGCGACAACACAACCGGATTTACTGCCTATGCCGGAGGTGGGACGGTAGAAAGAGCCAGCTATGCTATGCAGGTTGGGGGAGACACTATATCGGCTCACAATAAAATATGCAGGGATTTGATATTCGATAATAACTATGGCAATATATTCCTTGGATATACAAACAATTCAACCTTTACAGATCTCCAGATGTATGGGGCTACAGATGATTGGGGCATATTTGTTAGCAATATTGATGCTGCGGATATTAGGTTTACCAATCTTTATATAGAAAGCGGTATTGCAACTTCCTGGCATGGTATGAGGCGTTTAACCTTCACTAATATAAAGGCTGTGTATAGTGCCGCAAAGAATTGGACTTTGCCTTTCTTTTATAGCGTTGGCTTTAATAACACTTATGGATCTGCTGGAGGCGAGGTGCAGGGTACTAAATTCTTTAATGTAAACGTAGTTAGACAAGTTAATAACCCTACTGTGCCTATTTTTGATACCAATGGTTATCAAACTACTCTTGAAAATATCTATGTGGAAGAAAGAGCAAGCACTAACTGGTCTGTTATTAGGGACAGAGGAATGCATCAGTCTAAACTCAAAACAGTCGTTGTCCAAAGTACTAATGCATGGGATCTATTTCATGCAGATTCTACCGGTGGCTATATGCTTGATGCAGAGGAAATATATTACATCCAGGGGGTTATAGGAACAGCTACATGGTCCAGCACTCATTTACCAGCAACTACAACCGGAATGTGTAGAGTCATAAAATCTAATCTAAACCAGAGTGTTGCTGCTGGTAATGTGCGCAACTTTTGGTTCCAGGATATTTATGGAGATGTTGATTTGACGAATGTTTCAGCCCCCGGAACAGTGTTAATTAACATAGAGGGGACTGTTACAGATCCTAACTTAGCGGCGACAATCCGATTTTCTAAGAACGAGGAGTCGGCTAAGACATTCGGCACAGCGGCTGCAACATTTGGTTCCGGCTATACATTCGGTTCTCACGGTTCAATCCAGTATATTATGATGGTGCGCTTGCAACATATAGATTTTTTTGGTGTATATGCTAACAATGTAGCGGCCCTAGCGGGAGGGTTGGTGGCTGGTGATGTTTACAGGACAGCAACAGGCGAATTAATGGTGGTGTATTAATGAACTTAACTTACATACCGGTAAACATAGCTGGCCTGATGGCCGGATGCGGATAATATAAGTAAGGAGTAAGATATGGCGAACGAAAGCACGGGCGGAAGTAATTTCAATATCCCAATGGGCATGTATCAGGGGATGCCTGCATACGATTTCATGCTGAACAATTATCCTCAATACATGCAGAATATCTACGGACAGGCACAAAAAGGGATCGGCCAGTTTGCGCAAACGCAAATGCAGCCTGCCGTTCAGAACACGATTAATAACCTGGCAGGCAGAGGCATGATTAATTCAAGCGTGGCAAGCGATACTTTATCCAATACTATCAGGCAGATTGCAAACCAGGCACAGGGCTACCAGGCAGGTATGCAGGGACAGATGGCAGGAGCGCAGGCGCAATATCCTGCGTATGCCATGGCTCCATACCAGATGTACGCCAATATGCTTATGGGCATGATGTGAGGCGATAATGAGAATACACACTAAAGTAGTGGTGGACATAAAAACCGGCAACATCCTGGAAGAAGAGGGCTACAACTACCAAGGGCCTGTAGCGCAATGCGCCTGGGGCAATTATGGGAGCGACATAAACCTATCCAACCTAACGATACCAGCACCACCAGGTTATGATAGTTTTGAAGAGTATTTTGCTAGTCATCTGGGCCCGACAGAGGAAGAAATAGCGCAAGCAGAGCAAGAAAAGAAATTAGCAGAATGGGAAGCAAACCCGCCTAACCCTGGCGATGCCGATTATTATGAGTATGTAGAAACAAAGCCTCTTCTCGACAAGATGCGCGAGCAGCAGGAATGGCTGGGCGAAAAGCATGGCACATACACGGGGGCGATGGAGGCGGCGACAGGCAAATATGGCGATACCTTAACGGCGCTGGCAAACAGGCTTAATGCCCCTGAGTCCAAAGTGGGATTCTCTTTGGGCGGGACGGCTCCTGCCTCATTTGTACCAAGACAAACTGTGCGGGATATTGGCATAACCGAGGCTCTCGCTCAAAAAGGCATGGGCGCTTCGATGATGGCTCCTACAGAGCAATGGGCATATCAGCAGGAGAACCCTCTGTATAAGCCGGAGATGCAATATTTCGATATTGTGAACCAGCTTGCTCAGGCCGAAGAGAATAGGCGATATGGATTGCCATCGACACTACAGTTTGGCGACCTGTCCCAACCGGAGGCCGACTGGATGACGAAGGTAAGCACGCTTGCCAATCTGACAAATACAGGCATGAATCTCTACCAAGGCGGGCAAGACTTAGGTTGGTGGGGAGGCGGAGGGTGATATGAGCGTTCTTGGCACAATCGGATTATTAACAGCAGGTTCTTTTCTAGGCAATCTTTTTGGAAAAGGATCTTCAGATAGCAGTGCTTCTGGCTATCAGCAAACGCAGGTAACACCTGCCCCGAGGTCTGCGGAAGGCAAGGTGATATGGGCCGATTTTATGAAACAGCTATATGGAAGCGGATATCAACCACCACAACTCAAGAACACTATAGCAAATATAATGGCACAGGTGCCAGGGCCAGGGCAGAAAAGTAGTACTCAAGGTTCGAACCCAAGTGGTCGTACATCGAGTGGTGTGTCTAGCTCCGGAGGTTTATATGGTGGGCAAGGAGGTTCATTCGCATGAGCGTAATAAATGCACTGGCAAGCCAACAGCGAGATCCGAATCAGCAGATGATGCAGTCTGCTCAATACGCATCTAATGCCTGGGGCAATTTTATGAGCGGCATGATAATGAAGCGGGCAGGCGATGAAATGCTGGATTTATTTACTGAGGGCAAAGGTAAAGTAGAGCCTAAAGGAATAGCGAAGATAGCTAAAAAATATCACATGCCTTTAAATCAATTTGGCGAGATGATTGGTTTGTTACAAAAGAGTGGGGCATTAGAGATAGAGAAAAAGAAGTGGGGGGAGCCTATTAAAGCCACAGGAGAAGGACTATTCAGGGAAGGTACGGTTTGGGGAAGAGATCCTGAGACGGGGAAGCCAACAATATTTCAGAAGCCACTAGAGAAAAAGGGGCTTACTGCACAACAAAAGATAACCAATGCAAGAAACAAAGTGACAGATGCAGAGGGGGCACGGAAAGAAATCAGGACTTTGGAAGTATTAAAAGGCAAGATAGAATCGCAAGGCCTTACAAATGAAGATATAACTGTGCTTGGAAAAGAGAACAGTGCCTTGGCAGGGCTGATGACAAGTCTCGTTGGTAAAAAACTAAGCCCGGATAGAATTAAGCAAATCACGGATGCCTTAGATCAGGAGATAGATTATTACAGAGGGGAATATAAAATACCTGCCCCTGCAAAGAAGCCAGCAGATACAACCGTTACGCATATATGGGAAAATGGCAAACTTGTTCCAGTAGGTGAATGACCTATGCCTGTCGTAGAGATACCCGACAAGGGGATGGTTGTTCAATTCCCTGATGATATGCCGGAAAGTGAAATCGAGAAAGCCATACTTTATGATGTATATGGACATGAGGCTATTCTTTCTCAAGGGCAAGAACCTACCTTTTTGGGAAAAGCCAAAGATGTAATATCTGATATTTTCACTAAAGAGCCAGGAGTCGGCCCACTTACCGAAGAAGACAAGGAAGCATTTAAACCTGTTCAACCGGAGTACGGTTTCGATATAAGTAATATACGCCTTCCTGAGATCGACAAAGACATCGACACTATCAAAAGCATGGCATCCGATATGGGGCAATCCGTTGAGGATGTAGCAAATACGTTGAATTATGGATTACAGAAAGCGGCTCAATTCTTTTCAGATATTCCTTTAGGAGTTGCAAAGCATATTCCTGGAGTAGCAGGAGCGGCGGCAGAGAAAGCGCAAGAGGCTCAAGAAGCAGGGGTACAATACTACAAAGAGCGGATGCCAGAAACTATTCCTGATGCGGTTAAGGAGATATACGGTAGGACGGCAGGAATAGCAGGATGGATGGCGGGAGCAGGCCCTATTTTTGTAGGTACAAAGATGGCAGCATCTACTATCCCTGGTATTAGGCCAGCCTTTCAACATATTCTTGCAGGTATGACGGCAGGAGCAGCAACAGGAGGAGGAGATAAAGATCAAATCCTTCTTAATACGGTTCTCTTTGGTGTGCTTGAACCGCTTGCTTATGGTGTTCCTGGAGGGACTAAAGCTGTTAAGGATATAGCAAAAAGTGTTAGAGACTCAAAATGGTGGCGCACTACTGTAATCCGAAACAAAGCTAAATATCTAAGCGAACTTGATAGACGAATAGAAGCTGGCGATATGACATTGGCTGAGGCAATAAAAGAAAGCGAAGCTATGCGGGCAAGAGAAACAACCATTCGCATGGGAGAAGAAAGGCCTGAGCCTACATATAAAGAACCTATACAACCGGTATCGGGCAAATTGCCCATTAAAGAAGGTGAATTTGCCCCTAAAGAGGCCGAAATGCCCCCTGAGAAGCCCGTCACGCCATTTGTTGAGGAGGGGAAAGGCAAACCTCTAGCCCCTGAGAAAGAAACGCCGCCACGGGAGGCAGAAATAAAGAAGGTTGGTAAGAAAGAGGCTCAAGAGGAGATTATTGGCAAAACTATTGCTGAAGGTCTTAAAGCAAAGGGATTGAAAATCCAATATGAAACAGAAGACCCTTTGCTTAATAAACATCTGTTTAGTGTTACCGAAAAAGGAAAGGAGTCATCCTTTTCTGCTAAAACAGCCGAAGAGGCCGAGATAAAGTATAACAAAATAATAGAGGCTTACAAAGCCGAAGCCCCTGAGCCGTTAATCGAAGAAGCGAAGAAATACAAGACGGCAGAGGATTTTGTGGAGGGGCAGGGAGAATATGTAAGATACGCTAATGATCCATCTGGGCGGGCGGTAGATTCAAAAGCTGGTTATCAGATGTTTGTAGAAAGAAGTGGCGAAGATTCTGTCAGGAGTTATGGAGAGCATCGGGTAATTACTGATAGTAAAAACGCTGTTAGTTCTTATGACATTGAAGCTGATGTTGCAGAAATGTTCAAGAAACATCCTGATATATTGCAGGAATACCAAGCGACAGCAGAGGCATTAGCAAGTGAGGTATCCCCTGAAAGGATTGCAACTAATGATGCAGGTATATGGGATCAGCCTACATTGGCACATTTGATATGGGAAGAAGTCTTGGAGCCAAAAGGGATCACGAAGGTTCAGACTCCTGACGGCATGATAGTTTTCGATCCCTCTCAAATCAAGACCAAATCCCAACTCACCGATATCTGGAACAAAGCCCACAAAGCCAAGCCCGAAGCCCCGAAGCCTGTCATTGCTAAACCTGCAAAAGAAATTCCGCCTGTTATAGAAGAAAAACCTCCCCCTGAAGGATATGCTGATGTAGGTGGCTATGCCACATTAGAACGTGCCGTGATTCAAATGCCAGAAGTAGTAAAGATAGCTAATGCTTTGCTGAAAGGTAAGTATCCTTCTGTTAAAAAAGCGTTGCGGAGAAAAATGGCCGCAGGTTTGTTTTACCCTAAAGGAACAGGCAGAATTGAATTAAAAGCCGAAATATTTAAAAACTCTGATGAGGCTGCCGCCATACTATCCCATGAAATCGGGCATCTGGTTGATTGGTTGCCAGAAGGCACATTGTCACGGGGCAATATCCTGGGGCGTATTGCGGTATTGAAAAAGTATATGAAGCATACATTGCCAAGAGCACCTGGGATGCCTGGAGAACTCACACAAAAAGACAGGGATAGAATACGGAGAATCGCAGAGAAACTTGTAAAGGCTGAATCAGCGAATAAATGGGTCGATGAGGAAATCAAAAAGGAATTGCCTATTAGCTCGGAGGATGTCTTAGCTATATGGAATGCAGTAGAAAAAGCAAAGTTATTAAACCCTGAACTGTATGATTATATTTTAATGCTTAATACCTTGGAAAAGAAAAATATAGTTAAAGAGGCACTGAAGGGGCAGGTCCATGAGCAATTAAAAAGATTTGCTAAAGTTGTGACCGAAAAGACAGGAAAGAAAATCCCGGTTGAAATTACAAAGGAAACTATTGCCAGAAAATATGCGGGCTTAATTAATAAAGAACTTAAGAAACGGCGATTGTTTAATCTGGATGAAGTAACAAACGAATTAAGGGCTTTATCTAGGGAGTGGAAACCCTTTGATCCGGCGGCAAATCCGAAATTCACTAAATATCGATATCAATCTACAGAGCTTTATGCGGATGCTTTTAGTGCGCTAATAAATGCTCCGGGATTGCTGAAAGCAAAGGCCCCTCTCTTTTATGAAGGTTTTTTTAATTACCTTGAGAGAAAGCCACAAGTTAAAAAACTTTACGATGAGATCCAAGACGATATCAGAAGTGGCGAAGTAGAGCAAAAACGGGTTAAGGATATAAGAGAGATGTTCAGAAGGGGCGATGATGCCTATGCTCTTTCATTAGAAAGGCCTCCCGTGAAAGATTTTATAGCTCGTGATATGATAGATGCTAATTGGTTCTTATTAAAGAAGGTAAAGCAAATCGGAGAGCGCAATATTCCTGCAGGGAAAAACCCAAGGTATAAACTTGAAGAAATGGCTTACAGTGGAGGCGAGGCCGAGTGGTTCTTGAGAGAGTTATGGATTAAAGTCAGCAATCCTTTAGAGAAAAGCGGGCTGTCCTGGGATGATTTCGGAGAGTATTTGTTCCACAAAAGGATATCTACTGAGCGGGCAGAGATGGCTAACCCAATGGGATGGACTCCCAATCTCTCGAAGGCCCGGCTGAAAGAGATACAAAGTTTATTTACAAAAGAACAAATCAAAATATTAAACGTTGCAGAGCAGTCTTTTAGAAAGACACATCAATATGTAATAGATAAAGGTACTGAAGCGAATATGTGGGACGATGATCTCGCCAAGAAACTGCGAGATGCTGACAATTATGCAACCTTCGATGTAATTAAGTATATTGAAGAAAGGCACGGGAGAGGGCCAAGTGCAAAGATTTTCCCGCAGATAGGGACTCTCAATGAAATTTCAAATCCCGTTACTGCCACTATAATGAAAGACCTAGCACTTATTAAGTCTATCAGCAGAAAGAAAGCGGCAGAATCGGTTGTATCCTTTCTCAATGATTATTTCCCGGATGAGATAAAAGAGGCTGATCGGAAATGGAATGGGCGGTTCCATGAAGTAAAATCCCCGCGTGCAGGGAGCAGGCAGGGTTTGCTTGTCTATCTGGATAAAGGCAAGGTCAAGGGTTATTATATAGATAAATATATAGCAGAGATCTTCGGTGCGAATCCAATAGAGGATCAAATAATCGCTCGAATGCTCGGGGCAACCGTACAACCATTCAGGATGGCCTTTGTTGAACTAAACTATGGCTTCTGGATGTTTAATATATTTAGAGATTACTGGAGAGCCTCTAAGATGCTCCCCCGGGCAAGTATATCAAAATTTTTGCCTTTTTATGGAAAGGGAATCAAATCGGGGTTTAAAAGTGTCTTTGATGTGCCCGATAAAGTTGCCGATGAGATGCTAAAGGGCAACACGCTCATCTCTGTTGCCGACATACGAGGCTTGCGTCCTGAAGATAAGCAAGTAGAACGGCTATTAAGAATGTATCACATACAACCCCTAAAATTTCAAAACAAGATTATTAAACCCTTCGGAATGTTTTTTACATACTTTACCAATGTCGGTAGAGGCTTTGAGCGTGCAACAAAAATTGGTTCATATCTGTATTTAAAAAAGACATTCCCTGAGATGCCCTCAGAAGTAATTGGGCATATTGTAAGAGCACGTGGCGGGTCTCCCGATTTCTTAAGGTTAGGTAGAGGCTACCCTATATATAACAATATACTGTTATTCTCTAATGCCATAAAAGAGGGCTATCGTGGAGACTATGAGGCACTTTCGCATACACCTAGTGAGTTTATATGGAAGCAAGCGAAATATACGTATATTCCAAAGCTCTTGATGTACGCAGCATCAATAGGATTATTAGGACTTGGGACTAAAAAGATTTTCGATGGTATGAGCGAATACGATAAGACCAATTATATTTGTATCCCATTTGGGCTTACTGAAAGTGGCAAGTCTGTTTATCTTAGGGTCCCGCTTGACGAGACCAGTCGGTTTATGGGCGGTATATTCTGGAAGATACTGAACCATGAGAAATTGAATTGGGGAGATGTGGCAACAGGCTTGTTTGATTATATGGCAGGGCAAGCCCCGACTATACATCCAGGAGTAGAACTCTTGGCTGGTGTTATCCAATATGCTTCTGGGTTAAATCCCTATGACCATTTTAAAGGGAGATACGCGATACCAGAGCAGATATTTGAAGCAAAGGATATGCGGTCACATGAGGCCTTTTTGAAATGGATAGCAGCCAAATCAGGGGCATCTATTGTATATAAGTTTAAGTATGATGATGTGGACAGAGTAAAATCTGAACTCGAAGAGGTATTGGATTTCCCATTTGCAAGTAACATTCTTGGCCGATTCCTTAAGGTCAGCGATCAGGGGATTCGGGAGCACTTGCGAGAAGTAAAAGGTGAGATAAAAAAGGAAAATGTTAGAGAGCTTCTTGATGCAAAGGATGCCATTAATAAAATAATCCGTGGCGAGCATTTGACAAAAGAGGATGTAATCGCTTTAATAAAAAAGCCGGATGTATTTGATAGGAATATGATGGTAGGTCTCGCCCGGAAACACGGGGAAGTATATCTCCAGGAGTTTATGACAGCCACAAGCAATAAAGAGAAAGAGGCGGTTATAGGGGAGCTTTTAAAAAAGGAAAACCTTTTGCCTGGCGATTAACCCCTTCTGGTTCACCTACTACATATAGTACCATTTGGACTCCCTACCTACTATATAAAGTTACTTGACAAAAATTGGAGGGGTTTGTATACTTTTTGCAGGAGGAAAGAAATGGCAAATAAGAAATCCTATGTAGTCCCCACCCGATTAAGCAAGGAAGATTTTGAGGGTCTGGTAGAAGAAACCCAGATTCAGGGCAAACGCAAATCCGCTATCTTGAGGCGGGCACTAAAGCTGTATCTCAAGATTGTGGCATTTCTGGAGGAGGAAATATGACAAAAGAGAAAAAGCTAACCAAAAAAGAACATAAAGAAAGACATATTGAATTGCATAAAGCCGTAGATGAATTAGTAGCAGATTTTATTACTCATACAGGGAAACTTCCATCTCAAGCGTCTCTTCTCGATCTCATGTCCTGGTCACATGAGCAAACGCTTAATCCAACCGAGGAAAAATAAAATGACCTGGTTTGATAAGGAAATGATAAAAATTGCAATCCTGCTGGCTATCTTGTTCATTGCGTCGGCGTTCATGCCCAGATGTTGCTATGCGGGATCGCCTTATGGTGGTGTTTGGACTGGTTCCTTGCAGGAAAGGATTCATTCAGAAGGATCATGGTACACCTGTAGAATCCAGCAAAAGTGGCGCAAGGGCACCGATATCTGGCAGCCTTGTATAAATCTAGGTAAGAATGGGCCTGAGAACATCATCATGTATGTTAAAGCTCATCATGGATTTACCGAGATGAGGATTGAGGTAACGGTTCATTATCCTGATGGGAGAAAAACGGTATATTTTGTGCCACTAACTATGAACGATTATCCAAGGAATAGGAGGTAGGTATGAAAATATCCGCAAGAGAACTATTTTTAGAGGAGATACGGAAGTATCAAGAGAATATAAAGTTACTTGATACCTTAGATGACCCACCAAAAGGGGTAAAGATCTTAATGCTTAGTAATCTTACCATTAAGGTTGGTTCAATGGAGGATCTTCACAAGGCAAGGCTATGGTTGAGGAAAGGCCTTGGATTATGGGAAGATAAGTTAGGAGATATATGGTTTGGCGCAAAAGATATGATAGCTGAATTTACAGGAAAGCATCATCCTATTACTATTTGGATCTCAACTCCTCCCGAAGACTTCCCAAAAGAACTGCAATCAGATACATGTAAAGTAGTTAAACTTGAATCAAGTATCACTCAGCAGTATGGATATGTCTGCAAACCAGAATAGAAACCGAATAGGAGATAATTATGAGAACAGATATAGCAAGACTTAGGGGACATCTACATTATCTATCTACTTGCTTAGATGAAGGTGAACTCAGAGAAGGCACTATTTTCATTGCCCTCATTACAAAGGAGCTTGCTAAGTTGAGAGATCTAATTACCGAGCAGTTATCAATAAACGAGGAGGCAAACAATGAAACTAAAGAAACGGTTTCACTGGTGGCAGGAGAGGAGGCAGATAATGTCACTGGAGAGTAGGAACAGATCAAAAAATAGGAGGGAATATAAAATGAAAGTAACATTAGGCAAAGAAGGGCTAGGGAAAACCTGGCAGGCAAAATTTCCAGAAACAACATCTTGTTGCAGATGTGGTGGAAAAGCACGGATCGGATTTGTAGCACATGAAGGAATGGAAGAAGAAGGAGTATACCCAAGGGATTTTACACAATTTGTGTATGATCTACATGCTAATAAAGGTAAAGGTGGATATTGGCCCCATGATTGTGCAAGTTTCGCAATTTATATATGCCGTGAATGTATGAATGGAACAGTAATCTGGAATCAAGGATGAAGAACTACTCTAAGCAGAAATGATTTGTAGCTTTATTGAATCTATAGGGCCGCAAATTAAAGAGACTTTGACCTGGCATGGATGTGATTCTATCTGCCACCCAAAAAGGGAGGCTTGGGATGTCACTGGGGATAAAAGTGAGATGTGAAGGATGGACAAGGCATGGAGGTCTTTTTACTCTAGGACTTCCTGAATGGTCTCAATGTGAAAATGAGGCTGTAGTAATTTTGGAAGTGCAACAAGAAGAAATTACGAAGCAACCGTCATGCATGGATTGTTGGAAAAAAGGAATCAAGAAAGGGATTAAAATTCTTTCCGTTGAGCCTATAGGAGTAGAGAAAAACAATGTTTCTGGAGAGTAAAAATAAAAAGGGAGGTATAATAAGATGGAAGGAATACAGATAATTGAGGGGTTGAATCGACAATGTAATAATAGTTTATCCATAACTATGTATGGGGGAAGGTGGAATATACATAGCTACAGAGAAGGAACTTTACTTCAGGAGGATGTTTATGATGCGGATTTAACTACAGCAATCGATAAGGCCCTCAAAGTAGTTAAAAAGGCTGATAGCGAGAGAGTGAATGATATCATTAGAAAGTAGAAACAGATCAGCCATGCTGGCTGGAGAGAGGTGGTGGGCTGGGACTCCCGATGATAGTATACGGTTTTACTGTAAGGATTGTCATCGGTGGCATGATGTCCCATATACTGATGAAGAGAGATGTCCTGTTTGTGGATGGAAACCAAGAGACGACTACCAAGACCGGTGGGGAGTTTGGCATACGGGGGGAGAAAAGGAGGAATTGGCCTCGCAGGTAAAAGAGGAACGTTTATCTGAGGCAGACAGAGCCATGCTGTCTCGGGTGGCAGGAGGGAAGCCATGAAGAATACTAAAGACGATATATTTAAACCACCACCACGGATATATCTTCAAGTTGGGGCAAAGGGTGAACCATTATCTATTTTTGATGATATTACATGGTGTCAAGATAAAATTGAGGACACAGATATTGAATATATTAGAATGGATTTATGTAAAGCAAGAGTAAAATATGCAGCAAAGGGAGGTAAGCCATGATTAAACGAGAAGAGTGGTTAGCGGATCGGCGTAAAGGCATCGGCGGGTCTGATGTCGGGGCTATTTTAGGGTTCAATCCTTATAAGTCTGCGGTGGAAGTCTATTTGGATAAAATAGGCGAATTAGAGAATAAGGCTGACAACGAGGCTATGTATTGGGGGCGTACATTAGAAGAGGTAGTCGCTCAAGAATACGCCAAGCGATCAGAAAACAAAATCAGGCGGGTCAATCGGATGTTGGCACATCCTGACAATGCTTGGATGCTGGCTAATGTCGATAGAGAGATCCTTACAGATCAGCGAGGTATAGGCATTCTGGAATGTAAGACAGCCAATCAATATATGGTGGATCAATGGTCAGACGGCGTGCCTGAAATGTATTTGTTACAACTTATGCACTATCTGGCTGTTACAAGTTATAGTTGGGGATGTATCGCTGTACTTATCGGTGGCAGGGATTTCAGGATATATGATTTTGCCCGGGATGACGAGCTTATCACCATGATGATTGAGCGAGAATCCGAGTTTTGGCACGAGCATGTATTGAAGAAGATACCGCCAATAGCAACAGGGATTGACACTGCTTTACTTGCCCGCCTATATCCTAAAGACAATGGCGAATTGATTACCTTGCATGATAATGAAATGGGCAATGCCATCATGGATTGGCTGCTGGCAAGCGAGATAATAGCCCCTGCCGAGAAAAGAAAAGAGGATGCCGCCGCCCAGATACAAGCTGTAATGGGCAAAGCATCCAGGGCAATATACCAGATGCCTGATGAGCCTGTTTACGGGATTAGCTGGCCGTATGTTAAGGGTAGACTCGCATTTAATACAAAACAGTTCGAGGCCGATCATCCTAAGCTTCATGCAAAATATACATATCGAGGAGCAGGTTATCGGCGATTCAGTATTAAAGTAAAAAAAATCCAAAAACAAATAAAAGGGAGGTAATTATGAGTAAAGAATTGCAAGTAGGAAGGCCGTTTCAGATCGTGCCTCAAAACGTATCTGAGGCAATGGAGCTGGCAAAGATGATAGCTGGATCAGATCTGGCGCCAAGAGATTACAAAGACAAACCAGGTAATGTATTAATAGCCATCCAAATGGGGGCCGAGGTCGGTCTTGCCCCGATGCAGGCAGTGCAGAATATTGCCGTTATTAATGGCAGACCCTCAGTGTGGGGCGATGCTCTGCTTGCTATCGTGCAGGTTCACCCGGATTACGAATGGATTAAAGAAGAACAGACAGAAACAGAGGCTACCTGCATAATTAAGAGGCGCAATCATGATCCCCATACAGTAGTTTTTGGTTTGAAAGATGCCGTTGCAGCAGGCCTAGATAAAAAGCCTGGTACGTGGCAGAATTACAGACGGCGTATGTTGCAGATGCGAGCCAGGGGATGGGCATTAAGAGATAGATTTGCTGATGCAACCAAAGGGTTGATCATAATAGAAGAGGCCGCCGATATGGAGCCTGAACAGATAGAGATCCAAGTTGCTGATGGAGGTAAAAAAGGGCAATCTCAGGTAAAAGCCCTCAAAGCCAAATTAACCCCTGAATTGCCTCCTGAGCCACCTCAAGAAGAAAAGGCACCCAATCATATAGGCGAAGCAGCAGAAATGCCACCACGGGACGATGAGCCCCCAAAAAAGGCATCTGGCAGTATCGGCAAGAGCATCTTTGATAAAGTTGTCGAATTCTTCAACGGTGAGCAGACGGTGGCGCATGACTTTATTGCCGATACCATAAAGCCAAAAGAGATCAAGAGCACTGCGGAGCTGACCAAGGCGGATATAAAGAAGATACAGGATGCGATGGCGGAAATGACAGCCGCAGTGGAGAACAGTAACTCATAGACAACCAAAAAATATAGTCTGAAGGGAGACAAAAGATGCCTATTGTAGAACAAAAGATTTGGAATGAGTGTGTTAAGATTAATGATGACTCTTACGGGAAATGTTGCGTGGATGTTGCTCGTAGAGTTATGGAGATTTTAGATGAAGATGCGGAATTTGATGCCCGCCAAATTATTTGGCGGGCTTGTGATGATGTTAAAGCGGAAGGAATTACTGCCTTTATGGCAGGTTGCGTAGCCCAAATGGTATCTAAATACCACAGTCGCGGAGAAGAATTTCGCAAGAAATGGAATGAAGAGGAACAACTTCATAGCGAAGGGGATGAAGCAAATAAAGTTGGAGGGGTCTTAAATCCCGCCCTTCTAAACATAGAAATTAAATCATAGCCAATAACCTCCTTAATATAGCGGGGTCGCAATGGCCCCGCACTTTTTTGAGAAGGAGATAAAGAAGGAGAATATGATCGATAATATAATTAATGCGCTTATAATCGTGGTAACGGGCTTTAATTTAGTTCTGGCTATATATGGTGTAAGCGAGCATAAAAAAATTTATGAGTTTCACTATTTTGCTGGCTGGCTTTGTGCTTTGCTTTTCGTATTAGCCTACGCAGTTTGATAGAGAATATAATAGCTGATATGATAAATAGGATCATTCAGGGAGACTGCCGGGATATAATGAAGCAGATGCTTGATGAATCCGTGCAGTGTTGCATAACCAGTCCACCATATTGGGGGTTGCGGTCATATTTACCAGATAAGGTTCAGTTGCGAGAAAATTTAACACAAGATGAATTAGAAACACTAAAAAAAGAGTTGACCATCAAAAAAGACATACCGGAACATTTGCAAAAATACTTCGAGCCAGCCGAGCTTGGACTTGAGAAAACCCCAGAAGAATACGTTGAAAAAATGGTTTTGATTTTTCGTGAGGTATGGCGGGTGTTGCGGAAGGATGGAACGCTGTGGCTTAATTTAGGGGATAGTTATGCGGGTAGCGGTAAAGGTGGCCAATCAGAGGATAAACGATCAAAAAATTGGCAGCCCGAATATCCGAATAAATACAACACACCAAAGAACCTCAAACCCAAAGACCTTTGCGGCATACCCTGGCGTGTAGCCCTAGCCCTTCAAGCTGATGGTTGGTGGCTGCGGTCTGATATAATATGGCACAAACCCAATCCAATGCCTGAGAGTGTAACGGATAGGCCGACTAAAAGCCATGAGTACATTTTCCTTATGACCAAGAATAATAGATATTATTATGATGCAGATGCAATAAAAGAGGGAACTATTGTAAGACGGCCTACTACTTTTATGGGTGGTAATACTTATGAGCATACTCCAGGTAAAAATAAAGGTAAAGAATCTGTTTATCAAGAAGAGTTAGCAGAAACAGGCCGCAATAAACGCTCTGTCTGGACGGTAGCAACCCACCCTTTCAAGGAAGCACACTTCGCCACCTTCCCGCCCAAGCTAATTGAACCTTGTATCTTGGCTGGCACATCCGAGAAGGGATGCTGTCCCAAATGCGGGGCGCCATGGGAGAGAATTGTTGAAAGAAAGCGGTTAACCCGACCCGAATTGCCCAAAGATGATATACGCTACCGTCCAGCAATCTATCACGGAGCCTATGCGGACATAAACGGCAAGGGTGATGCTGGATATACCGAAGTTAAAACAATCGGCTGGCGGCCCACCTGTAAATGTAAAGTAGAGCGTCCCATTCCCTGCATAGTATTAGACCCCTTTGTGGGCTCAGGCACAACGGCGGCGGTAGCTGCACAATATGGCCGCGATTACATCGTCATTGATGCATCAAGTGAATATTGTCAGATGACGGAGACCCGTATCAAGCAAGCTACAAGACAAGGAAGGCTGATATGATCTTTGGATGCCCTTTTTGCTTTTTGAGGTAAGGATGGAGCGTGGGTATATAAAGCTCTACAGGAAAAGTATAGATTCGCAAGTGTTTCAAAGGGAGGAATTATGGAGGCTCTGGACATTGTGTTTATTAAACGCTAGTCATAAAGAAATATGGGTGCCAATCCAGGGAATTATTAACCCTGTAAAAGTATTGCCCGGACAATTCATTACCGGAAGATTTTCCCTCCACCGAGATTACTACCCCAGGAAAGGAAAAAAACATAAATCACCACTCACTGTGTGGAGATGGTTGCGTATTTTAGAAAAAATGGGAAATTTGAACATCGAAATGAACAACAGATATTCTATAATAACTATAATAAATTGGCTGGGTTACCAACCCGGGGAAATCCGGAATGAACAACAGAATGAACAACAGATGAACAAACGACCAACAGATGAACAAAAGATGAACAACAAACAAGCAAAAAATGAACAACAAACAAGCAAAAAACGAACAACAAATAAACAACAGATATTCTATAATAACTATAATAAATTGGCTGGGTTACCAACCCGGGGAAATCCGGAACGAACAACAAATGAACAACAAACAAGCAAAAAACGAACAACAAACAAGCAAAAAGTGAACACAAACAAGAAAGAAAAGATAAAGAACGTACTATATAGTAAGAACGATAAGAGTAAAGATAAAAGAAGTATTAATACTAATACCTCTATTATGTCCGATTCCTATCGGACTAGGAAAGGGAAATTTTTAAAAGGCGATCAATTAAAAATGTTCCTTAAATTCTGGGATGCCTTTGGCGATAAGCGTGGAATGGCGGAAGCCAGCGATGTATGGCTGAGATTGCAGATTGATAATGGTTTATTTGAAAAGATTATTGCAGGTGCAAAAAGGTATAATATAGAGCGGAAGGCTATTTTGGCGAAGGATAGGATACCCAAAATGCCTCAGGGGTGGTTATCCGCTCGAAGGTGGGAAGACGAGATCCTGCAAGTAACCGATTTGCAAGAAGGGGACAAAGGCAAGGCTGTGAGCAGACAACTGTTCGCATGGCTGCAGTTGCACAAAGGACAAGTCCAGGCATATGGCGATTACCTGCATATAGACACCTCGGCTATGGAGGCAGATCCGATCCGGGACAAGGCGCTCAAAATCTGCCCGCCACCTAATATCACTAGAGATTTGCGATTCTGGCCGGGAAAGTTTGAAGAAGTTTATAACCAAATATTAAGTGAGGAGGAATAGCATGGCAAAATTAACAAAAGAAGAAGAGAAAGATATCGTTAAAGCGATGGTTGATAATGAACAGTGGAGAATAGAAAAAAAAGACGGGTGCATTTTTATTTCTGACGGGTATGGATATGTGGCACAAATATTTGTTCATTATGAAAGGATAGATAAGACATTACGGGATTATGCTATAGCAAGGGCACAACGTATTATAAACACAAACAAGGAGGTATAAGATGTCAGAACTAAAAGTAACAAACCCATTACAATCTGGTTGGACAGAAATTTGTATGGTGCGTTTAGGTGAAGACTATCCTATTGATTGTAAAAATAAGGGAGAATCTCTAGCCAGTTATACTATGGATGGGAAATACTATAAATCAGATGCCTGCCCTTCTGTGTTCAATAGCCTACCTAAGATCACATCTCTACCGAAGCCCAAGCGGATGAAGACAATGCATGAGGAGTGGTGCAGTTATCTTACCAAAGAAGAAGCAAAAAGGAGGTATAATTTAGATCTTTATCCCTTCGGTGGTGTCTTCCCCATCCCCCATGATTACGAGATACCGGACGAGGAGAACGAGAGGAATAAGATGAAAGTCTTAGCGATAGATCCGGGTCCGATTAAATCGGCTTATGTGTTGTGGGACGGTGTTGAAATTAGAGATATGGGTATATGGGGGAATTACAATTTATTAAATATCCTTGCGCAGCTTGGCACAACGCCTATCTTAGCAATTGAAATGGTGGCATCTTACGGGATGCCTGTCGGTAAAGACATTTTTGAAACATGCGTATGGATAGGCCGATTCATTCAGGCGTGGAACGGGGAATATAAATATATCTACAGAAGAGACGTTAAAATGTATTTGTGTAATGCTACTTTTGCAAAAGATAGTAACGTAAGGCAAGCGATAATTGATTTGTTCCCTCCTACTGGTGGAGGGAAGATCCCCCAAATTGGGATAAAAGCTCAAAAAGGGCCGCTGTATGGAGTGCATGACGACCTATGGGCTGCGCTAGGAGTAGCGATAACATGGGAAAAGAGATATGATCCCAAACCCTGACACGTCATTCCTGCGCCAATTTACCACCGCCACGCCATTTGTTGAGGGGGGGATATACGTTTGTATGTCTTAACAGCACAAAGCGCTTAGAAAGCAAAAAAAGAGCGCTGCGAGTTAAAACCTCACTCTTAGTCCTGCCCGATGATTGCCGTAAGCACACCTAAAACTGCTGCCAATCCAAAGTATCTGCCAGTATCTCCGGTACGGCTGTGGTAGTACATATGTTATAGTTCCATGTAGCAACACACAGACCGCAAAGTAAACATTTAGCTCGCTGTGATCCGGATATTTTCCTAGAAAGTGATTAGTCTCATAATACCCCTCGTCTCTCCGTGATACAAGATCATGCGTAGTCTTAAGATCCCACAGATCGAGAGCGACCCAGGTAAGCTCCAGAGCCATATCTATTTTAGTCACAGAATCATAGGCCCAGCCTCTTAACGGCAAGGCGGCTAGGAGGATAAACGGTATTACAAACCTCATCTTACCCCTCCTTCAGATATTCACGGAGATCCCCGTCCATATATATTTTTTTATTCATCCTGATGCCTTCCTTTGAGTAAATTTCGCATTTATCCAGCATATCCATAAGGTAGACGTATTCACTTCTCAGGAGCAAAAGCGCGTTTGCAAAACGGACACACTTTACATCGGCGGGTTCTGCTTCGGGTTGTGATAGATCATAGCAAGCTCTCGCTAAATATGTAGAGAAATTTGGCCAGTCCGGGAAATTTTGTTCCACATCAATATGTTTTTCTAATGCCTCGCACATTGCAAGCATTAAAGCTGTTTTTGGCCCGTTATATTCTAATATTTTAGGAATACCCATCTCACCCCTCCTTTTTTAATTGCTTATCGTAAAACTTTTGATACCCGTCTGCTCTCATCTTAGCTGCACACTCTTTGCAGATTCCATGAGAGGCTGGCTCTTTGCCTATCCTGATGACCTTCCCGCACCACGCACATATCACCTTGGATGTCTCTGCCGCTTTCAATATGGCCTTCTTTCTTTTTATTTCACGACAATGGTCATAAGACCCTCTCTGAGGGCCCTCATTATCTGATTGGCGCCTATCCTCTGGCCGTTGTCAAATATAACGTATAATTCGTTGCGATCAGGATCATATGTTATATTAGTGATTATCGACACACCCGTTGCCGTCTTTAAGACAACACCCACCTGCAAACGAGGGTATTCAGCCCTCATGTTGCTCTCTAAAAATTTCAACCCTTCATCCATGATAGCCTCCTTAATTTTTTGCTTCTACCCTATTATGTGAGAAATCCATGCCAACAATCTACATTATGCCCAATAATCACCCGCTCAGCCTGCCCCCACCAAGCCAAAATAAATGTGGCATCAGATATGCATAACCTAAAGCATGAAGTTAAGCTTTAAATGCCCGCAAATAATCCTCTTGATATTACTTTCTACTTATGATATATACTACTCCTATATGATGAGAGACAGATCTAAAGAGCAGGATCGAGCTTCAACCCATGCCCCCGGCCTGGCTGGCACCGGGACAAGAAGACAACCAGCTATCCAGATGACCATAGACCCCGTCAGTGTAGCCGTGAGGCTAGGGGACGCTGCAAAGAGCTACCACGCGATAGCCGCTAGGTAATGCACTGCCTGGACAAGCTGGAGCCCTACGCTCCTGGATGCAGACAACCCCCCAAAAACACAAGGGGGGAAACTTGCCCTCAAATCTTTATCCTCCTAGCCCACCAAAGCGGTGGCCTCACCGATATAGTAACCACCACGTACTCACCTTATCTCCTAGCCTCCCAACACTAGTAACCAGAGACTCATCAGCTATATTCAGTAGTGATGTCATACATCATACATCATACATTTTGGCATACTCTCTTGCCTGTGCCACCCCCTATGAGAAAGTGTGTAGCTTAAAGCATCACTTTAACCTTTAAGGTTCAGGGCTAACGTCTGGTAAGATATCTTATGTTAACTGGCATTAGGTCAATTAACTTGACTTTATTTAATAGATATGTATAGTTATATCAGGGGGTAAATTATGGACAGAGTCAGACGGCTCACAGGCGAGGAGAGACAGGGCTTAAAGCAGGCATACTTGGCAGGTGTATCCATGAGCGTGTTAGTACGGAGCTATCACCGCTCACGCCAGGCTATATGGCACATACTGCGAGACATGCAGGTGGATACATCCCGATATCAGGTGCAATTACAGTGTGATCAGTGCGAGCATCCATTCATACGTTCCAAAGCCAAGGCTAGGCAAGGGCAACACCACTTCTGTTCTTTGACATGCTCTAAAGCATGGAGACTAAACCATGCTGACCCGACCTATCGGCACATCAAGAGACTAATGACTGAGCGACATTGCAAGCCATAGCCAGGCAAACCGCCGATCCGATCTCCAGCTAGACCCCCACCACCCGTGGGAGCGAGGCCGGGGGTATCTCTTACCGTTTATAAGGTCTCTCCATTCCCTATGACCTATCTATGAAAAATATAAAAATATGGGTATGGAATTTAGAAAATGTTTGACAAGTATATATTTAGTATGCAAGGAGGAGGATAGGGGCAGGAAGGAGGAGACATTATGGATGTATCTGAGATTTATAGAAAGATGGCAAAGAAGACGGTTAAGATACAAGAAGCACATGGCCGGATTCTCTGTGGGGATATATGCCTCCATTTCCGCATTATCCTATAGGCACAGGCAAGATGGCAACCGACACCATAACAGACAAAACTCTGAATAGAACATACAGGAAGCTAAAGAGTTTATCCGGACAGAGTATATTTGAATCGAATCCCTGTAGTGGGGAATTTAACAAGTATGTTAGGAAATTTGGATGGATAGATGAGCCAAGTTTGGAGGTCGTATATGGTTGGTGCCTTGGAGAGGATGTATTTGGTAATTGGAATTGGCTCCTAAACAATGGCTACGCCACTGAAGTTAAGGAGAAAAAGCCGGAGCGGACGTATCACAAAGGGCAAGAGTTTATAAATGATCCCCACCCGGAACTACCATACACTACTGGCCCTCGTTATATACTTGCTACGGGTGAAGCTCAGGAAAATTCGGTAGGAGTTACTTTTGCCGTATTGGTCAATATAGATGCACGATCTGTATGTAAAGGCGAAACGTGGGAGCGATCTATATTAGTAAAAAATCCACAGAAGATTACTCAGGCTGAGTTTGATGAGATAACTAACAATCAGTCCGATCAATTCGAGCTTTGTGATTAGACCTTCCCCTGCTGATTATTTACCGGAGGTTAAAAAGATGACAAAGTCTTTTGCTTCTCGATTGCCGAAGGGAATGGATATAAATGATTTATACGATTATGGGTGTATTGGGTTAATGGAGGCATGGGAAAGATATGATCCAAAGAGAGGGGTTAAGTTTATAACGTATGCGTATCGGCGGATAAGGGGAGCGATGTTGACGGCGATTAATCAGCATCAAGGAATGCGTCCGTATCGGACAAAGAGTAAAGAAAAAAAACCGGAAATAGTTCACTATGGATTGAATGCAGATAATATAAGTAAAGAAGTAAAATGACAGCACTCTTCTGCGAGGGTAATGTCTACCTCCCGTTGCCCTCGTTTCTTTCCGCGAGGACGGTAACCGCAAAGGCAGTAAGAAGAGAAGGAAAGAGGATGACGGAAGATCAATGGGCGGGGATGTATTCGTTCTTTACACCGCGTGAGTGTGGTGATGAAATGAACTATGTCTTTATGCAGAAAATTTTACTTCTAAGATTAGTTATTGATGTTTCTATGAATATTATTGATGGCTTTGCCACATCAGGGCATGCCGATGATTCCTATCACTATCGCGGGCGAGCATTGGATTTTTGGTGTAAATTATCCCCAAGAAAGGTAATGCGGCAGATTGATAGGCTTGGATTATTCTCAGCACTTGGAATATATTGGTGGGGCTACCACAAACCCTTTTATCATATTGACGACAGAAACGAAAAGAGATAAAAGAGATATAAAAGATGCATATAATACTTTCAGCAGGACATGATAATGATCGGTACGGGGCGGATAACGTCAAGTATCACCTGAGAGAACATTGCTGTGCTTTACAGATTTGCGATGTTGTGATGTCCCTATTCACAGGCAATAAAGAGATAGCTTTTTTGGATGTAGACATACATCTCACTCAATTTACAGATTATCAGGATTCCTTAAAGTGGAAGATTCACAGCATTAATGCGATTCACGAGCTTAAGCCTGTGAGTCTGGTTATAGAATTGCATTTCAATGCCTTTGCCGGAGGGGCTGATGGATGCGAAACGCTATATAATACCGATACCGAGAAGGAGTATGCCGAAATATTACAAAGGCATATCCAGCAGGCGTTGGGCAATAGGGATAGAGGCATAAAGCACAGGGACAATCTCGGATTTATTATGGACACCAAATGCCCGGGCATCATCCTGGAACCCTTATTTATTGATAATGATAAGGATGCCCGCCCCCTATTAACATATAAGGGACGACTAGCACTGGCGGAGGCAATAGTGGAGGGAATCAGGGAGATAATCAGGAAGGATTATAAAGCCCATATAGAGGCAACCGGGGCAAAGGTGCTGACATGCTGACGCAGTGGAAACCCATAAAAAAACTAACGACAGAAAATCTGCAAGGGGAGCTGGACAATATCACAAATACCCTGCAAACTATGTTTGCTCAAATCAGGATCAGCGGAACGGATGAATGCCTAATCAGGCATCTGTGGGAAGTCGAAGGGCGCCTCGCTCGATGGATAGTAAGCGTAGAGGCTTTTAGCGAGAAGCTTAAACTGGTGAAGACGGCAAAGGAGAAACGGAATGATTGATCCTAGCTGGGGAATGGCAGTAGGTGGTATGGGCGTTGGGTTTGGGTTTTTCATGCTGAGATCAGCAGCAGTGGTTTGGACTAACGGGAAGAAAGGCAATGTCAATGGCAATGGAATGAGTAGGACATTCTGCGATGAAAGATCTGGTAATATCATTCACTGGATGGAGAAAATAGAAAAGAGGCTTGGTAATATTGAACAAGCCTTAAGAAAATAAAAAAGGAGAGAGATCATGGAAACATTAATTTTGGCAGTTGTCCCTCTACTAGGGGCAGTTTTAACAGGATTCATCGGGGCGTTTTTCCACAAGGCCAATAAAAAGTTGGACATGGAAATGGAGGACACAGTAGTTGACCAGGCCGTCTCGTATGCCGAAGAGGCAGGGCGGGCTTATGTGGCGAAGAGAGGAAAGAATTTGCCCTCTAACGACAAACTGGATCTAGCGGTTAATTTTGCACTTGCCGCTCTACCAAAAGCTAAAACCGATGCCTTTTTGGAGAGGTTAAAAAAGAAGATCGAGTCCAGAGTTTGGAAATTATTTCATTGGGATAAATAATGACCGGTAGAGATCTGGCAATACTGGGTAGGATGACAGGAGGCTTGATTCTCTTTGCATTGGCATATCCTTTCTTGAAAGCTATAGATTGGGGGATTGATTGGCTGACAAAGGTGAGATGATGAGTAGCATAAGATTCTCCACGAGCCCTTCTCGGAAAGGGATTTTGAGATATTACATAGTAATAAAATAGTGAGGTGGGGATAATGAAAAGAACTTTAGGGATAGTGGTTATAATATTATTTCTGGCTTTCCCTGTGTGGGCAGCTCAGTTGTTGGTTACTTGGGATGCAAATACCGATGGTATTACTACTGGATACAATGTCTATTACGCCCCTCCTTCCAAGTGGGATGGTCTAGCGCATAACGGCATTTACCCACAGGTATTCGATGCGGGCAATGCAACTACTTACACGATTCCCGATATTGAGGAGGGGGCACACGGGATAACAGTAACAGCCTATGACGCCGCTGGAAATGAAAGTGATGGAGGTGCGGCTGTATCGGTTTTTTTCAACGAGGTCAGCCTCCAGACGGCTCCGAGCCCCACTGTTACATCGGAACCTGCTGGGATAGTGATTGAGGTGCAGTGATAAATGAAATGGTCTGTAGCCCTATTTGGACATAATAAGTGGCGATATGAACTACGTGAGAATAAACTGACTACCGTCAAGCTCTCTATGGGGATTAACTATCAGGGTATAGAGCAATTCAGGGAAGAGCAAGTACACCTAACAGTCAGTCGTCATGTTGATGAACCTACAGATTATGATACGGAAAAATACTTTGTGTATGCATGTACCGGATGCGAGAAACGGGAAATACCTGGCGATGTTATAGCGTTCAAGCCCTATGAACATAGAAATAAATGGACACCTACCGAGAGGAAACAATTCCTCATTGTAACAATAGATGGATTGACCAGAGCGCAGATGGAAGCCTTATGCGAGCCATACTATGATCTGGTCGATGTTGGATATAAAGAAACAGAAGACGGTAAGACGGAAGTTTTACTTGGTATCCTAAAGGAGCGGCGATTCAATATACCTGTAGATGATCTCAAGGTGTTGGATGTAGCTAGCAGTAAAATGCTGGATAAAGAACAATTATATGTCCCATCTATTCGGGATATATCCAAGCTGGACTATTATGACAAAAAGAATAATCGGTATGTAATCGAAGCAGACGGGCTTAATCTCATACAACCTATCTTCATTGAGGACAAGAAATAAATGGCCGAAACTTATTCATACGATTCAGGTGGAGTTGGTTCGCTTCCTGGCGGTGGTGATCCTGAATATAGTTCATTAGCTACCTGGGAATCCGCTACTGATAATGATCTAAGCGGGATAGGGCTATCCACCCTCGAATGTTATGATAGCCAGGATCACAATGATGCAGTATCCGTTTCCGGAGCAACAAACACAGACGCCACCCATTATCGCATTATAAAATCATCATCTTCTTGTGCTACTCCATTTGCGGGCAAAAAGGGAACTGGGGCTAATTTTATTTACACCGGAACTTCTTTTAGACTATTTCAGATGCAAGAAACATATTGTAGGATACAGGAGGTAACTGTACGATACAATGGGACATACGCTGGCACAAGCACAGCAATATATCTTAGAACTTATGCTCACATTAAAGCTATAAATTGTGTTGTTTTTGATTGTAAAAATAATGATGCATCTAATGTCAGTAAAGGAATCAGAGTGGATGTGGATCAAGGCCTGGTATATAATTGTATTGTTTACGGTGGCGATGGTATTGGTATTCACGTTTCAACCGGCTATGCATATCTGATGCCACATTTATTTTGGCTTGGTGGAGCAGTTTGTTGCACCGCAATTAAAAATGCTGGGGTAGGAATAAGTAGTCTGATTGCTGTGGGTACAGCTATAGCCTGGTCTTGTTATGCGGCCAATAATACCGGAGGGGATTTTGATGCGTCTTCCTGGGATGCTCCAAGCGGTTGGAATGGGTCTAAAGATACCTCGGCAGAAAGTGTCCATGCAGATAATAATTATAAGAGTCTGGATCTTACAAGTACAGGATTAAACAGTTTCACTAACGAGACAGTAGGATCGGAAGATTACACACTTACCGAATCGGCAGACTGGAATATAGGAGCAGATCAACGATGTGGTAGGAACCCATATAACGATCTAACGGCAACTTCCGATTTTGATGACTTTTTCAAGAATGACACCAACGGTGAAGCCATATCCAAAAAGGATATTGCCGGCAACGCCAGGCCTACGCCCGACACAGCCGATGCGGGCTGGGATGTAGGGGCAGCAGAATATGTGGCGGCTGGCCCGTCAGGAGCAATAATGAATCAATTTCAAAAGAGTAATCTAGGAGCAGATTTATTTAACGGGAGTTTATTATGAAGCAGTATGCCACTTTAACGTCTACCGTATTCTTCTGGTTCGCATCTAACAATACATCAGGGTCAGGAGATGATGGAGCCACTCCGGCATGTGATGTGAGATTAGCAGGCGCGGCAGCAGATGCGGCTCCTGTATATAGTCCAACGCCAGTCTTACTTTCTGCTGCTGGCTATCCGGCGGGTTGCTATGAAGTAGCTATAGCGGCTACGGCGGGTAATGGCTTTGCAGCTAATAATACATACGCAGTTTTTTGTACTCTTGCGGCTGATTCACAAAATCCAACTGGCTTTGTAGGTAGTTTTGATCTGAAACCAGTGGAAGCTAATACAAAACAGGTTAGTGGCACAGCTCAGACAGGGAATGACAATGGAGCAGATATAAATACATTGATAACTAATCAAGGAGACTGGGCTACAGCCACTGGGTTTGCTGAGGCTGGTGACACAATGAAAATATCTGCTGGCACGGCTGCAGGGCAACTTGACTTCACTTCAGGAGTAGTTAAATCGAATCTGGCTCAAATTCTTGGCACTGCCCTTACAGAAACAGCAG
>Ga0210003_1000275_pt1 | contig 45849 bp, 43 predicted proteins | sample LantaG_FD_182804 | JGI IMG/M metagenome (GOLD analysis project Ga0210003, IMG submission 182804) | Deep subsurface microbial communities from Baltic Sea to uncover new lineages of life (NeLLi) - Landsort_02402 metaG (SPAdes) (version 2) | ecosystem: Environmental > Aquatic > Marine > Oceanic >... | reverse complement strand
TATATGAACCATAATTTGAATAAGACATTGTATAATATAATTAAATACTATTTATTTTAATATTTAATTATAACATTTATTATATTTGTTACTTTATTCATTGTTTAATTCCTTTCTTTATTCTAAAGCTTGGATTAATGCGAATGTGACAATCGTTCCAGATGGATCATTAATATCAAATGTATGTGTGCCTATTGTTGTTGACGACCACCTTAGATATATTCGTAATAAATCACCTGCTTCAAAATGGCCTACTCCATTACCACTAATAAAACATTTTTCATTAGCAATGAATGCTCGATGTTGTTCGCTGAATTCTTTATTAAATCCACCATTTATATTACTTCCAGAATCATTTATATCACTAGGATTGAGAAATGCTCCTGGTGTTGGCCCACCATTAGTTAATGCCAATTCGAGATTATCTACAGTAAAACCTATACCAGAAGCTGTGAGAGAAAGTTGAATATTATAACTATATAAACCCTTTTGATGTATTTCAAATTGTGTGCCTGCAATAAATGTTATATTGCCAATAGTGTGGTCGGCTTGATTTAAATCTATTTGTGTCCATGGGGATGTTGTTGGGGCAAGGGTTGTGTTGCTAATGTTCTGATTGTTTGTTTTACGCATACGAACAAATCCTGTTTGTTCAACGAATGCCATAGATGCATCCAATACAATAACAGAAGACTCTAATAAATTAACTGATGTATCCAATACAATAACAGAAGACTCTAGTAAATTAACTGATGTATCCAATACAATAACAGAAGACTCTAATAAATTAACTGATGTATCCAATACAATAACAGAAGACTCTAATAAATTAACTGATGTATCCAATACAATAACAGAAGACTCTAATAAATTAACTGATGTATCCAATACAATAACAGAAGACTCTAATAAATTAACTGATGTATCCAATACAATAACAGAAGACTCTAATAAATTAACTGATGTATCCAATACAGTAACAGAAGACTCTAATAAATTAACTGATGTATCCAATACAATAACAGAAGACTCTAATAAATTAACTGATGTATCCAATACAATAACAGAAGACTCTAATAAATTAACTGATGTATCCAATACAGCAACAGAACTATTAAGTGTGTTAACATTGCTGCTCAAGTCTATAAGATTACCATTACCGACATTTAATATAAAATTAGCTGCTCGAATGTTGTTAGCACTAATATCTCCATCAACTACCAGAAAATTGGTCACTGATAAATCATAAATAGAAGCATGATTGTTAACACTAATATCAGTAAATTCTCCATCAACGATTGTAATTGTTCCTACAGATAAATCATAAATAGAAGCATGTCTGTTAACACTAAGATCATGAGTTACAATTAAACCTGTATTGTTAATATTACTAGAGCTTACATCATTCACACTAAGATCACTATCCATAAATATATCGAGAGCAGTCATATAAATATTTGAATATGTTACACCGTCATACGCATTAATATACAAATCCTCACTCGCCGGAGCATAAATAAATTTAGTATTTAAGGAATTATCTACTGTGACATAACTCGTATTAACATTTGATGTATCGATATAGGTTGTAGAAGCTCCAATAGTAGCTATATTAGTAACACTTAAATCGTAACATGAAACACGACCATTAAAGGAAGCATCTCCATTAGAAAATAACACTACATTTGAAATATCATTTTGGAAAATTCTAAATTGTCCCCCTGATATATCAATATTACCAGGGGCTCCTGTATTACCTGGTTGAACTCTGATAGAGCCATAAGCATCAATAGCTCTGCTAGTTCCACTAATATCGGGATTCCATTGAATATCTACTGGTCCACTTGATGGAGGATTAGTAATGGTTAAACCTCTAAATCCTCTCATATGACCCATAACATTACTCATTCCACCAGATGCGTCAATACCACTAACATCTGTTTGAGGATGATCAGAATTACCATCTATCGCAAAAGCTAAAAAATTCTTCCATTGATCAGCACCAAGAGGAACAGAAGCGACATCTAAAAGACGGGCAGCATACATATCTACCATATTACCATTGGATAATGGACTCTTAAATGTGTTAAGAGTTCCTAAAGCACCATTACCATCTAGCGTAACTAACGATAATGTTTCACCTATAAAACCTTTTAAGTCAAATGTATCTCCATCAACATATAAATTTCCTCTAATAAATACATTACTGCTACAGTCCCCTCCTGGAACTCCAGTAAATACATGATCTTTTGCTCCAAACCAATTTGAATGATTACAATCGGTTTGTTGATAGATAGGTCCGTAAGAACTGATTCCCGTTAAAGATTGAATACCATATCCTTGTGCTTGTAATGCTACTTGAGAAGGAATATTGATACCATTACTGACATCAATGCCTCCAACTCCAATATACCCCCCTTGAACACTTAATTGACCTGATATAGGCGTTGGTTTATTATCCGTAGCTTCACAAGGAACAATATCAACATTTCCCTTTATCACAGTATTTATGCGTTTACTACAGTTACCTGGGTAAATAGGTCCTATTGGAATTTGACCCTGTTCAATAGCAGTGATTAAATTACAAATTTCTTTATCATATCCTCGACTTCTTAAATAACTTCCATAATTGAAATATCTATCTCTACATGTAAAAGTATTTCCTGACATTATATAATTTGTTTATAAAAATTATATAAAATAATAACATTTATTTCGGAATAGGAAATGGTCGTTGGTCTTTTTGAACTACTAAAGGTTCTGGCATGAACATTTGTAATTTATTAAAGTATGATACCTCGGGTAATTTTATTAATTCTGGAACTATTGGTTGCTGAGGATTTACTAAATTAGTTGAGTTAATTCCAAATAACGATGATTCAATTTCAATAGAATTTTTTGAGAATGCTTCTCTAGGCATATGACTAGGAGTGATACCCATACAAGGCATAGCATTATGGTAAGCACTTCCGACTTGAGAATTCTTATATTCAGAATAATTTAATGAATCTGTATAACTACGTTGTTGAAGACAATAATCTCCGGGTGTATTATTATTTCGCGTTGAAGCCATTTGAATATAATATATATTAATATTATTTTGACATTAGTTTATTCTTTAATTCAATATAAAAATCAGAATCACTATTAATAATTTGTTTATTGAAATAATTGTATAAATATTTATGAAATAAATACAAATAGTCGTATGAAAACAATGTTCTAAACATTAATTCATGTGTCATAGAATCTATATATGGATGAATATCAAATAATTCTGCTATTAATGGTTCATCTTTTAATTGTAAGTAAATAGCATCCATCTTATCGTTTAATTTGTCAAAATCTAAATCTAAATCTTTTAAATCAAATAGTTCTAATAATTGTATTTGATACAACATATTGCTAATATCTTTTTCATCTTCACCTTCTTCAGTAATTAAATGATAAGTAAATAATTGATTTAATTGTAAATCATTCATTTGCATAAATAGAATTTATAGTTTTAAGTTATTTAATATTGATATTGACTATGACCACTTTTGTAATCAAGGTCTTTTTGTAGTTCTCTGGAAGGAACACCTCCTCTAATCCACCCCTCAGCAGCAACTCCTTCTACTAAATTAGCAGGATTAGTAATAGAATTTTCAATAGATGGTAATAAAGGATAATTCAGATATGGAATAAATGATTGTTCGGTAGTAGTATTAATACTCTTTTTATTAGTAACCATATCTCCTTGTTGAATATGAGATTCAAGAACAGGGTTAGATGAACCTCTTCCTAAATAAGGGACAGTCTTGAAAGGTCTTTCAAGTAAACTAATACGGCATTTTGGATGAGTATTAATAGTTCCAATTAATAAATCAGAGTTAGTATCAATATTACATCCACCCATACCAACTTGATGACTACCAGTGAAATTAATATTAGGTTGACTAGTAGCAAATTCGATAGGTCTTTTCATACCACAGTCTTGAGAGAAAAAGTTTGTTAAAAGATAATTGGATGAAGAAACATTTTGAACATTTCTTTGACTCAAACTACAACTATCTTCACCAATTCTTGATAATTGATCAAATGTAAAATCTTGTGTAAAAGCTGTCATTAGTATATATATATTTAATAATATTTTTCTTAAATATATATTTAATTCTGTCCTCCAATACCACCAATTCTAGGAAGATTCTTGGCTAAAGCAAATTCATTACCCTCTTTTGCTGAAGTCATATCTCCATAACAAAATTCAGCAAAACTTTTTTGGTCATTGGGAACTCTCGTATTAGCAGTAGCATAAAAGTTATATTGTCCAAAGTCTTCGAATTCAAAACTATCCCCTAAACTTGAAAATAACTTCTTTTTGATATCAGGATCATTGTCAAAATTAGATGCCACAAAATTTTGTGTATCTATATTTATTTTTTCTTCCACCACAGGATTATATGCTGGGGCTGCCATTTTTCTTTTAGGGTCATCTGTTATTTCAGGTAATAAAACATTCATAAATGGGTTTTTATTTGTAGGGTTTGTAAAATTACTTTTTAAAGCTTCATATACTTTTGGATTTGTAAACCCTTCCTTTTTTTCATCACTAGACTCATCTTTTTTATATTCGCGGGCATAATATAAAAAGGCAATTACACCTAAAGATATTAAACCAGTAAAGAAAAAATTATATGCTTGTGTAATTAAAAATCCTAAAATTGTTAATATAATTACTAATCTCGTAATAGCATTTATTTTTTCGTTTTGTGACATTTTTTCTTTTGGCCATAACTGATTGATTTGCCTTTTTTTAAATAATACTGATGGATCATTTAACCAAATATTAGTAGATTCTGTTGCCATTTATATATATATTCTTAATTATTTATTTTTTCTTTCCTTTCTTTTTCTTTTTCTTATTAGATTTATTCTCTCCCTCATTTCTCATAGATTTTTCTGGTTTTTCACCTTCTATTGAAAACACTAATTGTTCTAATTCGGCTTCTGTTAAAGGTGTAGGTGTAGGTAGACTTGCCAAGTGTGCTAATCTTTGTTTTTCTAGTTCTAGTTCTTGGCGTTTTTGTCCACCTTTTTTTAACATTCTCTCTTTCATTTCAGCTCTCTTTAAATTTTGGTTTAGAGCATTTTCCATAGCACCTAAATTTACTTTTCCTCCTTGACCGCCACCCATACCCATTTTTTTCAACATTGATTGTATATCGCCCATACCAGGCATATCTTTCATTTTTGATAATAGATCACTTGCCTCTTGCATTAACTCACTTTCTTTGATTTCTCCTGATTTAATTTTGCTGTCCAACTTTCCACCCACATTCTTAACAAGACCCATTAATTGGGTTGGGTTTTTGAACAGATTTTTAAATACATCATTCACAGAAGTAGCATCTCCAGCATTAATATTCAATTCCTCTGCTGTTTCAGCAGCAATTTCCTTAGCCAATTTTCCAAGTTTACCGTCTAGTAGTCCATTAATATGATCTTGAATATCTTCGGGATTGGGTAAATGGTCTACACCAGATATATCTATAATTGGATCACTTCCATCCATCATATTTTGTAAATTACCCATGGTTTCTTCTAATTTATCTTTTAATTCATCTTGATTAATTGCTTCAAATAATTTTGATGTATCTCCAAAAGAGTCTTCAGAATTAACTTTTCCAATAACTGAAAATAAAATAACTTGAAGATATTTCCAAATTACATCCTTTGTTTTAACACTAATATCATCTGCCCATAATTCTGTAAAATCAATACCAGGCAAAAATTCCGTATTTATTTCATTTGATTTAAACATATCCTCATTCTTGTATAGAATATCAAAGAATCTCTCGGGGAATACCTTCTTAATATGTTCATATACATTTCGAATACTATTTTCATCTTTTGACTCTTTAATGTTGTATAGGTCAATGTGTAATTTCTCTTTAAACTCGGGAAATGTAAATAAAATGTCATTTATTAGATCATAAATAACTTTAATAAACTCCTCTGGTATTATATCCTCTTCTTGATTTTTAGTGCTTGATTTAGACATATAAATTATCTTAATAATTTTTGTTTAAATCAAACTAGTTATTATATATTTTTGATAAGGTATTGAGATTTTTTAGGTATTGAACACATTTTTTTGTGTTATCCTCATCTAATTCTCTTAACGGTTGTCTTATCTTATCAATTGCTTCTAATATCTTGTTAGCACCACCTTCGTCCATTTTCAAATCATTACTATAATCCTTTGTCAAAAAATATTCTAAATTTTCATTTTCTATCTCTTCATCGTATTTAACACATATATATCTATACCATACATCTACTATTTTTTTAGGATTTGCTTTTCTTAGCATTAATAAACCCGTTTTAGATGTTCGTATATCGTTATTACTGGGAAATAATATTGAGATATCTTCTAAAAACTCCTCAAACTGACCATTGAATGCTTTTAAAACTGTACTTTTATCCATTTTATTTTGATATTAAATAATATTTAAATTATTTTTTATTACAATATTAAATTCCTCGTTGATCACTGTGTTTACTCATCTGTTGTAATTGTAAATCTTTATTTCTCTCTGATTCCATATCTTTTACTGCGGTTTCTCCCACTTTGTCAGGTGACCAATCGTCCTTTGGTGTTTCTATGGTTGTTTTATGATCTACTGTGGCATAATTATACATTTGTCGTGTGCCACCATTTCCTTTTGCTAGTAATTCATCACTTCCTTGGTCCCAATAACTAAAATTATCACTCGCTACTCCAAAACCACCTATATTGTCATATCCTAAAGAAAATGATGATGGATCTCCGTTAAATGCCGATGGCTCTCCATTGAATCCTGTTGCCTTGGCTGCTGAATATTCTTCTTTAGGTTTCACTTTATCCATAACATCATTTCCAAATATAACTGTATTACCTTCTTTTAATAATAACATTGCAGGAACTTTTTGAACCTGTGGAGGCAATAATATCTTTTGTTGAGTTTCTAAAGTTACATAAATCCCCCCAGTTTGAGGATCTCTAAATCTTTTATCAATACAAACAAAATGCATATCATTTTTTATATCGCTTTTTCCAATTAATCTTAGTAGATCTTTACACTTTTCACAATAATTACTATAATATAATATGCTACTCATTATATTAATAATTAATTTTTATTAAAATGTTTAAACTTATTTAATTTATAAAAAAATTGATTTAATAAAATAATTATTAATATAATATATATTCAATCATGATGGAACCTAAGATTACCATTACTTCTGAAGAGTCCAATGTATTAAACTTTACATTAAGCAATATTCATTATAGTTTAGCAAATTCATTACGAAGAATCGTGTTATCTGAAATTCCTACTGTAGTATTCAGAGCATTTCCTCATAGTGAAAGTAAGATCGATATTATTTCTAATACTACTAGATTAAATAATGAAATTATTAAACAGCGAATCGGGTGTATACCTATTCATATTACTGATACTGATTTCCCTTATAAAGAATATATTGTTGAAGTCGATAAAAAGAATGATTCAGATGTTATTCAATTATTAACAACTGAAGATTTTAAAGTTAAAAATATTGAAACAGATAAATATTTATCTTCTACTGCTGTTAAAGAATTATTCCCACCAAATCAAATTACAGGAGATTATATTCCTATCACTCGACTACGCCCTAAATTATCTGAAAATATCGAGGGAGAAAATATTCAATTTAGCAGTCCATTTGATATTGGAACTGCTAAAGAAGATGGTATGTATAATGTTGTATCTACTTGTGCTTATGGTAATACTGTTGATGGTGTAAAGGCTAATGATGTATGGAATGATAAACAAAAGGAACTTGTTAAGGCTAATACAGAACAAGAAGATATTGATTTTCAAAAAGCTAATTGGTTTCTATTAGATGCTAAAAGAATTACAGTTCCTAATAGCTTTGATTTTATCGTTGAAAGTGTAGGTGTATTCTCTAATTTTGCTATTATTCATAAATCGTGTGATATTATGATTCAAAAATGTAAGAAAATGATTCAGACTATTACAGATGAATCGGATTCTAAGGATATTGTCATTGAAAAAAATATAAACTCCACTGTCGATAATGAATTTATTATCACATTACAAAATGAAGATTATACATTAGGAAATGCCTTGAATTATTTCCTATATGAAAAATTTTATCAAGGTAATGACACATTATCATTTGTTGGATTCCGTGTTCCACATCCTCATATCCCTAACGGTGTGATTCGAATGGCATTTAAATCAAACGGTGACGCTGCTAATGTTTCACAAAATTTAATTCAAGCTGCTGAAGATATTATTACTACTTTCACTAACATCCAAAATAAATTTAAGTAATTTAAAAATTACAAATAAAAATTATTATAAAAAATTTATAATAATTTTTATCTTTTATATATATTAATTATTGAGATTCATCTGTAATATTTTTTACTGATTCTACTGGGTTACTATTATCAAACTTTTCCTTTGCAATATAATTTTTTCTAACATCATAGTTTAATACATACATCTGTTTTGCTGGATGAAGATTATTAAAATAATTAATTACTACTAATTTGGTAATATACAATTTTTTTTCGGGCGCCATTTCTTTCAAGTAAATATCGTGATGAAGATTATACATATGGGTTCTATATTTTTCAGGAAAAGTCTTCAATTCCTTCTCCTTTTTAATGTAACAACTAATATAATTAGTAAATAATCCTGATGTGTATTGATGAACAATAGTTCTGAATTCATTAAACATTGTTTTATGTTCAGGATAATACTTTAAATATTCAGTCAATTTACTCTCTGTCTTATCTTCTTCCTTAGGAGCTTGTCTAAGATTTAGATATTGAAATTGAAGCTTTGGTTGATTTCCTCTTAATCGTCTGACATGTTCGTAATTCGGATTTCTGAATTTATACCTATGACCTAAATTATTCTTAATAATTACACCTACTGTGCTATAATTAGTATTAGCTGATGCTGCTGTTTTCTTACATAATTCTAATTCTTCTATATTTTTAACTGGATTTACTTGAACACTTAGAACAGTGTTTTCTTTAATTCCAAATTTATTCATATCGGTAATAGGAATAATATTAATTGTCTTATTTTCTACAACCTGATATACATCTGTCAGATATAATCTCATTTCCTTAATAATTTTAACAATACGATTTCGTGGATGTTGCATAACAAAACTATAAATATAGTCTTTGTTTAAATCATTCAAATTCAAATCAATATGCTCACATACTTCATTAAACATATATTTAAATGTATCACATTCCTGAAAACCATTTTCCATAAAGAAACACATCTCACCACCTACACTACTTCTAGTAGCGATTTCCCAAGTTTCGCTATCCTTTTCGTAAAATACATTAATCATTGTTCCTTCAATAAATTTCTCAGCTCTATATTCCATATTTGAATCTATGGTTAAATCATCACTGTTATATGACTTGGGAGGAGCAAAACATACTACTGTTCCATCTTCCTTAAAAATTAATGATCTCAATAATCCTGTTGATGAAACAGTATCTCTACTTAACCATTCTTTATCATACTTTAGAATATGATAATTGATTCCATTTTTATGCTTCCATACATTATGTTTCAAATTTAGTGACTTTGCCAGTTGACTTCTATTCTCACCATCGAACAGTAAACCATCAATTTGCGAAATATTGTTTAAACTATACGACATCTTACTTATACTATCATCATTTCTTTAATTGATTTTAATAATCAATTTTTTCGTAATTCATAATAATTTCTACTGTAAATATAAAGTAATGGCTACATCAAATGAAATTTATTTACAATTAGGAGATATTATCAAAATATCTGCTCCAAATAATCCCGAATTAAATGAACAGATATTTGTGATTGATTTAATAAATAATAAAAAAATTAATATTAAACAACCTGATAACTCCGCTACTATTAGTTTAAATATTAATGAAGATGGGACTCTTGCGGACGAGAGTATCGATAATATTGATATATTAAGCCATCCTGAATCACGAGGATATGCTCGACAAAATGGACTTTTACCTAATACTTGGGTTGACATTCATTTTGCTGGAGATATCCCTATTACTGGTGAAATAACCAACTTGGAAGAAGACATGATAGAAGTGGAAATAGTTAACGAAAAGGATGAAAAGGAATTAATTTACATCGATTTTGGTTATAAAGGTATTCCTGAAGATATTCCTATTGAATCCATTGTTATTCGAAGTATGCCTGATTTCCTTAAGAAAGAGAAGGAAGAAGAAAAGTTAGAAGAGATGAGAGAAAAGGGAAAACAATTAAATGTAGATGATTTTGATTGGGGTGATGATAACGATGATGTCCCTCTTGATTTGGAATCTTCTATTGATATTCCTATTGCTATTCCTGTTGAAACTATTAAAAATCAGATTAAGGATATTATTCTTGATGCCGACCAGATCGAATTTGGTCCAGAATTAGCTGCCATTACTACTGAAGAAGAAGTTCCTGAGGAACAAAAAAGATATGGTATTGAAACTCAAACCAATGAATTACTTGATGATTTATTATCATCTATTCCTAATGCTGAAAGAACTAGAAGTGTATTAAACAATATTCATATAATGATTGAGAGATTTAAACAATTAAGAAATGACTATTCTACATTTGATGATAATGGAAATGCCAATAAACCATTATTTAAAGGTGCCGATTATAAACCTCTTGTCGATAAAATTAATAATTTAAATTATAAATTAAATTGGATTTTACCCGTAGCACAAAATGTTAAAAAATTATATGATTTAGATATTTCTCTCGAACAAATTAATGAATCCAATGATGTTGTTCCATTAACTCTAGCAGAAACATTAAGTAGTCAATATGATATTAGAGAAATGTATAAAACGAATAGCGATTCCTACTCTACCTATATGAATAAACTTCAGCCATCATTAACCCCATTTGATACTGATTATAATCAACAAGCTCTTACAAGAAAATCTGTATTAGAAAATTTTGATACGGTTATCGATAATTTGGACGATTTCTATTCTTCTATAGCTAAAAATGATGAAATGAAACGAAAACGATTTTTAATAACTAGATATAATCTGGGACTCTCCAAACTTGAAACAACTGAATTAACTTCTATTAAAATGAAGACAAAAATAGTCCCTATGACTAATAATGATACTATTACTGTTAATTCAATGCTTACTTTAACCGAGCCTATTGTTCGATTTTCAAGTATTCATCTCCCCGGAACATCTATTATAGATAAATCAAATTTAAATACACATTTTTTGAAATATTGGAAAGTTTTTCGTGAAAATACTTCCGTGACCAGAAAATATATTAATAACTTGAATTCACCTATTCAATTTGACGAAGACAGTTATTTGAAACATAAAACACAATATATTCTTAGTGAAACTAATAATGATCCAGAAAAATTCAAAAAATTTCTTGATGTTATTATACCAAAAACCAAAATATTATTCAATCTCATTAAGAAATATATTAATGGTAAATTATCTCTCGTTTCTGTTGTAAATTATTTACAACCATTCTTAGTTTATTTGGACGATATATCTTTTATGCAATATCAAGAAATAAAAGATTATATTGAAACCGAAATATTATCATACAAAATTAATTTTGTTAAAAATCAAGAAATATTTAATAAATTAGAAGGCACACCACAAATTAACTATACATCTATACTTTACAAAATATTAGAAGGCAGACAAGAATCTGGATCTGTTGTATTCGAAGCATATGGACTTAATACAGAAGGAAAACGATATTCTGGTATGCTTTCTAATACAGTTGTTTTATCACCATCTGAAATTATTAAATATATGAATATTTCGGATTATGGTGAATGTTTCAATACTACACAAACATTATTGAATATCGACTTGTTTACACCATTTAATTTCGACGATTTATTGGAAGAAAAAAATGAAGAATATAAAAAAGAATTAGATAAAACAAAACAAGCGAATGATTGTGCTCAGTATGTTTTATCAAAAAGATATATCTCATTAGAAGATTTAACAGCAGATGAAGGTATTCCTGTTTATTTTGATAAAAAATATGACCCTACTGTCTATGATATTTTGGATGAATATAAGAATGAAAAATCTGAAATGGATAATACTTCTTTTAAAAATTTCATTATTGACCAATTAATTAAAAATATCGGATTAAAACGACCTGATGCTGTATATGAAGCTACATCAATGTTGGATAAAAAGAGAATTGTTAAAGAAGGTCAATATGCTGTTTTAGAAATTGATAATATTGATAATGTTGTTTACTATTATTACAAGAGAGAAGATGATAAATGGATTCGTGATGAAACCATTCCGGATAATTCTTTCTTCGGTTCTAATCAATTATTTTGTAATATTCAGCAAAAATGTATTCAAATCGATAAAAAATGTGCTGATACCGAATATGGTAGTGAACTAGTTAAAAAGGAATTAATTAAAGAAATGTTTGATGAGTTTGATTCTACATATAGTGAAAATATGGAAATGACTAAGAAAAAAATTGGTGAATTATGGAAGTCACAAATATATAGATTAACAAAACTTAGAACTATTAATAATTTTTTATTATATAAATACGAAAATGATAAACTTAAACAAATCAAAAATTTGGAGAATAGTGAACAAATTATCTCCCCAGTTGCTGGTTTATTGAATGTTATTATGGGTCAAGGTGATTTTGTTAAAAAACAACATGATATTGTCAAATTTGTCAAAAAATATACTAGACCAATGAATCCATCTATAGATACACGGAAAAATTGTAATACTGTTACTTGTCAAAGTGGTTGCGAATATTGGTTATATTGTAATGAAACCAATAGTAAATTATTACCAACATTTGTCTATACCTTGGCTAGTGTTTTTGTAGAAGATGGTAATTACTTTCAAACTATTACTGAAATTAAAAACCAACAAGGTGTTGAAGTAGATGATCGTATTGTTGATGAGCATAGTGGTCTTGAAATTGAGAAGATAGCTCTTAGCACTGATGAAGGATATGAGGATAGTGGATTTAAAACTCAGTCTAGAGAGATATTAGAACAAAATGCTGGCGATTCTTTATTTCAAACACCTAAAGAAAACAATTTAATCAAAAAAGAATTATTAGCTAATCCCAAAGGTAAAATAATTAATAATGTTATTTCATCAATTTCTAATTATATGGGTATTGTCTTGGACAATTATAGAGATGATATTATTCAACATACCTTAAAGGCATTAGACGAAACAGTTGATTCCGAAGATGTTCATGAGAATAATGTTAAAAATAAAATTAAAGCAGGTGGAAAAATGCCTTCCTATAAAGATGTTTTTAATAAATCATTAATGTCCTTTACATTGGCATATATCTCTCTTTATATTGCTGTATCTATTCCGTCAATTCAATCTAATAAAACCTATCCAGGATGTAAACGATCATTAGTTGGTTATCCTATTAATGGCGATGAGGATTTATCTAATATTACATATATTGCTTGTGTAGCAGCCGGTATTAAAACAAATATTTATCCATGGAAAGCTATACCAAAATCTGTTGATAAAATTACTATGGTTATTAAAAAAACATTAGATTCATATGTTTTAAAACAAGGTGAAATCAAAGTGTTGGTTAATGAAAAACAAAATTATTTATTACAAACTGAGGATGATTTTATTCCGATTGAACATGATATTAAAAATTGGATTAACTTCTTACCTCCATTACAAAACATAAAAAATAAAACACCTAGTAATCTAAGCGACAGTTTCCGAAATTCATTAAAAGAAGACATTAAAACTGGGTCAAAAGATCAATTTGAAAAAATGAAAGTGATTCAATCAAAGATGATATATTTTTCAATGGCTATTATTCAGTCAATTCAAAAAGTCGTTTCAAAGGAAAATCCAATACTAACAAACTCAAATAAGGATCCATTTCTTCAAAACGCTTGTTGTAATAGCGGTGAATATAGAACTATTGATTATTTTGTTAAAAAAGAACCATCTATTATTACCAATAATGATGTAGTTTCTTATTTATACAATATTAATTTTGATATGGTTAATATGGCACAAGCTACTCTATTAGTTGATCCTCAAAATAGTAAAATTAAGTTTCCACTTATTAGTAGTGAATTTTCTGAATCTACTATTATACAAGGTTTCATTGAATTCTGTCATTATAATACAGAAATACCAGTAAATAATCGGTTATTAGATTATTGTTTGACCAAACCAGAAACGTATGATAAACAAAAAACACTACAAGAAAATATTGAGATTATGAAAAAACATGATGTTTCCTATACATTAGAAGCTTTTAATCAATTATTAGATACTGTTAATAAGTTGAATATTGTTCCATTAGACTTGGTTCATTCGATCCCATCATGTTTATCTCAAATTAGAAATTTAATTGATTATATGATAGATTCCCAAAATTCCCTTGGACCAGATTTTTTAACATTATACAAAAATGTATTGGATACATATAGTATCGACGATGTTGAAGGTAATAGCGATGTAAGAGAATTAAGAAATTATCTTGGAGAGAATATTAAAATATTAGAAGATAGTGTTTTTGATTATTTTAATAAATATTCTGATGTATCTCAAAACCATAAAACTCAATTATTCGAATTTATTACTAATATTATGGATTTTAATATCAATGGAAATAACTATTTTACTAATGCAGATGATGAAACATTATACCGAGCTATTTCATTTATTAAAAATTCAATGTATGAATTTATTAATGTATTTCCAAATATTATTATAAATAAGGTAAATTACGAAGAAATTAAAATTCCTACCCATTGGAAATTATCGAAAGATCATAATAATGATGTGAAAGAAATTATAAAATCACATTATAAATCTTTTGAAAAATTTTATAAGGACTCTACTATATTACCTTATTTGAAGAAAAATGAACGCGAATTATTGGATTTTTTTAAATTGGTAGAATATACTAATTTATATGCTTCTATTATTCATTTAAATGGTGATGAAACATTATCTATATTAGATAATAGAACGGTATATCAATTATTCAAATATTTCTTTTTATTTATGATTAAACATCTTTTTGAATTAACAGATGATAAATCATTATTGAGAGAAATGATTATTCCTCCAAGTGAAGAAGATATTATTGTAACTACGGAAATGAATGAAGGTGATGACTTGGGTGAGATTACTGAATTAGATGTTGTTAGAGGTGAACAGAAATCTATAAGAGAGAAAATAGCCAATATATCAGTTACGATGCTTAATATATTCAAAAAGAATAAATCTACTATTAATTATAATGTAGACATGATTAAAGATAAAATTAATAGAAAGAAAGATAAGGAAAGGCATAAGATTACTTCTACATTGCGAGATATGGATAAAGAACATCGTGAAATAGAAAATTTATTTAAGAATCATCGTTTAGAAAGATGGAATAAGGGTTTACAAAAAGGATTAACTCAATATGTTGCTAAGACATATGATGAAGAACGTAAAGAGAGAGAAAATGAACAAATAATGGAAAAACAATGGGAAGAATCAGGATTATTACAACAAGCTGTAACAGCAGACATAGATATTATGACTCTAGAACATCAAGAAACAGAAACAACTGCTCAAAGAATAGATGATGAAGTATTTGATATGTCACATATATATGATGATGATGATAGAGGTGATGATGAACATGATGACGATTATCGATTAGAATTTGAAGAAGAATAATAAAATATAATAATAATGTTATAATATTTTATGTATACCCTGTTATATTATTAGACGGGTTAAACAAATTAAATGTTTTTTGGTGTAAATGAAATACCACACCCACAAGAAGATGCCAGTTTTTTATCAACATTATATATAAATTTATTTTCAAATATCCCTTTTTTATAATCTTCATTTATATAATCAATGGTAGTTCCAATAACATACATTTCTGCTACTGGTTCTATATAAAGTTTTACATTATCATTTGCTACAATATTTGGTTTTAATTTTGTTATAGATTCATAATCTTTTTTATCCATTAAATTTAAATTAAAATTAAATCCATTACAGCCACCAGAAGTTATACCAAATAAAAAACCATATTGATTATTTGATTTTAAAATAATAGAATTCATTTTTTTCCACGCATTCGAGGTAATATTGATAAGACTTTTCATATACATATATATTCATAATAAAAATTATATAAATATTTTTATTATCATTAATTGGATGGATAATCTATCTAAATTTCGTCCAGATATCCGTTTACAATTGTCTTCTAACGAATAGTTCCTGTGTGTTCTTTAAGCTCGATCCAAATATATTCATCATTCATCCAGAGCGGTTTTTCCATTATTCGGAGGTTGATCATCACTACAGCAGTCTAATAAAGCCTGAGCTGTGGCAGAATCTAAAACACCATTAACAGTCAACTTATGAACTGTCTGAAAAGCTTGTACTGCTTGATTTGTGGCAGCATTGTAAGTTCCTGATACAGCAAACTTTGGTGGATAGTGAGGAGAACTTACAGGATCATTCATCAACAAATTCTGTGCAATTATAACATCACTTCCTTCCATTTGAGGACTGTCCAAACAAAGAGGATGCGTCCAAGGTAATGGCATGGCAGGCGTGTCGTAGACACTATTGCAACCCAAGCTTGGAGGCTGACTCGTGGGAGGAGTTTTAGCGATTGTAAGGTCGTGAATGCTCTGGTTCACAAACGGAATCCAAAAATCACACTCTGCTTGCTTGAGAGATTGCACCGATTGAATATTATCATAGTCAACAATATTCAAAACCGATGGATTGGTATCTGTATATTGTGGCCAATCGGGCAACAGTTTATTATCTGTATGGTGTTCGTTAGGGTCACCTTTTTCAGACAGAAGAAAGTTGGTCCAATAGCTGGACATAATGTCCGACATCTTCCTATCTTTGATATTAAAAAATATATTCTTGAGATGCAACACAAAAGGCAATTCTGACCCATGAATCACTAAACCATCATTCTTGTTAGCGTAATTAGTCACATGTTGAAAGAAATACTGGAATACGGGCTGATGATTATGTAATTGTGTTGCGGCGTAGTTAGCTGGACAAGACATGGCTTCATCACCAAGCGAACGCATTCCAGCCCACCAGTATTCGGTTGCCCCGTCGAGTTCGGGATAGGTTTTGCCATCCAAATACACACCAGTTAGAACTTCTTGGCCAGCAGCATTAACATCATATAATGTCCAATAGTCGTGTAAGTCGTCCATAGTAGCATCCTTTTGTAGGTCGCAGAACATTGAACCTTCATCTCGATTGGTTCCAAACATAATAGGCACTTTATTAACGTCACCATTAGCTGCTGCAATCCATGGATGAACCGTTGCTTCTACGCCATCAATAGTTGGACCAAAGATAAAAGGATCTGAAGAACTGACATCGCCAGCAATAGCTTTATAGACAGTATTGATTTCATCGAGACTAAGTGCCTGTAAGCACTCAATGTCTTGAGCAGTACACTCAACAAAAGAGATGAAAGCGTCATAATAGTTTTGTGCATGGGGCATAGGCTGCATATTCCATTCAGCAAAGGCGCCTGATTCCAGCACGGCACGAGAATACAAGCCAAAACTTTTCTTCATCGTCAAATGCATTGTCATACTACCTGCTCCTGCGGATTCTCCAAAAATCATCACCTTGTCAGCGTTTCCACCAAAGGCTGCGATGTTTTCCTTCACCCATTGGAAAGCGAGGCGTTGATCTTGGATACCCATATTACCTGTAGAACTGTCTTGGGTATCGAGGACCCGTAATTGCGAGGAACCCAAGAAACCTAAAGCACCTAGTCTATAGTTGATAGTCACGACGATACCCTTACCATCCATAAAGTTTACCAGAGGTCCACCTGGATAAAGATTTCCACTACCAGACATATAAGAACCACCATGAACAAAAATAGCCACAGGTAGTAGATTTCCGCTATCGACAGCTTGTGTGGTTGCATTCGTCCCCGTGAAAATATTTAATAGGAGACAGTCTTCACTACAGCCAGTATTAGTACAACTACTTTGGGGACATACGAAACCCAATTTTGTAGCGTCGATGACGTCATTGGTAGATGGTGTATATATCAATGGTGGAGCAAAGCGCAAAACTCCTTCGGGTGATTGTCCATAGCGAATGCCTCTAAATGAGTCACCATCGTGCTCGGTTTTACCTTGGTATTGAACCCCATTATTAAGTTTTACTAACGGGCCTTCAGACGCTCCGACAAGTGAAGTACACATCATACAAAAAGCAAAAGAACAAAATACATTTATAATTAGTGTAAATGCCATACTAATTTATATATTATATTGAATTAAAATAATATATAATTAAATACATTTTTTATATACTATTATCTTCTTTTAGATTATGCAGTAAGTCCCTACATATGTAGGGAGAAAATATGAACTGAAAAAAAGACACTGTCAATGATACTTGTAGGTATTTTCATTTTTACTTTTTTTCACAGACCTAAATTGGAAAATCAAAAAAGGACATCAAAAAAGAATGTCCATTTTTAAATATTGAAAATAGAATTGGAAAAGTTGGTAAAAAAGTGGTTTACAGCATAAAGCTCTCATTTTCATTTCAGAATATTTCATTTTGTTATTGTTATTTTTTAAAGTATTTATGAAAGTATTTAGGGAGATTTTTATGTTCTAATAATATAGAACACTTTAGAATGATTTTATCTCCAAAAATATCCAAAAAAAATACTTGCGATATATGTGATTATCAATGTAGCAAGAAAAGTGAATGGGAAAAGCATGTATTGACTCGTAAACATATAAATAGAACAAAATTGAACGGTTTAGAACAAATAAATATCCAAAAATCTCAAAAAATATTTGCTTGTGAATGTGGTAAAGAATATTCTGCTAGAAATAGTTTATGGTATCATAAAAAAAAGTGTTTCATTGTTCAAGGGGAAGAAAATGATGTAGATCATATAGTAAAAATAAAGGAAAATTCCACCGAAGTAAATCAAGAATTTACTCAAAAAATGATTGAAACTGTTATGTCACACAATCATGAATTTATGAATATGTTTATGAATAAAATGATGGAAGTAATGCCTCAAGTAGGTAATACTAATACTAATACTAATCATAGTAATAATAATACCCATTCTCATAATAAAACTTTTAATATCAATATGTTTTTGAACGAGCATTGTAAAAATGCTATGAATTTAACTGATTTCATTGAATCTCTCCCTATAACAAATAAAACATATGATGAAACAATAGAAAATGGCTTAACAAAGACAATAACGAATATGATGGTGAATGGATTAAAGAAATTAGATGTCCTGGATAGACCAATACATTGTACTGATATAAAACGAAAAACACTGTACGTAAAAGAATCAGATATTTGGGAAAAAGATAAAGAATGGAATAAATTATTGGAAGCTATACAACAAATAGCTTCAAAACAAAGAATGTTAATAAGTAAATGGCAAGAAGCCAATAAAGGATGGGAAATAGAAGAAAATATCCAAACAAAATTAACAACATTAGTCTATAATGTAATGACAGACATAGAGAATAACGAAAAGGAAACAAAAAGGATAATAACTGCTATTGGGAATAAAGTATATCTAGACGAAGAAATAAAGAATAAATATTTGTAAATACATTTTTGATATACACCTTTGAATGGATTTCCCGATGTAAAAGAATAATATTTACATTTACAAATATTCATCCTCTAATATTCCAATAATCATTTTCAGACATGCTTTCACCAAATATGGGGGATTAAATTCACTATTTACCTACATATCAAAGCATCATTATCATCATAAAAATATTATGACTCTTTAGATGATGTAGTGATTCCACTACATAATGTAGTGTAGAAAAGTCAACTGAAAAAAGTGAACTGTGTTTGATACTTGTAGGTATTTTGATATGTACTTTTTTTCACAGACCTAAATTGAAAAATCAGAAATGGACATCGAAAAAGTATGTCCATTTTCAAATATTGGAAATAGGATTGGAAAAAGTTGTAAAAAAGCGGTTTAGAGCATAATGCTCTGATTCCAAAAAAAATAATTTTTGATTTGTTACTGAAAAAAAATATAAATATATGAAAACAATTTAGGAACTTTTGTGTGTAGCATATATATGCTACATAATGCTACATGCTCGGCGTCACAAATAACCATTAAATTTTATTGCGATTCTTGTGACTTTGAATGTAGGAAGAATAGTGAATGGAAAAGACATTTAGTCACTACAAAACACAAAAATGCTACAAAAATGCTACATAATGCTACATGTCCAGATTATTTACAGGCTAAATCTCAGTCAGGCGTTAAAACGCCTAATAAAAACGCCACAGCATTTTACAGCTGTGAATGTGGAAAGGCATATAAGCAACACAGTAGTCTTTATCGTCATAAAAAAAAATGCTTCATCACGGAAGCAATTCCTGAAGTAAATTCTCAGGTTTTGGAAGTATGTAAGGAAAATCAAACCGATTTTAAAGAATTAGTTTTATTACTTTTAAAGGAAAATAAAGATATCCAAAAGAATTTTATTGATTTAATACCTCAAATAACAGGTTATAGTAATAGTCATAATACAATAACTAATAATACTACAAACAATAATCAGTTTAATATTAGTATGTTTTTAAACGAGCATTGTAAAAATGCTATGAATTTAACTGATTTTATTGATACATTACCAATAACAAATGAAACATATAATTGTACTATTGAAAATGGATTAACAAAAACAATTACTAATATGGTTGTAGATGGATTAAATAATATGGATGTTTTAGAACGTCCAATTCATTGTACTGATGCTAAACGAAAAATATTGTATATTAAAGATGATAATATTTGGGAAAAGGATACAGAATTGAATAAACTATTACACGGAATTAAAGGAATAGCTTTGAAACAACGAACAATGATAAACAAATGGCAAGATAAAAATACAGGTTGGGATCAAGATGAGGATTTACAAACCAAACTAACCAAATTAGTATTTAATTCAATGACCTCTATTGAAGATGATGAAAAAGAAACTAATAAGATAATACGGGCTATAGGTAAGAATACATATTTAAATAATGAGATTAAAGACCAGTATAAGTAAATTTTTATATAAAAATGTTTAAAATTATATAAAAATTATTTACATTTGAGTAGAACCAACGCACATAGAGTATAGTAATCTATTGGTGAAGTATGCTAAGAATGTAGGAAGAGAAACTAATACAATTTGGAAAAGTGATTCTCTCTTCTTATCAAAGAAGAATATGTATAAAGCTGATAACAAGATATATACTAAAAGTATGAAATTAATAACAGTTAGATAGAAGAAATAGTCACAGTATATTTTTCCTAAAGGGGCAAAAGGAGTTTGAAGAAAGCTATCTGATTGATCCATTATACTATAATTGAATAAAATAAATTAAATATGTTATTATTGAAAAAAAATTCATTATATATATATAATGAATTGTGCTTTTATTAGAAAAAATATTAATAGTTTTGCGATATTAATCTTTTTAGTGTCTTTTTTATGTTTAAATTATTTTCAACCGCCATTTCTATATAATAAAGACGGTTCTTTACGAGAATTTGGATTAGGACAAAGAAGAAAAACTATATTGCCAATATGGCTATTAAGTATAGTTTTAGGAATACTATCGTATTTATTAGTTTTGTATTATATTACAATTCCTAAATTTAGGTAAATTATTTACTCATATGTTTTGTAAATTATTTGACCATCTTGTTTCTTCTTTTGAGCTTCAGCCATTTCTTTTTCTTGTTGAACATATTCATCATGTCTTTTCTCCATCTCCGCAACAGATTGAGTACAACCTGAATTTAGAATATAATTATAACTCACTGATGTGACTAATATTCCTGTTAACGCATACCACATAAATTGTGCTATTTCTGTTTTCATTTTAATATATCCCATCAATTCATTATAATGGTGTTCTCCTACACCTGATTTTAATAAACCTCCTTTTTTCATCGTTTCCCACCATAATGGTAAATTACTAAGGGTCATTGAATTAATAATTAAAGATTTGTCTTCATAAACATTGTTAATAGCTGTTATCATATCTGCTTTTTGAGGTCCAAGATCTAATGTTTTTCTGTCTTTTATAATACTTTTAAAAAAGCCATTGATACCAGTTATATATGCGAATAAATATCCAATTGTATTGGAAAATGGACTTAACCAACTAGGAAATGCCATTAATAATACATTTAATAAACCAAATATAAATAACCATGGTATTAGTGTTGTTTTTAAAGCAATACTATATTGTGTAAACCCACAAATTTCATTCGTTAATCCTAAATTAATGAAGAATTGAACCACGATTAATACTAGAAAATAAATTCCAGTCCATATTTTAATCATACTAGGAGATTTAGTGTAATATTTAAAGATAGAATAGGCTAGAGTTATTATTAAAAAGAATATAATTGATGCTGTTGGGTCTGCTGATGCCATATAATAAATATGTATAATTTAATTTGAAATAATAAGGTTATAATTTAATGGACACATTAAGAAATATTCGACCACGCTTAATAGAACCAGGAGTTAAATATTTCATGAGCTCTACTTTAGAACAATGTCATAATTTCAAGTATAAATATTATAACTTATTATATAATTTAGGACTATTGTTAGCATTTCTTCTTGTAGTAGGTTTAACTTTATATTTAAAATATAAAAATAAGAATGATTTAAAACTTCAAGCAGAAAAGAAAAGAAAAGAACAAGAATACTTATTAAATAAATTGAGATTTATGCAAGACTATAAAAAAAATCAAATGAATGATATGATGTCCGATCTTTCTAATTGGCAAAATAATCCGGAAGTTCAATTTTTCAATAGAAAAATATTAGCTTAGTTTATATGACTAGTCAAGAAGATAACAATAGTATGAATTCTATACAAATAAATTCAGATAATATACCTGTAACATCAGATAAAGAAAGCCCTGAGTATTTGGAAAAGTTGAATCAATATTATTCAATTAAACATAATTATGAAGTTAAGAAACAAGAAAAAATAAATAAAATTATTAAAAATCCAGAATTATCATTAAAACAAAAACAAGAAGCTTATTCTAAAGTTAAAATGAATTGTATTAATTGTGCTAGAAGAGTTGGAACTATTTTTGGAAATAATGATGGTGTATTATCTGCTATTTGCGGAGATAAAACGAATCCATGTGCTTTAAACATTAGTATTAATACAGGAAAATTTGTTCCATTACATGAATTAATATATGCTTTTCAAGATGGCGTTGATTCTAGTAAAACTGATATTATAATTGCCAAATTAGATTTGTTATTTGGATATGAAAATGAAACAATGGTATTATCTCTTTTCAAAAAAATTAAAAAGGAGTTAACTGATGATTTAGAAAGTTTAATGATGTATAGAACTAAGTTTATTGAAATTATTGAAAATCTTGACAATAAACCCCAAATTCAAGTAAAAGTAGCTTTGTATTATGATAAAATTGATTTAATTAAAAATACTATTGACGAATTTGATGAAACTGGGCAAATAAATCTTATTAAAGATATGATAGGCGTATATCAAGATGAATTAATGCCAATCATAAATGATTTAAATAATTTAAAGTATAAATATTATGCTATGGAGTTTAATGAAACTGATAATACACATCATTTAATAAAAAAAGAATATACCCTTTCTCAATTATTAGATACATTTGTAGAACCAGTTGTAAATAGTTTTGAAATTAATAAAACTGGTATTAATTCAGAAACGGTTAATATGGATGAATTAAAAAATATGGGAAAAAGACTTCAAGTTGATGATATTGATTGGGGCGATGACGATGATGAACAAGAATCAAAACAAGAATCAAAACAAGAATCAAAACAAGAATCAAAACAAGAATCAAAGGGAACTATTCCAAAAATTAAAAGAATTGTTAATAATTCTAATGGACAATATGGCAATAAAGATGTTATTATGTTTGGTGATAAGGTTATTGTGACGGAGAATGATTATGATGTAAATCAAGGAATTATTGAAAATAATGAAAAGATATCAATTGAATCATCAAATAATAAAGAAAAATATCAACAAGAAATGATTTATGTAGCTCCTAGTCATCCTGAATTAGTTGCTATAGATAAGAATACTGGTGAGATATTTGTAGTTGATCTAAATACGATATTTGTAGTTGATCTAAATACAATACCTAAATATACACCACCTATATCTATAGAAGGTGTATCATCAACATCACCTATAGAACCACCTCCTTCACCGCGCACACCAGATGGTGTATCATCAACATCACCCCTAGAGCCACCACCTCCTCATTTATTGAAGAAAAGTATAATTGATGATGATGATGAGTATAATATAGGCGATTAAATTCAAATTTATAATAAATTTTTAATAAATAATTATTATAAATGAGATTAATTAATTTACCTGCGTTCTTAATAAGTTTTTTATTTGGAATATTATATGTTTACTTTACAAATCCATCTCCTGATAAAATAATTGTATATCCTACTGACGATAATAAACAACTATTTCAGTTTAGGGATAAAGTTAACAATTGTTTTCAATTAAAGCAAAATGTAGTAAAGTGTTCAAATGATGTTGAAGAAATACCAATTCAATTATAGATTATAGTTTATATTTTCATATTATATATGGAATTTAAGAAATTTTTTAATACTGAATCTGGAAAAATTATAATTTCTATTTTATTAGGATTAGGATTGGCCACATTATTTAGAAAAAATTGCGATGGTAGAAGTTGTTTTGATTTTATAGCCCCAACTTTAGATGATATTAAAAAAAAAAAATATAAATACGGAAATAAATGTTTTAATTATGAACTAGAATCTGTTATTTGTGATAATAAAAAGAAATATGTAGATTTTGCGTAAATATATATTTCTATCAATCTTATTAATATATTAGATATGACTGATACTACCAATCTTAATGATTTACCCACCGATCCTATGAGTGGAGGCGGGGAGGAAAATGTTGTTTTACAAACAAGTGAAAAAACCGGTCAATATGATCCGAATTCCGCTTCTTCTACATCAGGAAGTGACATTTATGATCAAAAAATGATGAACGAAGTTGTAACCGGTATTCAACAAGCAAATGCTAATGGTGGATTAGAATTACCTTCTAGGGATATTCCTACAAATACTGTTCATTTTGCGGATGAAGCAGTTCAACCAAATTATGTTCCACGGAAAGAACAAGAAGATTATATTCAAAATACAGATACCGAGCAAGAGATTTTAGCTAGAAGAATGAAAAATAATAATTCTCGTGATTCTTTAGAGATTTTATATGATGAATTTCAAATACCTATTATCATTGGATTATTGTATTTCATTTTTCAATTACCTGTTGTTAGAAGTAAATTAACAACTCTTATACCAGCATTATTTAATAAAGATGGAAATCCTAATTTATCAGGCTATATTTTTAATAGTGTATTCTTTGCTGTTTTATACTATGTAATATCTAAATCTATGTCACACCTTCAAAGCATTTAATAGGTTATTAGAAGTGATATATTAAAAAATTGATATAAAAAAGTAATATTTATTTATATTAATTATAAAAGAGAATGAGTAACGAATTAAGTGAACACGATTATATTATGGTAAAGGATGCTTTGAATGCTATAAAGATAGCAGAATGTGAAGACTTTGTCAAAAAATTTGACAATAATGATACAGGATTTATGTTTTCAGAGCATCCATCAACTGATAAAATTTACCAAAATATTAAATACGGGGGTCATTCAGGTTGTTCTATGGCGTGTACAATGAGAAATGCGCAATATTATTTAAATAATATGGATGAATGGGCTGTTATCGAATCTAATTTTGAAAATATTCCTCCTCCAGCTTCCAATACATGATATACAGTTTAATTAATAATAATTTAAAGTATAAAAGATATTATTAATATAATGGAAAATTCCCATATTACTGTTATGGACGCTTTTACAGATGGAAATGATATTGTAACATCGTCTGATGTTTTTGAAGAAAGAATGAACGATGAAGTTAATTATGATAGCTTAACCGATTTAAGTAAAATGAGATTTAAATTAAATTTATTAGAATCAATGGTTTATAATGATTCTTTTTATTTGAAAAAATCAGTTGATAATGACATTCCAAGAAATAATCCAACAGATGATGAAGAAATAATGATTGATAATATAAAAAAGAGAATAGATGAATTAGAATGTGGTGTAAATGTGTTTATTAAAAAGAAACAATGTCAAAATAGGTTAGATAATTTAGAACCCCTAATTATTTCTTTATTACAAAATGATTTATTTACAGAGAATTAAGTTAAAAACCACAACCATAGCAATCACTAGCAAATATACAGTCATTTGCTCCACCACCAGGGAATTGACATCCCCATCTATCATTACCTACATTAGTACAACCGTCTTTACATGTGCTTCCAAACCAATAGGCACCTGTTAACCAAGGAACATATCTGGGAGCATATCCAGGATAATAATCTGGAGAATATCTTACGAATGGTGGTGGTCTATAACTATATCCCAAATTACCACCATACCATCGTCTTCCTCCTCTTCCTCCTCCTCTTCCTCCTCTTCCTCCTCTTCTATGACCTCCACGTCCCCCGTGACCACCCATATGACCACCCCCTCCTCTACCTCGAATACCTTCTAGGATGCTAAATGTTTCTTTTACCGGATCACATACAATAAGTATTAATATAAATACAAATAATATAATTATACTGATATATTTCATATAATTATACATTAGATTTAATTGTTAATTATGACAAATATAAAGACGAATTTGTGAAAATTATAATTTAACTATTTCAACATTAGATATAGTTTGAAAATATTTAACTAGAGGATCGTTTTTATAATCATTAAAATAATTAATTTTTTTAATTCCAGCCGCACACAACATTTTCATACAATGAATACAAGGATAATGTGTAATAAAAGCTTCACAATTATCGCTGCTGACACCTCGTTTAGCACAATCAGTAATTGTATTTTGTTCAGCGTGAACAATAGCTTGTTCATGGTCATTAACCACTTTTGATTCATGTGGTGCTCCAGGTAGAAATCCATTATATCCTTGAGCAATAATTCTGTTATCTTTTACTAATATACAACCAACTTTTAATCTATTACATGGTGAACGTTTAGATGTTGTTAATGTAATTTCTTTAAAATATTCATTCCAAGAAGGTCTATTCATATAGAATAACGAGAGAAAATGAAAAATAAATGTAAACTTAAAATAATGGCCTTAAAAGCATTTATATGTAGTTTAATTAAAAATGTTCCAAAAAAAAATATACCGAAAGATATGGATTTAATTTTAGATGGAGGTGCATTTAACGGTGTTTATATGTTAGGAGGGTTATTTTACATTAAAGAATTGGAGGAACGAGAGAAAATAAATATTAAAAGAGTATCTGGATGTAGTATTGGAGCTGTATTAGGATTGTTGTTTATTTTGAATAAAATGGAGGCTTCTATTGATATTTCTACATATGCTTTCAAATGTTTACGAAAACATCAACACTTGAAACAATTAATAGAAACAATTAAGAATAAATTTAATGAAATAGTTCAAGATGATGATATAGATAAAATAAACAATAAATTTTATTTAACCTATTTTGACACAGTAAAAGGTAAACAAGTAATAAAAAAAACATATAAATCAAAGGAGGATTTATTAAATTGTTTAATAAAATCTCTCTATGTTCCCTATTTAATAGATAAAAAGTTAACAGATAGCGACGGTTGTATAGATGGAGCATTTCCTCATATTTTTAAACCAAAAAAAAATAGAAAGATACTATTTTTAAATCTTCAGAGTCTGGATAAAATAAAGAAAATGATATTTATAAAACATGAAAAGAATATTTATCCAAGATTATTGGAGGGATTAATGGATACGCATAATTTTTTTGAAACAAATAAGTCTAATAATATGTGTAGCTATGTAAATGACTGGGGACTATTAGATATTTTATTTTTTAGATTGAGAGAAATTATCTATGTAACATTGGTTTATATTTTCAGATTGGGATTAAAAATAGACACATTATTTCCTGAAAGTTGGAGGAAAGATCCATTTATTAGACAACATATTTCTGTATTTAAAAACATTTGGAGAGATATAATTTTATATCTAACTGTTTAAATGTTTCAATAAAAACTAATTTTCTAATAATTTATATCCATCAAATGGTTTAGATTGAAATGGTCTTGTTATTTTATGGGGTAATAATCCATTAAATAAATAACAGTAACATTTACCATCACCCATATGCCAGGAACCAAAATAACCGTCAGCACAACTACAATAGCCATTGTCTACTTGGGATTGTATGGGTGTTTTCATACAGAAATCCATTGGATATCCTTGTTCAATACAAGTAGTATACGATTCAAAACCTTCTTTAACTGGAACAGATGAAACGAATAGAGAGACAATAAATATAATTATAAGAAAAATAATTTTATTGTTCATATAATTTATTTAAATATTAAAAATATTGAGAATATTTTTTCTTGTTTTATTTGATTTTCCTTTTTTCCCTGTTTTACTTTTTTTCCCTGTTTTACTTTTTTTCCCTGTTTTACTTTTTTTCCCTGTTTTACTTTTTTTATTTTCTTTTTCTTCATGTTTTTCAAATGGAATATAACGCAAAAACCAGGATTCATACTCTTTGGAATCTCGTTTGTTTTTAAGTTCTTTATATTTTAAGGCTTTTGTATTTCTCATTTCTTCCAAAGTATCTTGTTTACCATAACAATTTATACTAAATCTTTTTAATAATCCTTTTTGTTGAAGTCTATTTTTTTGTTGAACATCAAACAGATATTGAGCCATACATAATATTCTATTGACATCATAATAACTTCTATCACTGTAATAGAACGCAAAATAAAAACTTAACATAGTATCGATAGTAGCTACACGAATAGTTTTGTTTCCTTTTTTGATAACATTGTAACTATGACAAGCTAACGGTTTATATATAAAGGCAACTGTTTCGTCAATATTATCAATCTTTACTTTAATTTCATAATGAGGCGCAATCAATTCACCAATACCATCATGTTTAATTAATTTAACACCTTTATAATCAAAATCCTCTAATCTTTCTTTTAAAATTACAGCGGCTTGTTCAGGTTCTTCGGCCAAAACATCAAAATCAGGGGTTTTTTGAAATAATTTTTTTTGTTTCGTTGACATATATGATGAATATAGAAAACTAGCATATCCGCCAAAGAAAATTAGTCCTTGATCGATAAAAGAATCGCGAACAACATAATATAATTTTTCTTCTTTTTTAGAATCTATTTCTTCAAATTGTCTTTGAAATTCTTTAGGATCACAATGTTTTCCTCTTAAAGGATAATTTTTATTTAATAGTAACAGCCGTTTTAATACTTTTTCCCAACGGCTTATATCTCCAGCAGGTCTAGATAATTCTAAATACATATTCATGCGAAGATAAGTTGGAGGACAATATAATATACCATACACACGAATCGCCGATTTTTGTATTCTTTTAAAAAGAGCCCTTTCTAAATAAGTTATATCTGCTACAGGAATAAAATTAACATAAACTTTATAAGTTCCATGATGAACTCCTGCTTTAGCTTCAACCTCTTGAAATCCTTCCTTATAATAGATATCTGCTAATTCTTTGGCATCGTCTAACGCGTCAGGTGAATAAAAGTCATAATCAGGTATTTCAATATCTTTATTATAAAATTGATCGGCTAATGGTAATATATTATTGATAGCAGTTCCACCATAACAAACAAGTTTTTTCTTTTTAAGAAAGTCTTCTAAAATGGCTATTATTTTTTTAACATCAGGGTCACTGACAACTTTTTTACCCTTTTTTTGTTCAGCAATATCAATAGCCTCTCTTAATATTGCTAACTCTTTTTCTTCTAATGTTAATTTTGGGTTGTTACAATACGACATATATATATATATATTTATTATAGAAAAATATATATACTCTTGATTATTTAGTATTACAAATATTAGACACTGAACGAATAATAATCTGTAGAATGAGTCCTGGTTGTAAATGAATTTTCAGGGGCTTGAGGAGTAGGAGCAGGAACAGTAACAGGAATATAACGAAGATGTTCGGGTTTTAGAGAAAAAGAATGACCTACTTTATCAAAGAACAAACTATAGAATTGCATATTGGCATCAAAATTTTGAAAACACATACCGACCCATTGACATCCATAACTGAAGTTCAACGCAGATGATGGATTACTATCATAGACACTTAAATCAGGCATAGATAGAGTCATATTTTTCTTATTGTATTCAATAAGTTCTTTGGAATCGGGTGTAAATTTAATATCATAATCTCTCGATGCTCTTAAGAAAATAGAATTAGAAGCAATATTAACATACTCTTTAAGAGGGGTTTCTTCGAAAAGTGGATTAGATCTATCTACAGAGATGATAATTTTTTGTGCAAATTCTTTCAAAGGAACTGCTCCTAAATTATGACCAGTATATTCATAACTATATTCCTTTCCTAATAATTTAGACTCGATTGTGGAATAAATAGTATCTGCCATTTGATCATATATTTTTTTATTATTACTAGATATTCTAAAATGTAATATTAATGGGTCGTTTGGACATGGACAAGAACCTCCGCTAAATGCATAAGAATTTATAATATTCAAGGCATCTTCAAAAGGCACTTGATTATACATTTCCTTAGTATGGAAATTTGTTACAGAAGATGTAGCAATTACAGGTTTATCATTAACTGAATAAATTTCAAAATCCAACACTCTAGCACCTTGAGCAATACAAGTTTTCAAAGCACATACATTAACCCAATCATTTTTAAATTGACCTCCACAACAGCAATTATATGCTGTTTTAATATAATAATCTCGAAGTAAGTATTTATAAGCAGCATCATCAGGATTAAAAGACGATAATTTTGGGAAACCTGTGTATATTTTTGATAGATTATCACAATTGGCATTATTTAATCTCATCTTATTGGTGGCATAACCAAAAAAGGCAAATATTAAAAGAGCTGCAATAATATAGGATATATATTTAATTGTAACAGCTTTATTTTGTTCTAAATTCAATTTGGAAAACATTTGTTTAGCTTTTTCTATCATACTTATATTAGGCTATGAAAAAATTCTTCCATATAAATTACAAGATTTTCACTAAATATAATTAATGATATTAAAGAAAGTTAAATATATATTGTAGTTAAGTATATATAGATATGGCTGGAGGACTATTAAACATAGTATCTTATGGAAATCAAAATGTTTTTTTGAATGGAAATCCTTCGAAAACATTTTTTAAAACAACATATAAAAAATATACTAATTTTGGTTTACAAAAATTTCGGACTGATTTTGATGGGTTAAGAAATTTGAGAATGTCTGAATCATCAAATTTCACTTTTAGAATTAAACGGTATGCTGAATTACTAATGGATACATATTTAGTAGTAACATTACCTACGATTTGGAGTCCAATATATCCTCCACAAAATTGTACTGATAATTGGGCACCTTATGAATTTAAATGGATTGATAATTTGGGAACATTAATGATTGAAGAAATAGAAATCTCAGTCGGAGGACAAGTATTAAATAGATATACTGGCGCATATCTACAAGCATTAATTGAAAGAGATTTTACACTTAGTAAAAGATTATTATATGACGAAATGACTGGTCATACTAAAGAATTAAATGATCCAGGAAATAGTGGACAAAGAGTTAATACATATCCAAATGCTTATCACACAAATAATCCAGCAGGTCCTGAACCATCTATTCGTGGTAGAAAAATTTATGTTCCAATGAATACTTGGTTTACATTAGCAGCAAAGATGGCATTTCCTTTGATATCATTACAATATAATGAATTGGAAATAAATGTTCGTATTCGCCCAGTTAATGAATTGTTTTGTATTCGTGATATTACTGATCAGGTTAATGATTTTCCGTATATTAAAGCAAATTTTAATAACTCATTAGAACAATTTTATCGATTCTTACAACCGCCTCCGGATATATCATTAAATGGTTTAACTGGACCTGATGCTTCTTATAAAGATAGACGAACTAATTGGAATGCGGATATTCATTTATTATCAACATATGCGTTTTTATCTGAAGAAGAATCCAAACTGTTTGCTTCTAGAGAACAAAGATATCTATTTAAATCTATTTATCAATGGGATTATTACAATGTGACTGGAACACAGAAAGTCAAGTTGGATAATACTATGGGTATGGTCGCTTCTTGGACATGGACTTTTAGACGAAATGATGTTCATTTAAGAAATGAATGGAGTAATTATTCAAATTGGGCATATCATAATGTGTTGCCATACGAAATACAACCAGCTGATGGTAGTGGTAATTGGGTTCCTCCTATTACATGTGATCTAACTACTGCTGCAGGTATTGGTCCAGGTTATGATCCTTCAGGTGGATTAAGTTCTGGTCTTTACATATCTGGTGTATATAATCCTGCTAACCAGAAAGATATTTTATTAAACTTAGGTATTTTATTAGACGGTAAGTATAGAGAAAATGTAATGGATGCGGGTGTATATCAATATGTAGAAAATTATAGATCATCATCTGGAGTATCAACAAATGGATTATATTCATATAGTTTTGCCTTGACAACTGATCCATTTGACTTTCAACCATCTGGAGCAATCAATATGAGTAGATTTAATGATATTCAATTAGAATTTACTACATATCAACCTCCATTAGATCCATCAGCACAATTTTATACCATATGTGATCCATCTGGAGGAGGGATAATTGGTGTTAATAAATCTAATTGGATGATTTATGATTATAACTACGACCTTACAGTTCATGAAGAAAGATATAATATAATAACATTTGTAGGTGGAAATTGTGGCCTAATGTATGCCCGTTAAATATAATTAATCAAATAATTTTAATTGTTTAATTATATGTTTATCTTAACATACTAGTTCCTATACCAGAAATACCTCGTTTTAAATCTCCATGTTTATATTTTGTTTCACTATTATTTTTAAAATTATTATTTATTTTTGGAGTTTTTGTATCATGTAGTTTACATTGTAGACCTTTATATGGACTCGCTGACCAAGCTAAATTAGCTGAATACACACCACAATCAGTAAACATTCCGGTAGCTGTTTTTCTACAAGGATAGTCCACAGTAAATTTATAGTCATTTGGATGACCAAATTCTGTAGTTGGTAGTATATAATTTCCATTTTCAGCGGTTGGATAATCTCCCATCATATCTTGGTAATTACCATTTTTTTGAATTATTGGGGATGGATTAGATGGTTTTAAATTATTAATTTGTTTTTCAGTATAACCATTACTTACAACTTTGTTTTGTGTTTCTCTCCAAAACTTTAGATCTGATGTTCCAATAGGATTAGAACCAGGTGGTTGAATTATATTTTCAACATCCTGAGGTGTAAATCCTTCTTTGTTTCCCAAAAAGATACTCTTTTGAAAACCATATTGTTGATATATAAAATAAATAAATACTAGAAATACAAAAAAAATGAATGTTTTTTCGTCCATATAACTATCTATATATTTTATACTTAATAAAAAAATGAGTTTACTTGTTGGGAAACACTCATACATGTTGTACATTTTGATATTTGTTTAATTATTGAGGGTATTAATATAAACATAAGTGCTTCTAAGACCCCCTAAATAGTCAAGAATAGTATCATTTAAGTCACCTTTAAAACATTGTCAAAATCAAGTTCCTCACCATATTCGATTTTATTCATTATAAATATATTGATAAACCGTATTTAATATATTCATATTTTACTTTTCCTTTTTTTAGTTTTTGAACTTCGCTGTTTAGTTTTTTTGGTCTTCTTACTAATTAATTTATCAACATATTTAGACTTACAGTGTTCATACAAATTTTTATCCGTTATATATTTTTCAATACCTGGTGTAGTAAATTTTTGAATATTTTTAAGAGATGAATAATAAACATCTAACTCTTCGCGAACACGATTACCCGCAGCTGCCTTGTATGCTTCTGGAACTAAATGTTTAGGTAGAAATATAATTCTATCCATAATAATTTTTTTTAATCCAGTAAATTTAGCTTCATTTTTATTTGATACAATATAATTTTGAATATCCTTACTAGATATCTTATGAGATTTAAAATATTGTTTAATTTGTGGAGGATATTCTTCATTAGCACCTTTTAATAATTCACCAAGATTCATACTTTTATAAACATAATCTTCTGTTTGATTTACACCTATTAATTCTGCCGAAAATATATCAAAAACAATAGAATTAACAGAAAATAATAGTTTTAAGGTGTCTTGCCAATAACCCTTAAGTCGTTGTATAATATTTTCAATACTACCAGATAGATAAACATTTTTTTTTCCCTTTTCAGAAAAGTATTTTAAACTTTCTAATGTTGTTCTAGATATCTTATGTTTTTTTCCGTGCTTAATCTCAGAATCATTCACTATAAATTTAATATTAGAAGGAACATTATAATTTTTATTAATAAATTCTACTAAATTTCTTAACATATGTAATCTATCATCTTCTTCTACGCATCTTACCCAAGGCTTATTGTAGTATTTATTTGTAGGAACGAAATGATATTCTATATTATATTTATTATCAAATTTAGAGGATAAATAAGTTGCCATATTAAATGCTAATTTACCTACTGCTCTAGTCGGTGGTGAAAAAACACCACCATCCCAGATATATAATGTTTTTGATTTATTAGACATATTCCTATTATATACGAATAAATTATTATAATTATATTTATTAAATATATATATGAGTTCTACTGAAACAGAAAATACAAAAAATACAGAAAATACAGAAAATACAGAAAATACAAAAACTAAAGATTCAGAAGTAAATGAATGGGGAAAATTTGGTATGAAAGTATTGCAGACATTTATACATATTTTAATAGTTGGGTTATTAGGAGCAAATTTTGTTTATTTTACTAGAATAAATCTAGATTTATTTTTTCCAAGTGAGCCCTCGCAGAGGCCTTATGTAAATGAAACAAAATCTGGCTTTAAACTACCAGCAATTTTTTCATTTTTAACATCAGGTAAAGATTCTAGTAAAAAAACACCTGATAACAAAAATATTGGTAGCTGTGGTGCTCCAATCGATTTTACACAAAGTAAATTATTTGAAAATAAATATTTTAGTGGTATGTTTAAATATGGTTTCCCTTATTCAATGGAAAGTAAAGAAGATACATTTGGCGGAATCGTATCTAATTGGTTTGTAAATAAGGTTAAATATTCATATGTTTGGTTAAGACAAGTAATCAAAGTTATTATAGAATTTACTGGGTCAACTTGTGCTATGGTTCCTGATTCTATGAGGTCAATAGTTCCATTCATAGTAGGTCCAATGGCAATAGGACTTATCATGTTTATAGTTTCAATGTGGTGGATACCAACAATGGTTAGTATTTTTTGGAATGAAAATCAAGATTTGGGTATGTTCATTTCAATCATTGGTCTATTCTTTGGTTGGACATGGTTTCTTCCAATTATGTTATCATTTATTCAAATGATTGGTGTTATGTTTAGTTTCATATTAATCCCCCCAATGTTGAATGGTAAGAAAATAATGGAAATAATGGGAGAAAAATTTAATAGTTATTACTTGACAGTATTATTTTTGATACTAATAATAGTAGCAGCATTTACAAATTTAAATCCGATTATAGCAGTTGTTATGGCCTTAGTATTTGCCAAGCATTTAATTCCACCAGGTATGAATCCATTTGATAAAAAGACAGCCCCTGATTCAACTACATAATTATAATAATAAATGTAATAATTATAATAATAAATGTAATAATTATAATATAATATAAATAGTATTTTAAATATATTATATTAATGGGTAAGAATAATAAGAATAATAAGAATAATAAGAAGAACAATAAAAAGAAGAACAATCAAAATACATCTAATAGTCAAAATACATCTAATAGTCAAAATACAACAATCGATGTGGAGAAATATCCATTTGTAAGTGTTTGTACTCCAACTTTTAATCGTCGTCCATTTATTGAAGGAATGTTAAAATGTTTTAATCATCAAGATTACCCAAAAGATCGTATGGAATGGATTATTATAGATGACGGAACTGATAAAATTGAAGAATTAGTTATTAATCATCCAAATGTTAAATATTTTAAATATGATACAAAAATGAAACTAGGAAGAAAAAGAAATTTGTTACATGAAAAGAGTAAGGGAGATATTATTGTATATATGGATGATGATGACTATTACCCTCCACATCGTGTAAGTCACGCGGTTGAAAAACTTCAGGAACATCCGGAAGCATTATGTGCTGGTTCTAGCGAGATATATATTTATTTTAAGCATATTCAAAAAATGTATCAATTTGGACCTTATGGACCCAATCATGCTACTGCCGGAACATTTGCTTTTAAAAGGAAATTGATTGAAAACAAATACGACGATGAAGCTTGTTTGGCGGAAGAAAAATCATTTTTAAAAGATTATACGGTTCCTTTTGTTCAATTAGACCCCAAAAAGACGATTTTGGTATTTTCACATGAACATAATACATTTGATAAACGAAAACTATTAGAGAATCCTCATCCACAATATGTGAAAGAATCTACCAAAACAGTAGATGAATTTGTTAAAGAAAAAGAACTAAAAGAATTTTATATGAATATAGATTCATTACTTCAGTATTATAGTCCTGGTAAATCAATTATGAAACCCGATGTATTAGAACAAATGGTTAAAATTGAAGAAACTAGAAGAAAACATGCCGAACAAATGGCACAGAATAATGGAAATGGTGGACAGATATTAATTCAACAGGATGGTAAAGACCCAATTGCTTTGAACAATAACCAGATTGTTGATTTGATGAAACAACAACAAGGACAATTACAACAACAAGGAGGACAATTACAACAGATTAAACAAGCATATGAACAACTAGCTAGAGAGAATATGGAGTTAAAAAAACAATTACAAGATCAAATGAATAATATTACACAATTACAAAAATTAAATACTCAATTAATTTTAAAGAATGTAAAAAGTGACTCTTCTTAAATTATTATTAACATAATATATTAATAATAATCATCATAATAATAATCATCATAATAATAATCATCATCATATTCACAGCTTCCTATATAGGATGATAAATTATATTTCGTGATGTATAGGTGACTCGGTTTTGTTATCGATTGTAACTGGATCATCAATACAACATTCACCACACCATTCACCACAACATTCACCACAACAAACTAATGCTAACACAGCAACAACAATAACAACTATTAAAATAATTACGAACAACATTATCATTATTATTATTATACTGATATTGTCTTTACTTTATTTTCACCAATTTATAAATTAGTTGAAACATCATTATCTAATTCTAAGTCTATTACATTATCTAATTCTATTACATCATCTGTTTCAAGATCATAGTTTTTATCCAGATATCTGTATATGCGATTAATATCTAATTTGTTAATATCATATTTTTCAAATAATTCATATATTTCATCTTCGCTTTTTTCATCTCGTAGATTAAGAAAAAAGGCAAACAAATCCTTTTGGTCCATAGATAAAGTGAAACATAAATTTTGAATGAATAAATAATTATTATATTCAGTGCTATATTTTGTTAATACTTTGGTAAATCTAACTTCATTTGGGTTAAATTTGGGTTTCTTTGTAAATGTATCGTGGTAAATTTTATTATTGTAAAATGTTTTAATCATTGAACTCATTTCATTAAACTGCCAAATTTGTTTCTGGAATGTAATTCTATCAATATAATCAGAAAAACATATATTTTCAAGAATATTATTGTAGAAAGGAAACGATTCTTTAATCGGAACTTTTCCTAAAACATCTACTATATTTTCATGCCATAATAACCCTACTATTGTTCTATCTGTTTCATTCATGATATTATTATGACTGTTAATATCAAAATGATTGTTAATTAATTTTTGAGTAATTTTTTTACTATCTTCATTATAGGTTTTTGGTTGAAATATGTTTTGAATAATTTCAGTTTTGAGTAGAATATTTTGCTTATCGTAAATATTTAAAATAGATTTTAACTTTCTTAAATCACCTTGAATATAATTTAATAAATTTTTCTTAAGAACACTATCAATACTAGGAATTAATTGATTCAATAGTATTTCTATTTCTTTATTAGTAGGATTTTTGAGTTCATAGCTATTACATACCTTCATTAATTCCTTAATTTTTTTATCAATATGATAATTACCTATACAAATAATTGGACTTAATGTGATTTCTTCTAATTTTTGTTTTTTTGTTTTTTTAGGTCGAATTAGTTTAATTAATTGATTTATACCACCTTTGTCCCCATTGTTCATACCATCGATTTCATCCATTATAATGGCAATATTTTTAACATTTTTTTGTAACATAGATAATACATTTCTATCAGACATATTATGTTTTGTGATTGTATCAATTATTGACTTGTTTCTTATATCACCCGCATCATATTTAATAATGTCGTAATTTAATTCTTTTAATATTTTTTCTATAAAAGATGTTTTACCACTTCCAGGATTACCATATATATATATACCTCTTTTAGTAGTGAGATCATTTTTATTTTCTTCGAATTTTTTAAAAAATAATTTAATATCATCAACTAATTTATTTCTATTTAATACCTCATTTAAATTAATTAGTTCCATATTATATTTTTATACATTTTCTTTTTATGTTTATTTTCTTTATAACTACTTTTTTTAATAAGATTATCAATTATTAGACGACATTTAAACGCATTATGTGCTATTGAAATATGTTTCAAGAGAGAGATATAATCTTTAAAAATAAAATCAGCATAATATATTTTTTTTTGAATAAACCAGTAGTGTATAGTCTCGTTTTTTAAATATTCAATTAATGTATTATCTAAATTTTTTTTAACAATATTAATATAAAAATTATGTTTATCTTTTAATACTAATGTTGGTTTAACAATTTTATAGTATTTTTTAGAAATCAACATTTGAGTTTTGGGATTTAAATAAGATATTATCTTATGAATTAAATAATTATGTTTGGCAATAATACGATTTTTAGCCGGTAAATACGAAAATATAATTCTCATACAGTCATATGGTATCACATGTCCAATCGAAAAAGTCATTATTAATATTTATTTATAATTTATATTTTTAAAATTATATAAATTATATAAATTATATTAACTATATTAGCTATATTAATCACATATGCTTGTATTATTTGTAATACCATCCCAAGTTAAGTCGCAACCTTTAGCCCATTTATTCTTATTACAAGCACCCGTAGAACCTTGCCAGAAATCTCCTGTAAAGTCCATAGTCTTTGAACACGAACTATTTCCTAAATTTTTGACATTAAAACATGATTGTTGAGTTTTTGAATCTCCATCTCCAATATCTCCACTAGAATTCGCCGTTTTTTGCATATCTAACCAATAATCAGGGCATTCAGACACTGTAGGAGGAAATGCTACTCCATATTTATTGTTGGATAATACAGAGGCAATAAATATCATCAAAATGATGAATATTATAATTGCTATAGTTGCTACTATTTTTTGAAAAGTAAACGCCATTATATATATTTAATTTATATAATTTTTTCTGCTTAATTAATATAATGAATTGTTCTAGCACAAATGGAAGATTAGATATTTTGGGTCCTAATACAATGAACCAATTTGCTTTATATGATAAAATACCTAATAATGATTGTTCTAGTTTTAACGATGCTATGATAGGTAATGCTACAGATTCTCCTTTATCAATAGCATTTTTTAGCAAACAGAATATTCAGATTATTCAAAATGCTATTAGAGCTGGAGTATACGAAGTATCAAATCAACAATATGTTATTGATAATCAAAATTGTGATACATTAAAGGTTATTATGAGAAGTACATTTTTACAATCTGCTGTTAATCAGCCTGATAACATACCACAACAAATTCAAGCTTTGAATAATTTAGTAGTAGAGTATTGTGTTAAACATATTTATAGCGAAGCACAGGCCTATATCAATTATAAACGAGATGTTAGCACAATGTATACTCCTATCGACCGTCCTGTTCAAGTTGATGTTGATGATAAAACATTAGAATTAAAACCTTGGTTCTAATTTAGGGTAAATTATTTAAATTCAATCAAATTAAATAATTTAAACAATACTACAATTATCAAATTCAAATAAATAATTAAATAAATTAGATGAATCTATGTGCTTTTTATTTTGAATTGAAAAACTAATAAAACCTATTACAATTACCACTATTATAAGTAACGCTAGTATATTATTTACTTTTCTTAGCACAGATATTTCATTTATATGTATTCCCGGTTCAACAATTTCCCAGTAATCTATATAACTGTGTGAAATATATAGTACTCCTAATAATAATAAAGCACTTAATGTCATATTAATCGTCATCTTATTAAAGATGGTAAATATAACCCATATGATACCAGATATTTGAATATTTTCAAATGGAGACAATTGGTCAATACTTTCACCATCTGTGAAATCAATAGCAAAATATATTATAAAAAATATTAATACTTGCTTAGCAAAAACATTTTTTGTTAATATATCTTGTAATCTACATCCTAGTGATTTAGTTACATAATTACCCATTATCGCAATTAATAATAAAAAGATTCCTTTTGTTATACTAAAACTTATTATTGCCCTTTTGGGTTTAGGTTCCATATACATTATATATTTATTTTTTTGTCTTTTTCTTAATTTTAATAGCTGAAGGAATAGCCATATGATTCTTGAGCTCTTCTAGTTCACTCAACCACATATGCTGAATTGCGGTGGATTTTAACTTTTCTAGATCCCTAATTTTATTATCTTTCTCTTGACACATTTTATTGAAATTTTCTTCCGTTAAACTATCCATCGGCATCTTCAATAAATACTTATATTCTGGGTCATATTTTTCTCCACTTAGTTTATCATACTCTTTTTCTGTTAACATATCGATAACAACAGTCTTCTTTTTATTTCTTAAATCAATAGTTCCTTTAATATTTTCCATAATAAACTTGGACTTATTTTGTAACAGATTCAAATCTTCTTCTAATGTAGTGATTTGATGATCCTTTCGTTTCTGATAATATTCTAAACGAATTGGAAAGTAACTATCGATTATTTCCTTTACATCCGAATACTTTGTTAGCTTTGCTTCATGATTAAATAAGTGCATGTTATTAGTGCTTAGAGTAGAGTATAATTTCATAGTCTTTTCAAAATTATTATATACATTGGACGAGTCTTTGTTCTCGTCAATAGGTTCATTTAATACAATTTCAAAATCAACTACTTTATCTGTAGACATATCATTATAATCCTTGATAAATGTCTTCTGTTTTTTATTTTTATCAACCTCCATTAAATGTTCAATATGTTGTTTAAAATCATCAGTCCAATAACCAATTGGTAGTTCTGTAATTTTAATTTTTCTATCTGTGATTTTTTGATATACGCCTTTTACTATATATCTCTTATCATCTATCTTTTCACAACTCCCTTCGAAATTTTTATAAAACGGAGATAATTCATTATCAACCTCGTTTGATTCTGATTCTAATTTTGATTTCAAAATATTAATCAGTGTATCAATGTTATACGATAATATGTCAGTGCTAAATCCTGTTCCAATACCTTTACCTCCATTTACTAGAATCATTGGAACAATAGGAACATAATATCTTGGCTCAACTGGATCACCATCATCTTCTAGATATTCCAATACAGGATCATCCTCTTTACGATAGATATATCTTGTAATTTGATTTAACTGTGTGAAGATATATCTTTCACTAGCTGAATCTTTACCACCTTGAAGGCGAGTTCCAAATTGTCCGTTAGGTAATAATAGGTTTACATTATTACTACCTACATAATCTTGTGCCATTCCCACAATAGCACCGTTTAGACTAGCTTCACCGTGATGATATCCAGACTGTTCAGATACATATCCACTAAATTGAGCTACTTTTATCTCTGTAGTTAAATTCTTTTTAAAAGAACTATATAGAATCTTCCTCAGACTGGTCTTAAGCCCATCCATTAAATTGGGAATAGATCTTTCACAATCATATATTGAAAAGTGAATCATCTCTTTGTTGATAAAGTCTTTATGAGATACTTTATTTGAATTGGTATCTAGATAACTATTACGGTCATAATTAGATAACCAACTCTTTCTCTCTTCACTTCTCTTCTTATTAAATATCATATCAATAATATTATCACTTACTGAACCTTCGTGGTTGAAATAAACTATCTTTTTATTGGCAAAATATTCTTTGAATTCCTTACCAGTACTGGTTCCCAATCCCTTGTAATATTTTACATTCCATCCTTTTGTGTCATTTTCTTGTTTCCATACATTATATTCACCTTCATTATAGAATAGCTTCTCTTGACCATTTTTCTTTGCTTTTAAAATGGGAGTATTCATAAATCCCAAGAAATTATCAAGAGAGGATAAAGAATTCCACTGGTCTTGAAATAAGTTCAATCCTAATCCTTTAATATGAGAACCATCTAAATCTTGATCTGTCATAAATAATACTGAATTATATCGTAATAATTTTTCGGCACTTTCAGTAGTATAAGTTTTACCAGTTTCTAGGCCTAATATTTGTTTAATTTCAATAATTTCTTTATTTTCATTTATTCTTTTCAAGGATTCTCCTCTAACATTAAATATCTTTCCCTTCATAGGATACACACCAATTGTATTTCTATCATCTTTTGATAATCCTGATACAATACCAGCCTTTGCTGAATCTCCCTCACATAAAATTAATGTACATTGGTTAGACTTGACAGTTCCAGCAAAATTAGCATCGATTAATTTATGAATTCCTCTAATACTTTTACTCTTGTTACCATCTGTCTTTTTTGCGGCCTTGTTATCCTTTACTTCTGTTAAAGCACAAGCAGCATTCATAACACCCATCTTTGCTATCTTTTCAATGAAACTATCGCTTACTGAACAGGTTGAACCAAACTTTGTTGATGCTGTTCCTAATTCATCTTTAGTTTGACTATTAAATGATGGATTATCAATATCACATCTCAAAAACAACATTAATTGTTCCTTGATGGTGTTTGGTTTTACATCAACCTTCTTTTTAGTCTTGATATAAACACACAACTTTCTAATAATTTGATTCATAATATATTCTACATGCTTACCACCTCGTGATGTATAAATTCCATTTACAAAACTAACTTGTTGAAACTCATCTTTAGGGGCTAAACATACAGCATATTCCCATCGTCCGTTATGATTCTCATAAATTCGCTTTGTGTCCGTCTTATTACCAACATATAAATCTACATATTGTTCAAAGTTTTTACAAGGAATCAATTCTCCATTGTATTTCACTTTGATTATTTTATCGGTTACAGCAGATATATCATAAACTCGCTTCTTAAATAAGGCTAGCATATCAGATGTTAGTCCATCTATACCTAATCGTTGATAATCTGGTTTAAATGATACTTTAGTGTAGGGTTTATTTTTACATTTTGTAATAGATGGTTTACCTATTTCTGTCAGATTATTTTTAAATTCTTGAACATACTTTAGACCACGGACATGATCGACTGTTTCAACCTTTCCCCAGGTTGACCAAATCAAGACTAATTTAAACCCAAAACCATTTTTTCCTCCTACAATTTTTTCCTTCTTTTTTTCGTCATAATTGGTTGATGTTCTCAAATGACCAAAAATCATCTCCGGAATCCATATTTTGTATTCTGGATGTTGTGCTACATCGATACCATTTCCATCATTATACATATGAATTGTTCCATCATCATCTACATTAATTTCAATATTAGAAACCGGTAGCGCATTTTCTACTTTAGATGAAACAGCTTGTGCTTGTCTAATTACATGGTCTCTACAATTAACAATTCCTTCATCAAATAATTTATACAAACCAGGAATATATTGAAATCCTTTAGAAATTATTTTTTCATCATTGAAAATATAATCTTCATGGTCAGTATTTTCAATCGACCCGATATAAGTATCGGGTTTTTTCAAAATATGTTCCCGGTCGGTTAATTTTTGGTATTTAGAAAGTGCTGATTGATTCGCCATTCTACTTAGATATATCTTTAATTTTTATTTGTTTAAATAGTTTCAATTTTTATTTTTAAAGGAATATATATTTATATATATTAATATGAGCTATCCATTTACAGCTACAAGTTATACAAATTTAAATATTGTTCAAAATGGAAATTTTAAAGAATATTCTTTACGGTTATTAAATAGTGGGAATATATCGTTTAATACAGATATTACTTTGAATTTTACCTTGGTAGGTGGAGGAGGAGGTGGCGGAGGTGGTGGTCATAATAATGGCGCTTACGCTCCTCGCTATCCAAGTGGAGGTGGTGGAGGTGGAGGAGCTGCTGGGACTTATAAAATCGATTTATCTGCAAATGATTCACATATTTATTTTGTAGGGTCTGGTGGATTCCCTGCATCAGGGAATAATCAAGGTCAAATAGGTCAATCTAGTTATATTGATTTTCAGGGTAATACTCTTTCAGACAGAGTTGATGCAAGTGGAGGTGACGGAGGAAAGGGACATTTTAATGGAAATGGTGGTGGAGCATATGTAGAGACTCCTACTATTACTGGATTGGATTTAATTAAGATTATTGATAGCAGTGGAGGCGCTGGTGGGGCCGGAGTGAAATGGCAATATGTGCCTGCTCCTGGTATTTCTGGTTCACCCAATAATACTACCAGTTATAAAATAGATTATACTAATACTACATATTTGGGTAGTGGTGGTGGTGGTGCGGATGCGACAGATATTGCTCATGTTGTGCCTCCCGAAACAGCAGGTAATGGTGGTGGTGGAGGAAACGGAAGTTCTGGGGGAGCAGTTGGGACAGGATTAGATAATACTCTGTCACCTAATGGTGGAACGGGAAAGGATGGAAATGTTCCAGGTGCCGGTGGTGGTGGAGGAGGACAACCAGGTACAAATTCAGCAAATAGTACTTATAGGGTTACATCCGGTGGTAATGGGGCGGATGGAGCCATATATATATGGTTTAAAGTATATACGCCACCACCAACACCACAACCACAACCAGAACCATATAGACCGGGTTATATAAATAGACCAGGTCCTATTCAATATTGTACTTCTCGATTTGCCAGATGTAATATCACTAAGAAAACAAGTTTTTCATCAGGAAATGTTACTATACAAGGAACGACTAATGCTCGTAGACAATCACTTATTGTTAATCAGTCAACCTATAGACATGGAGCTAAACTAATGTTTAGTAATCAAGTATTAAATGCTTATGGAAGAAAAGCTGGTGGTCCTGGAGGATTTGGAGCTCCTCCTAGAAATCATTTTTAATTAATGCGTAAGTTTAGAAATAGTTTATTTTTTTTTCTCTCTACTTTTTATAATGGTAAAGAGACATGATAAAGGACA
>Ga0210003_1000274_pt1 | contig 45914 bp, 40 predicted proteins | sample LantaG_FD_182804 | JGI IMG/M metagenome (GOLD analysis project Ga0210003, IMG submission 182804) | Deep subsurface microbial communities from Baltic Sea to uncover new lineages of life (NeLLi) - Landsort_02402 metaG (SPAdes) (version 2) | ecosystem: Environmental > Aquatic > Marine > Oceanic >... | reverse complement strand
TTTTTTAAAAAAACAAAAAAACATGACCACCCGCTCTGCCCCTCCCCCATCCTTCCAGGCACAGCCCCCGCGCTCTCATAAGGGGGGAACAGGACACCTGCAGACAACGACCACGTCGACGGCAGAGACCGCCACGGTCGAGGACGCCACGCAAAAGTTCCTTTCGGCGCTCTCGTCGCTCTCGCACGTCGTTGCCGCGCTCGACAGCGGGGCCGGCGGCGCCGCCGGAGACGCGCTCGCCTCGCGCGAGGCCGCGCGCGCCGCCGAGGCCTCTGCGCGAGCGAGCTCCGTTCTGTGCTGCGAGCTGCGAGGCAGGCTGGCCGCGGTCTGCGGCGAGGCCGCGAGGGACGCGGAGCTGCTGGCGGCCTCGAAGGCCGAGGCGGCGCGCGTCACCGGGCAGCTCTCGGCTGCGGCCCGAGAGGTCGCCTCGGCGGAGGCCTCTCGTGCCTTGACGGAGGCCCGCGCGCAGCTGCTGGAGCGCTCCGTCGCGCAAGCCCAGAACGAGGCGGCGGAAGCGAGGCGCGAGGCCGAATCGGAGAAGTTGAAAGCCGCGGCGGCCTCGGCTCGCGAAGCACTCGCCAACGAAAAGGCCGCGGCCCTGGAGAAGAGGCTCGTCGACGAGCGCCGCGCCTTCCAGGAGTCCATGGCCTCCTTTGTCGCTGGTGGGCAATTTGGTGGGTGGAACGGGAAGTGATTAGCGAAGGAACACGGGAGACGAAGAAGACGAAAAAGAGAGAGAGAGAGAAAAGAAAAGAGAGGTTTTTTGTTCGTTTTTCGTTTTCATTTTTTTTTTTTACAAAATAATCGCGCGCACGCGCTTCCAATTCCCCCACTTCCCCCACCTCGTTATCACCCCTACCATGTCCTGTAATGCCTGACCCAAACAAACCAAGAAACGCCCAAGAGCCTCCCTACGTTGTGGACAGACTTGGCGAGCCAGATGGGGAAGACCCCGATCTTATCGACAACGCCCGCGAAAACCCCCAAGGCCGGCAGGAACCCGAGCGCAAAGGACAGGGACATCGACAGGAAGGCACCCCGGAAGTCCCTGACGGCGTAGATGAGCCCGTCGGAGATGAAAACCAGCGAGTTGAGGGGCTGCGCGGCGACGACGACGGGCCACGCAGGGCCCGACAGCAGGAAGTCGAGGGCGCCCTCGTCGCTGGTGAAGAGGCGGGCGATCTTTTCGCGAAAGAGCAGCATCAGCAGCGAGTAAGAAGCCCCGATCGCGACACCGGAGAGCAGGAGGCGGCGGGAGAGGGAGACGAAGGCCTGCTTAGCGAGGGAGGCTCTGTCGTTGGTCGCTGCGGTAGCGGGTGTTGTAAACTCTTCTTCTTCGTCAATTTCTTTTTTCGTCTTCGCCACCGCCGCGAGCCTCGACCCCAGCACGCAGGCGGCGGTCTCGACGCCGTCGCAGACCGTGCTCGTGAACATCCAAGACTGAGCGAGCACGGCGTGCGCGGCGAGAGCGGCAGTCCCCCGGCGGGAGGCGACGGCAACCCCGGTGAGGAAGGTCGTCTGCAAGCAGATCGAGCGGCCGAAGAGGTAGAGGCTTCCCGAGACGAGCTCGCCCAAGAGCTTGCGCATGCTCAGGGGAGGCTCTTCGTCCTCTTCCTCCTCTTCTCCGTTTCCGTCGCCGGTTCCTCCTCCATCTCCAACCAACGCCACGTCCAGGTCGACGCCCCCGTGCGTGTCCTCGTCGGGGACGACGGTGCTCGCCGGCGCTCTAAGGAACCCGGAGAGACCCAGGGGGTCCCGCGACTTCTGGGGCGCGCTGCACTGGACCAGCACCAACCCAGCAAGGCTCGCCAGCGCCGTCGCCGCGAGCGAGGCCCTGCCGACCCAAACCAACGGCGGAGAAAAGTGAGTCATCTCGGCGCCGCCGGCGGCGTTCTGCTGCCTCAGCAGCAAAATGGTCACAGCGACCGCCTCGAGCGCCGCCGCGAAGCTCGCCAGGGCGGCGGAGGTGCCGACTTTGCCATATCCTTGTAAAGTTCCAGCCACGGCGGAGTTCAACAGAACAAACGGGAGCGCGAAGGCCCTCAGTACAAAAAAAGGTGCAGCGGCTCTCGCGGCGTCCGTCCGCAGCGAGAGAACGTTTTCTATGACCAGGTCCCGGAAAACGGCGAGCGCGAGGCCCCAAACTAACCCGACAACGACGCTCACGGCGAGAGCGACGCGGACGCGCCCCCGCAGCGCCCCCCAGTGGCCACTGGCCGCCGCGGCCCCGACCTGCGCCGAGACGCCGTTGACTAAGAAATTGGCCGAGGCGACCAAGAAAGAGACGGCCGCGCCCGTGGCGGCGAAGGCGGCCTGGGCCGGCGGTCCACCCCCGCGGACGTGGCCCAGGGCGGCGAGCTCTGCTGTGACGACGGTCGGGGGCACGACTGCAAAGGAGTAGACGAGAGGAGGTTTGGAGAGAGAAAGAGAGAGAGAGAAAGAGAAAGAGAAAGAGAGGAAGTTTCTTCAAAGTTTTTGTTTTCGATCTGAGAATTAGCATCGCTTTTCTCTCTTTTCCCCCTTTTTTTCTCCCTCCTCGTTTCTCCTCACCAGAGTACAGGATCGCAGGCAGCGCGCACTTGAGAATCGTGCTCGTCGCCGTGAGCGACGCTATGTCTATTTCGTCCATGGATTTTTTAATGGGAGAAGGCAGTTTTGGAGATGAAGCGGGTTGATTTTGAATTTGCACGAACAACAAAAGAATGAAAGACTGAAAGAAAAAACCCGTGCAAAAAAATTCTTCCTTTTTCACTCCTTCATCATCGCCCTCTCCACCTCCTCCCTCGACACCCTCCCCGCCACGGCCTGCGCCGTGCCCACCCAGTCCAAGGCTCGCCTCTGCGCGTCCTGGGGCGTGGGGTGCTCGTCGAGCTTCCAGTAGGTGAGGGAGGAGGAGGGAGGCTGCGAGGAGGCCGACGACGACCACGAGGTCGCGGGCCCGAGGCCGAGGAGCTCCTCTGTCGTCGTCGTCTCCGCAGCTGCTGTTGCTCCTGAGGTGGATGCTTCGGCAGCAGCAGCGGTTCGCTCTTCGCTGTTGGATTTGTGGTCCTTGGGGAGCACGTAGGCGGCGTAGCTCTCGGGGAGAGGGTAGGTGGCGCCTGGTGGTGTGGATTTCGGAGGAAGAAGGAGAAGAAGAGGTTGAGGTTGAGAGTTTTTTTTTTTTTTTTTTTTTTTTTCGAAACGAACGACGTCGATGATGCTCAAAACATTCTCTCTTTCCTCCTCTCACCGAGCAGTCTCCTCCCACGAAGCGTGGCCTCCTCGACGACGAGGTCACCAGAGGTCGTCCCTGGAGTGGTTGATGGGTGATTGGAGGTCGAGCAAGGAGCGTGTGTGAGCGCTTCGAAATTCATCTTCTTTGTCTGTTCGGTGTGAGTTTTTTTTGATGCCATCAATCTTTGTCTTTTCCTCGGCGGCTCTAGTTATCAACTCACCGGTCGCCGTGGGCTTGAAGTACTCGCTTACGGGCGCAGGACCATCGTGCGAGATCGAGCAGGGAAGCCAGTGGAGGCGCTGAGGGTTGGAAGTCGACGCCATTTGAAGTTTTGAATTTCACCGTCTGTTGTTTCACCATCGATCCTTCGCTCGCTCTGTCGATGAAAGAAGAAAATAACGATTTCGAATTTTCCTTTCTTCTCTCTCATTTTTTTTACCCTCGCTTTCTTTCGGCCTTGTTCTTCTCCCGCCGCAACTCCAGCCACCCTGCCAGCGCCGCCCGCTGCCTCGCGTTCAGCTTGGCCCGCGGCCTGTACTTCTGGATGTGGGAGATGACGGAATCGATCTGCTGCTGTTCTGAAGAAGAAGAAGAAGAAGAAGCAGAAGAAGAAGAAGAAGAAGAAGAGCAAGACTTTGGTTCTCCTCCTTCCTTTTCTTCTTCTTCTCCTTCTTCTCCTTCTTCTTCTTCCTTCTCAGCCAGCAGCGCCGCGGCCAGCACCGTCACGCTCCTCCCGTGCCCGTGCGCGCAGTGAACGAGCACCCTCTTGTTTCGCTTGCGTATCGCGCCGATCCACCGCACGGCGGTCTCTATCTGCTGCGGGCTCGGGCCGTGCGTGTCCCAGACGCGCAAGTTGAGAAAGTTCTCGGCGGGGGCGATCCTGGGCAGCTCGGCCGTGACGTCGAGCACGGCGGAGACCCCCGGAGGCAAGGCGTCGACCTCGTGGGGCCAGCCGCCGAGGAAGAAGGGGAGAACAACCTTTCCTTTCCTCCTTCCCTTTCCTACTCGCGAAGGAAGCGGCTCCACCTCGTCCCAGTTGCTCTCCGTCCCTCTGGCCCTCTGGAACGCGAGCTTGCTCCGGAGGCCGGCGTGGAAGGGAGCGAACGCCAGCAGCGACCAGAGAGGCAGCGACCCGTCGGCCTCCCTCTTGCCCAGCAGCGCCGCGCTGCCGGCGCTCGCGGCATAGGGCGTGGCTCCGAGTGCGACGATGAAGCCGGTCGCGCTGGCGTAGGTCAGGGCCAGGGCCGGGAGGGATCTCCAGCCCGCCGGGCTGCTCCGGGCCGTGAGCGCTGCCGCGGCGCCGACAAGCGAGGCGGCTCCGCCAACGATGGCGGCGAGGTGCATGCCCATTTTCGCAAAGAATTGAGAGTCTTTCACCCCTCTTTCATCTACGGCCGCTCTTCCGAGACGTTGGAGACTTTCTATATCTAATCCCACGTCAAGGAATTTAGGCGTTTAGGTAGTCAGAAAGCGCGTCGAAACTGCTCGCAGAAGCGAACAACATAATAAGACAAAAAAGTGATTGCTTGCTCGTTCCATCTTTCATTTTTTGTTTTTCGTTTTTTTTCAATCGAGGGGCGAAGAAGAGAAGAAGAGCTCGCTTCCAAGCGCCGCTCTCTCCCTCTATCTGCTCGTTCTCTCATTCGCATCCAACCCTTGGTCTCATCTGCCTACGATCATGGCGGAGCTCTCCAAGGAGCGCGCTATCCGAGAACGCGTCGAGGCGCTGTGCGTTTCTGTTGTCTTTTTTCGATTGAATGAGCTCCGACCTCAAAACATCATCGTTCGACCTTGTCTCTCATCAACCCCGACCTCGGCCTCTCCCCCTTCTCTCTCCCCTCCAATCTCCACAGCTACAACCGCCCCGAGGACGACTTCGCCACGCGGGAGGAGTTTGACAACTACCTCGAGCAGCGCGAGGACCTGAGTGAGTTTTATTTTGAGCGCGTTTTCGCTTCTCTTCCCTTCTTTGCTCTTTGACCTTCAACACTCAACCTCTTCCCTCTTCTCTCTTCCCCTCCTCTCTCTCTTTCCTCCTTCAGTCTTCAACCTCTCCGAAGGGATCGACGTGGCCGAATGTGAGGCGAAGCTAACGAAGCACGCCGCCGAGAACGCCAGTTCGATCGCTGCGCACGCCGCCGCGGCGGCGGAGAGGGCGCGGCTGGTTGAGAGGGCGGAAGCGAAGGAAGAGGAGGGGGCAACGGCGACAACGAAAACGGAAGCAGCCGCAGGAGCAGGAGCAGGAGCAGGAGCTGCTGGTGTCGCTCCCCCTCCCCCGATGTTCAACCAGCCCCCGCCGATGCCGCCGGGCCTGCCTCCGGAACCTATTCAAGCCGCAGATACATCGATGGCGGACGCAGCAGCAGCAGGAGGAGCGAACGAACCGGCTCCTCGTCCGGCCCCCTTTGCCGCGAGCGGCGGCGCGCCAAAAACGCCGCTCGACTACCTGCGGATGGGCGCCGCCAGCGGCTGGGACGCGAAAGGGGCGAGGAGGAAAGGGATCACGGAGGCGTTCAAGTCGCTGTTTGCGTTTTGAGAGTTTTGGGAAATGCGGGCTCAAGCTTTGTTACACCACTAGCTGAGGGGAAAAAAAACATCTCTTCTTCTTCTTCTTCTTCTTCTTCTTCTTCTTCTTCTTCTTCTTCTTCTTCTTCTTCTTCTTCTTCTTCTTCTTCTCTCTTATTTCCAACTCCACCACCTCCACCTCTGTTCCTTCACGGCGGCGGCTCGTTCGCCACGTCCTCCGCCACCAGCGGCAGCAGCTCCGCCGTCTTCAGTTGATCCAGCCTGGGGTCCTTCGCCACGCGCGTCCAGCGCTCGCCGTGCCGGGGACCCGCGGCGACGCAGCGCGAGAGCACCGCTTGCGCGTTGGCGTTGGCGGTGGTGGCGGCGGCAGTTTCGGCGTTCACGTTCCCACCTCCCCCACCTCCACCTCTCCCTTGCTCCTTCTCGAAGAGGTAGTACCGCGCCCAGTGGTCCCCGCAGTCCGGGTCGAGCCTAACGGCCCTCTCGTACCACGACCGGGCCTTGTCGGGCTTGCGGTCGGCGGCGAACAGGCTCGCGACAGCGGAGACGACAAAGGGGTCGTCGTCGCATTTCTTGAGAGCGTCGACCGACGTCGAGCGGCGCGAGGGGCGAGGCGCCGTGAGGATGGCTTCCGCCCACAGCTTTCCCGACCGGGGGCACGCCTGCAGCGCCTTGGACAGCAGGCTGGCGGCTGCTCCGGACAGGCCAGCCGCGGCGGCCCCGGAGCTCGAGACTCCCGCGTCGCGCGCGCGGGCCCAGAGCCCTGCAGCGCGCGCTTCGGTCCTCACCGCCGCCAGCCAGAGCTCGTCGCTGCCCGGGTTGGCGAGGCGGGCCTGCTCCAGCAGGGCGCGGGCGCGGGAGGTCCCGGCATTGTTCGGCGTTGAATCAGCACCAGAACCAGCAGCAGAAGAAGAAGACGCGCTAGCGGCTGCCGCTGCCTTCTCCTCCAGCCGGGCGGCAGAGATCCACAGAGGCACCGAAGAGGGGCACCGAGCCAACCCGGCAGCAAAGCTCTTCCTTGCCGCCGACCAATCCTTTTCCCGCTCGCTCAGCTGCCCTCGCATCAGGTGCAGCTTGTCGAAGTTGGGAAAACGTTTCACCGCTTGATCCAGGAGCTGCCTCTCCGCCGCGGTGTCGCCGGCGCGTCGCTCGACGATCGCAGCCTTCATCCAGACTCGAGGCGTGTTGCCACCTCCTCCGGTTCCCTCGCCGCCGCCGCAGTTTCCTTCCTCTGCCGCCGTCGACCTCGCCTTTTTCAGGATCGCCCGAGCCCTCTCCACCTCCCCGCTCTCGAATTCGAGCTTGAAGGCGGCGAGCCAGATGGCCTCGGAGTCCGGGTTGGCCGAGAACGCGTCGGCGAGGAGGCGGCGGGCGGCGGGGACGTCGCCGGAGGACCATTTTTCTTTCGCTGCCATCAGCCAGAGCACCTCGGCCTTTTTTTTTCCGAGTTGTTTTTTCGATTTGTATGTTTTTGTTTCGTGAGATTTTCTTCAATCAGCGAAATGAAAAGGGCAACGATTTTGTTCGCTCCGTAACAGGTCTGGCTAGAGAGAGGGGAGGGAAGGAAAAAAGAAGCGGTTCTGTTTTCCCCCCCTCTTCCTCCGCGCTTGGGCTTTCGGCGCGGCCGGTCTTCAAGAAAGCGAAGGTTTGATTTTTTGTTTTCCCCTCCTGCGGGCCCGCAACTGCTTCGCGTTTTCGATTTTTGTGCGCGAGCAGGCGATTACGAATAGTAGGCCGCGAGAAGGGTCTTTTTTTGTGTGGATTGAGCGAGAAAAAGGAAAAGAAAGAAAGAAAAGAAGAAACTCACCTCGGGGCAGTAAGTGACCGCCTTTTGGAGAAGGGCGTCGACCGCCGCCGCTGCCTCCACTGCCGCCTTGGCATCCTCCCCCTCCGCTGCCTTTGCCGCTGCCTTCTCCACCGCCACGGCCGCCCTCCACACGCCAGGCTTCCCCGGGAACGCAGCCAGCGTGGCAGCGGCAACTTCCCTCGCGCAGGCGAACGAGCCCCTCTTCGAGAGGTCGGCGGCGTCGGCGAGCCAGGTCCTCTCTCTGTCGGCGTCCTCGACTCCCAAGGAAACGACGGCAGCGACCATGGCGCGCGCGGTGACCGGGGAGCCCGAGGCCTCGGCCTCCTCGGCGTCCTGTTTTGTTGAGTAGGGTTTGGTGAGATTGGTGGATGTGAGAGCCCGCTGAACTGCAAAGGGGTTTATTCGATTTTGTTTTTTTTCCCTTTCGCAGCGAGATGGAATAGAAGAAGCTCTTTTCTTTCTTGCGCGAGCTCCTTTCTATCCGCTGCGCTCCCTTTATAATCTTCGCCAGTGACCAACCCCCGCCAATTGATTCAATAATTGAATCGATTGTCGCCACGGTGGAGCCTTGTCGTGGCAGCGGGGGGTCTTGCGATTTCCTTTCTCGAAGAAGAAAACGAACTACCGGCGGTGGTGCGGAGGAAGAAGAGAGAAACGACGAAAACAAAAAAGGAAAAAAAACTCTTCTCTTCTCTCTCACTTTGATCCACGCCTCCCTGTCGATCACGACCGAGTTGGCCCGCAGGCTCTTCACGGCCCTCTCGACGATCTTGGGGACCATTTCCGTTTTCCCGTGCGCCTCTTCGAGCTTGGAGGCGGTCACCCAGATCGACGCGTCGGTCGGCACGGCGAGCCGAGCCCTGTTTAAAACTTTACGTGCTCCTTCGTGCGTCTCGAGGCGGGCGAGCGCGAGCCAGAGCTCGACGTGCTGCGGGCAGCACTCGACGGCGCGCGCCAGCAGCACGCGCGCGTCGTCGTCGGTCGGGGCGAGCTCGACCGCCGCCTTCCACAGCTTCAGCGAGGCCGGCACCCGCTCGAGCGCTCGCCGAACGACGCGGGCCTTGGCCGCTTGCTCTTGCTCGAGCTCCGCGGCAGCTAACCAAAGCCTGACCGACCGAGGGAGGGCCCCCACGGCGCGCGCGAGGGCGGCCTTGGCGTCGCCGTTGTTGGCTGCCAAGCGGGAAGCCTCGAGCCAGACGTCCTCTGAGCGAGGGCACAGCTCGCACCCCTTGGCCGCCAGGGCCCTCGCGTCGGCCAGCTTCCCGGCCACTTCTTCGAGCCTCGCCGCAGCGACCCACCCGGGAGCGTGCCTGGGGTTGGTGGCGGTCACCGACCGGAGCAGCGTGCGCGCCTTCTTGATGTCCCCTACCTCTGCGGCCGAGGAAATGCGCTGCGAAGACAGGGACGTCAGATAGCCGCGAGGGTCGACGACCGTCTGTCCCGAGACGGAGTCCGCCGCCGAGTCCAGCTTGAGTGACACGACGGTCCTGCGCCCCTCGCCCACCGCCGTCAGGGAGCCTCCTGGGGCCAGCGAGGCGGCGGAGCCGTCGGCGGGCAAGGCAGAAGCAGACGAAGAGGAAGCGTTTTCCTCGACGACCGTCGTTGAGGTCGATGCCATCTCGGCGGCGGCCTTGGCGAGCAGCGTGTCGGGCACGGGGGCCCACGTGTCACGCTTCGCTTTCTTGATCGTGTAGTCGCCGATCTCCGGGATCGCCTCCCACTCGGCCTCGGTGACGTTTGCCAGCCCTCGCTTGAGGTCGGCGAAGCCCTCGGCGATGTTTTTGTTCGTCGCCGAGTCGTTTCCGGCAGCGGCAGCGGCAGCTGCTGCTGCCGAGGCCGAGGCCTCTGCCTCCTCTGCCGCCGTCCGCTTCTTCCCAGCAGCAGCAGCTGCAGCAGCTGCTCCGCTCGCGTTGCTCCTGCGCCTGTCCTCCATGCGGGCGTCGACCGCATCCCAGATAGCGTCGGCCTCGGCGTCGTCGGCGTCCTGCGGCGGCGGAGGCTGGGCGTTGAGCGCGCCGCCTCCCGGTGGGGGGGCTCCTGGTGCTGTCGAAGGCGGTTGACCGGGACGTCCCTGTTTTTTCGTTTTATGGTGTTTGATTGATTGAGTGGCTTGGTGAGCGGGGGGAGCGCGAAGTGGAAGAGGTCGAGGTAGATGTCGACGAACGGACGAGCGACGTCGACATCGACGACGAACGCCTCTCCCTTCTTCTGCTCCTTCTCGTTCCCTCTCCTTCTCTCTCTTCCTCTCTTTACCTGCTGCGGTGGCGCCCCCGGGGCCGCGCGCACGGTTCCGATGTCCGATCGCGTAACGAACCCGGCTGCTCCACGGCCCACGCCGGGGACGTAGCCCGCCGGGATGGGCAGCGAGTTGAAGTCGATGCGGTGGCCCGGCAGCAGCGCCCCGCCGTTGGGCATCGTCTTGGTCACCGGCTGGACCAGCGGTTTGGGGCGAGGGCCGACGCCCATCGTGTGAGTGCGTGTGTGAAGGGGGAAGCAAAGAGGGGTGCCGAAGAGAGAGACAGAGAGAGAGAGAGAGAGAGCTCTTCGTCCCTTTTCTCAAGACGGGTGTGATCGAAGGTCGTTTCGCCGTTTCTTCGAAGGTCGGAGGTCGAGCATCACTTTCTTCGTTTTTTATTTCCCCTTCTTCATCTCTTCTTCTTCTACTTTCCACCCCTACCCACGTCATGCGCGGAGCCTCCGCCGCGGCGGCCGTGCTCCGGCTCGCGCGCCGAGAGCTGGCCGACCGTGTGGCGAGTGGCAGCGGAGGGATGGTGGGAGGAGCAGGAGGAGGCGGAGTCGGAGGTGTCGCGAGTTTGGCATCTCGCTCGACGACCTCAGCCGCTTCGTCATCATCATCGTCATCCTTCGCGTCGTCGATGCTGCTCTTCGCGGCTTCGCCTGCCTCCCGCTTCGGCACGGCTGCCACAGCGACTGTCGGCGGCGCACGCGGCAAGGTGAATTGAAACGGGAGAGAGCGAAGCAGAAGGAAAACACGCGAGGGCAAAACTCGATTGGTTTTGACGATCGAAACGAAAACAACGCCGTGGCGTCTCTCTTTCGCTCGACACTTTCATTCAACTCACCTTCTTCTCCTCCTTCCGCTTCCCTCCACCACCACTACCACTCAACCACACAGTCCCTCCTCTTGCTGCTCCCCAAGCAGCGCAAGCAGCCCTTTTCGTCGTCGCCAGAGCCCCCAGCACCTCCTCCTCCCCCACCTCCCCCGGGAGGCAGGCCCGGCTTCGAGAGGTTCTACCCCCGCGGCCGCCCGCGCCGCGGCGACAAGCGCTCGGCCGCCGACGCCTCCAAGGAAGGGGGGAACAAGGCAGCAGAGAGCGAGGGCGCTGGTTTCGGAGGGAACAACAACACCAGCAGTGCCGGCGAGTCTCCCTCGACGCTCGCTGCCGTCTGGCGCCAGGTGGTCCAGCTCGGCGCGCTGGCGGCCGTCGTCGCCGGAGTCTCGCGCCTGACCGACCCTACCCCGGAGGTGCAAGACGTCTCCTTCGCGTGGTTTAAGCACCACCTGCTGGCGAGGGGCCTGGTCGACAGGCTCGAGGTGTCGAACAAGGCGCAGGTTAAGGTGTACGTGCGGGGGCCGGGAGGCGCCGCGAGCAGCAACAACGGCGGCGGCGCGGGGGCCTTTTCTTCTTCAAACTCCGGAATCTACGTCGACGAGATGAGCTCCGACGGAAGTTTGAATCCGTCTTCGACTGATCTCGGAGAGCTCGCCCGCCGCTCGCCCACGCACTCCCAGCCCAGGCTCGACGACGCAGGGTTCCCCCTGCCTCCGGTCATCGAGAGGACGAGGATTGATTCTACCAGCGGCAGTGGTGGTGGAATCTCTGGCGCCGGGCAGTTTCAGCTCCCGGGCCAAGGCGGAAGCAGCAGCGAGTCTTCTTCGTCTCCCCGTCGCGGCGCCCGCTCCGCCTCCACCTCTGCTTCCTCCTCTTCCTCTTCCTCTTCCTCCAGCCCTTCCAACTCTCCTTCCCCGCGCAAGCACCGCTACACCTTCAACATCGGCAGCGTCGACGCCTTCGAGCGTAAGATGGAGGAGGCCGAGAGGGAGTTGGGGCTCGACCCGGTGACGCAGTCGGTCCCCATCACCTACTCTTCGGAGGTGTCGTGGTCGTCCGAGGCGCTGCGGCTGGCGCCGACGCTGCTGCTGATCGGCGGGTACCTGTGGCTGACGAGGGCCGCCGGCGGCGGGTTTGGCGGGATCGGCGGTGGGGCAGGAGGTCTGGGTGGGGGTGGCGGTCTCGGCGGCCGCGGCGGCGGTTCTTCGGGTGGAGCTGGCGGCGGCGCCCGTTCCATCTTCAACGTCGGGAAAGCCCAGATCGGCGTCATGGACAAGAACGCCAAGAAGACGACTTTCGCGGACGTCGCCGGCTGCGACGAAGCAAAACAAGAAATCATGGAGTTTGTCAACTTCCTCCGCCACCCTGCCAAGTACAAGGAGCTCGGCGCCGCGATCCCGAAAGGCGCCCTGCTGGTGGGTCCACCGGGAACGGGCAAGACGCTTTTGGCTAAGGCCACGGCGGGCGAGGCCGGCGTGCCCTTTCTTTCGATTTCGGGCTCCGACTTTATGGAGATGTTTGTCGGCGTCGGGCCAGCCCGCGTCCGCGACCTGTTCGCCCAGGCCCGCGCCCAGTCTCCCTCCATCATCTTCATCGACGAGATCGACGCCATCGGCCGCGCCCGCGGCCGCGGGGGCTTCGCGGGCGGGAACGACGAGCGGGAGAACACGCTCAACCAGCTGCTCGTGGAGATGGACGGCTTTGCGACGACCGCCGGCGTCGTCGTGCTTGCCGGCACAAACCGACCCGATATCCTGGATAAAGCCTTGCTGAGGCCTGGTCGCTTCGACCGCCAGATCTCGATCGACAGACCGGACATCGTCGGGCGAGAGGCCATCTTCCGGATCCATTTGGCCAAGCTGCGGCTCGACAAGCCCGTCGAGCACTACTCGCAGCGGCTCGCCGCTTTGACCCCGGGGTTCGCAGGAGCTGACGTGGCCAACGTCGCCAACGAGGCGGCACTGATCGCCGCCCGTCGCGGGGCCCCGGCCGTGGCGATGCGCGACTTCGAGGCCGCGGTCGACCGCGTGATCGGCGGGCTCGAGAAGAAGAACAAGGTGATCTCGGCGGTCGAGAGGAGGACCGTCGCGTTCCACGAGGCCGGGCACGCCGTCGCCGCCTGGTTCTTGGAAAACGCCGAGCCCTTGTTGAAGGTGTCGATCGTTCCACGCGGTTCTGCCGCGCTGGGGTTTGCTCAATACTTGCCCTCGGAGAACCTGCTGATGACGGTGCCGCAGATGGAGGACATGACCTGCATGGCGCTGGGGGGTAGGGCCGCGGAAGAGGTCTTGCTCGGACGGATCTCGACGGGGGCCCAAAACGACCTGGAGCGCGTGACGAGGATGGCGTATTCCCGCGTCGCGCTCTACGGCATGTCCCCTCGCATCGGCCTGCTTTCCTTCCCCATGGACCCGCAGGCGATCAACAAGCCCTACTCGGAGGAGACGGCCGCCGCCATCGACTCGGAGGTGAAGCAGCTGGTCGACGCAGCCTACCTCCGCACCAAGGCCCTGCTCGAAGGAAAAAGGGATCTGGTCACCAAGCTGGCAGAGGAGCTGCTGGAGCGCGAGGTGGTCTCTTCCGAGGACCTGACCCGGATTCTGGGGCCCAGGCCGTTCTCTAGCGCCGAGCTGCGCAACATCGACAAGTTCAAGCGCGGGTTCGACGGGGAGGGCGAGGAAGAGGAAGGAGAAGAAGAGGAGGAAGGAGAAGGGAGCGTGCTCGACTCTGAGGTGAAGAGGAAGAAGAAGAAAAAGGGTTCCTCGGACGACAGCGACGGCCCTAGTCCCGACAGCATCGTCCTGCCCCCGCCTCCATCGCTGGAAGAGCTCGCGAGGAGGCTGGGCCTCGGAGGCGCGACGCTTTCGACGTAGTAGAGAGATGATAGGTAGGTAGAGAGAGGGAGACAGAGAGTTTTGCCTTTTTTATTTTGTATCTTTTTCTTTTTGAGTAAAACAAGTTTTTTCTCTTTCCCCCCGCTTTTTTTGATCGATCTTTCGTTCTCTCATCGTGCTCTCTCTCTGCTTACACATATCAAAACGCGCTTCGCATCGAAAGAGAACAAAAAAACAAAAGAGGCCAAAGAAACGCTGAAGAAAAAGTCATGTTTTGAAAAAAAAAAACAAAAAACTCCCTCAAACGATCGAGTTTGCCGCCGACGCGATACGGGGCCAGAGGTCGGCGCACTCCTTGGCCACGGGGCCAGTGATCGCCGACCCCTTCATCTCGCCCTTGGGGTTGACGATGACCCCGGCGTTGTCCTCGAAGTAGATGAACACGCCGTCCTTGCGCCTCCACGGCTTGCGCTGCCTGACGACGACGGCAGGCATGACCTTCTTACGGAGGTCAGGCTTGCCCTTCTTGACGGTGGCCATGACCATGTCGCCGCACGCCGCGGCGGGAAGCCTGTTGAGGCGCGCGCCCCAGCCGGCGACGGCCATGATGTACAGGTTCTTGGCGCCCGTGTTCTGTTGGAGGTGGGGGGTGTTTTTGTTTGGAAGAGAAAAAGAAAGAAGTGAGTGAGAGAGAGAACAGGTGCTTGAGGTCGAACGAACGACGGCGGCTGCGATCGACGACGCGCGATTTGGCGAAAAAGAAAAACTCAGTCGAAAAAAAAAGCACTCACGTCAGCGCAGTTGATGACGGCGCCGACGGGGAGACCCAGCGACATGCGGAACTTGTTTCCGGCGGCACCACCGCGACCGCGCTTGGACTGTTGTTGGTTGAAGAGGAGAGTAGGAGCGAGAGAGAGAAAAAGAAAAAGAGAGGTGAGTGCTTGCGATCATCGCAATGGGCGTTTCGATTGCCGTCAGCGACGACGAAGGCTTGGGAGCTGTTCCTCGCTGGCCTGGCGTCGAGAACTCTCTTTTCTGCTAGCAGTTCGCTTCAGATCGCGGCAAAAGAGATCGCAATTTGCAAAGAGGAATTGCAACAGAGCATCAGACGCGGCGGAAAGCGAGGAGCAGCAAGAGCTCTTTGAGCGTCGGCGGCGGCCCGGCCGGCCGTCGTCAGCGGCGGCTCCGGCTCAAATCGCTTGCTTGCGCCGCTCGTGAGGCTCCTTCCTTCGCCCTTGCATTTCCCTGGCGCCACTTCCATTGGATCCATGCGATCTTGCGGAAACGGTGCCAGGGGAGCTAGAGAGCACGCCGTGACGAGGAGGGATGAAAACCGAGAGACAAACTCGAAGAAAGAGAGCAAGACTCTCTTGATCAAGTTGCCCCATCATGGTCCCTTGCTCCTCTCCCCGCCGCGGCGCCTTCCAGCGCGCGCACGCTCGCTCTCTCCGCGCCGAGGCACGCGCGATGATCATTAAATGACCTTTGGCGATCGAAAACCGTCTCGAAAAGGACACGTACCGCCATGGTTGGCTTTTCGCTTGTTGGTTTCTCTTTTTTCTCGGTTGCTCGAGAAAAAAAATAAGAGGAAGTGATCAAGTTGAGGGAGGTCGGTCCAAGGGAAAAAACAAAACTCGACCTCAGGCCAGCAGCACTCACTCGTTCACTTCTCTCTCTCTCTCTTTCAAGAGAGAGCAGGCGCAAAGAGAGAGGGAGGAACTCGAGTCATCAATGTCGGCCCTCCGAGCAGCCTCTGCCCGTCGAGGCGCCCGCTCTCTGCTGGCGCCGCTGGCTCGGCTCGCCGGAGGAGGAGGAGCATTTTCGAGCTCGGCTTGTTCCACCTCCAATTCCAATCGAGCCATGGAATCCTTCTTCTTACACAACCATCGGGGCTCCTACCGCTCCGCCGCCGCGCCGGCGCTGAGCCGGGGCTTTGCGTTCGGCTTCGGAGGCAGCAGGGACAAAGATGGAAACGACGTGGAAGAGGGAACAGCAGAGGCGGCATCCAGCACTAGTAGTCACTTCGATTCGGATTCGTTCCGATCAACGACGGCCGCCGACGCCGTCGCTTCTTCTTCTTCCTCGACCTCCTCCGCCGTCGCCGACCTCGCTGCCGCAGCCACCCAGCAGCCCATCTTCGACCCTTCCCAGGCCCTGGCCGCCGCGGAGGCAGCGGAGCAGGCCGCCCTCGTTGCCGCCCGCGAAGGGGTCTGGCTCTTCAACTCGGGCTTCCAGACTTTGCTGGAATTCGCGCACTCGGCCTCGGACCTGCCCTGGTGGGGCGCGATCGTGGCGACGACGGTGGCGGCCCGGACCTTGATGCTGCCCGTGGTCGCCAAGCAGATGCGCAACACGGCCGCGATGGCGGCGGCGCGGCCCGAGATGCTGGCCTTGCAGCAGTGGTTCAAGGACTCGCAGGCGAGTCCCAACTTTGACGTTCGCAGCGGAACCCAGGAATACCAACAGAGGCTCGCGGCGGTCTGGGCAAAGCACGACTGCCACCCGGTCAAGTCCATGGCCCCGCTGCTGATGCAGGCTCCCTTGTTCATCGGCTTCTTCAGCGCGCTAAGGTCGCTGGCCGACGCCGGCGTCCCTTCTTTGAGCCGCGGAGGAACCGCTTGGTTTTCGGATCTGACCGTCGCCGACCCGACCTATGGTCTTCCTTTGCTCTCCGCCGGCATCTTCCTGCTCACCGTCGAGCTCAACGCCGCGGACGGCATGCAGGGCCAGGACCCGGCCACGATGCGCAAGATGAAGAACTTCATGCGGTTCCTGGCGGTGGCGCTCGTGCCACTGACGGCCTCGATGCCCGCGGGGGTGTTTGTCTACTGGGCGACCAGCAACGCCTGCTCTCTCGTGCAGTCGACTCTGTTCAAGGTGCCGGCGACAAGGAGGGTGTTTGGCCTTCCGCCTCTGGGGGTCGCGGCGAGCGCGGCGGTGCCCTTGCCCGGCGCGGCGCTGATGAATCCTTCTTCTTCGAGCTCTTCGACGGCAGCAGTGCTCAAGCCGAGCGGCGCGCCGACTCCCGCGGCTGCCGCGGCTTCCGCGGCTGCCGCGGCGGCCTCTGCCGGCAAGCCCGTGGTGACGTTCGCGTCGAGGCCACCTCGGAGGAAGACGGGGGGAAACGGTGGAGGGAACAGGAGAAAGTAAAAATGGAAAAAGAAAAACTGAACTTTTTTATGGTTTGCACTTTTTTTTTTTTTTTTTTTTTTTTTTTTTTTCTTCTCTCTTTTTTTTTTTTTTTTTTTTTTTTTTTTTTTTTTTTGCTCTCTCTCTCCTCTCTCCCTTTTTTTTTTAAGTTTTGATCATTTGCTCTTTTTCACCACCGCAGTTGCCTTTTTGCCGCTCGCCTTCGTGTTCTTCACCCCAGCCTTCCCCTTCCCCTTGCTCTTGCTCGCCGGAGCCTTTTTCTTGGAAGGAGGGGGAACCACTTTCTTCTTCTTCTTCAAAGCTGGTTTCGGTTTCGGCTTTGTCGGCTTTTGTTTTTGCTTTTTCGCTGCTGCTGCTTTCGACTTGACGACCACCACTTTCTTCTTCTTCTTTTCCGCGGGCTTCTGCTTCTTCTTCACCACGACGGATTTCGCGTTCGCCTTAGGCTTCGGCTTCGGTTTTGCGTTTGGCTTCGATGCCTTCGAGACCTTTGAGGCACTTGAAGAAGCCTTTGCCTTTGGTTTCGCTTTGAGCTTGAGCACCTTCTTCTTGGCGACGACGGCCTTTTTGCCCTTCTGCTTCTGCTTCTGCTGCTGGAGTTTGAGCTTGAGCTTCAGCGCCAGGGACTTTGCTTTCTCCTTCTCGCGCGCCGCCTTTGCTGCCGCCTTTTCCTTGGATGCCTGAGCTGCCGCCGCTGCTTTCGCTTTCGCGATCGCTGCTGCTGCCTTGGCTGCGGCGGCAGCAGCAGCAGCAGCAGCAGCAGCAGCAGCAGCAGCAGCAGCAGCAGCAGCAGCAGCAGCAGAAGGAGAAGACAAAGGGCGGCCGCCGCTCGGAGAAGCAAAAGCGCCGCCGATGCTCCTCACAGCAGCGCCGCCGCCGGCAGCGGAAGCGGAACCCAGCCTCGCGAGCGCGGCCAGCGCCGTCGGGGAGAGCTCCCCGGGCTTCCTGCGCTTGCCTGACCTCGACTTCTTCGGCTGCCCGTCGGGGCCCAGCTGCTGCTGAGAAAGCTTGCGCTTCTTGACGATGCCGCCGCTGGCCGTCTTGGGCCCGCTGTAGAGGAGGCGCGGGGTCGATGAATTGGGCGCGATGGCGTTCGAAGAGGGGCGTGCAGCAGCGAGGGCGAAGCCCGCGGCAGCGAGCGCGGCGGCCTCGGCGGAAGGCGGCAGGGCAGGAGGGACAGCAGCAACACTAGAGGGCCTCGTCGCCGCCGCGTTCGCGTTTGCGTTTGCGCTCGCGGTCGCTCCAGCTCCAGCTCCAGCTCCTGCTGCCCCAAAGGCACCGACGGGAGGCACCAAGTAAGGAGGCCCCCTCAGCGCCCTCACGGGCTTGCACAGCACGGTCGTGCCCGGGAAAACCAGCACCCTCAGCTCCTGCCGCACGGCCCGGAGCTGCGGCGGCGCCATGGGCGCGAACCCGAACGCCGGCGACTGCCAGGTCGCGATCGTCTCTGCCGCGGCCGGCAGGCTCATCGTCGCCACGCCCAGTTGCGCAAACACGCGCTCCAGGGCGTTCAACAGCACCTTGCAGTGTCCCTGCCGCCTCCCGCAGGAGCGCGTCGCGATCAGGGGGACCTCTGCGAGCCTGGGACCGAAGACCCTGAAAGTCGCGGCGGCGATGGGCACGCCGCGGTGGTAGAGTAAACCACAGAGCATGTTGCTAAAATCCCAGTCACCGGCCGACTGCGACCACGTCATCGCGTGCGTGAGGTCGGCGCCCGTGGCCGCGTCGAGGATCGGGTCGAAAGACTCGGAGAGCACGGCCGACGCGGCGCGCAGGGCCGTCGCGGTGCCGTGCGAGCCGTCGCGGCCTCGCATGATCCGCAAGCTGTGCGAGCCGGCGAGCGGCACGGCCCCGGCGGCGACGACCCGGTGCAGGGCCTCGTAGATGCGGTGGCAGTCCCGCGAGCAGAGCCAGTCGCCGTCCGGGAGCTGGGAGAGGACGCAGCCCCCCGGCGGGGAAGAAGACGAGGAGGAAGGATTGGAAGAAGCCTTGCCCTTTTTACCCTTCGACGCCGCCGAGGAAGAAGAAGCAGGAACCGAGGCTTTCCCTTTCCCCTTGCTCTTCTTGTTTTTCTCTGCTTCCTCTTCTTCGGCGGCCCTCCTCTCCGCGTCGGCGTCCCTGGCCGCGGCGGCCGCGGCTGCCGATGAGCCCATCGTGTACTTGCGCAGGCACCCGACGTGGAACTCTCGCTCGCACTGGTCGCAGATGATTATCGTGCGGGGCCCGAACGAGTCGCGCTCGAAATCGTGCATGTGGCAGAGGACACAGCCTCCCTATCGGTTGGGGTTGAGTTGAGTTGAGTTGAAGAAGAGGAAGAGGAAGAGGAAGAGAGAGAGTGTGAGAGTTTCGCTCTTCGAAAAGAAACTGGAAAAAAAAACTCAAAAAAAAGGCAAAACTCCTTTTCCTTACCGGAATCAGCTCGGGCTCGGGCTGCGGCGGGGGCAGCGACGCCAGCACCGGGGCGGCAGCAGCGGCGGCGCCGGCGATCCTCGCGCCGTGCGGGCTCGCGGCGTTCTGCCTCGAGGCGGCGGCCCTGGAGGCGGGAGAGAGCGGCAGCGGGCTCTGCTCCCCGGCCGAGAAGTAGTCAAGCGCCTCGCCTCCTGTTCCCTCAATCGTCGAGTGAGGCATCGCCTCCGCGAGCTTCCGCAGGCTCATCCCCGACGCGTCGACGACGATGTTGTCGTAGGGGGCGCGGCGGGACCCTCTCCCGGCGTGGGACTCGAACTGGGAGCAGGAGACGACCTCGTTGCAGCAGGAGCAGAGGATGCCGGCCGGGGGGCCCTCCTCTTCGTCGGCATCGGCGTTTTCGCCGGCGGCAGAGGCGGCGCTTTTCTTCCTCCCGCCGACGCCTCCCCCTCTCGTCGCAGCAGCAGCAGCAGCAGCCCCCGCCTTCTTGGTGGTGTCCTTCTTCTTCGAAACAATGAGCTGCTCCCCGGGGGCAGGGATCCTCACTTTGCCACGGAGCAGGACGTCGCCGCGCGTCGTCCGGTAGGAGACGCTCGCTCCGTCGGTCAGCGCCCCGGGCTCGCCGAACGAGAAAAGCCGCTTGTTCTTGCTCGAGTTGCGCTCCCTGCGCGCCGCCGAGGAGCCCCCGCCCGAGGCGGGGGAGGGTGCGTCGACGTGGACGCGGTGCTGTTGCTGAACCGCAGCAAAGCGCGGAGGGGAAGAAGGGTAGGGCGAGTTCTGGTTGGCCATGACGCTCGCCGGCGGCTGCGGTAGCGGCGGAGGGGCCGGAGGAACAAACTGCGACGGCTGCGGCAGGCCCCTGTTGCCGCCCGCGCCTCTCCCGCCTCCACCGCCGAAGCCACCGCCCGACGCTCGCGCCTTGGCCGCCGCCGCCGCCGCCGCGCCACCTCCCGCTGCCCTGCCGACCTCGATGCACGGGGCGCAGAACCAGTCAAAGGTCCTCGGAGGGGCCGAGAGGCCCAGGCAGGCCGCGTGGACGGCCGTGGCGCACCCGGAGCAAGGGACGAGGACGCCCGCGGGTCCCGGCGGCGGGGGTGGAGGGGAGAGGAGGGAGGCGGCGGAGGCATGTGAAGAAGAAGAAGGGTGGTGGTGGTGGTGGTGCCGGTGCTGTTGCGAAGCGGAAAAGGTCGCCGCCACTGCTGCGCCGTTGCCGTCGCTTCCGCCACCACTTCTTCCGCCACCGCCGTCGCGAGCGGTCAGGGAGTCGCTCGACGCGCCACCGCAGGCGGCACACACGTCGGCGTGGAGCCTCTCGGCCCGTGGCGTGGCGTGCACTGCTGCGCAGAAATCCTTGAGGCTCACCCCGGCGGCGGCGAGCCAGATGGCTTCCGCGGGACGCCGCTCCCTCGACCCGGCGTGTTCCTCGAAATCAGAACACGAGATCTTGCCCGTCGCCCCGCTCCCTCCCAGGGGCACGGCCGTGGCCCCCGTGGTGCCCTTCGCGGCGGACATACAGGCCCTGCAGTGGCAGTCGATGAGGCCCTCGATGGTGACCTCCCCCGTGAGCAAGACGGGGCCCGCGAGGAAGGCGGCAGCAGCAGAAGAAGAAGCGTTTATTGCTGTTGCTCCTCGACCTCCTCCTCCTCGACCTCCGCCTCTTCCGCCGCCGCCTCTCCCTCCTCTCCCTCCACGACCAAACGCACACGGAGAAGAAGGACCACCACCACCGGATCCGGCGGGCCTTCCCCTGAACTCCACTTTTTGTCCTGCGAGGCACCCAGACCTCAGCACCTGCCGCAGCGTCGGTGCTCTGCCGCCGGGCCACGCGCCGGCGTCGCGCGCCCTCGCTGCACCCAGCACAAGCGCCTCGAGAAGGCGAACGGCGTCGCCGCCCTCCTTGGCGGCTCTGCGAGCGGCCGCGGCGGCGTGCGCCGCTCGGGAGGCGGCCCGAGGGACTGTGACACACCCCCCGGCGCCGACGGTGGCCCCACTGGGTCCCACCACCGCCCCCGGAGGGGCGGCGGCCAGCGCCGACGGCCTGAGTGGCGACGCCCCAAAGCTCCCGCCGCCGCTCCCTTCCGGTGGAGGTCTTCTGGTCGTGTTTCTTCGTCCTTTGATCGCCAAGGGACCGAAGGGAGGAGAGGGCGAGGGCGCTCTGCGGTGGACCACGGCGGGGCGAGAAGGGTTGCGAACCAAGTGGTCGGTCGTCATCAGCCGCGGGGCGGGAGGCGTGCGGGCGAGCCCCTCTGCTCCGATCAGCAAATGGGACTGGTAAGAGCCCTGGTGCGGGTTCGGGTGCTGCTGGTGGTTCTGGGAAGAAGAGGAGTTGAAGTGGTGGGGCCCGCCGTTGGAGGAGGCGCCTCCTCTCCCTCTGCCGCGGCCGCGGCCTCCGCCAATTCCGCCGCCGCCTCTCCTGACGCCGCTCCTGCTCTTGCCTCTCCCTCCCCCTCCTCCTCCTCCGGCGACGCCCGGAGCGAAAGAGACGACGCCCGCAGCGTCCCCGGCGCGTCCCCTGATCCCCCCAGGAGAGGAAGTAAGCGCGGCCCGAGGCTGCTGCTGCAGCGCCGGCGAAGAAGGACCCGAGACACCACCACCGCCGTTGTTGCCGTTGCCTCCTCCTCCTCCTCCTAACCTATTCCCCCCTCCGTTCTCCGACAGCCTCCCTGCGGTCGCCACGGCCGCGGCCCGCCTCTCCCGGGGAGCGAACGAAGCGCCCAGCACGGCGTCGAGGTCGCCCCCGAGAGCCGCCAGCTCCCTCCGAGAGTGCTTCGCCTTCTGCATCGCCTCTGCGAATAGCGGCGCCGTCGGGATGTCAAAGTACTCCTCTTCTTCTTCGTTGTCGGATTCGGGCTTGACGTCAGCAGCTTTCGTCGCCTTGGCCTTGCCCCTGGTGTTCTTGGCGGCGGCGTTGGCGTTGGCTTTGGCGCTGTTCGCCTTTGCCGTCGCCGCTTGACTTCCTCCGCCTCCGCTTCCGCCTCCTGCTCCGCGCCCGCTGGTGCCCGCCGAGGCGCCGCGCTCGGCGCGGCCTCCGTTGGGAGGGGCCATTGCGGAGATTCTTTTGGAGATTGCCGAGCTGCTGGTGCTGGTTGGCCTCTGAGAGAGAATGTTTGGGGAGCGAGAGCGTGGCGGTGAGCGTTGGTGGTGGTGGTGAGAGAAGGGCGGGGGGGTGCAAAAAAGGAAAGAGGAAGAGAGTTGAGGTCGAACGAAGCACGAGTCCCCTCTCTGTCTCTCTCTCCCTTTTCCCTTCCGCCAATTTACTGCTCCCTTTCCGCCACGAGCCTCTGCCTTCCTCTCTGAACAGTCGGCCTCTCCGTTTGACTGATAGGCTCGAAATCGATGCGAACTCGGTCCTCGGCGGGAGCGAGTGCGCAAGTGAGCTCGAGAGAGGGGAGCGCTGGGGCTGCGAAAAGAATCGAGAGGCAGAGAGAGAGAGCGAGGCAGAGGCGGCAGCCGGAAAACGAAGAGAGGCGACGAAGAGAGAGAGTCGCCGAAGAAAGAAAAAAAAACTAGCAATAGCTCGAGATTTCGACGCCGAGTTCCCCTGGATGCTCTCACCTGCTGCGACTTCTGACACCTCCTGGGCCTAGAAATTGCTAAAACAAAAGCTCCTGGATGTGAGAGAGATCCTCAAAGAGGAGAGAAAGAGTGGTTCTTCGCGTCTGCGAAAGAACATACAAACTCACTCGCCTCAAAGAGAGAGAGAGAGAGAGAGAGCGAAAAAAAAAATGGCGAGAGAGGGCGCCGAAGAATCGTCAGAAATCGACGCCGAAAAAGAAAAGGAGGGAGAGAAAAAGCATTTTCTTTTGTCTTCTTCTCCTCTTCCCCCCTTGCTCTTCCTCTCCTCAAACAAAATGTACAACGGCATCGGGCTTCAGACCGTGCGCGGCTCGGGAACCTCGGGCCACGTCCAGGCGAACAAGTTTGCTGTCAGGAACAGGGCGAACGGAAACGGAAACAGGAACGACGGTGGCAATGGAAAGCCTTCCTCTTCGCGCCCCAACAAGCAGCCCAACGCCGCCATCCTCGAGCACAACCGCCTGCGCGAGATCGAGGTCAAGCTTGCCGAGCTCGAGGACGAGCTGGAGGAGCAAGGGTAAGGATTTAAGAGTGAAAGAAGAAGAACGAGAGGAGATCGAAACTCGACGTCAAAACAACACCTCACTCACTTCCGTCCCTCTTCCTTTCTTGTTCAACCTCATCAAACCCACCAAAAAAAAACATCCACAAAACACAGCCTCTCCCCCGAAGAGATCGCGGCACGCGTCTCGGAGACGCGCCAGAGCCTGACCGAGGCCGCGGTGGAGAAGGAGGCGGCGGCGCGGGCCAACCAAAGCGCGCGGCAGGCGACCGTCGAGGCCGCCAAAGCCGCCGCCGCCGCCAGGGAAGCTCCCGCCTCGGAGACGCACGCCGCGGCGGCGGCGCAGGAGGCCCGCGTCGCCCGCGCCGCCGCGGCGTTCGGCGTGTCTCTGGACACGCACGTCGAGGGGTCGGCCTTCAGTGGAGGGAGGGAGGCGAAGAGGGAGGCAGAGCGGGCGGCAAAGGCGCTGGAGAGGAGGAAGGAGGAGCGGCGCAGGCGGAGGTCGAGGAGCAGTTCTTCTTCGAGCTCGTCTTCTTCCGACTCCGATTCCAGCTCTTCGTCTTCTTCGTCGTCGAGCGACAGTGGGAGTAGCAGCAACAGCAGCGGAAGCGAAAGCAGCAGCAGCGGCAGCAGTGGAAGCGACTCCTCCTCTTCTTCGTCGTCGTCCTCTTCCTCGTCTTCGTCTTCGTCTTCGTCTTCGTCTTCGTCGAGCGACAGTGATAGCAGCAGCGGAGGGGACAGGCGCCGCGGCCGCGTCTCTTTGAAGCAGCAGCGTCGGTCTCGCAGCCCTCGCAACGGGAAAGCAGGGAGCGACTCTCCTCCTCGACAGCGGAAGAGGTATTCTTGAAAGAGAGAGAGAGAGAGAAAGAGAGAGGGGAGAAGAAATGAACTTTTTTTTTTTTTTGCTCTTTCCCTCCCTTGTGTAATTTTACAAACGCATCCCCCAAACATAACGGTATTATCTTATTTGCGAATCGCAGCCCTGACTCTTTTGGAGGGCTCGGTCTCGACGGCGGGAACAGAAGAAGCGGCGGCGGCGGCGGAGCGCTTGTTGCCTCCTCTCGCCGTCGCTTTCGTCGCCGCTCCTCCCTTTTCTTCTTCCTTTTCCCGCTTCACCTCCTTCTTCACGCCTGCCGCCGCCTTGGAAACTACTGCTGCTGCCTTCCCGGCGCTCCGCCTGAACACAAAGTTGTCCTCGGAGCTCGCGGCGGCGTCGAAGCTCCAGCTCCCTTCGCACCCGCCACCGGAGAAGTCCTTCAAACCTTCCGGGCTTTCGAGCCCGCGCTCGGCGACGAAGCGGGCAACAGCTCCCCTCGCTTGCTTGGCGTAGACGGCGGGAGCCCCCGGGAACGAAACAGACACCACGCGGGTCCCCTCGCGCAGCTTGCCCTCCACGACCTTCCAGTATTCCTGCGAGGCCGCGTTGACGACAACCCTGCTGCCGCTGCCGCCGCTGCTTCCGCTCGCTCGGACTTCTTCATCGTCCAGGTCCGCGTCGAGCGCCTGCGCCACCTTCCGCCCCCAGAAGCTGTAGAGGTCCTTGGTCGGAGCTCCGAGCTTCGTCCCCATGCAGAGCCTGTAGGGCTGGATCGCGTCCGTCGGCCTCAACAACCCGTAAAGCCCCGAGAGACACCTGACTCTCTCGTCCGCTTTGGCTAGAGGGCCGGGGCCCATGGCCCTCGCTCCGAGCGCCTTGAAGGCAGGGCCGTCGAAGGCCAGGGCCGCCGCCGCTCTCGGGTTTTCCGGAGAGTTCCAGGCCTGGAACCTGGCGTGGTTCAGCTGCCCCAGCGCGGGCGAGACCTCACACAGCTTCGCCAGGGCCGCCGGAGAGAGTTTCGCGAGCGCTGAGGCGACGAGCGCGTCGGCCTGCGCCGCGAACCGCGGCGTCGCCTTGGCGGCGTTGGTGGAGATCGCGTCGATCGTCAGCGTCTTGGCAGGGCTCAGCACGACGAGCATCTTGGAGATTGGATGCGCGTTTGAGAGAGGGGAGAGAAAGATGGAAGAAGAAGCTCCGAGACCGGAGCCACGGGCTCGACCGGCGCGCCTGGTGCAACGGGCGCGAGAGAGTAGAACGGAGAGAGTAGCCCGCGAAGCAGGGAGGGAGAGAGAACCGGAGATCGAGATCGAAATTCTGAAAGAAAATTCTTCAACTTTTTTTGTTCACGTTTTTTTACTCTCTCAACCTCAACAACAACAACAACAACAACAACAACAACAAAAAAAAATACTCACTTCCCTCCTCCGTCTGCCCTCTCCACCGCAGCCACGCTCGCCCTCTGCAGCCTCATCTTCACCGCCTGCATCGACGCGCGCGACAGGGCAGCAGCGGCCGCAGCAGCCCGGTCGGTGTCGCTGCCGCTGCCCGAGGAAGACGAAAAGCTCATCGAAGCGGCGCTTTCGCTCCCGCTCGCGCTCGCCCCGCGGTCGCTCTCTTCCTCCTCCTCTGCAACTGCTCCCTCCTTGCCCTTGTCCTTGCTCGAATGATGATGATGACGGTGATGATGATGATGATGATGATGATGATGATGATGCCTGTGTCTGTGCTTGTGAAGCACGGGCATCGTTCCCGTCACCGCGGCCTGCCACTCGTCGAAGCTCAGGCAGCCGTCTCCGCTGACGTCGGCCGTCTCGAACAGGGCTTCGGCCTCGGCCGGGGGCACTCCGGCGGCCTGCAGCGCCTGCAGCACTTCCTCCCTCGAGAGCACGCCGGACCCGTCGCGGTCCCAGGCGGCGAACGCCGCCGCGAGCGTGTCTGCTCTGGTCAAAGCTTGCAGAGAGGAAACGGCGGCGACGAACTCGGCGAAGTTGAGCCCCTTGCCGCAGAGAGGGTCTTGACTTCCTTCACTTACATGTGCCAAGGAGTTCGCGTCGGCCGACGCCGCGGCGGCCTCGACAGCGGCCTCCAGCGCGCTCGCGCCACCGGCCGAGGCCAGCGCCTCCGGGCTCGCCACCTTGGCCAGGGCATCCCGCAGCTCCCCGACGGTCAGCGTGCCGTCGCCGTCGACGTCGAGACGGTCGAACAGCTCGCGGAGCGCTGCCGTCTCGTTGACGGGCAGCACCCTCGCGGCCGTGATGAGCGCCGCGCGCCGGAGCTTGTCGAGGGCCGCGAACGACTGCAGCCTCGTCAGGACCACGGGATCGAGCGGCTTCTGAGAGTCGTCAACTGATGTGGCGTGCTTCCGGAGCCAGGGGTGCGCCAGGGCCTGCGAGGCCGTAGGCCTACGCGCGGGGTCCCGGGTCAGCAGCGATTTAACCAAATCCTTCGCCTCCTCGGAGACCGACGGCCAGGGCGGCGTCCGCAGGTCCAGCTCCCCGGAAAGGACCATGTCGAAGACTGCCTCGTCGGTGTCTCCCCAGAAGGGCGGGAGGCCGCAGAGGCAGATGTAGAGGACGACACTGGGATGGGGGGAAAGAGTTTTGAGTTTGAGTTTTTTTGTGATTTTTATTTGAAATAAAAAAAGTGAGCGTGAAGTTGCCTTTTTTGTTCTTCTCCCAATCTCCTCTTCTCCTCCTTACCCCAAACTCCACATGTCGGCAGCAGTGGAGTAGGAGCGCCGCAGGACCTCGGGAGCGACATAGGGAGCCGAGCCGACGACCTCTGTCAAAATCTCCCCCGGCAGCGCGTAGGCGGCAAGGCCAAAGTCCGCGAGGCGCAGCCTCGAGGCGATGCCGTGCTTCGGCTTTCGGACCGGGTTCCCGGCAGCTTTGGGCCTTCCCGGAGTCAGGGGCGCGGCGTCGTCCCTTCCCGCGGAGATCTTCGGTGTGATTATTCCATCTTCTTCTTCTTCGTCTTCACCCTCGTCTTCAGAAGAAGAAGAGGAAGACGAGGAAGAAGAAGCGCCGCTGCTTCCTCCCCTCCGCTCCATATCCTCCCTTTCCCTCTCCTCCGCCGCTTCCTGCTCCTCCTCCGTCACCAGCAGGAAGTTTTCGGGCTTGACGTCCCTGTGCGTGATCCCGAGCTGGTGCGCGTGGTCCAGGGCCCTGACCATCGCGTCAAAGCACGCCGCGGCGTCAGACTCGCCGAAGGCGCCCTTCGCGACCAAAGCATCAAAAAGCTCTCCGCCGCTGCAGAGCTCGGTCACGTAGTAGGCGTTGTGCCTGTCCTCGGCCAGCTCGACCAGCGAGGCGATCCCGGGGTGCGGCGAAACTAAAGAAAGGACCTCGCCCTCTCTCCGGGCGTCGTCGAGCGCGGTCGCGTCCTTTGAGATTCTCGCTTTCGGGATGCACTTGACGGCCAGCTCCGCGCCATCTGAGAGGCGAGTACCGTGAAAGACGATGCCGTAGGATCCTTAAAAGGGTTGGTGAGAGAGTTGGGAAGGAGAGGGAGAGAGAGAGGAGGTGGGGGTGAGAACAGAAGGGTGAGAACAAAAAAGGTGCCAGGGTTGAAAAAGAGAAGAGCACGAGCGCGCCCTTGTTCTCTCATCATCATCTTCTTCCTCATCTCCATCTTCATCCCACTCTCCCGCGCGCGACTTCTCACCCTTCCCGAGCTCCTTGCCGAGCTTGAACTTGCTAGTGAAGTCGACCTCTTTGCCCCATACGGAGACGGGGGCTTTGGAGACAGAGGGAACGACGGACGAGGCCATGGCGATGCGCATGGCGCGGAGTCGAGGGCGGCGAGGGCGGTTTTTTTTTGGACGACGGAAAATTCTGCTCTCGGCCAGAGAGAACTTGCTCGCTTTCTTTTTTTCCATTTTTTTCCTGTCGACTTTTCTCTTCTAAGTTCGAATGGGCTTGAAGCTCAAAATTACAATCCGCCCGCCCTCTGCTGCTGGCCAGGGCGGAGGCGGCAACAACGGCGGGGCCCAGGGAGGAGAGACCCCCTCCAAGCGCCCGGCCAGCGGCGAGGCTGGTGGAGGCGGAGCTGGAGGCGCGGGAGGCGAGGAGAAGGAGAAGGAGAAGGAGAAGGAGAAGGAGAAGGAGAAGGAGAAGGAGAAGCGAGCGAAAAGGCAGAAGCGAGATCGGTCGGTCGAACCGCCGCTCGACCTCGACCCCGCCGAGACCGCGACCCTGTCCCGCCTCTCCGCCTCGGCCCTGCTGCAGCCGCCGCCCGCCGACGAGCAAGGCAGGGCGAGAGCCACGGCCACGGGCGCTGCAGCGCTGCTGGAGCTGGAAGAAACGGTCCTTCGAGCCTTCCTGCGGGCTTCCTATATCGGAGAGAACAAAAGCCAAAACCAACAACAACAACAACAACAACGGAGGCACCGGCTGCTTCTCGACGACGCCCTCGCCGCCGCGGTCGCGGTCGCCGCCTCTGGAAGAAAGTCCGCCGAGGCTGCCGCTGATCTGAAGCTCCTGCGCCCCCTGATCGACGCGGTGCGCAGGGGCGAAATCGGCTACGTGCGTCGCAACCCGCCGTTCCAGTCCCTGGCGGCGGCGGGGGGAGGCGGCGCAGGAGGAGAAGCGCTGCCGACAAAGGTCGTCGTCGCCGGCAACGGAGGAGGAGACGAAGAGGAAGAAGCAATGACGATGAGCTCTTCTCCTTCCTCATCTGCAGCCACGTTCGTTCTCGTCGAGGCCCTGCTGAAGGCGGCAGAGCAATCCGACGAGGATGGAGAGGAAGGGCTGGTCACGTGGGCCTGCGACTCGATAAACTCGTCTTCCTCGCCCGAGGCAACGGAGCACGTCGTTTCGAGGCTGCTTTCGTCTTCTTCGTCTTCTTCGTCGTCCGATTCTCTCGTCATGCTCCTCAACCGGCTCGCATCGACCGCGCGCCCCTCGCACGCCGTCGCCGCCGCCTGCGCCGCCCTGCGCAGCGCCTCCTCGGCCGGGGCGCGAGAAGACTTCGCCTCGAAGTCTGGGAAGGGCAAGGGGAAGCTCGAGAAGCTGCTGAGGGCAGGCGTCGCCGCTGCCGCTTCCGCTTCTTTTTCCTCCTCCTCCGAGGCAGCGGAAGCGCTGGTCGCCGCCGCGCTCTCTTCCTCGACTTCTGTCGACGAGGAATCGCGAGTCGCTGCGCTGCTTTCCGCAGCGGCATCTTCGTCTTCGTCGCCGTCGTTGCTGCTGAGCCGCTTGCTCTCTTCGCTCGCTACTGCTTCCTCTTCTTCTTTGTCGTCGCCTTCTCCTTCTTCGACCCCCTTTCTCCGCTCGCTGCTCCTCCTCCAGAAACACCGGTCCCTCTCCAAGGAGCTCAGGCTCCACCTCTCCCCTCGAGTTCTCGCCGATGCCATGTCGCCGCTCGTGGGGACGAGAATAACGGAAGGAGATGAAGCGGAAGAAGGTCGCGGAGGAGGAGAAAGAGGAATGGAGGTTGAGGGAGAAGAAGCAGTCGAGCACGCGGCGTGGGTAGCAGCTGCCGCCGCCTCGGTCCCTCCTCCCTCCTCTAAGTTCATCGACTCCGCCTTGCGCTCTCTCGCTTCATCTCTGGTTCAAAATCACGAGCCCGCTGCCCTGTCTGCTAAGCTCTGCGAGCTCCTTCTGGGAGAAGGAGAAGAAAACGGAAAGGCTGCCGCTGTAGCCTCGCTCGCGGCCGCGGTCGCGGAGGCGGAACGCGAGGCGACCTCAAGCGACTCAATCGTCCCTTCCGCCGTCGCTTCCGTCGTCAGGGAGCTCGCGGCAGATGCACTGGCGTCTTCTGCTGTGTCGGCGGGCAAGAGGCGGCGCAGCAGGACGGGGACGCTGCGCGGCGTTTCCCTCTTGCTGCCGCCGCCGAAAAGAGGAGGAGCAGGAGCAGGAGGAGCAAGGAAGGCCTCTTCGTCGTCGTCGCCGTCTCCCTCGCCCTCCCCCCTCCTCCTCCGCTCGCTTGCCGTCATCCGCAGGGTTGGCGGTAACGGCTCGAGAAGCCTCGTCGACGAGATCGAGAGGGCGCTGGCTGCCGTGTAAAATGAGGGAGTGTTTTATGGTAATCAAGATGGAGCAGGAGCGGAAGTCGGGGTCGAAGAAGAAGAAGAGGTCGAGAGCGGAAAAAAAAATGAAAAAAGCTAGCCACTGCTCCGAATTCGCTTCACTTTTTTTTCGTTTTTCTCTCTCTCTTCCCGATTTCGGATTCCACGATGCGGGCTCTCAACACGCAGACGTGTTTTTCGAGCTGCAGCAGCGTCAAGCTCGCTGCTGCGCCTCGGCGAGCTCAAAATGCCGCTCCGAAACCATCTCGACGAACGTCGACAATCGCCTCAGCGGCGACCGGCGGCGGCGGCGGCGGCCCCTCTTTGCTTCAGAAGCTCGGGCGCGTCTTCTCCGAAAAGGCCACGGCAGACATCGAGCGTGTGTTCAAGGGGGCAAGCAAGACGCGCGAGAAGCTCGGCGTGAGTGTGGTTGTGTCGAGGAGGAAAGAGAAGCAAAATAAGAGACGACTTGGCAGAGATCAAACGTTGTCGCCGTCAAACGAAAAATCAAAACTCTATCTTATCTCGTTCCTCTTCAACCTCAACCTCTCCACCTCAACCAACTACTCAGGTCGTCGACGAGCTCTTCGCCTACTGGACCCTGGAGAACAGCGAGGATGCGCTCGAGGAGCTTGAGGAGGCACTGATCGTGAGTGGGAGGAGTTTTAATTTTGTTCTTTTTTGAACTTGTCGAGGTGGTCGAGAGAGAGAGAAGCGTGCGAAACTTGTTTTCTTTCTCAAACTCTCTATTATATCTCTCTCCGTCCCTAAACTCCCGCCACCAAAACTCTCAGGCGTCCGACTTCGGCCCCCGAGCAGCCCTCCGCATCGTCGACGGCGTCCGCGACGACGTGCGCAACGGCAAAGCCAAGACGCCAGCGGACTTGAAATCGTCGCTGAAGAGAGCCGTCGTCGCTGCGCTCCAACCGAAGTCGCAGCAAAAAGAAGACGAGACGACCTCTTCCTCTTCTTCGACAGCACCGACCCTCAACCTCGGCGCCGCGGACGAGAACCCTCCGGCGGTCGTCATGGTCGTGGGAGTCAACGGCGGAGGCAAGACCACCACCATAGGCAAGCTCGCTGCGCGGCTGAAAGCCGGCGGAGCGACCGTGGCGCTGGCCGCCGGAGACACCTACCGGGCCGCCGCCGCCGAGCAGCTCGCCGGCTGGGCGGAGCGGTCCGGCGTGACCATGGCGGACTCCGGAGACGCGCAGAGGCCCGATGCCGTCCTCTACAAGGCGACGCAGTGGGCGGCGGCGACGGCGAGCAAAGAAAATAAGATCGACGTTTTGCTCTGCGACACGAGCGGCAGGCTCCACACCAACGACGGGCTGATGGCAGAGCTCGCGAAATGCGGCCGCTCTCTCTCCAAGGCCCACCCGGGTGCCCCGCACGAAACATTGCTTGTTTTAGATGGCACCACGGGCCTCAACATGATGACGCAAGCGCGGGAGTTCAACTCGGCGGTGAAGCTCTCGGGGCTGGTGGTGACCAAGCTCGACGGCACTGCCAAGGGGGGCGCCGTCGTCGGCGTCGTTTCCGAATTGGGGATCCCCGTCAAGTTTGTCGGCGTGGGCGAGCAGGTGGACGACCTGCAGCCTTTCGATGCGGAGGCGTTTGTGGATGCGCTGTTCCCGGAGGAGGAAGGAGGGAAGTGAGAAAGAGAGAAGAGAGAGAGAGGGAGTTTTTTTCCTGTGAAAATTCTGGGGGAAAACATCAGTGACTTTCTTTTTCTCTCTCTTTTCTCTCTCAATTCTTCATTTTTGGGGAAACTCTTTCGTTGCATCGCTTTTGCTACTACGTTTACACTATGAAGGGAAGGGAAGGGAGAAGGGGCGGCTGCAGGGAAAGAGGGAAGAGCAAAGAAAAAGAAGAAGAAAGAGGAAAATTTTCCCTTTTTCTCTTTCTCATTCTCTGTTCTCTCTCTCTTTGAAGGGAGAGGGCGTGATTTTTTTTCTCTCGATGCGAAAGGGATCGAATGTAGTGGTGGTAGCGGTGGTGGTGGTGGTGGGACAAGGGTGGGGTTGGGGAAATATCAAAGTGGAGTCGTAAAGGCAAAAGTGTTTGAAATGAGTTATTTTTTTTTAAGAAGTGGTAAGAAAAAAGTCGAAAGCGGAAAGCGGAAAAAAAATGAAAATACAAAGGCCTTGTTTATCCCCTCAAAAGCCGCGCTTGCTGCTGCTGCTGATCTCCTCCTCCTTCCCTGCGAATTCACGCAAGAAAGAAGAAGAAGAAAGGTAGCACGCGGCTCTGCCTTTTTTGTGTGGGTGTTTTGTTTCTGGTCTTCTTCTTGTTCTTCGAGTTGATCTCTTTTATTAACTGAATATAGATGACGATGATGGATGAATTGGATGGCAAGTTCCCCGGCAGCGGTAATAGGAAACATCCCCAGGCAAGCGATGACGAATGAAAGAATCCCCGGCAGTGGTGGTTTGGTGTTCAAATGTGGTAAGTGGAAAAAAAGGCAAAGCAAGTTGGGAAAAAAAGTTGTTGTTGATGGGGACGTTTTTTTTTGTTCGAAATCTCTCTCTCTCTTGGAACTCCCTAAAAAGCGAAAAGGCTGCCGTTTCTTTCCCAGCTCGCGAGGGCGCCGATTCTTCCTTTTTATTTCAACCCCGATTGTTTTGTTGTTGTTTACGGTGAGAGAGTTTTTGTGTGTGTGTGTCTTTCACCAGCCGAGCTCGGAAGCGTCGAGGGCAGCGCCGTTCTCTTCGCCGTCGCCACCGTCGTCGCCGTTGCCGAAGTCGCCGCCGAGAAAGGTGTCAAACGCCAGCGCCGCCACGGCCGCGGTCGCGGTGCCCCCGCAGCCCACCAGCGCGCCGCAGGCCCCGCCGTGGAAGTTGGCATGGAAGTCGGCGGCAGCGGCATCGGAGTCGAGGCCCCTCGCCGAAGAAGCGTTGTTGTTGCTGCCCGAAAACGCGAGCGAGCTCGGCGGGAGCAGCGCCGCCAAAGGGGCCACGGAGCCGTGCACCGACCCGTCTTCCGGGGAGGAGCCGGCGTAGCCGCCGGCGACGAAAGCAGCAGCACGAGCGACGCGAGGGGCAGGGACGTCCAGGGCCGGGGCAGGAGCAGCAGCAGCAGCAGCAGCAGCGGGAGCGGCAGCGGGAGCGGAAGCGGGAGCGGAAGCAGCGCAGGCCTTGCTCGCAGCCGTGGGTGTCGCCGGCGAGCTCGAGCCGCCGCGGCCCGTGCCGGCGTCGCACGAGACCGCCGAGTCCTTCGAGTCGCCGTCGCCATCCTCTTCCGCTGCCGTCGCGGTGGCGGGCAGAAGGCACGCGTTGCCCGCGGCAGTCGCGGCGACGCCTGCGCCCAGGGTCAGGCGCGCGACGCCGGCGGCGGCTGCGTCACCCTTCCACCAAGCGGCGTTTCCGGTTCCGTCGCCGTTTCCGCTCGGGGGAGCAGCCGCAGAAGAGGGCAGCGCCGCCGCCACCGCGGCCGCGACGACGTCGGCGTCTTCCCCGTCGGCCCAGGGGTCCTCCTCGGCGTCCATCGGGTCCCAGGAGCCTGCGCCGTTGGCCGCGACAGCGGCAGCGGCAGCGCCGGCGGCCTCGAGCGCGTCGCGCTGCGAGGCGGCCAGCGCGGCGACGGCGGTGGCGGCGGCGTCGCACGAAACAGAGCCCATGCTCCCGTACGCGGCCAGGTTCGTGTTGCTCGCCGCCGCCCCGTTGGTCGTCTCCTCGTTCTCGTTCCCGCCGTCTGCGGAGAACGAAGAGGATCCCGCGCGGCAGGCGTCGGGGGAGCGAGGCGAAGGCGGGGTGGCGAGTTTCCCGTTGGTGTTGGGGGCCGGCGAGTGCGGCGGAGGCAAGCAAGACGAAGCGTCGACTTTTCTGCTGACGTTTGCCGCAAGAACCGCGGAGCACTCGGGAGCGGAGACCCACTTGACTGCCTCGGCGTCCAGCCTCGCGTCCTCGACGATGCCGCTGCCGTCGACGTAGGCCAGGCGGTGCAGGCCCGTCCTCGAGTCGAAGCCCGCCACGTCGGCGGCGAAGAAGGTCGCCTCCTGCGAGCAATACAGAGCGACGCGCCAGCCGACGGCGGCGTGGCCCGCCGGCCGCAGCGACCCCGGAGCCAGCCCGGGGGCCAGAGGGGGCCAGAAGGCGCCCAGCGGGGCGACGCGGGCGGCCCCGCGGGCAGACTCGGCTGCCAGGTCGATCCACTCGTCCTCGCCGTCGGCGTAGAGCACGCGGACCCGGCGCGCGGCGCGGTCGACGCCGACGACGTCGGCGCGGCACCAGGCCGAGGCGGGGTTGGCGAAGGTCTCCGGGCTCGAGAGGTACGTCCCGTTTTCAACGCTGTCGCCATCATCGTTCCCGCTCGCCGCCGCGGGAGAGCGCAGCAGGAGGGCGGCGCCGCGGCGGGCGGACTCAGGGCCTGCCGGGGGACCGGCGCCGAGAGGGGCCGGAGCACAGTCGGCATCGAGCCTCAGGCCCTCCGCCCCGGTGGCCGACGCCGCTGCCAGCAGCCCCGCACCGCACCCTGCCGACGACGCGCGCGGCGCCAGCAGCCTGAACCTCCTCGAGCCCAGGTGCGCGACCTCGGCCTTGCCGTCGTCGTACACCAGCAGCGCGGCCCCCGGCGGTAAGCCCCTGCCCGTCGCGGCGCCGGCCGCAGAGCCGACGTCCCTGACCGTCGCGCGGAAAAAGGCGCCGTCGCGCGGGGAGTGGACTGCGACGCGGGCGCCGACGAGCACATGCTCTTGGTGGTGGCGCGGGCGATGGTGCTGGCTGCGGTTGGGGCTGTGGTCGAGGTGGTGCGAGGAGGAGTGAACTCCTGCTCCCGAAGCGTCGAGGTCGGCCGAAGCGTTGTTGATGTTCGAGTCTCGGATCAGGGCGCCATGCTGCGACGCGGAGAGCTCCCCGTAGCTGTAGTACAGCGAGGAGTTCTGCGCAGCCGCGGCGGCGGCGGCGGCATTGGCGACGTCGACGGCAGCAGCCTGGGCAGCCGCGGCGGCGGCCGTGACGGCGGCGGCGCGCTGCTGCTTGGCGACGGAGACTCCGACGCGCTTGGTCACGCGCGGGGCCTTGCCGATCCCGTGGAGGCTCCCGCCGACGACCAAGGTCGGCGTCGAGACGAATGACGACGAGCCCCCCACGGACGAGCCGCGCCTCCCGGAGCCACCGATCTCGCAGGGCGCCGTCGCGGCGCTCCGCAGGGAACCACCGACGGGCACGGGCACGGCGGCGGCGACCAGCAGGGCAGCGCGGCGCGCCTTGGCGTGAGCCTTGGCCCAGGCCGCCGCCGCGGCGCGCGCGGCGTCGTCGGCCGCGAGCGCCACCGCCGACTTTTTCTTGCCGGCGTTGTTTCCCGGCAGCGGGGGCAGCGACGCCATCGGTGCGAACGCCGTGGTGAAGGCCACGCCCGGAGGAGGGCCACGGGGGCGCACGGACTGGGACGACCTCTCGGAGGGACCGCGCTTGCGCGGGCTCGAAGACGTGGCCGAGGAGGGCGAAGGCGGAGGGAGGGGGAGGCGAGGAGGAAGAGGGGCGACGGGTGTCGTCGCGAGCAGCAGCGACGACGACGACGAGTTGTTGCCGTTGTTGTTGTTTCCTCCTTCTTCACCAGAGGAGCCACCCGAGACCATCATCAGCAGGTCGCCCTCCCTGCCCGCCGGGGTCGCCGGAAGCGAAGGCGCGGCGGCCGTCGGCGACGAGAGCAGCAGCGGGTCGAGCAGGAGGAGCTGGTCGGCCGAGGCGACGCGGTGGACGCGGCGCTTTGAGGGAGCGCGCATCACGATCGGCTGCGGCTGCGACGAGGGAGAGGTTGTGTTTTCGACGGCGGCGGGCTTTCCTCCTGTTTCGCCGGAGGCGGCAGTTAGGGCCTCTGCCGCGGCGTTTCCCCCGCGGACGCGCCTGGCGCGCGTGGCGGTGTAGGCGCTGGGGGAGAGAGGAGAGAAGAGGAGAAGAGAAGAGAAGAGAAGAGACAGGTGAGCGGAGGAGGTCGTGCACCCGACTTCGAAGAAAAAAGCGTGACTGCTGCGGCGGAAAATCCCCCCCTCCTCTCTCTCGCATCATGTTCGGGGTCAGGAAAGGTTGCGGTCTGTTTCAGGTCGCGTCCCCTTCAAAGATCGCGCCAAATGGCATCAAAACGCCATCGCCAAGGAGAAAGGAAGGAAATTGGAACCGCAAGACCGCGATGGAGGGGGCCAGAAAGCGACTGACTCAGAGGAGCCAGCGACAGAGCCGACGACGGACGGACGAAGACTCTCGCTTCGTGATCGCTCCGCGAGGGTAATCGCCGCCCTTCGCGCAGCGCGACTAAGCTCGACCCCCCACCGCTGGTTCGGACTCAAAATATGATCACCTCGTGCTGGGCGCCTCGGGCGAGGCCGGGACGTCGCCGGCGAGCGCGGAGGTCAGCATTATTGTTTGCTTGCTCTGAGGAAAAAGAGATTATTTTTTTTAAAGATGGGGAGTTTTTTAGCAAAGAGGTCGATCACGTGATGCCTCTGCCCCCGCGCGCTACGACTGTGTCCGCGCCTGCTGCTCCTTTTGATGTCTTGCAAAAGGTCATTCAGATCGCAATTGGTGCCGGGCAGCTCTTTCGAAACCCCTTTGCGGCGCCGAATCCACGCGCGGAAAGCTGAGTCCTTCAATTTCGGAATTGTCAAATTTGGGAAAGAGCCAGCGCATTTTGATGCGAACAGCCGCCAAATGGCTTCGGCGCAATCACTAGTAACTGCGCACCTTTGCGCTTCTTCCTCGCGCCCAGCGCCAGCGACCAGCTAGGGCGATCGAATGTGTGGGTAAGGAGGACGAGCCTGCTTCAGCGCGGGACGGGGAGAGGTCGGCGCGCGGGGAGGGAGAGAAGGAGTACAAACAAAAAAGAAAAAGAAAGAGAAAAAAAACAGTGAAGCGAGAGCTCGAGCCCCTCGTGACTTTTTTTTCCGGCTTCTCTTGGAGAAAACTCGTGACGCTTTATTGATCGGGAAGACAGACAGACAAGCAGTCAGAGGCCCAGGTGGCTGCTGTGGCTTATTGGGCTCGAAAGGAAAAATAACCAAAAAAACTCCACCTCCACCTCCTCCTCCACCTCCTCGCTCTAGCCAAAAAAACAAATTTTTCTTTCCGCGCCTTCTTGCTTTCTTCAACCTTTTCCTCAATTCTTCGGGTCTACTTACAACGACACAACTATCACTTGCTCGCCAGCTCCGCGGCTCTCTTCGCAGCGGCTCCCACGGCCCTCGCGACGGCGCCTCTCACGCCGGCGTCCTCGAGGACTGCGACGCCGGCGATCGTCGCACCGCCGGGGGAGCAGACCCTCTCTCGCAGCACCGCCGGGTGTGCCATCTCCCTGAGATTGGTGTGCTCGTCGTCACCTTCGTCGCTGCGGGCGCGCCCTTCTCCCCTGCCGGGACCGGCTTCCAAAACCATCTGGGCCGCTCCGCCGACAGTCGCCGCCGCCAGCCTCGTCGCGGCGTCTCTCTGTAGACCGGCTTTCACCCCGCCGTCAGACAGCGCCTCGATCATTAAGAAAACGTAGGCGGGCCCGCAGCCCGAAAGTCCCGTGGCTGCATCCATCAGGATCTCGTCCAGGGGCAAAGCGAGCCCGACGGCGCCGAGCATGGCCCTCACCGTCGCGGAGTCGCTGTTGTCGCTCGAGCTCGCTTCCTCGTTCAGGCAGAAGACGGAGGCCCCTGCTCCAACGAGCGTGGGGGTGTTGGGCATCACCCTCGCGATCCTCGCTCCTTTAGGTAATCTCCGCGCCATGGCATCAAGAGTAACGCCCGCGGCGATCGAGACCACCAAGTGGCGCGAGACGTCGAGGTGCGGCGCCAGAGCGTCCAAGACTTCGCCGACGGCGTCCGGCTTGACGCCGACGACGACGACGTCGGAGCGCTCTGCCACCTTCTGCGCCCCGCCGTCGAGGGCATCGCCGTGCACCTGGGAGGGTCCCAGCAGGGCCGCCAGGGCCTGGCGCCGCTCCTCGGTTCGGACCGAGGCGCAGAGGTCGCTCGCGTCGAGCGCGCCGGCCGCCAGGAGGCCCCTGGCCAGGGCCTCGCCCATCGCCCCGGCCCCGAGGAGCCCGACGGTCGCTCCGAGCCTCGGCGGCCTTCTTCGCGCTCTGGTGGAGGCCGGAGAGGGGGACTCGTCGTCGGAGAGGGCAGAGGCGGAGAAGGAGGAGGAGGAGGAGGAGGAGGTAGAAGACTTGAAGGAAGAGGAAGAGGAAGAGGAGGTCGGGGTCGGGCGGCGAGCGAGAGAGAGAGTCGGAGCGGCGGCGGCGATTGCTTTCCGTTGCTGATTGCTCCTCAGAGCCGCCGTCCGAAAGCCAGCCTCGCCACCACGGAGCGTGGCACTGCTAGAACACGCGCCTCGTCCTCGCGAGAGCATCATCTGGAGTGCTTGCAAGGGCGCTATTCGCATCGAAAAAGAGTTTGAGTTTTTTTTCGCCTTTCGATAAGATTGTGAGCTCGAACGATCACTTCATCGTCGATTCGACTAGCTTTTTTTCTTCCTCGAGGTCTGGCGCGCTCTCCCTCCGAGCTCCTTCTTGGCCTCTGCTTCTCTCTCTCGTACCATCAGCGCGTCGGCAGCCATGTCCCGTTGCGTGAAACAGCCTATCGGTGAGAGCGAAGAAGAAGAACAGAGCGAAAACGAAGCCGAATGATTGAAAGCATCGGAAACTCGACTCGACTGCCGCCGCCGCCTCTTTTTCCTCAACCCCGACCTCCTCTGCTCACCGCTGCCACTCTCTTCCCCACCCAACCGTACACTCCCAGGCCAAAAGCGCCTCACCAACATCGCCGTGGTCCGTCTCAAGAAGCAGGGCAGGCGCTTCGAGGTCGCCTGCTACAAGAACAAGGTCGCCAACTGGCGCTCGGGCGTCGAGACCGACCTCGACGAGGTGCTGCAGACCGAGGCCGTCTTTGCGAACGTCTCACGCGGCGTGCTGGCGAAAGACGAGGACCTGCAGCTGGTGTTTGGTACCACAGACGCCAAGGCCGTCTGCGTGAGGATCCTGGCAGAGGGGGACATGCAGGTCTCGGACAGGGAGCGCGCCGTCGAGATGGGCGCCCTTTTCCGGGACGTCGCCGCCGCCGTGGCCGCCCGGTGCGTCAACACGTCGACGCGGCGCCCTTACACCGTCTCCATGGTCGAGCGCGCCCTCAAGGACGCCGGCTTTTCTGTCGACGGCAAGAGGCCCGCGAAGGCGCAGGCGGCGGACGCCGTCGCGTTGCTGTCTTCGAGGGGTCTGCCGATAGAGAGGGCGAGGATGAGGCTGAGGGCGGTCGTCCATCCCGATGCCGCCGGCATGCTGAGCTCGGCGCTGGAGGCCGCTGCGAGGCGCGGAAGTGGAGGAAGTGGTGGAGGTGTTATTCTGGGAGCGGAGGAAGGAGACGACGACGAGCAAGACGAGGAAGCAAAGAGGGCGGCCGAGGAAGAAAAAGAAGAGGCGAAAATTAAGAAAATCGTGATCGAGTCCCAGGACATGAGCATGGACGGCTCTTCGGTCACCTACGTGTTCCTTGCCGAGCCCGGTCTCTTCAGGGAGATCCACGCTTCTGTGGAGGGCTTGCAGGGTCCCGGAGGGAATTTGGCTAGGCTCGAGGTCGTCGATGTCGCCGCGACCGACGCGGCCGGCGCGGCGGTGGCGGCCGAGGCGTCCGCGGAGAAGACGAAAGGGTATCCGTCTGCCGCTGCTGCTCCTCCGGCCCCCTCTGCGGACTCTGTGGCGAGTGGGCTGAGGTCGCTGAGGATGTCCCCCCCTCCTGACGACGCCGCGGAAGAAGCAGGAAAGAGCAGCAGCAGCCGAGTGAGTGCTGCTGCTGCTGTTTCTTCTTCGACCTCTTCGACCTCGACAGCAGCAGCTTCTCTCCCTCTCTACCCTCGCGGCCCCATCTCCTCGCTGCCCGCGGAGCTCGCCGGCACCCGCCGCAAGGACCTCTTCGACGCGCTCGACAAGCTGCAAGCGGGCTGGACCGTCGAGCTGCTCTCCCGAGGGGGAACCGGGGGCGAAGGCGAGGGTGCCGTCGTCGACGCCGTGTTCTACTCTCCCGACGGGGACAAGGTGGGGACGTTTGCCGCCGCGAGGAGGATAGCGCTGGCCGCCAGCAAGGCCAAGTGAGTGTGGATGGATGGAGGATTGGAGGAGAAGGGGGCGTTTGCGGCGCAGCGCAGCGCAGCGCAGCGCGGCCACGCGGCTTGTAAAAAAATGAAAAGAAACGAAGGCAAGCCGGGAAAATTGCCACTCCACAGTCTCGAGTTTTTTTCTCTTGTCTTTCCAAAACCGCATTCTTCCATTTGTCTCCCTCCTGCACGGTACGTGAAACCTCTGGCCTTGCTCTGCTTCCCTCCAGCGCGATCGCGGCTTTGTGCCTGAGAGCCGCTGGTGGAAGCGAATTGGCGAAACAGCTCGCACGCAAGCGCTGAACGCCGCGGCTAGATGCGACGTTCGACCGGCGGCGGCGGCCGCCGTCTCTCTTTTCGGCGTGTTTGAATCAGTCGCCGCCTCTCGCCCTCTTCAAGCACGCGCGCTCTTTCGATTCCCATGCCTCGGCGTCGTCCATTGACAATGTGGCTCGCTGATGGTCGTGGAAGAGAAAGAAACACAGGCAATCAAGCGCGCCATCGAGGCCCTTTCGATTCGGAGAAAAAGGCAAACGCGCGATGATTTTCGTTTCCGCTTTCTCGACCACCTCCGACGACACCTCTTCTTCTTCGTCGTCTTCCTCACCTCCTTTTCTCTTCTCTTTCTCCCCACGTCTTCTTTCTCCACAGCCCCCTCGCAACCACCATGCAGGCCTCCACCTCCCGCTCCCTGACCCTCCGCCCCTCCCGCGGCGCCCTCTGCGTCCGCGCAGCCCAGTCCCTCACCGGCAAGGTCGTCTCCACCGCCACGCCCAAGACGGTCGTCGTCGAGGTCGACCGCTTCCCTCCGCACCCGCTCTACGCCAAGAGGTCGCGCAAGACGACGAGGTACCAGGCGCACGACGAGACGTCGATGGCCGGTCTGGGCGACATCGTGATGCTGAGCCCGTGCCCCCCCAAGTCCAAGACCAAGAGGTTTTTCGTGGCGGAGGTCGTGAAGAAGGAGGTCAACTGAGAGAGAGAAGAAGAGAGAGAGAGAGAGAGCAGAGATAGTTTTTTGGGAGTTTCAAAATCACTTTCTGTTTTTCGTTTTTCTGGTGATCATTTTTTTGTCATTATCAAGAAAGAATTTTGTCTCAAAATCAAAGGGAGGGGGAGAGGGGGAGAAGCGAGGAAAGAGAGAGAGAGACAGAGTGAAGAGGGAGAACGGGGGAAGTGACAAAGAGGAAGCTACCAGCGGAAGAAGACGAAGAAGCCCCCCTCGTGCTCGCTCTCACTCGAGGAAGCCAACACAACTCAATTCGATTCATCTCATCGCTCGGCGCGTCCTCCCCCTCAAACAACCACCTTCTACCTCCGAGCGCGACAAGATGGTCGACATCAAGACCGGTGACCTCGAAAGCGGAGAGAAGCGCCTCAGGGCGTCGGGCAAGGTGGTCCCCGAGGCGGAGGAAAAGGCGAGATCGAAATCATCCGCTCCTCCTCCTCCTTCAACGACCTCGACAACAACAACACCGGCGACGACGCCCTACCCGCAGCCGCGCCTCTCCGTCGACCTCTCCACGCTCAACCAGCACGCCCTCCCGGCCACGATCCGAGGCGACGAGTCCGACGATGACGATGCTGCTGCTGCTTCTGCTTCTGGAACAACGATTAAAAAGAAGCCCATCCGCAAGCTCAAGGCCTTCAAGCGGCACCTGCTGCACCCGCGGACCAAGCGGCAAAAGGCAGTGTGCGGGGTCTTCTGGATCGTCTTGATCGCTGCCGCGGTCTGCTTCCTGATCTGGGGTCTACCGCCGTTGACCAAGAAGGTGCTGGTGCCTATTCTGGAGCGGGTCAAGGAGAAGATGTCGAAGCCAGCGATTACAGCGATGTCCTTCTTCGCCATCACGCTCCTCCCCATGCTCTTCATCCCCTTCAGGCCCTTCATCTGGATCCTCTCATACGCGATCGGAGCCGGTCCCGCTTTCGGCGTCGTGACGGCGGCGACGGCCGTGGGGATGACGCTGCAGTTCTTCCTCTCCAAAACACTTCTCAGGGAGAGAGCCGCCAAGTGGTCTCAGAAGGCCACCTGGTCCGCGACGCTGATGGAGACGGTCAAGGAGGCCGGGCCGTTCAAGACTGTTTTGATCCTGAGGCTGGGTCCCGTCCCTTACTCCCTGCTCTCTTACTGCCTGCCGCTGTCCCCGGACATCTCGTACCTGAAATACATAGTCGCGTCCGTGATCGGCCACGCCCCGGACGACGCCATGCACGTCTTCCTGGGGGCTTCTTTTGAAGGGATCGGCTCGATCGTGAAGGGAGAGAAGCCCACGCCACAGAAACTCGCGTCGGTGGCTGTTCCGCTTGTGGCTGCTATCGCCGTTTGCATCGGTGGGACGATTTACGGGAAGAGAGCGTACGCCAAGGTCAGGGCCGCGCGGGCGGAGCACGCCGCCGAGGAGGCCGCGGAGGAGGCGTTGGGCGGTGGTGGTGGAAGCAGTGGTGGTGGAGGAGGAGGAGGAGAAGGAAGAGCGGCAGCGGGCTCTTCTTCTTCTTCTGCCGTTGTCGTGCCGGCTGCAACAGCAACGACAACAGCAAACGGCGCTTCTCACCCCGCTGGCGCAGCTTCTCATTATCTCAACGGAGACGTCGAGATGGCGATCAAGAAATGAATTGGCGTTGAATCCTATATAAACAAGTAAACTATTGAAATTTTGAAAAAAGAAAAAAACTCGTTTTTAACATTTTCTTTTTCTTTTTTTCTTCGAAACAACTCTATCTTCTCGTTCTATCTCTTTCTCTCTTTTTTCTCTCTTCACTTTTTTCACCAGGGCGCCGCGGCCTCGGGAAGCAGTCGAGGCTTGTTGACCAGGTTCTTCCCGTTCTTCTTAACCCCCAGCAACAGGGCCCCGGCGGCAGCAAACGGCATCAGAACGCGCTTGACGACGACGGAAGCGCCGACCGAGAAGGTAGCGACCGTCGAGTTTTCTGCTCCGCCGTTTTTCTGCGCCGCAGCCACGGCCGCCGCGACGGCACCGCCCCCGACGACCCCGCCCAGCCCGCTCAGACCAAGCACCAGCGCCGCGCCGGCGGCAAGCAGAGGCAGCACGGGGCTCGGCTGCGAACCCCCGGCAAAAGGGGACCTCTTGTCCTTGTTGGGGCAGAAAGAGCCGGTGACGTAATCAAAGGCGTCTTGCTTTTCCCCGTCGCGGAAGTTGTTGAGGTAATAACGAGCAAGAGATTTAAAGCCGTCGTCGGCCAGGCCGCCGAGCCCGCGCTTGCCCGTGCGGGTGAAGCCCGACTTCAGGGCGCCCGTGCCGGCGTACTGGCGGGAGACGCCGTCGCCGTGGTCGGCCCAGAGCGTCTTGAAGGCCTGCTCCAGCGCCGCGGAGTTGGCTGCCTCGGCGAGCGACGTCGACGACGAAGAAGAACTCTTCCCGCCGCAGACGGCAGAGAGCGCCTCCAGCAGCGCCTTCCTCCCCAGCCACCCTTGCACCACGTTGGTCCGGTCCAGGCAGTCGACGCAATTTGCCCTCACCACACCGGACTGCGCCCGAGGAGTCGGGGACGCGAGTTTTCCCTCGCCCGGAGAGAAGAAGAACGAGTGCGACTCCTCGACGTCGCCCTTCAGCGCCGGCCAGAGCTCCTCGAGCCTGTCGTAGCGAGTCGCGCCGCAGACCGCGTGGAAGTCGAATTGCACCAGGCGCAAGGACTTTGGGTTCTTGGCCCGCTCGTCCGAGGCCAGGGAGGCGTAGGTCTCGCCCAGCAAACCCTCAGAGCCGTGGGCGTTGGCGAGGTTGAGGGCCAAAACGTCTCCGTACCTTTCCAGCAAGGCTTGCGCGTGCTTGGCAAAGGCCGCGGCAGAGGCGGAGGTAGGGGCGACCTTGGTCGGGGGCTTGTACTTGAGCTCCGGGATCTGCGACCACAGCAGGGGGATGGACCCTCGGACCTGCACGAAGGAAGCCACCGAGGGCTTTGGGTCGCGGGAGAGCTTGGTCGGGGCGTTACTGGTGTTGCTCTCTGAAGAACTCTTCTCTGTCTTCGACAGGCGGACGACCTCGACGATCTGCTCCGTCTCGACAAAGTTGGCGACGGCGCCCTCGGCGTCGGCCCCGCGGCGCCAGTGGCGGACCCCGGGCCTGGAGGTGGCCCTCCTGGCGATAAGAGTGAGCGTGACCTGGGCGTCCGGGGCAGGAGGAGAAGAAGGGGAGGAAGAAGCAGAGGCGGAATCGGAGGAGGAAGAACCGCCAGACATCGAGACCTCAAAGGGGCCCGCCTGCCCGAAGGAACCGCAGATGAAAGGGACCACGAACGGCGCCAGGTTGGCCGCGCCCATCTCCGAGGTCAGCAGGGGCTCGCAGAGCCTCTTGTTCCACCAGACATCGGGGTCCGCGCGGGAATAGAGAGCGGGAGGCTTGGGCTTTTCCCCTCCGCCTTCGCCTTCGCCTTCGCCTTCTTTCGACGCAACGGGCTCGAGCTGGTCAAAGGCCTGAGTCGTCAGAGTCAGGTCCGCTCCGTACGAGAAGTACAGCCCCCCGCCCGTCGAGCTGACGTCCACGGCCTTTTTCAGCAGCTCGACATACTTGCCGTCGTCGGGGTGCGCCACGGGCTCCGGGCCCAGAACTCGGAACCCTGTCGCCCGAAACACCGGGTGGCCCCGCAGCGTGCCGGCGAGCTCGGCAGAGGTCACGAAGGCGACCGCCAGCCCCTGCAGCAGCTTGCCGCACCCGAGGATCGCCCACGCGTTGAACGGTTTCGAGGTGGTCCCCATCCCGGCGGGGGCCTCGAAGGAGGCGAGGCCGATGACGCCGTGCGAGAGCTCGACGGTCAGCGAGGGGGCCTCGGTCGCCGGCAGGGGCTCGCCCGTGGCGCCGTCGAGAGGGGTCACGAAGACCAGCGAGCCTATCTGCTGGATCCTGAGCTCGCGGTGCGTCGTTGAAGCCATTTTTTTTGTTGCTTTCGGCTAGTCTTTCTTGTCAGAGAGTCCCCAGAGGCGTGCGGTGGTCGTGGAGCGCGCCTCGAGGTCGAGCGCGGCGACGAGGGCGAGCGAGGAAGAAGGGTCGGTCGAAGAAGTTGAAGAAGAAGAACGAGTCGAAGAGGAAGAAGAAGAAGCCAACGCTTTCTCTCCTTCTTCTGCGCTTTTTTTCTTTGCTGTCTTCTCTTTCTCGCTGCTGCTGGAGGGCCAGAGAGCACCAGAGGCTACAGCTGCGAGCGTGGCTCCGACAAAGAGCTGTGAAGAGAGAGTAAGGAGAGAAAGAGAGGGGGAGGAAGGTGTGATGATGAGTATCAATACGATCGATCAATTGCTTTCGCAACCGTTCTGCGTTTGTTTTTTTCATGGCGCGCAGAGACTTTCAGCAGGCCTCCGAGCATCAAGACGCGAAAGCAGCAGCCTAGAGGACATCAAATAGTTACCTGAGAGAGCAAGTGGGAGGGCTTGGAGCGGGTAGCTGCCATGCACGAGGAGGCGCGAAGAGAGGGAAAGAGAGAGAGACAGAGAGCTGTTTTTTTTTCTTTTCTTCGAGTTTTTTGATGCAAATCGTTGTCAGACTTTCTTCTTTCTTTCTTTTTTCCTTTCCCTCTTCTTTATCCTTTTTTTCTTTCGCCCGAGAAAAAACTAACTCGACATCGAATCAGACACCATGTCTGCCCTCGCGTTCTCGTCGTGCATGTCCTCTGCTGCGGTCTCTCAGCAGAGGCGCGCTGGAGCCAGCGGCGTCGCCGTCGCCCCCAGGGCTCGCTGCAGCGCTCGGATGATCTCTGCTGCCGTCGTCGCATCGTCTTCGTCCAAACTGCAGCAGCGCCGGTAGGTGTCGCGGGCACCTTTCTACGCGCATTTTCGTATAAGCGCATATTTCACGTCGCGTCGTACCTCAATCGACCAAAAGGGGGAGTAGAGAGAGCGCAGAAGGGCTCGAACAACGCGGTTTTCAATCTCTCACGGCTTGATTTTTTCATTTTTTTTCGCCCCTCCTCTCCACCAACCAAAAAAAAAAAAAA
>Ga0210003_1000273_pt1 | contig 45946 bp, 67 predicted proteins | sample LantaG_FD_182804 | JGI IMG/M metagenome (GOLD analysis project Ga0210003, IMG submission 182804) | Deep subsurface microbial communities from Baltic Sea to uncover new lineages of life (NeLLi) - Landsort_02402 metaG (SPAdes) (version 2) | ecosystem: Environmental > Aquatic > Marine > Oceanic >... | reverse complement strand
GAAATTAAGGAAAGAGCGGAAACAGATGACAAAGTAAATTTTAAGGGGAGAGTAGACAAAGTATGGGGTTTTAACGATAAGCCAAGCAAATATTCAATAGGCACCCAGAACATCATCATAAAAGATGATACAGACAAAATAAAGGTTATCTTTAGTAAAATTAAAAAGCCGGAAGACGTTTATAAAGAAGACATAGAAGGGAAGGAAGTAGAGGTATCCGGGAAAGTAAGCATATACAATAACGAAGTAAATATATTTGGAGATTTGAAATTTAAAGAAGAGGAAGAACCAAAAGACCAGGGAGCGAAAATAGGAGGAGCAACACCGACTGCAGAGTTAAGCGTGATAAGACAATCCGGACTAACCAGATCCGAGATAAGACTAAAATGCTTATTTTTAGCTAAGGATATTGTAGAAAATAGTAGTAGAAAAGAATCACAACCGTTTATAACTATAGCAAGAGAACTTGAAGAATATATACGCGGAGGGGAAGCTCCTGCAAAGGCAAAAACACAAGCAACCGGGAAACAAAAAGCAAAGGAAGAGCCGGAAGAAGAAGAGGAAGAGGGGAAAAAGGCCAGACCAGCATTAAACCCGGAGCAAGTAAAGCAAATAAATATGTTGATGGCCATAGCAGAGAACAGAGGGAAGGAAGGAAAAGACTACCTTAATGATTTAATAGTAATAAAAGGCTATAAATCAGTTAAAGAATTTCTTAAGGAAGATATAGAAGAAGCGACTAAGAAATTGAAGAATATGGGAACGGAGGAAATCCCATTTTAAATTAATATTTGCCTGCCCTGAGTGGCCTTCTTAGGGAGTAAGTTTATATTGGCAAAAGCTAATCCACAGGGTAGGCGAATTAAAAAAGGAAGGAGAAAAAAAATGGAATTAACAGCCATGAACAAGACATGCATCGATGGAATGTCATACGAAGAATTATTGAGAAAATGGAGATTTGCTAAATTAGGGAACCCTTGGTTCCAGGGAGCAACAGGAGATTATTGGGGAACCGTTATGGAAAAGAAAAAAAATGAATTAAAAGGATACCAGGCTGTTGCGATATCTAAAAATATTGGATGGAGGTAACAAATGATAGCAGAAACATTTATTCAATATATTTTAATAAGTATAGCGATGATACTATTTTATTTAACATTATTAAAATAAGGGGGATATAAAAATGTGGGAATGGGAAGCCATTAGAATGATAATAGTCTGCTGTGCCAGCGGGATAGTGATAGGACTAACCTTCGGATATGTTGAAGGGTATGACAGAGGGCATAAACAAGAATATGAACAGGCGAAGAGAGATGATGTGATTAGCCATAGATATGAATAAGGTAGACACTGGTTATGTTTTAAGTATAACTAAAGCAGAGGAGGAGAAGGAAGATGGAAGATAGAACAGCAAAAATATGCCAACATTGCGGAAGAATGAGCTTCGGATGGGGTTTCAGATGTAGGCATTGCATGAAAGACACGAGGGTAGATTTAAGCGAAGTATATCATAAGATACAGGAATACGAAGGAGGGAATGAAGACTAATGGAAATATGGGAAAGCAAGAAGGACTGGGGACTTATCATGCGAAAAGCGATCATAGTAATAGAGATAATAGCTATATTATTATTACTCGCAGCCATACCAGAGAAGGAAGCGGAAGCGGTAGAAGAGCCTGAGATGAAGTATTTTTTAATGACAGCCACGGCCTACTATCCAGGTTATGAATCATGTTATCCTTTCGATGATGGCCTGACAGCAACCGGAGCGATAGCAGGGAAGGGATGCATCGCGATAGACCCGGAGGCCGGGATATTAAAGTTAGGCCAAAAGGTTTTTGTAGAAGGCTACGGATTTGGAGAATGTAACGATGTAGGAGGAGCGATAAAGGGATGGAAAGTAGATTTATGTTATGACACATTACAAGAAGCGAAGGAATGGGGTAGAAAATTAGTGAAGGTATATTTATTGGAGGGATAGACTATGGATGAGCATGAAGAATTATTGAAATTTATAGAGGAGGAATATGGCGTAAAAGACCCCAGCCAAAATGAGATAGAGATACTTGGGAAGACATATTTTTATCAGAGATGGAGATTAAGAAGAGCATATATAACCCTCGCGAAAGCAATAAAGGAAACCATATCAGGCTCTAAAGAAAACCAGAGAGAAGATAAATTTTTGCTGGCATTATTAATAACCGAAATTATAGCGATAACGATTCTATTATTAAAATAAAAGAGAGGAGAATAAAGGAATGAAGGAAGACAATGGAAAAGACCAGAAGGTAGACCGGGATAAATTAAAGCCACCAGAGGAGCTGGATATCACAGCGGAAATAATTAAGCTATACCAAACCGACCCGATATCCAACAAAGTAATGAAATATTTATTGAGCAAATATAAGATAATACCACTTAATGCGGTAGAGACCATAAGACTACACCGGGAAGAGATATTATTAAACATAGTAAAAATATACAAACAGATGTGGGAAATGAGAGGGAAGGTAATGCTGCAAGCGATGCAAAACAGCGATAAACCAGTAAAGATCATAATTAAAGAGAGGGGAATAGATGAGACCATACAGAAAGAAAGGAAGACCACCACAAGCGAAACAGATGGAGATCATGAAGGAATTGTTAATAAAGAGAAGGGAAGAAGGAATATCGATAAGAAAGATAGCGATAGAATATGATATTAATGAAGGAACTCTTGGGGATTGGTTATTTTACTGGAAAAATGGATTTAAAAGAGGAAGAGTCAAAAAAGAGAAGAAAAAACAAGAGCCAGAAGGCCCAAAGCGAAATAGAACAAAAAAGTTCAGCCCGGAACTGCAAGCGATGATAGATAGAAATACAGAGGAAAATAATAAAAGAATAAAATATATGAATACAAACGAAAACACCATAAAGATAGGAAACAAATAGAGAGGAGAAGCTATGATCATTAAAACTACCATAAAGCAGAGGAACGGAGAACAAAGGGGAATAGGATTCTATGACACCGAGGGGAAATGCTGGTTAGTAGATAGAGACAAAAAAAAGCATTATATGACCACCCTAAAAGGCTGGGGATTAGATAATTGGATGTACGAATTACTAAAAGATAAATATAAAATGGAGAGAGTAATCCTAACCGAAACCAGGACACATAAGGTATACGAATGCAGGGTAGAGACCATAGATGAGAACAAAATATTCAAGACTTTCCATCCTCATAGATTACAGATATTTATACCAGCAGTATATTGGAAAATGATAGATGACGGGAAGGACAAATAATTTTGACTAAAAGAAAATAAAAACATATAATGAAAAAGGAAAGAAGGAAGGATAAAGGAATGAAAACTACTGAAAACAATAAAAAAAATATAGGGATTAAAAGAACCGTCAATGCTGGTTTCCTTCCACATCCATTCCTACCAGCGGAAGCGGTTTTTTTAATCCCATTTTTATAAGAGGAGGGATGCAATGGAAAAAGTAGTCAAAGATGATATAATAGGAGCAGGGATAGACAAGAGGGTCAAAGACTTACTCGAACCAAAGATCGGAGTAATGGCCTACCACATCACCAGAAGCCTGCTAACCGGGTACATCAAAACATTACTAACCTGGGCAAAAGATAATGAATACAGAATAGAATAAAAAGGGAGGAGCAATAATGTCAGGTAAATATCGGATTTTACATACCAGCTTTTGGAATGAAGATCCTGAAGTTTATGAGATGACACCAGAAAATAAATTATTTTATGCATATCTGCTAACAGGACCACAAACGAAACAATGCGGTATATCCAAATTTTCTACAAAGATAGCTGCAGACCAGACCGGATTCAACCAAGAAAGCATCATGAGTTTTATCAAACATTTTCAAGATAAACTGGGGAAGATAAAATACAATCCCAAAACAAGGGAGCTGGCCATAAAAAATTGGGCAAGATGGAATTGCCAGGGGAAAAATCCCAAAGTAGAAATCTGCATACAGAAGGAACTAAAGCTAATAAAAGACCTGGAATTAATACCATACGTCTGGGGAAAAGAACAAGAGATCCCCGACAACCCACAGGACGAGGTAGCCCAAAGGAAAAAAATGCTACAGGAGGAAACAATAGCTAAAATCTTCGAATATTGGAAAACAGCCATGAAACATCCAGGAGCAACATTATCACCGGAAAGAGCGAAACGCATAAGAGCAAGACTGAATGATGGATATACAGAAGAAAAATGTATCCAGGCGATAGAAGGATGTGCGGGATCAGCATTCCATATGGGGAAAAACGAAAACAGCACAGTATATGATTCAATTGATTTAATATTTAGAACAGCGGAAAATATCGACAAATTTATTAACAGAAACAAGGGAAACAGAAGGCTGGTAGAGAGTATAGCCGGGAAGGCCGAAAAGGACGACTACGACTGGGGAATAGGGGAAAGATATGGAGAAGAATAAAGCAGGGGTATTAAAAGAGAGCTTTGCTTTGCTTGATGCAGAATTTGGAGACAAGCTAACAGACCAGCAAAGGGTATTCAAGAAGGAACTATTTAAAAAAATAATAGGACAATACCCAATAGAAAAAATAGAGAAAATGGTTATAGATATAATCAAAAACAGAAAATATAACAGCTTCCCTAAAATTGCCGAAATGATAGAATCCATAGAGGGAAACAAAGAAGAGGAAGCGGAGCTGGCCTGGATTTATCTAATGGAAAAAGTAGAAAATGAAGGATATTATAATAGCGTAACATTTCCTTTATACCCAGCCACAGGAGGAGTAATAAAAGCCATGGGAGGATGGCTGCATTTTTTAGATAGCATGACAAACGATGAAGAGAAATGGATAAAAAAAGAATTTGTCAAGATGTACCCGATAGTGAAAAATAGAGGGATATACCCAGGCCACCTACCAGGGTACTTCGAGATAACCAACACCGGGAAAGGATACGAGGAGCAGGGAATAATAGAAGGATTTGGAGTAACTATAGATGGTAGGAAAGCAAACCAACAGAAGCGGATAAGCCAAAGAGAAAAGGGAGTGATGCCTAACGAGAGGGTAGAGAAAAAAACAAAACAAGGAATCTAATAGGGGAAGAGAGGGGATATTTTGCGGTATCTCCTCTCTTTAAAAAAAACAAGAAGGAGCGTATAATGGAAAAGAAAGATCCGAAGACCATAACCATAACCATACCGTACCTACCGATATCACTAAACCGGATATTTAGAATGCATAGAATGGAAAGAGGTAAATATTTTAAGAAATGCAAAAATGACGTTTGGGCCTTGACACACGAAAAGGGGAAGAGCAGGCCAAGGAATCCTTATCAAAAAGCAAAAATGGTTATAACATTTATATTCCCGGATAAAGGGATCAGAGACTTCGATAATTTTCTGGGCGGTTCTAAAGGCGTAATTGATGGAATAAAGGCAGCAAAGATAATCGAAGATGACTGCTGGCGAAAATTGGAGCTTCATATCAGAGGAGAGATAGGGAAACCAGCCAGGACGGTTATAGAGATAAGAGAAATAAAATAGAGGAGCACAGCGAAAAGCCAGAGCGGGTGTTAGTTGGATAGCTCTGTCTGATTCCCGTAGCTCCCGAAAGAGAGGACAGAATGGAAACGGAAAGATTAAAAATAGAATACGTGGACATAAAAGAGATGTAGAAATATCTTGATTAAATTAACGTGTGGTGATATAATTATATTATGATATGTAAAATATGTAAAAAAGAATTTATCAAAAAACATTTTAATCAGAAATATTGTTCTCCTGAATGTAAATACAAAGCCAAAAGAATTTCGCAAGATAAATATAAAAAAACAGAAAAAGGTAAACAATCTTATCTACGATGGTCTAAAAGCCTTTTTAAAAAAAGGATAGACATAAAATACCGGAAAACGGAAAAAGCGAAAAAAGTTGCGGTTATAAGAACAAAAAGATTTTTAGAAAAACATCCAGAATATAAAGAGAAAAATAAAATATATTATCAAAGATGGGCTGAAAAAATCGGGAATAAAAAGTGTCAAGAGATTGTAAATAGAGCAGGTAGAAAATATGGAAAGACTGAAAAAGGCAAAATAGCGAGAAAAAATGGGAAAGCGAAAAGGCGAAGTTATTTAGAGTATGCTGGTAAATTTACATTACAGGAATGGGAAGACAAGCTAAAAGAATTCAATTATAAATGCGCATTTTGTGGACAAAAAGGGAAATTAGAATCTGACCATATAATACCAATTTCAAAAGGAGGAGAAAATACTATTAATAACATACAACCATTATGCAGGAGTTGCAATGCTAAAAAAAATAGTAAAATATTATGAAAACAATATGTGAATATAGACACGATTTAAATAAAGAAGAGAGGGAAGAATGGAAACTTGGAAAGAAAAACACGAAAGAATATTGAAAAATAAAGACGATATTATAAAGGAATTTAAAGATGGTATCTCAATAGAAAAGATAGCTAAAATTTATAGAGTATCTGGGGGCTGTATAAGCAATAATCTAAGATTATGGGATATAAGAAATAAGCATGGTATAAAATATTTATTGGGTAAATGTTATGAAAAACAATGAAATTCCAGTATATTGTTGGTATTGTGGAAAAAGATATTATATTAAGATTGAAAATGTCTGTGCAGGTCATTTGTTTTGTAGTAACGAATGTAGAGAAAACAATTTAAAAGAAGAAATTAGGTTAGAGAAAGATAAACAGAATGATAGGTGAAAATAAAATAGACAAACCTAAAAAAGACAAAGAAGAGGTAGAATACCAGAATGCTATGATGCAAAACGAATTCGACCTGGACAGAATTATTATAGCGGAAGAGGGAGTAAAGACAGAAGAAGAGATAGAACAAGAGATAGCCAAAGCGGATACCGAAACAGAAATGATAGAAGTCACCAGGAGCAAGAAAAGGAAACGGAAACACGTCACATGTACTATACGAAACGACCACAACATATACCGTAAAGCCTACAGCGAAACACAGCTCCTGGATGTATTAGGATTTGACTTTAAAGAAGGGGAGTCATATCACTGTATATCCGCTGGAGATGTGGATAGTTTATCTTATTTAAAATGCGTACTACGACAACAAGACCTGGATTATTGCTTAATATCAACCTGGTGCATGGCCATGGATGACGTTTTACAAATAGAAGAATGGCTACAGGCCGGGAAGATAAAAACAATGGATGCCTATGTAGGAGAAATATTCACCGGAACGTACGGAGGAGAATACGCAGTATTAAAACCATTACTCGAGGCCTACGGAGGGAAGGTAGCAATCTTCCGGAACCACAGCAAGATCATAGCCGGGTACGGACCAAAATTTTACTTTGCATCCGAGAGCAGTGCAAATATAAATACCAATCCGAGAGCAGAGAATACCTGTTTGAATATAGGGAAAGGGATATTCGATTTTTATAAGGAATATTTTGATAAGGTGATAAGTTTTGCAAAAGAAAAGGAAGAGAACATCTAAACATTTAATCGGAGCCATGGCCTGGTGCAGAGATTGCGAATGGGAAGAAGAAGATTATAAAATAGCACAAAAGGAAGCAAGGAAACACCATCTAAAGACCGGACACACCATAGACATGGAGCTGGTTTATACACAAACCTACAAAAAGGGAGGAGAAAAGGAATGAGTAGAGAAAAGGAGAGGAAAAAGTAATGGAAGAATCATTAAATAAGAAGGTAGAACCAGGAGAACCTGGGAAGGTAGAATCAGAGCAGCCAGGGGAAACAAGGGAACCGGAGCCAGGGAAGACAGAAAAAGAAAATGACATAAATGACATAACAAATCGACAAAAAAGGAAAAACGCATTTTTAGAGTCACTTGAGAACGGAGTCTCTGTTTTGAAAGCCAGCAAAGCAGCAGGGATAGCATACAAGACGATTTGGAGATGGCGAAAAGATGACTCTGAATTCGATGACGCGATAAATGCAATAATGGAAGCCAGAATAATGATCGTAGAAGATGCCTTATTCCTGAACGCAGCCAAAGGGAATTTGGGAGCACAAATATTCTGGCTGAAGAACCGGAGCGGAGGAAGATGGAAAGACAAAACAGAAGAGGATGTAAACCTAAATTTAAAAGGCGGGTTGGATTATAAAGAATATGTATTGTTAAAAGGGATGACAAAAAATGAAAGAGCAGCATTTATCAAAAACCTTGGAGAAGTTATCGGAAATAAAAATGTTGGAGATGTTGGAGAAGGCGAGAGTAGCGATAAGAAAAGACCCCTGGTTATTAAGAAAGATAATATTTCCTAATTATGAATTTAAATGGTTTCATGAAAAATGGTTCAGGATGGAGCGAGAGAATGTGGAGGATTTATGCCTGGGGCCAAGGGGATACGCGAAATCGACCGTTAGAGTAGTTATCTATACTATAGCCAGCTTAATAGACGACCCGAATGATTCCATATTAATAACATCCGACACCGGATTCCAATGTATCAAATTCATGAGTGTTATTAAATCGACCCTTGAAAATAACACCGAGTTATTAACATTATTTCCACACCTGGCAGCAGCGGACAAATGGACAGAGAAGGAGATAACCATACAAGGGATGACAGAATACTCCAGGATGGAGGCAAGCGTAACAGCCTTAAGTTATGGAGGAGGACTAACCGGGCTACATTTTAAAAAAATAATCGTAGATGATGTGGTAGATTTAGAGAACAGCCGGACACACCTACAGAGAGAAAAATTGATGGAATGGATAGGTACAACTTTAAGGCCTATGTTAAGGAAGGGAGGAGAAATCCATTGGAATGGTTGTTTGCCAGAGGGGACAAAGATATTAAAAGGAGACGGAACATGGGAAAGTATCGAAAAAATAAAAATGTACGAAAAAGTATATTCTTTTGATAATAACAAATTGGTATTAAAAAAAGTAGAAGCGGTTATTCCACAAGGAGAAGACGAAGTATTTCAAATCAGGACAGAACGTTCTATTATCGAAGCAAATAAAAGGCATCCATTTTTAGTTATAGTACCAACAAAAGAACTTAAATATAAGAGCAGAAAATATAATTACATTACTAATTATAATCTAAAATGGAAACCATTATCGGAATTACAAAAAGGGGATATGCTCGTAACTTTAAAAAAATTAAAGAAAGGAGTTGATATAATACATAATAAGATAATATGGTTATTTGGATTTATGATAGGTGATGGATGGATAGTAAAAAATATTAGAAATAATGGAAAATCAAAGAAAGAATATAAATCATGGAAAATATGTTTTGCAAAAGGGATTGATAAAGAATTAAATAATAAAGTACTGCATATATTTAAAGAGAAATTTAATCTTAGATTTAAATTAACAAAAATGGGTTATTATATAGCTACTTCTAAAAAAACAGGAGAATATTTATATGAATTAGGATTAAAGAAAAGAGCGAAAAATAAAGATATTCCCGAATGGGTATTTAAAACATCAATAAAGAAAAGAAAATATTTTATAGAAGGATTACTTGAAGCAGATGGTTGGATAAAGAAAAAATCTATTAATTCAAGAGGGATAGAATCTTCAAGTAAAAAATTAATAAATGATTTAAAATTATTATGCAGAACGTCTGGATATTTAACTTCTAATATTCATTATAGAGAAAGGATTATAAAAGCTCCAAATAGCCCCCAAGAAATCAGAGCAAAAAGCTGGTATATGAATATAAATTATAATCATAGAATTTCAGAATATAGACTAATAGAGAAAGCAAAAGAGAAATTCCCTTTTAGAACATTTAGATTCGAGACTGTAAAAGAAATAAAATCTATGGGGATTAAAAAGATATGGGATTTAACAATAGAGGATACACACAATTTTATTGCAGAAGGTTTTGTCACTCATAATACACGATACCACCCTAAAGACTTATACGGGAAACAACTTGAAGCAGGGTTTAAAACAAACGATGACAGCCACAAAGCGATCCTGGACTATGAGAGCAAAAAAACCCTATGGCCAGAGATGAAAACTTTTGAAGAATTGATGGATATAAAATCAAAGCCAGAAGTAGGATCGATGAGGTTCGATGCTCAATACCAGAACGATACCCAACTGATGGCAGCGGGTAAAATCTTTAGAAGGGAGTATTTCCAATACTTCCAGTTCACACCGACAGGGGATTATGTCACCAGCACCGGGAAAAGATTCAATAAAAAAGACCTTCAAATGTTCCAGACTGCCGACCTGGCCACAAGCCAAAGCACGACAGCGGATTATTTTGCGATACTAACCTTCGGGATAGACCGGGAAGGGAATTTTTATATATTCGATGTTTACAGAGCCAGGCTATCATACGCACAGCAAGAGAGCTTTTTAATAAATAATTTTCTGAGATGGGGAGCATTAAGAATAGGGATAGAAGCTACCCAATACCAGGTAATGCTGCAGCAGCAAGTAGACAAGAGAACTAACATCTTTGCCAGAGCTTTATATCCTCATACGGATAAGGTAACCAGGAGCATACCAATGCAAACCAAATACGAGAATTATAAAGTTTTTCATTTCAAAGGGATTCCTATATTAAGCGATTTTGAAGACGAGCTAACCACCTTTAACGAAGGGGATCATGACGACATGGTAGATTGCGTAACCTGCATGCCTGATATAACCGTATCTAAAAAAGCTAAAATATACGTTAACGCATAGGAGGGAAGGGAAATGTTTATAGCGAAAAAAGTAGAGCAGGAAATAAAGAAATTAATAGTAGAGGGATATTGGAAAGAAGACATCCTGGAAGAGATAACCAAAAAGCATGGACAGCTGGGAGGATTACCGTTTTTTTATGATTGCTGTTATAATACAGTATGCAGTGAATTGGGAATCAACCGGAAAAAAGGAGAGGAGCTAAAACCAACAAAGGAATGGAAACATCCCAGAAGGAAGGGAAAATGAATAAAAGACAAAATATAAGACATGTAGTATGGCTAAAATTTAATAAGCATTGTGCCTATTGCGGGAAAGAATTGGAATATAAAGATATGCAAATAGACCATATGTACCCGAAAACCTACGGAGGGAATAACGAGCTTATAAATTTAATGCCATCATGCAGAAGATGCAATCATTATAAAAGGGATATGACATTAATGGACTTTAGAAAATTAATAAAAACACTACACGAAAGAATAGCAGGTCAATACATCTCAAAAGTTGCTATAGATTACGGAATAATAACCATAGGGCCATTTGATGGTAAGTTTTATTATGAAAAAGTGACAAGCGAAAATTATGAGAGTATAGATTTATTAAGATTGATAAAATCAAGAGATCCTAAATTAATATGAAGGGGTAAGCCATTAAGATCATCAGATATTTATTCGAAAGTTTTATTATTTTGCTTGGTTTTCTAATTGTCATATTGCCAGAAATAGTATATTTTACTTTAGTAGAAATAAAAGATTGGATAATAAAGGAGATAAATTATGCCTTGCGATTATTCTAAATATCCGGTTAACTGGCCAGAGATAAGACAAGCGATCCTAGAGAGAGCAGAAAACAAATGCGAATTATGCGGAGCGGAAAATCACCAGCCACACCCAATAACCGGGAGCAGGGTAGTTTTAACTATAGCACATATAGACCAGAACAGAGAGAACAACAAGCCATGGAATTTATTGGCCTTATGCCAGAGATGTCATTTGAAAATAGATTTACCATTTAAAATGAGAGGGAGGATACAAAGGATGGAGGAGCAAGCCAAAGGAAAAACAGAGAATGTTTTAGTAAGTTATAATGATGAATTAATAAAAGGGATAGCAAAGGAAATTATTGAAAAAATAAAAGATTATCTTGGAAGACATGACATAAACGATAGCGGGATAGACGTTCATATAACGACAGATATCCAGCCAGGGCAGCCTTATGAGATAAAGGTTTTGACTACGATATATCAGAATAATGAAGTAAAGTTAAGAATGAGAAGGAGGGTATAAAAGAATGAGAATGCTTAAAACCAGGGAAGGCTATATGACGGTAATGGACCGGGAAGCAATATATAATATGAAAATAAGAATAAGAAATCTTTGCATAGAAGAGATAGAACATGAATTTATAGTAAACCAAGAGCTAACAGAAGGGAATGTTGTAATAACAAATTTTCATTACAAAGGGAAAGCATACTTTTCATATTTTAAATCAAAGAACGGAGTAATAAGAAACGAAAGCCATACTAGGGTAGCCTTACATGATGTAGCCAGGAAACTTATATCTGGGAAGATAGACAAATTATAAGGGAGGGAAATAAGATGTGTTTTTATAAAGACAAATGGCCGAAAGGTTGGAAAACTGATGATGAGTATTTAGATTACTTCACAGCGACAGCAGGGATTAAAACCATAGCGGATATAAAAGAATTTATAAAACCTTTCACCAGGAAGGAAGACATTAAGGACCACTGGCAAGCACCACACGAAACCTACCACAAAAAAACCTACGATTGTGAAGACATGGCAATTATGATTCAGGACATACTCCATAGATGCCTGGGAATAGAAAATCCATGGTTTATAATATACGGAGGATATTATTTAAAAGAAGGGAAGAGAACCTACAGCGAACATGCAGTATGTATATTTGAGAATTCAATGCAAATGAGCTATTATGAATTTACCAACAAAACCTACCGGGAAGCATACAATCCAATGACCAATAATATTATGCTTTACGGTTATAAACATTACCCGGAGGGCCTGAAGTATTACGAGAGGAGAAACACCCAGGGGAAGATCGTAGACAAGAAGAGAGCCTGGATAGGATATATAAAATAAGAAGGAAGGGAAGGGAATGAGATGGAATATAACCAAATAATACAAGGCGATAGTTTAACAGTATTAAAGACTTTACCAGATGAGTCAGTTAATTGCTTTTGACATATCCCCAATATGGTGGTATAATATTATTATGAAAACAAGAGATAAAAATGGTAGATTTATAAAAGGTATTCATTCATCTCAAAAAACAGAATTTAAAGAAGGACACCATTGGAGAAAACCAAAACCATATTGGAACAAAGAATGGCTTTGGAATGAATACCGGGAAAATAAAAAGTCTGCTAACCAAATAGCAAAAGAACAGGGATGTAAAGAAAATAATATACTTTCTTTCCTTAAAAAATTAGGTATCCCAAGATGGACAATAGAAGAAATCAGGGCAAGAAAAAAATGGGGTTTAAAAGGAAAACAAAATGGTATGTATGGAAGGACAGGGGAATCAAATCCTAATTGGAATGGTGGATGTTCTCCTGAAAGACAAACAATGTATGCCAGAAGTTTATGGAAGGAATTAACAAAATCAATCCTAAAACGAGATAACTATCATTGTAAAGATTGCGGAGTTTCTCATAATAAAGATAATAAATTAATAGTTCATCATATTAAGGAATGGTCGAGATATCCTGAATTAAGATTTGAACCCGATAATTTAATTACTTTATGCGTTACTTGTCATAAAAAAAGACACAAAGGAGGTGATGCCAAATGTCTCAACAAGAGTGGGTTAATAAAATAATACAAGGTGAAGCGTTATCTGTTTTAAAAACAATGCCAAATGAATCAGTTAATTGTGTGGTTACGAGCCCTCCCTACTGGGGCTTGTAGTTGAGGGATTACGGTATCGAGCCTGTTATATGGGATGGTATAGAAGGTTGCGAACATGATTTTTCAATAGAAACTAAAGCAGGGGATATAAGATTTAGGGGCGTCAATTCAATAGTTGGTAGCGAAAGAAATCCCGAAGTATGGAAGGGAAATGGTAAAGGTAATTTCTGCACTAAATGCGGAGCCTGGCGTGGCAGTCTTGGACTTGAGCCTACCTTTGAGCTATACATCAAGCACCTATGCGATATCTTTGACGAAATCAAGCGAGTCTTGCGGAAAGACGGGACGTGCTGGGTAAATTTGGGAACGACTATGCAAAACAAAAATGATGTAATGATACCAGAACGATTTGCACTTGAGATGACCAACCCTAATTATATATTAAGAGATGACTTAACTAAAGAAGAAAAAGAATATGTTTTGACAACATTAATTAATAATGGTATAATATAATCAATAGTAAATCTATGTAAAAAGGAGATATATTATGCCATTAAAAGACAAAGAATTAAATAAAAAATATCATCGGGAATATATAAAAAGGTGGAGAGATAAAAATCCAGAAAGAGAAAAAGAAATACAGAAGAAAAGTAATGCCAATAGGGATTATCAAAAATGGTATCACGATAAGAAGAAAAATGACCCTGAATTTATCAAGAAAAGAAAAGAGTATTATCAGAATAATAAAGCATATTTTAAAGAGAAATCAAGGAAATGTTATATAAAAACAAAGGTCAAGGTTCAAGAACGTTGGCAAGCAAAAAGATTATTAGTCTTAAAACATTATGGAATGAAGTGCCAATGTTGTGGAGAAACACAGATAGAATTTTTAGCAATAGACCATATAAATAATGACGGTAATATACATAGGAAGCAAATAAAAACCAATATATTCGACTGGTTAATAAAAAATAACTTTCCAGATGGGTTTCAAGTCCTTTGCCATAACTGTAATTTATCAAAATCATTTTATGGTTATTGCCCACATCAGAAAAAGGGGGAGTAATGTTAGAATTACTTTTAGATAAAATACCGAAAGAATTATTAAAATATTTTAAACCTAAAAGAAAATATGGGGCGTGGATTAAACGAAGAACTAAAATATGGCAAAAACCAAATTTCATGCCCAGTTCTGTAAAAGATGATATGACTAACGATTTTGAATACATTTACTTCTTTGTGAAGAGCAAGAATTATTGGTTTGAGCAGGTGTTTGAGGAATATAAAACATTACCAGAAAATAGAAATACAAAGACTTGTGGAAATAAAAATAGTCCTTATGCACAATCACAAGGAGATAAAGCAGGAATACACGCTTATGGTAACGGAGAGCAAGGTCGCAACAAACGAGCCGTCTGGACTATCAGCACGAAGCCATTTAAAGAAGCCCATTTTGCAACCTTCCCCGAAGATTTAATCGAGCCGATGATACAGGCCGGGTGTCCGAGATATGTCTGTAAGAAGTGTGGGAAGGCAAGGGGAAAGATATACGAATACAAAGGCGGGACGATAGGTAAGAGTTGGCATAACCATTCAAAAGATTTGGAAGAAGGCATGCATCAATCTTTAGGCGGATTAGATAAACAGGGAGAAGAACCATATCAAAGGGTTGATGTGGGTTATTCTGACTGTGGCTGCAATGCAGGTTTTGAGCCAGGTGTAGTTTTGGACCCCTTTGGAGGCGCATTAACAACTTGTGTAGTAGCGAAAAAGCAAGGTAAAAGTTATATCGCGATAGAACTAAAAAAAGAATATATAGAAATGGGCAAAAGACGCCTTGACAAAACTATTGTTCCTATGGTATTATTTGAATAGAAAAAATATTATAGGAGGCGGAACTATGTTTATAAAAGGGAATAAATGCGCTAAAGGTAACAAACCAAATAAAACATCATTTAAAAAAGGGCAAATCCCTTGGAATAAGAATATAAAAGGGATACATTATTCTCCAGAAACTGAATTTAAAAAAGGACAAAAAGGTATTAATTGGCAACCAGTAGGAACTATTAATTGTAGAATAGATAAAGGGAACAAACAAAGGCAATGGATAAAGATAGAAGAACCAAATATATGGATAGAATATGCTAAATTTGTATGGATTAAGAATAATGGTAAAATACCAAAAGGATATTTAATACATCATATTGATAATAATAGCATGAATGATGATATAAATAATTTAGCACTTCTTACTCGTAAGGCACATTTTGAGATACATAATATTGGGGAATTAGGTAGAAAGGCAAGAGAGTTAAAGCAGGAATATATAGATATGGCCGAAAAGAGAATCAAGAAAATCCCGGAAACATTATTTTAAATAAGAGAGGAGGAAAGAATATGGCAAAGAAATCAATAAACACAGCAAGTAAATGGGTACCTTATTTCGTAGTAACCAACCGAGCAGAGGTAGTAAAAGCAGATGTGCTGGCAGGCTACCAAACCGGAGAAAGCAAACAATTAGGAAAAGATGTATTCGCGAAGGCTGATTATAACGAGGGTCAATTAGTAAAGCCATTATATGATCCGCTTATTATGGCGAAACTATTGGAAATTAATACCTACCATATGAGAGCCTGCAGAACCAAAGCGGAGGACGTGGCCGGGAACGGATGGAAGCTCGTACCGTTAGTAGACAAGCCAAGCCAAGAGCAAAAAGAAAAGATAGAAGAATTTATCAAAGGACAAGAAGAAGGGCTGGAGGAAACCATAAAAAAGACACAGCTTGATAAAGAGCTTGTAGGTTATTTTAGTATAGAGATAGCCAGGGAAGAAAATTCCTTTGATGGACCAGTAAACCAGATCCGACACATACCAGCACACACCATGAGAATACATAAAGAGGGGAATAAATTCTGCCAGGCCAGAGATAATAAAAAGAATTGGTTCAGGTTATTCGATTATGAAAAAGATGTTACAAGAGCAACAGGAGAAGAGAAGGAAGGGAATAGCCTGGACAAAGAGACCAGGGGAAACGAGATAGTATGGAATGTGAACTATACTCCCAGGAGCTGCTTCTACGGAATCCCGGATATCACACCAGCGATAGGAGCCATAACCGGGGATATCTCCAGAAGGGATTATAATATAGCCTTTTTTAACAACTACGGAGTACCAGCTTATATGGTTTCAATTTGTGGAGACTTTGACCCTGGAGACAAAGACCCGGAAACAGGGAAGACAAAGCTGGTAGAGCAAATAGAGAAAAAATTCAAAGAAGTAATAAAGAATCCTCAATCAGTCATGATCCTAACCATCCCCAGCTCCCAGGGGATAGCGGGAGGAGAAATCACCGTAAAAGTAGAACCACTATCAACCGATATCAAAGAAGCTTCATTCAGACTTTACAGAGTAGACAACCGAAACGAAGTAATCACAGCACACGCGATACCACCATACCGGATGGGAATATACGAGACCGGAAGCCTGGCCGGAAACCTGGGAGCAGAGTCAACCGTTATATATTACACCAGCGTCATTAAGCCACGACAGGAAGTTTATAACAACATCATGAACCAGAGCATACTGCCGACCCTCGGAATAACCGATTGGGAATGGGAGCTAAATTCCATAGACCTGGAAGACATCGATAAAGAGATTGATAGGGTAGTAAAATTAATAGCTTGTGCAGTTATGACACCAAACGAAGCCATAGAATATGTAGGGGATCATTTCGGAGTGGAGAAATGCGAAGATAATCCAGCGATGGATTTGCATTATTTAGCAGGGAAAGCAATAGACCAGGGGAACTTTATACCGGAAAGCGAAATAACCGGAGTATTACAGGAATTAAAAGGAAAATTAATAGAGGGGTTAATTGATTATGTCAATAAATCTAGCAATAAAACTTCTGATAGAGATAGAAGGTATACAAAAGCAATTGCGGACTTGGAAAAAGATTCCAGGAAACTTGATGAAGGAAGAGAACAGGCTATACCAGAAGTTAAGAGCATTAATAAGAAAAAAGAATAAAGAGATCCTGGAGGAGCTGAAAAAGTTAGACCGGATACCAACATCGGACGTGGAGCTCAAAGCCTTACTTTTACCGCTGACAGAAGCCAAAGAAGAATATACTAATATCGTTATAGAAAACACCCAGGAAACAATCAGAGCGGGAATGGCCAGAACCGTCACCGAGCTTAAAAGACAGGGTTGGGGAAAGAGCGTAAAAAGTAATATGGCCTTTATTTTAAATGGCAGCATAAAAGCGGGGCCAATTGGCAATATAGACTTTAATGAATTCAGCCAGGACATATCCGATCGTTTAAGATTACAAACCTTTGTAGCATCAGAGCAGACCATGGACAGAATGACCGGGAATATCATGAATAATTTGAAGGAAAGCTACGAAGCGGGATACGGGATAGATAAAGCAGCGGATAACCTGGGGAATGTATTCGAAAATATGGAAGGGTACGAATTAAAGAGGGTAGCCAGAACAGAGATAAACGATGCACAAAACAGAGGAGCGGAAGCTACCATGATACAGCTCGGAATCCAATACGATCTGTGGAGAACAGCCGGGGATGAAAGAGTTCGAGGTTTAGAGCCAGAAGACACAGCAGACCACGTCTACCTGGATGGACAGATATCCAAAGTAGGAGAACCATTCAGTAATGGACTAACCAGGCCAGGGGATAGAACAGGGCCTATAGGGGAATGGATAAACTGCAGATGTACCTTAGTACCTTTCTTAATGCCGGAAGGATTTATAGCACCAGAAATGTCATTCTTTTACGAGAGCGATTTAATCCCGGTGACCATACAGCCACAACCGAAACCAAAAGAGATAGAAACAAAACCACAACCGAAACCAAAAGAAAGAAAAATAACACAACCAAAACCAAAACTAATACAGCCGGAAACAAAAATACCAAAAGTATCGGAACCAAAATATTACGCAGAAGACATAGCAGATGCAGAGAAATATATAACAGAGCAATTAAATATGGATTTAGCAGATTACACAGGTTTAAAATTAGAATACGCAAACGATATAAATGCAAAATTAGTAGAACTTAAAGCAATGTACCCGGAAATTAATTTAAAACAAATCAGAGCATACGATATGGGACATCCATCAACCGGAGGGATAATGGGAAGTTCAACAGTATACGATAAAACTCTCGGAACGAGAACGACCCTCCATATCAATACCAAATTTTTTGATAAATATCCTACATCTTATGATTTAAAAAAGAAAATAATGTCAGGTTATAAAGATAGGTTCACAACATCAAAAAATTTAGAAGATTTAGTAACACACGAAATGGGTCATAGCTTAACTTACGCTAAAAGCGGACAACAAAGCGTCTCCGGGGTTATGGATTACAGAAGTGTACTACAGCATCAACCAGGGATAAAAGGTATCAGTAAATACGGAGAGTATAATTTGTCAGAATGCATTGCGGAATCATTCGTAAAATACAAAAGAGGAGATAAGCTATCGGAAGAAATAATGGAAATATTACAAAAATATTTGGGGGTAAATTAAATGCAGATAATATCAAATTGTTTAGAATGCAAAAATTTTATACACAATAAAAAGTTTACTTGTAAAGCATTTCCTGAAGGGATTCCAGATAATATATTATTTAACAAAAAAATACATAACAAGAAAATAAAAGGGCAAACGGGAGATTATATATATGAACCAATAGAAGAGGAGAAATTATGAGGAGCGTAAAGGAAGTAAGATGCCATAAAGACGGGAAGCTATTATTTAAGATTATCGACAATGAATGGATAGAGATATCCTGCCCGAAATGCAAAACAAAGCAATTATACAAGCTACCGGACAGACCCTTGACAGATTATATTAATGCTGGTAGAATAGTTTTAAAGTAAATAATCAATTTATTCTTTGTTACCTCCCTAACAACAGAGCACCGATGAGAGCCAGAGCAACTCAAAGGTGCTCTTTTTTTATTGAGAGGAACGTAAAATTTAAAGAGGAAAGGAGATGAGAATATGCCAGCGAAAAAGGCCAGAGGGCAGGAAGGATCGTACGAAGAAAGAAGGGAGCAATTAAGAGTACACCTGGAAAAAGAATTCCCAGAATCCTATATAGTTTATACCTTCCCGGATGCAGTAATATTAAATGATTACAAAACAAACAAGAACTACGAAATCGAATATGCTATTATTGACGGGAAAATAGAATCAGGAGAACCGAAGGAAGTAGAGATAGCCTACATATTAAAAAGCCTGCTGGATGTAGCCAAAGAGAATATAGCTGAAAAGGGAGTGAATGAAGCCTTAAATATATTCCTACATTACAAAGCAAACGAAAAATGGCCAGGGCAAAAAGAGAAGGATCAGGAAACAAAGAAGGGAACGGAACTAACAGGACCAATCTTCAAGGCAGTAGAAAAACAAAGGCTCGTCTATGCTGCAGTTTTAGTACCAGGGGAACCAGACCTGGATGCGGATATAGGTGAAAAGCTATTAACAGCGGAGGAGATAGAAAAGGTAGCACACAAATGGATGGAGGAATACGGTAATATAGATTATATGCATGGCCTGAATAACGTAGCAAAACCAGTAGAGACCTTTATATTACCAATGGATTGGGAAGTGGAAGCCTTTGGAGAAAAAATGCTCCTGCCAAAAGGCACCTGGGTATTAGCAGCGAAAGTGGTAAATGATACAGCCTGGAAGAAGGTAGAGAGCGGAGAACTAACCGGATTCTCCATCATGGGAATACAAAGCAACGTTTTGAAGAGCATAATGAATGATGTATCCAAGGGAAAGAGGGTAGATGAATCCCTCAACGCAGCCATGAAAAGAGTCTTGATTGCAGATTTAGGGAAGGATTGGTTAGTACCTTTTGTTAGTTTGGTAGATGAACCATGCGTACCGAAAGCGAAATTCTTTGCCATAAAGAAAAAGAAACTCCCAGAAGAAGACCCGAACCTGGTAAACAAAGCAAATAGTGGAGAGAGCGTATTGGAGAAAATAATGAAATATTTCCAGAAAGACGACGTGGACCAGATAAAAGATAATATCGCAAAGCTAACCAGGGAAACAAACAAAGCCGGGAGGAGCATATCAGATGATACATTTACTAAATTAAAAAGTGCATTAGCAGCATTACAGGCATTAATCGAAAAGGCTGACAAAGAAAGAAAGCCTAATTATTTGAAAGATAAAAAAACGAAAGGAGATGAATTGGAGATGGAAGAGAAAGATGTAGTAAAATTAATTGATGATAGGTTGGATGAAAAATTAAAACCTATAAATGAGGGCCTTAAAGCATTACTCCCGAAAGAAGAAGCAGAAAAAAGTGAGGAAAAAGAAGAGGAGAACAAAGAAGAGAAGGTAGAAAAAGCAGACAAGAAAAAGACAGCAGAAAAGAAAGAAGATCCGGAAGAAACAGAAGAAGAAACAGAAGAGGAAGAGGATGCTGAAAAAGATGCATTAAAAGCAGAGAATATATCCTTAAAAGAGACCCTGGAAAAACTTCAATCGATTAAAAAGGGATTATCTAAAGCAGCACATGGCCAGGAAGATGGAGAAGATACCCAGAAGCCCTACAGCACCAAGGACCACTTAAAAGACTTGGATAGGGATAGTATGGGCCGAGCAATAAAGAAGAAAGAATAAAAACAAAAAAAGAAAGGAGATGATATAAAATGTTGAGCCAAGAAGAAATGTTAAAATTAATTGATAGGGCATTAAAAGGTGGAATCGTAGACGTGGATGCTTTAGGGGAAGCAGTACTGCAGCCAACAAAGCTAACCAGGTTTATTCGTAAAATGCAAGAGAGGACGGTCATATTACCACAAGCCAGATACATGCCAATGGAAGCCCAGATAGCCCACATAGACAGAATATCCTTCACCGGAAGAGTACTAGATTCCGGAGAAGATGCAGCGGGAGCTCATCGTACCCTATCGGAAAGCGACTATGCAAAACCAACTACAGCAATAAACAAATTAACCGTTCATGAATTCCAGGCAATCGTATCCATCCAGGATAAAGCCTTAAGAAGGAATATCGAAAAAGAAAATTTCGAGGAAACCTTAATCGATTTACTTGGAGAAGCGGTAGGAAGGGATATGGAGGAATTTGCTTTATTTGCAGATACCGATATGACTTACAGCCAGGATCACGTATTGAGCAAATCCAACGGATGGATAAAGCTGGCAGCGAATGCAGTTTATGGAGGAGATAAATCAGACTTCGACCCGACCCTAGCAACCTACCCGGAAAATATGTTTGAGTCTATGCTAAGCGGGATACCAAAAGAATATCTTAATGATCCTGGAGCTTGGAGATTCTGGGTTAATTGGGATGTAGAGAACGCATATAAGAATATACTAAAAGCCAGAGGAACTGCTTTAGGGGATAGCATATATGCTTCCTATAAAAGTGTTCCATATAAAGGAATCCCGGTAGAGAGAATACCTATGATGGAGAGAGCAAAGACAGAATTGCTGGGAGGCCCAGGAGACGTGGCTATGCTCGGATTCCCGAATAACCACGCATGGGGAGTATTCCATAAAGTAACTATCGAAAGAGAAAGGGAAGCAAAGAAAAGACAGACCGACTTTATACTAACTCTGGAAGTAGATGCGGGATATGAAGACGAGAATGCTGTCATCGTAGCTTACATAGACAAATCGAATCCAGCATCCTAGAGAAAAATAGGTATTAATATTTTAAAAAAAACGGAGGCAGTATGTAGAGATATATATTGCCTCTTGCTTTAAGAGAGGAGCACACAAATGCTAGAGATCGGAATTGTAGGATACGGAGTGGTAGGAGAAGCAACAAGAAAACTTTTAAAAGAAAAATGTTATATTAGGATACATGACCCAGAAAAGGGGTACGCAGAGGACATAAGTCAAAGCGACATTGTGTTTATATGCATCAACGAAAAAGACAAGAGCATGGAAAACCTTATAATATTAATAGACACCTTGGCAAGCGTAAACAAAAAAGGATTATTTGTAATAAGAACCACAACAACACCAGGCACGACAGACCGGATGGCAATAAGGTATAAAAGGGAATTTGTATTCATGCCGGAATTTTTAAGAGAATGGAATGCAGAAAAAGATGCAATAACACCAGATAAAATAGTTATAGGAACCGAAAGCCAGAACACATTCAGGTTACTCTGTTTATTATTTAGAGATAAAATAGAGCCAGAAAAGTATCTGCAAGTAAAACCAATTGAAGCAGAGCTTGCGAAATTGGCCTTAAATAGCCTGGCCTTAATAAAGGTAGTTTTCGCAGAGGAATTGTATGATCTGTCAAAGGCATTATACGCAGAATACGAGAATATATACAAAATATTTAAATTGGACCAGAACATAAACGAAAGACACCTTAAGGCAAACGAGGGAGGCTACAGAGGAGCAAACGGTAAATGCCTACCAAAGGATACCGAATTTTTAATCAGCACCGGGAAAGACAAGAGCAGAATGTCATTGCTGGAAACAGCAGCGGTACTAAATGATTTATATATTGAGGTAAAAAAAGATGACCGGATTCAATAATAAAATGATGGAATCCAGGAGAAGGTATGAAGGGATAGAACACCCGGTAGACCGTATCGCTTATAAATTAAAAGCATATAGCCTTGCGGACCAGCATGGCATAAAACATGCAGAGGTTATCCGATTATATAGTTCGATATTAAGCATATATTGGGATAGCCTCCCGGAGCAATTTATCATAAAACCACAGCAGGGATGCTCAACAAAGGGAGTGCTGCCTTTGGTAAGAAACAAACAAGGCAAATATAAGGACATATTAAGAAACAAGGTCATGAGCATAAAACAGATAATAGATTATTACATGGAAGGTACGCTACCGGAAGCCAAAGAGAAACACAGCCGGGAACTGTGGGTAGAAGAATTATTAATAAATCCCTTACCATACGATTGGAAGGTACATACCTTTAATGGCAAGGTAGGGATTATAGAGCAGTTTAAAAGAGACGAGCATATTAAATACCATAAATATTGGACCAGCGAATGGAAGAACATTGAAAATATATGCAGCAAGATCTTCACTTACGAAATAAATAACAGCTTACCAGGGCCGATACACCCAGAGGAGATATTAACCGTAGCTATAAAGCTATCAAAGGCAATAGCCCATCCCTACGTAAGAATAGATTTATACGATATACCGGAAGGGGTTTATATAGGGGAAGTGACTCCACACCCAGGGAGGACCTGCGTATATCTGGACTATTGGGAACGCTACCTGGGAGCGATGTGGGAGCAGGCTGAAAAGGAGCTGGGATATGAATAGCGAATACAGCAGATGGTATAAAACATTTTTAGGGATAAGACAAAGACATACCTATTGGATTTATAAAGTCATCGATGAGGTTTTGAATGAGAACAAACAAGTGAAGGGGATCATTGAAACCGGAACCGGAGCGGGAGCTTTATCGGTATTCCTGGGCCTGGAGTGTTATGAGAGAGGATTAAAACCATTAATGACTTATGATTTAAAAGAATTCATAACAGAGAATCCAGGGATAACAGCCTACAAAGAACCGAAGCTATTCAAATTATTAAATATTAAATATGTGGCCAGGGATTGCTTTAAAGAAGAATCTATACAGGAAATAAAAGCATACGCAGACCAGCCGATTTTATTCATGTGCGATGGTGGGGATAAATTAGGGGAATTTAAAATATTTACCAGATTATTAAAAAAGGGTTCTATCATTGCTTCTCACGATTGGGAATCAGTAGCCAGGAGCAGGTTAACAGAGGAGAACACGAAAGAGACCGTAGAGAAATATGACTTAAAACCATTACATAAAGAAGAATGGAATAGTTCACCGGATTTTATTAAAACATGTTTCTGGAGGAAGGGAATATGAATAAAAAAATAATTATACAAATACCATTTAACGTACAGGGGTTTAATAAAGAAAACGAGCTAAATGAAGAATGGATAGACTACCGATTAAAACTATTTATAGGCTGGAACGTAAAAAGCCTAAAAGCACAAACCAACCAATGGTTCACAGCATTGCTGCGGTGCCGAGACGAGACCCTGGAATATATAAAAGAGAGGATAGAGCGATTAATACCGGAGAACGTTTTTATTGTTGGGGTAAAAGAATACCACGAAAAGACACAGGAGCTAATAAGGGGATACGAATATTTGTACCAGGTGAGAATGGATTCAGACGATTTATATGAAAAGAACTTTATTGATTTGCTCCACAATTTCTACCCCAAGCCAGAAACAGAAGTGCTGATCAGCCAGAGATGCTACACCCACGACATAAACCAGGGAAGGCTGGCCTATTTTCATTACACCTCACCACAATCTTATGTTTTAATATATAAAACACCGGAATACCGATTGGGGAAAAGGCACATTTTAAAGAACGGACATGGAGGAGCGATTCTGCTAAAGCATGAATTGCTATCCGGGATAAATTATATGGATACCGTTCATAAGAAAAACGATTCTTCTTATTTTGAAGCAGGGAAGGGAGGAAAAAAGGACTGGAGCGAAATAGAAGATAAAAACGATATAAGGGAAATATTAAAAGACTTTGGAATCGCAAGAGAGGAAACCAATGAAACAGAAAAAGCAAAAAATATTATATCACATTAGCAGATGGTATGAAGGAACTGCTTATAAGAACATTAACATTATGAAAGACAACTTCGGTGGGATTATTATAAAAGACAACGTACAGGAAGTCAGGCAATACATAGAAGAAGAACATCCGGATATAATGGTAATCAGAGGAGACACAAGACCCGATTATAAGATCGCTATAAAATATAAGATACCTTATTTATTAATCGAAAACGATATAAATAGTTTAAGAAGAGGAATCACCGATGAGCTAACACGACAGGAAAGAGAAAGAATAGAGAATGCTTCAGCTATGATCCTAACCAGCGAGGAGCATGCTAAATATTTAATTAAAGAATCGAAAGATAACGGATGGGAATTGCCTTATTTTAAGGTAATCCACACCAGGCCACTTAAAAAGGATATAGAAGGGATAGAGCCAAAGAAGAAACTGAAGGGTTTAAATTTAGTGTACGCAGGCGGGATAATGCCAGGCTGGGAGCGAAGGAAACAGCCATTTGGGTACAGATGCTATCATGAAATATTTACACAATTTATCAAGGCTGGCTGGAACGTACATATATATTCAGCAAGCTACAACACCGGGAAGCTATCGGAGTACCAAGGGATAGGATGCAGGGTTTATGAAAATCTACCCTACAAAGCATTACTACAAGAGATGACCAGATACACAGCGGGATTCCATGGATACAATCAAACAGGAGTACCAAAGCTGGCCTACAAATATACCCAGATGTGTGTAGGCAATAAAATATGGGATTATCTCGCAGCGGGAATACCGACCATAGGATTCCAAGGCGGGAAGGGAATGAGAATATACAAAGATAAATGGGGAATCGTTATAAAAGATTTAGAAGAGAACACCATAAAGAAGATCCCGGAGGAGCTGGAAAAACTTAATATAACAGACCAGATGAGAGAAGAGAACGTGATGGATAAGGATATAGGAAAATACAAAAAATTAATTAAAACAGTAATGAAAGATGTAGAGAATAAAGAGAAAATGGTTTATTATTTACCAGAACATCCCATTAAAACCAAAGATAATGTAATATTAAAAAATAGAATAAGAGTACGAAACAAGGGAGCACGACAGATATACAGAGGCGGGTACATATTCCCAGCAGGGGAAACGTCAGGAGAGCTGGTTATAAACATGCGGACTTTTAGAGAAATAAAAGCACATGTTAGTTTAATTATTGAAATGGTATAAAGCCAGGAGGATAAAATGCTTAATTTTAAATATAACATAAAGGTACACAATCACAAAGGAGAGAGAATAAACCGGAGCAAGTTTATATTCCCTCCGGAGGAAGGAAGAGAATACACCGTAAGAGAGAGAGCATTTAAAGAGATAAAGGCATGCAAAGACCTGGAAATAAAAGAGGTTATTTATATATGCCCGATATGCCAAAGGGAATTCACCAAAAGGCATGGTCTGATAACACATATAACCATGGCACATCCAGAAGAAAAATATCTATTAAAAGGGAAAAAGTAAGGAGGTTATAATGGCAAATCAATATTATTCTACCGTATATCTATTAAAAGGGAAAAAGTAAGGAGGTTTTAATGGCAAATCAATATTATTCTACCGTAGAAGATGTTAAGAAATACACCGGGATAAGCTATGACAAGTTAGGCCTATCCGGAGTAGAAGGTATGGATACCATGATAGAAGGATGGCTGAAACAAGTGGCAAGCCTAATCAATAGAGATAGGGGAAGGAATCTTCTAACCGATTTAACCTTTGGGGAAAAAAGAATAGTGGACCAGGGAGTAGAGGAATGGAATGAACTAACAGTACCAGGGGTAACCGTAGAGATGGAAACCGACCCGGAGGAGCTTCCACAATACGAGGATATAATGGCAGTTAACCGGATAGAGATATCCTCAACTGTAGAAGACGATACTGTTATAGCCAGCAAGGCAATCGAAACAGATTACCAGGACTTAAGCGATGCAAAGATAATTATGATAAAAGTAAAGCCTTATGTGGACTGCGAAAAGGGAGCAATCCAGCTATTATTATCGAGCAGCCTGGCATGCCAAACGATCGTCAAGACAATAGACTTCCCGGAAATGTATGATAACGAATGGAAACTATGTAAATTTTACCTGGGTACAAAGACAGCCTACACAAGCATTAAAAGTATAGGCCTTAAATTAGTGAGCAGCGTAGGAGGGTATTTCTGGGTAGCGGACATAGAGAAAACAGTGATCCCGGAGGGGATACATAATATAGCCATGAGAGCTTGTGCGAATATGGTAAAATTAGCATACATGAATCGGGAATCCCCGGTGATTAAGATAGACGACTGGAATACCAAACTTATAGAAGACCAGATTTTGACAACATCATTAAAAAATGAATTAAAATTATATCGCAAAAAACCTAATTTTACATTTGGTAGAGTGGTAGGGAAGATAGACGACCAGAGGGAACTACCAGTAAGCGAGATAGATTAATGACCTTAAAAGTATACATTGATATGGAGCAAGTAAAAAAAATAATGGAGATACCAAAGCTGGCATCCAAGCAGGCCTTTTTATACCTGGTGACAGAAGTGTGGGCAGGGTTAAGAGAGGAACCACCGATAGACCATGGCAGGTTGAGAGGAAGCTGGCAATTGGAGAAATTAAGCAATTATTGGTACAGATTAGTAAGCGGAGCAGAATACGCAGAGTACGTAGCCTTTGGAACGGGAATATATGGGCCAAGGGGAGTGAAGATAACACCGACAACCAAAAGAGCATTGAGCTTCATGTGGAAGGGAATGAGAATAACCGTCAAGAGCGTAAAAGGACAGAAGCCAAATCCCTTCCATAAAAGAGCTTTAAAAAGAGGGGAAAACCGGATAGATGAATTTATCAGGACAGCCTTAAGGGAAACAGGAGGAATGTAAAATGGAAATAAAAACTTTGGAAGATGCTATAGAGGATATATTTGATAAAATAGAGGAGAAATTATCCGATGCCAGAACAGAAGGAGCGAAGCTGGCTGATGTTAACTCTTTAGTCATCGGAATGAAGACCAGCCAAAAGCCAGAAACTCCAGCAATCTGGGTTATGGCAGGGGAAACCACAATAGACCCGACAACACAAACGACCCTCTGGGAAAAGTGGAATATGGACCTTGTTATCATTGGAGTGGTTTATAATGCAATTGATGGAAAGGAAGGATACAAGGAAGCGAACAGGCTAACAGCCAGAGCAAAGAATGTACTGCTCGCAGACCGGACTCTGGGATTCGGGCATGGTACATTTTTTCAAGATATAAAGAGCAGAAGATTTGATGGGAATAATCCCTATTTTCAAAACGGGAATTATTATAGTGCAGTTTTTACTTTAACAACCGTATTCACAGTACGGGAGTGATGATATGAATAAGTTAAGTAAGTGTGCTTATTGCGGAATTGATTTTGATGAAAACAACTTACCTACAAGAGACCACATAATACCAATAAGCAAAGGAGGGGATAATACAAAAGAAAATGTTATTCCAGCATGTAGAATTTGTAACGCAAAAAAGGGTAATAAAATATTAATATTAAATGAAAGGAGATGATTATAATGACAGAACCACGACGTTATTGTGGTTTTTGTGAGGAAGAGGATTTTAATCCAGCAGTAGCACCGGAATCAGTATTCCATATCGATATAGCATCAGCCTCGCTGGATGCACCAAGCGACCCTAACCTACATTTTGAAGGCGGGATGAGCAGAGGAAGAGGAGTGATAAGACCGGGATATTATGTACCAGCAGGGAATATAGTCTACCCGATTGATATTCGCTCAATAGGTTATTTTTTGAAATGGGTATTGGGTCTTTATACATTTACAGATGGAGGGGAAGGAACGAATACCCACGAAATGTACCCGACAGAAAATACCGTCTTGCCTTCCTTCACAACCAGGCTGGGGAAGGATATATTCGAGCATGTATTCAGAGGATGTGTGATGAACGGATTGGAGCTGAAGATAGAAGACGATTTTATATTTGCTACATTAGATTGCATCGGAGCAAGGGATACCAGGGATACCTTAAAAGCAGTAGCAGCCTTAACTTTATTTAATGAGAACAACTTATCTTTTATAGATGCCTCCCTTGCTTTGGGAGCATCCATAGATTATAACTGCAAGATAAAAGGCCTGACTATAAGCATAACCAACGGAGCAGATGCTGGACCAGGGAAGGGATTCGGGCAAAGGCATCCATGCAGAATCCCGATAGGAGCAAGAAATATTGATATAAAAGGTAATTTGTGGTTTGAAGATCATGCGGAATATACAAAATTCTGGGGAGCAGCAAGCGGGGTAAGTGCAGACGGGAGCTCAACAGAAGCTATGATCCTAACCATCGATGCGGGAACGGATGGCAGCCTGGAATTTAACTTCCCGAAATTAATGTACACCGATTTGAAGACTCCTCCTGCAGCAAGAGGAGAGATCGTACAGGCCTTCAGCGGAGCAGCCTTGATAGATACCATAACGCTGGCTGATGCGGTAACCGAAATAGAAGCGGAAGTGCTGGCTACTTTACTAAATAATAATGGAGATATGGACGATGATATAATGTCATAAAAACACCAGGGGAGTTCTCGAATAAGTGCGGAGGAAAAACAAGCGAAGTTCTCAAAAAAATAATAAGGAGCGAAAAAATGGAAAATATAATATCAATAAAAGACCGGATACTCAAAGGGAAGGATTATGTTAAGAAAATAAATATAAAGGAACTTGGAGGAGAAATCCAAATAAGGCCTTTAACAGAAGGGGAATGGACAGAGATAAGCTCCCGGGCAGTAAAGTCAGCCAAAACAGAATTCACTCCTATGTTTAATAAAGCAGGGGAAGTAGATAGAGAAAAAACAAAGGAATCAGTTAAATTTAATTTTGATGTTGAAACTTTACAAAAAGCGGATTTTGAGAAAAACATATTGACCTGTAAATATGGGATAAAAGAAGAAGGACTGACAGAAGAGGATTTGAGGCAATTATCTCCTCCTGGAATTATTGAGAAAATAGCTAATGAGATATTTAAAATAAGCGGGATACAAGAGGAGGAGCTGAAAGCATTGCAGTTTTTTCGCAGATAGTAGAGAAGGACAGAATATCATAGCATACCATATTGCCGGGATACGATTTGTGGACAGATACCAGGATATGACTAATTCGCAAAAAATATTTATAGAATTAGGGTACAGAGAATACAACAAGCGACAGCAGGGGAAGGGGAGCAGCGGAAACTACGGGAATGATAAATATGCCGAGGCTCGAAAAATGGCCAGAGAGAAGGTGAGGAAATAAATGGCAAATGTAATGGAAGTAGTGGTAAAAGGGGTAGACCAGCTGACCCCGGTAATGGATAAAATAGATTCAAAGGTACAAAGCACAGGGAAAACCATGCAGGAGAAATGGGCAGGTGCGGGGAAAACCATGCAGGTAGCTGGAGTAGCAGCGGTAGCTTTGGGAGCAGGGATAGAGATGCTGGCCAGAGCGAATGCACCATTATTGGAATCTACCAGAAGGCTAGCTGATTATTTAGATTTAGACAGCAAAGCCATGCAACAATTAGTAATCGAAACATCAAATGTGACCTTCCCTTTAGAAGAAGTATTGGCAATAATGGAAACCGGAACTATGCTGGGATTAGAAGGAGCAGAAAGCCTAAAAAAATATGCACAATTTTGGGATATGGTAGGAGACGCGACAGGCGAAAGTGCTCCAGCATTAGCAGAGGCCGGGGTATCCCTAAAAGCATTAGGAATCGCAGCCGGGGAAGAAGGGAAAGCCCTGGCAGCCTTTGGTTTTATACAAAGAAATACCACAATGGACATTGGGGAATTTATCAATTCAGTAGGCAGGCTGGCACCGGAGATGAAAGAACTAAAAATGGGAGTAAATGAAGCAGCGGTGGTTTTAGGCATTATGCAGAAAGAATTCGGAATGACCTCCCGAGTGGCTATGCAGGAATTCCGAACAGCGGTAACATCAGCAGATGGAGATGTGGATAAACTAAAAGAAACCCTGGGGATTACAGGGGAAATGTTTGATGAATACTCCAGGAAGGTAGCGGAAAGTTCGGAGATAATAAAAGAAAATGCCCAAAGAAATAACGAACTTTATACGCCAATGCAAAAAATACAGCACGCATTGGATGAGCTAAAATACAAGATGGGAGATTTTATAGCTGGAGCAGCCAACTACGCACCACTCCTAACCGGGATGGGATCAGCCATGACAATTATAGGAACGGTAATGAAATCAAATTTTGTGCCACAAATAATAGCAGCGACCACAAAAGTCTGGGCATTTACAGCCTCGATTTTAGCGAACCCAATAACCTGGTGGATTATAGGAATAACAGCAGTAATTGCAGCCATTGTATTACTTTGGAAAAATTGGGAAAAAGTAACAGAATTTATCAGCCGGAGTATTGATTGGATAACTGAAAAATTTAAATGGCTGGGAGACGGGATAAAATGGATAGCCGAAACGCTGGGAATATACAAAGAGAAAACAGCAGAAGTAGTAGAGGAAACAAGTAATTTAAAAGAAAGAACAGAAGAAGCCAAAGAGGAAATAGACAACCTGGCTGTAGCAGAAACAGAAGCGGAAACTTCAGCCAGACTTTTGGCAGAGGAAAATGCAAAATTAGGTACTTCCCTGGAAGAAGTAGGAGATAAGGCAAAGATAGCAGCGGAGGAAGTAGCGACATATGCGGAGGAAACCGAAAATAATTATGTTCAATTGGCTATAAAAGCAGGGGATTCATGGGCAGATTTTTATGCCTTTTGGGAAGCGGAGGCCAAAAGAACAGCAGCTAATATAATAGAAATCAATAAGGAAGTGGAAGCCTCCACACCAAAACCAAAGAAATCGAACTTATACAAAATATTAGATGCTGAAGGGAATACCCTAGGATTACAGAGCGGGAATATATTGAGCCAGGCTCAAAAAGATGAAGGAGTAACCCTGGTCAAAATACATGGTGGTGGAGAAGTAAGGACAACGATCCCCGGAGGAGAAGGTATTGCATTATTACAGGATAGAGAGATCGTAACAAAAGCAGGAGAAACACCAGGCCAGGCTAATCAAATAAATTTAAATATAAACGAAGGAGCTTTTAAATTAACATCAGAGAAGCTGGACGAGAACGCAATCAAGAAAGCCGGGAAATGGTTATTTGATGAATTTTACAGTCAATGCCGAGCAAATAATATCGTTCTGCAGAGGGGATAAATATGGATATAAAATTAGGAATAACAGGAAGCGAAACAACATTTGAATACGCAATGGTAAACTACGGATACCAGGTACATGGAATGATACATACGACAGCGAGTGGAGCGAAAAGGATACAATATGCCAAAGAGGATAAATATATATTTACCGTTTCGTTAACTTTCGCACAGGAAGCGGTATGGACAGCCTTAATGGCCGAAAAGCAAAACAGCAAAGTATATGACCTTAATTTAATCATAGGAGAAGCTACATACACCGTACGATTTATGCCAGAGACCATACCAAAGACACCGATAGCGGGTACAGCCCAGGGGTACGATATTCAATTTAATTTGCAAGAGGTTTAGACTTGGAAGTGTTGATAAATAAGGGGTTTCGATGTATAATATAAATATGAAAACAATAAAATTATATCAGAATAAAGAATGGTTAGAAGAGAAATATATAAAAGAAAAATTATCAACTTATCAAATTGGTAAATTATGTAATACATATCATGGGCATATAAAATATTGGATAAAGAAATATAATTTCCCAATACGTTCTATTAATGATTCTATGCATTTGTATCGGAGAAAACAAATAAATGATGATAGATATTGTAATAAAGAATGGTTAAGGAATAAATATTTGGAAGAGAAATTAGATTCTCCAAAGATTGCTGAAATATGTGGAGTAAAAAGTCCAAATACTATTAGATATTGGTTAAAAGAATACAGTATTAAAATTCGTTCTATATCAGAAGCTATCCATTTGAAATATGGTAATCATTGTAATTTATCTCAAGAAGCAATCGAATGGATAAACGGTGAACTTTTAGGAGATGGATGCTTGGCTTCTCAATCATTATGTTCAGCACATTTTCAATATGGTTCTAAATATTTAGAATATATAAAACATATATCAGATACACTAACGTCTTATAATATAAACCAATTAGGTAATATAAGAAAATACTGTAATAAAGAATGGGGAAATTATAGTTATAGTTATAGTTCATCTAATTATGCAGAATTATATCCTATTTATAAACAATGGTATCCCGAAGGTAAAAAAATAATTCCAAAAGATATAGAACTTACTCCATTAACTTGCAGACAATGGTATATCGGAGATGGAAGTTTGGATTGTCAGAAAAAACAAAAACCTTGTATTAAATTAGCTACTTGCGGATTTACTATTTCCGATGTTAATTGGATAATAAAGGAATTAACAAAATTGGGATTCAAAGCAATGAGACAAAAATACAATAATACAATTAGAATTTCTACCTATTCTACCAAAAAATTTCTTGATTATATTGGGAATTGTCCAACAAAATGCTATCAATATAAATTTGATTATTATAAAAAAGACAAAGTAGGTGAGTATCATACAATCAATATCTCCTCTTGTAATTAAAGACTTTGAAAAATCGGCATTAATTATTCTGGGAAAAGCAGAGGTAGACAAAGATGGGATAGGGAATTATGTGGAATTAGAAGGAGTAACCGATTTTAATATCCAATCCAATATTACTAATATATTCCAAAATACCTGTGCTTTAACTTTTAATCTTTCCCTCGCTAACACCAAGGACAAATACTCACTTTATAACAAAGGAGCGAGCTATTACGACTACATAAAAGAGGGAAGGAAGATAAGACTCTATATTGGAGCAAGGTTGACACCAGATGGAGGGGAAGCAGCAGATTATTATTGGAGTTGGGTATACGGAATTATAGACAAACCGACCATGACCTATGATGAAAACTCCGAAATGTGTTTTATAAGTGGAAGAGATTATATAGCCTTTTTATCAGAGACTTATTTGAAAAAGCTCTGGTGGGGGAAAAATAAGAGATACGATATAGTAGCAGATCAGGATAAATACTCAATGCCAAGCGACTGCACCGGAATATATCGGGTATTTTTAGATAAGACCGGGACCAGAACAGCCTTCAAAGAGATTACCTTAAACAGCGAATACACCTACGATTGGCAAACCAACGAATTGGTATTTCTTATTCCAAGCGTACCAACAGAAGCAGCGGTAGGATGTTTATGGATTTATTATCATACCGAGATAAATGTAGCAACTTTAGTGGCTGACCTTTTAACCGAAGCGGGGATAATGAATGCATCAGAAAGATATTTATGGCTATTAAATACAGCATTATGTACACCGACAACCAAGACAGTACAGAGAGCCTGGTTTAATTCGGGAACGAATTATATTACAGCCATAAATATGCTAACCGAGGTAGCGACTATATACCGATTTTTCATTAATGGGGAAGGGCAGCCATGTTTTAAACAAATACCATTACTGAGTACGACCGTAAAGAGAATAGACGATGCAGAATATTTAATCAAAAAGACAGAGGAGAGACTGGATGAACTTTATAATCATTTTATTATAATTGGGGAAAAGAGGGTAATGAAAAAAAAGAATTTATCCGTCATTGCTTATACAGCCCTTTATGATTTAGATTCAACATCAGGAGAATTAAGAGGAGCGATCCTGGATAACGGAGGGTTTACTTTGACCTCAAGAGGATTTAAATGGAGAGAAGGGGAAGCTGGTGCAGAACAGGATTGGCATCAAAGCACATCATCAACCGGATATTATAACCATACCATAACAGGACTACCCCCGGATACCGAATATAAATTTTGTGCCTACGGGACTAACACAAATGAAGATTATAAACAATCACCGTGGGTTTATTTTAGAACCTTGCCAGAGGAGGAATAATGGCAGCGAGTATAATAACAATACAAATAGAAGATAGCCCTGATAATAATAAAGCGAAATTATACGGAAAACTTACTCGTGATGGTTGGACTGTTGTCAAGAGAGGCTTTAAATATGGAGCAACAACACCTCCGGCCATAGACAGATATAATACCACAGATGAGGATGGAGAATATAACATAAACACACTTTCAAACCTCACTGCATATACAAAATATTATTATAAGGCATACGCAGACCTTAAATTCTGGGATGTAGACCATTGGATATACGAAACAGTAAATGGGAATATATTATTTTTTTATACCAATGCTGAAGCAGATATTTATACAATAATCGCAGTGGATGCCACAAAAACGGGTGAAAATGAAAGTATAAAGTTTATAGCCTATCTTGACGATAATGCAGATAGTAAGGTAAGCGACAGAGGTTTTAAATATGGTCTAACCGAAGCAGACACCTGGAGCGTAAGCGAAGCAGTAGGAGCGGAAGGAACTTTTAATCTTACAGCCACAGGGATAGCAGGGAATGTTGATATATATTTTCGAGCTTTTGCAACAACCCCGACTGGTAATTATTATGGAGAATACGAAAAGGCATCTACCAAAGCAATCGAGCCAGTTATTTTTATGGTAGCTCAAGACTTATGGGAATTTTTATTTTATTTAATAGCCTACGACCAGAACGGAAACATATATAATGCCTGGGAACTAACAGGAGAATATTGGAATCCGAATTGCATTTGTGCAGACGATGATGGGAATACTTATTCAATTATGGACGAGACGACCATTGTCAAAAGAACAAAAAATGGAGCAGTAGCTGGAACTAAAACGGTTGTAGGAAAAGCATATAGTATTGCACTTAAACCTAATGGTTATCTTGCAGTCAGGTCATTAATTTATGGCATGCAAATGCTTACAGAATACAGTACTAATTTGAATCAGGGTGGCGGTTCTATGATACTTAGTTCAACCAATCCTCATGCCTATACTGGACTTGCTGTAGATAATGAAGGATACACTTATGTAATTAATAGACTCACAAATAAGATAGAAAAGTGGAATTGGCAGGAAGAGTGGGTTTTACAAGATGATGAAATATTAAGTAGTGATGTGCACATAGATACGGAGATTTTGGATTTATCAATTGATATAGAGACGGGAGCAATAATAACATTCTGGGAAGATATAAGTTTGCCTTCCCCATTAGAAGAGGATATAGGATATTGGGCTATCAGAACATCTGAAAACCATATTAAGATAGCAACAAGTTTAGCGAATGCTAATGCAGGAATAGCTATAGATATAACCAGTCAAGGAGAAGGTAGAATTTGGATAGAAGAAGTATCTGCCAAATGGAAATGTGAAAAAGTAGCAGAAAGAGATATATCAGGAGTTTATTCTGGGGATTCAAGTTATTTATCAATAGCAGGGAGTTTGATTTATAGCAACGAATACGGAGGACAGGGATGGACGATACCGACCACGTTGCTTGAAGACCCTACCGAATGGACTCCAACATATGATTATATTAAAAGTTTATCTTCCCTGGGATGGAATAAATTTTTATTAACTTGTTTGATAGAAGATTTACAGGGGATAGCCTGTTACAATACAGCAAAGGAATTATTGTGGGAAAATACATCTTATTATGAAATGGACTATTATTCAATAACAGCAAGAAAGAATTTTGAAGCAGAAATAATAAATATTAAAGCAGAAAAGACAGCAGGCCATTTATATTTGTATGGAGAAATAACAAATATAGTAATCCCGATAGTAGAGAGGGGATTTGAATATAAGGTACAGGACACCGAACCAGGGGAAGAAGATACCGGAACGGAAGTCAAGGAAACCGGAGAATTTGAAGCAGAAGAATATTATTTATCTTCATGGGATACCTATGAGGATTTATACAGAGCAGCAGAAAACACAATATGGTGGTTTAGGGCCTATGCGAAAGATGATGAAGACAACAAATACACAGCATCATCCTGGATGAAAAACGTACCGACCGTAACCACTTCCGAATGCACCGAGGTAGAAGCACAGCAAGCCAAAGGGAATGGAGAGCTAACCGACAAGGGAGCTTCGGAAAGCGTAACCGGAAGAGGATTCAGAATCATCAAAGAATACGTAGGGGATTTATTTGGAGCAAATCAATATCGTTTTAATGGATATACCGGAGACCTAACGATAGAAGAAATAAAAGACGAGAGCGGAATACTTATAGGTTTTCGATGGACAGGGGATTTATACCGAGACAGCGAGGAAGAAGGAGACTTTGACCTGGAAGAATTTGACCGAATCTTGGGAGGAGGAATGATAGGTGAAGGGATAGATATGTACCTAACACCAAACGATACCTACAAAGTACAAGCCATAGCGACAAACAGCCTAGGCATAGGATTTGGAGAAGAGGTAAATCTGGTAACCGAACAAAATATTCTCCCAAGCGAAAACGATGAAATCGTATCGGAAATATCAGCAGAAAAAACCATCACTTTGGGAACCATCCCGGAAGGGGAAACCGTAACCAGGATAGGAATAAGGCTGGGAAGGACAGAGGGCTGTACCGATATTCACGTCTATGAAGACGGTACATGGACCAGCGGAGGAAGCCATACTTTTTATATTACCGGATTCGTACCAGGAGCGACTTATTACAAAATGCCTTATATTATATTAAACCATGGAGATTACGAAGAAGAGATAAAAGCCATCCCGGATTACAGAAATCCAGAGAGACTAGAGGAATGGCTGGAAGATTATCCTTTGGAGATATTCCCGGAAGTAGAAGATGAAGACGATCTGAATCAGACCATCACCGATGCTTCCGTAGGGGATATTTCCTACCGGACAATCATAAAAGAAATTAAATGCGAAAAAATTGGAGACCAGAGCTTTATAGATTTGTATGGTAGAAGAAGAAGCAAAACCATAACCAATCACCTAATCCAAAGTAAAGCTAACTGCATAATAATAGCAGATGAGTATGTGGATAAATTTCAAATATTAAAATTAAAGGCAGTTATAGATTACGATATCCCAATACCTTTTGAGAGGGAAGATGTTATTTTGTTAGGGGATGGAAAAGAAAAATACAGAGAAGATACAGAAGGGCTGATAGCTTTCAAAGCAGATGGAGAAGGAGAGATAGAACAGCAAGATTTTATTTTGGCAAAAATACGAAAAATAGATAGCAGATTTGTATCAGGATCAGAATCAATTTTTAATTTAGAATTGGAGGTTTAATATGGCAAACCATAAATATACGCAAGAGAGTGCCGGGAGCGGAAGAGTAGCAGCTTCTCTTGATTATGTAGACGAGATAAATATCGTAAACGAATTAAGGCAAATAGTAGAAGACCTTGCTACGATCATAGGCCAAGCAAAATTAGGAGATACCCAGTACCCAGCGGATGGAACTGCCGGAACAATAGCGACAAATGTAGTAAAAAATAATTTTGCAGCAGAAACTTATCCCCTGGTAACCGATGACGAGACTGCAGGCTATGCCAAAGGAAGTCTTTGGATATACGATGTGGATGCATGGATTTGCACCGACCCGACAGAAGGATACGCAATATGGAGGGAGATAACGAATGAAGAACCGATATCTTAAAGCAGGAATAACAGCAGGGATAATAGCATTAATATTTTTAGTAATATTTATTAAAATAAATGCACAAGAAACAAGCCAGCAAGCGGAGCAATTCAAGATACTAACAGAAATGTGCATAGATATAAAATACATAAAAAATAATATTATGGAAATCAAAGAAATCAACAAAGACCTGGTAAAAGAAATTGACTGTCTGGACACGAGGGTAACCAGAGTAGAAGAAAGACAAGACACCATAAAAAAAGACGTTATAAGCGTAACCGGGAGAAATAATTGGTTTATGGGATTTGTGGGTTCACTTTTATTAATAATGCTATCCATGCAAGTGAGGGGAAGCAATGCTCATAGGAAAGAAAACGGAGAAAAGAATAATAGAATTAATAAAATGTCTTGATAGAATAATGGATACCTGGGATAAATTAACCCTACGAAGGACTATTGTAAATATTTTTACCATCCTGCTATTTACCCAGATAGGAATTACCACAATATTCTGGATTTTTGGCCGGGATATTTCTACCAATTGGCTGGGGATAATCGGAATAGAATTCGGAGCATGGGGAACGATCCTGGCCTATTATTTTAATTTAAGAGGGAAAGTAGATGAACAGAATATGCGGAAAAATATTGAGCAGGTTGAAGAGGAGCAAGAACATGAATAGAAGAGAGGAATTAATCAAAATGGCATATTGCCCTTGCACGAAATGCAGAGCGGAAATGGATGAGCAGGTTATTGATATAGTCATGGAGATGGAAAGACAAACCGGGAAGGAAGTAAGGATAACCAGCGGAGTACGATGCCAGGAAGAAAACAAAAGGATCGGAGGGTATAAGGATTCACCACATATCCCAGAGCCAAAAGGGAAGGCTGTTGATATGCAGATAAAAGGAATGGCAAATATAGAGCTGGCCTACGCAGCCGAAAGAGCTGGATTTAAAAGGATAGGAATATATCCAAATCACGTGCATGGTGATATTTTAGACCCCAAGCCATCGAAATATTGGTATTTAAAAAGCTACCAGAGTACAGCAGTTTATTCTAAAGGGATAAAAACACTGAAGGAATTTCTGGATAAATTAAAAGAGGAAGGAGGGCTAAACCAAAATGACATGGATATGGTTAATTCTATTAATAATAATTGTTCCAACATTATACCTTTTTTTTGATAACAGAAACAAAAAGAAGGAAACATCCAATGAACCGAATTTTATACACGTATTCCCGGACTATCCCAGAAGTTATCCATGCGTAAAGAAAGCAGGGGAAACCATGAGTTTTATCGTGAAGGGATACAATGACAAAGAATGTATGAAAGAAGTAGAATTAAAAAAAGAAGATATTATATGGCAACACCAGAATTTTGTAGGGAAATTCGTAAAACAAGCAGCGAACGTAATATATTATCAGATACCAGAAGAGAAAGACAAAATAGGGAAAGTATCGTATATATCCGCAGCCTATCATAAATTAAAAGACGCGACCTGGATAAGGATAGCTTCGTAAATCGATTTTAAGAGGGGTCAAGCGGAAAAGGGATAGATAACCACAGGGAAACCAAAGGGAATAAATGTAGACGGGTACATAACAATATTTGACGGGTAAATAACAAATAGAGAGGAGAAATAAGATGATAGCGATAATAGCAGTTATAATAATAGCCATTTTAGCTATATATAGCATAAGCAATAAGTCAAAGGGAAAACAAGAAGAGGGAGAGAAACCGGAAGTTACAGAAATTAAACCAACCGTAAAAGATAAAAAATTAACCAATTTAAAAGTTTATTGTTGTGGAGGCCTGGAATTAAAAAGAGGACAGGCCACGATCGTAACCAATGAAGAAGCTACCTACGAAGTGAAAGGATTTAATATAAAAGGGGAAGAGTTAATATTAGAACCGAACCAGGTAACCTGGGGAAAGAGCTGCCCGGTAGTAAAATTGAGGAGCGAAACCGGATTAATAAATATTATATCCTGCAGCAATAAAGGAAAATTAAATAGAAACGTTTGGGTAAGATACAGCAACGGAGTAGGATTCGGATGGACGATACAATTCAAATAAAAGGAGAAAAGATATGGAATATTTAGGATTTTTATATATGTTAATAGGAGCAATGGCGATAATTTATGTTATTTTTAATATTAAAGATTTTTTAAATACCTGGTATAAATGGATAATAGCCGGAGCGAAGGGAATAGGAAGATTAGCGGTTTGGCTATGGAATAAAATCACCGGGAAAAAAGGATAAAAAAAAATGAAAACAACCCTGAAAATTATTGCAATAATTATTTTAATCGGGATCCTGGCCTTTGCCGGATACGAAGGATATCAGCTATTTCAGAAATGGCAAAATAGGGATATTGAGAAAAGCGAAAATTTAGAGATAATTGAATTATTACAAAAACAGCAGGGCACAATATTAACTTTAAGAACAGAGATAGCGGAAATAGAGAAAAGAGTCATAACCGAAACATTAAAAGAGAAGACAATCATCGAAGAAAAAGCTCCTACCTACGAAGCCAAAAAGGAAGAGCTCATTGAATTAAGAAAAGAACCGGAAGCCAATGCGGAAAAAATAGAAGCAGCCAGAATAGTATTTGAAGACCGGATAAACGAATTCCAGGCCAGCCCGGATAAGATTCTGATAAATACAGGAGATGGAAAAATCGTCATTTACGAAGATGACCAGGGGAACTTGGTATCACTCGAAAGTGGATATACCATAACAAGACACCGGGAAGTAGAGGAAGTAATTTCAGAGCTGACAGCCGGAGCACCAACACCGAAAGAAGAGGAAGAGAACAATTTGGCATTTAGCATGATTTATGATTTAGAAAATAAAGACTTCTCCCCAGGATTAAGTTATCAATTATGGGATTGGAAAAATTTAAGTTTAAATATTACAGGGTACGATTTTGAGGATATCAAAGCAGGCATGGATTTATGTTATAATATCAATAAGAACATCGTAGTAGGAGCGGGAGCAAGATTATTCACATTGGAAGATTACGAATTCAGCATTGATAAATATTACCTGAAAGCAGGAGTGGAATTCGAATTCTAAAAGGAGAGGAGATGACATATGGCAAAAAAACAAGCGAATTTCCCAGGAACTCTGGATGTATTAGATGTAGACAGACAGCCAGAGCAAATAGTAACCAGCGACAGCTATGACGTTATTGAAGATGCAATAACCAAGATAGAAGCAGAGCTCCGGAGAACAACCGAAAAGTCTGCTGCCTGCGTATTGACCGTAAGCGAAACCGGGGTAATAAAATTAATAGCAGCCGGAGACTGGACCTTAACCTTACCGAGCACCGAGGGAACTACAAGAGGGTTGCCTTTTTTGATTTACAAAGCAGATGACAATTATCATAGAATAACGATCATACCAGCCGGAGGAGAGACTATAGCAGGGGAAGCCTCGTATACAGAATTGGATTACAAAAACAGCTGGATTTATTTAAAAGCAGATATAGGAGATTGGAATATAGTACAAAAATCAAAATCCCTGGATATGGGAACGTGGTAAAAATAAAAGAAAGGAGATGATATCATGTCAAACGTAATTCAATTTAAGAGAGGATTGGTAGCGAGCATACCAAACGGAGTAGCCGGAGAGCCTTTGTTTTCTACCGACACAAAGAAACTTTTTGTCAGCGATGGCTCGAACCCTTTGGGAGTGATCATGGATTCTTTATTAGGAGCACATTCTATTATTGCAGCAGTTTCTGACGACACTCCGGTTAAAGTAGATGTAGCCGAACAAAGGATCCTGGGAAGAAAGACCGGAGGGAATATCGCAGCTTTGACTGCAGCAGAAATCCTGGCCATTATCAGCGTAGAATCCGGAGCGGATGTAACCGACTGGACCAACGTGGCAGCAGCCCTGGCAGCAGCAACAGGAGAGGTAGCGGTTAATAGCCAAAAGATAACAGGATTAGCAGACCCTGCAGCAGCACAGGATGCAGCGACAAAGGCCTACGTAGATAGTGTGGCCCAGGGCCTGAACGTTCACACAGCCTGCGATGTAGCCACAACCGAGAATATCACACTAGAAAACGAGCAGACTATTGACGGAATATTAACTTCCTCGAGCAGAGTGCTGGTGAAGAATCAGACAGATCCGACAGAAAATGGTATCTATGTCTCCCAGGTAGGAGCATGGGCAAGAGCAGCGGATATGGACGGAGCAGACGAAGTAGCGGGATCATTCGTATTTGTAACCGGAGGAACGGTTAATTCCAACACCGGATGGGTTTGTACCAACGAACCAGAATCCGTTACTATCGATACAGATAATATTACTTTTAGTCAATTCTCTGATGCCGGATACATCGATGCAGGCACAGGACTAACCAAGACCGGAAACGTTTTAGCAGTAGATGGATTGCTTGAGGATTTAGATACTCTGGGAGCATCAGAATCTGATGGTCAATTTATAGTAGCAACCGGAGCGGGAGCCCTGGCCTGGGAAAGCGGAGCAACCGTTCTCGCATCCCTGGGATTAGATAATATAGTCAATACCAAAAACAAATTGGATGCAACCGATGCACCAGCAGTAACAAACGACACGACAGAAGGATATAGCGTAGGATCAGTTTGGGTAGATGTAACACACGATACAGCATATATTTGTTTGGATGCAACAGAAGATAATGCGGTCTGGACAGAGATCACCCAGGTATCAGGAGGGAGCACATTTGTAAGTTTATCGGATACACCAGCGAACTTCACCGATGCAGGCCTTAAAATAGTTAGAGTGAATACCGGAGCGGATGCCTTGGAATTTGTAGAATTCGCAGCTACTTATTTGGAAGGAGCACCGACAGAGGATCTGGCAACAAAAGCACCGACTTCCGAATGGGCCTTCGACCACGCAGCAGCCACAACCGGGGTACATGGAGCAGCAGCGAACACACTTCTCCATAGCGGGAGCACTATTGACGGAGGAGCATTTGCTTAACAATAAAAAGGGGAGGGGAAACTCTCCCCTAAAATATTAAAAAAGGAAGGATTAACCAAATGGAAAAAGAAATTGATGGAGGGGAATTTATAAAAAAGACAGGCCCAGGACCGGAAGAGGAGAACAAATTTATAACCGGAGAACCAAGTCGGTTACTACAGATGAAGTATTTGCATTATTAGGAGAACAGATGGTAAGAGCAAAAAACTGGTCAAAAATAGCCCTGGCATGGAATAGGAACTTTAATACCTTAAAGCAGAGCACAAGCCAAAGGGAATTACAGATAGCTTCAATTAGTAAACAAAGCCAGGAGCTAAAGGAATCAAATTCAAAATATATAATAACAAACCAGACATTAGATAAAAGGATAACGGAATTAAATACTCAGGCAAAAGAAAAGGATTATAAATATAATCTTTATGAAAAAGGATACAAAGAGCTAGAAACAAAATACAAAGAGATAGAGCATACAAACCACGATTTATATATTGATGTTGATACTTTAACAAAAGATATTGAAACGTTAAAAAATTTTATAGAAGAGAGCGAAAAAGAGAAGGCCAGACTTAAAGAGCAGATCCTAACAAGGAAGAAAAAAGCTAAAAAACCTAAGATATAAGATTGGAGGTTTTAAATGTCAAATATAATTAAATTTATCAGAGGAGCGGAAGTAGATATCCCGGTACTAAACCAAGGGGAGCCAGCCTTCACGACCGATACTAAAAAGGTTTTTATAGGAGATGGAGCAGCGAACCATCAGCTTGCAATGATAGCAGATCTTGATGATATTCTTCGTATAGGGGATATAAACTTAATTGGTATTGCAGGTGAACCTGGTTTTGGTGTAGGGGTATGCCCTCCATCAAAATTGCCTTCGGGGATGATTCCTTTATCGGGATATTACAATATTTTAGATGATAATTACGGAAATTATCAATATTTAGATGGCTCTATTATGGTTTGGATACCTAAATTCTACTATCTTGTTACCGCTCCAAATACTATAACGATTAAAGGAATTGACACATACCCTACAACCGCAGAGGCAAATGCAGACGGTTATGCTTTACATCGTGTATTTATAGATGGCGGGGTAGAAAAAGACGGATTTTTTGTAGATAAATATATGATTTCAAAACAGGCTTGGGGAACAGGCTATATCGGGAGTTCAATTAAAAACGGATTACCGATTTCGACAGCAGCGACTCATAATCCTATAGCAGATTTGACTGCCTGTGCAGGAAATTACTATTACGAGATGATTAATGCTGCCCATGCTCGAGATGGAGTAAATGGTGCAGTAAACGCAAGTTCTATATTCTTCTGTTGTTCAAAATTCATTTATGCCGCACTGGCTATGTTGGCACTCGCTCACGCTCAAGCCTCGACTGCTACGACTTATTGTGCATGGTATAATGCTACTTATAATTATCCAAAAGGCTGCAATGATAATGCTCTGGGAGATATTGATGACGCTACCGTTGACTATGTAACTGATGGATATTCTAATTGTGGGAAAACTGGTTCAGGAACTCCTTTTGCAAAGACTACTCATAATGGGCAAAATTGCGGAGTAGCAGACCTAAATGGATTGATATACGAAGTTTCTATCGGTGCAACCTGTATAGCAGCAACAATGGCAATAACAGGAGCTTCTAAAGCAGACCCTTGTGTTATCACGGTAGCTAATACAGCTGCACTTACTACAGGCGATATGATAATGATAACTGCTGTAGTCGGAATGACACAACTGAATAATAAATTATATAAGATTACCGTCATCGATGGGACAACATTTTCCCTTGACGATATAAATTCAGGTGGATATACAGACTATGGTTCTGCGGGAACGATAACTTATGGAACTTTTTATGCAGCAAAATCCGCAACTGCAATGAAAGATTTTACTTCTGGAAATGCTGCAGCAACTGACCATTGGGGAGCTACTGGATGTGCTGCAATGATGGACGCTTTATCTGCCGCAACAGTAGCGAGTATGTTTAAGTCCGGGAATGCTTTTGCAATGCGGTATGGGAGCGGTGCCAATCAGGTATTAGATGAGGCAGTCAGTGGTGAGGATTGGGTGAAGACAGGATTAGGTGTAATAAAATCCGGTGCTGCTGTTGACGGGACTGGCACTAACCAATTCGGGAAAGATTA
>Ga0210003_1000272_pt1 | contig 46005 bp, 75 predicted proteins | sample LantaG_FD_182804 | JGI IMG/M metagenome (GOLD analysis project Ga0210003, IMG submission 182804) | Deep subsurface microbial communities from Baltic Sea to uncover new lineages of life (NeLLi) - Landsort_02402 metaG (SPAdes) (version 2) | ecosystem: Environmental > Aquatic > Marine > Oceanic >... | reverse complement strand
CCGTATCTATAACTAGGCTCATCCCGTCAAGGCTCTCACCGCTAGGCTCAAAGCTAACCCTTGCCCGCTTTGCCTTGCGTAGGGCATTTACTACCCCCGCCAGGTCATCACGGCTTATCAAGGCTTGCCCCTCTCCGTCATCATAGTCAAGGGTAACTACCGCTAGCCTAAAACCATCGGCACTAACCAGTGTTAGCTTACCATCCTTTGCCACGAAGTTGACGCATCGAAGTATTGGTCTAGCGTCATCTGTAGCCGTAAATGGTAGCACTCTAGCTAATGCTTCGGCTAGTTCGGTAGTGCCTAGATTAGGTTTGACAGAGTTATTAGGGCTAACCCTAACATCACAAAGGGTAAGAGGCGTGTTTTCACCTATCCAGTCGCTATCGGCTAGGTAACTGGTATTAGCTCCACAGATAACCTTAAGCCTCTTATCAGTAGCCCGCTCCCCGCTGGCACTACCGTTTGACGGTATCACCTTTACAATGTTACTACCGCCAATAGCTCTGAGGTATCCCAGTAAGCCTTTACGCCCTATGGTAAAATCAAGTAGCATTACCCTCTCGGCTAATGCTCTGGTCAAGGCACTTACCAGTGTAGCCTTATGAGCTACAAAGCCATTACCTGAACGCTTGCCCTCGATATTCAGTTGTTCTATTGTTCTACCCCCTTTGGGCTATCCGATAGTGGGCAAGGCTATCGGCTTCACCTAGTAGTAAGCTACCATCTAGCTGCGTCTCGCTAGCCTAGTTGGTGCTTCCACTAATACAAGCGGTTAAGAGGGGTAAATCGTTATCATCAAAATAGTCTTTTTTGGTGTTTATGCCGATAACGGCACAAGTAAAGCCTTTCATAACCTGATAGAGCTTTACCATTGTCTAGCTTGTTGCCAATCTCGGCTAGCCTTTTGGGGTAACCTAGCTCCCAAGTGCTACGCTCTAGCCACCCCTCAATATCAACGCTATCATCGGCTAGGGTGTCTATTAGTTCAATAGTGTTACCGTCTATGTCCTCTAGCTCGGTATTGAGGCTTAAGATTGTGAGCTGTCGCCTTTGCTGTCGCCAGTAGTCGGCTACACAGTGAGAGGCTATCCGCAGCATACCGTAGAATGAAAGGTCGGGCTTGCCTAGCTTCTCATTACGGGCTTGCTGGTCGGCAAAGGCTACTATAATGGTATGCCTTAAGTCTAGCCTATCTTGTGCCTCTACCTTGTGCTCAAACCGTCTAGCAACCTCTAACCACTCACGCCATTTACCAGCTAGCTGGTTATAGGATTGCTCGGCTATTGCCTTAATCTCTTGGTATAGTTCCTCTTGTGTCATAGCTTCCCCCTTTGCTCATAGATTAGGTAAGCGTCAAGCTGGCTATCATCTCTATTCAGTTGTTAAGGTTACGCTAGATTGCCTAGCTGTGGCTATCTTTTTGTGAGGCTAATTGAGGCTATATTTACATTATAGAAGCTAGCAAGAGGCGTAACAATATATTAGCCATTATATAAAGTAAATAGCTATTAACTATCCTTAGCCAGAACAATTTTATTCTGTGTTAAAATAGAACCAAAAGCCTTAACTGTAGCCGAAAAAGGAGCTTAATGGCAAAGCGTAGAAGAAAGACGGAGGTACAAGATGCCTTTGATGCCATCGCTGGCTTCCGGGATTTAGTGGATGAGACATTTGAGAAGCTGACTGGAAAGCCGATAGCAGCCTGGCTCAGGGAGATTGGCTCGCAGCCCAGGGAGTTGCCTCAAGGGACTGAAACAACCTCTTATGAGCCAAGCATGCGCCTGGCTGATGCCTATGCCGTTTTAGGCTTAACCCCCAATGCCCCGCCGGAGCAGGTAAAAAAACACTATCGCAACCTGGCGAAGGTCTTTCACAGTGATAAAGGTGCAATGAATGACGAGGCAATGAAGCTCCTGAATAGAGCGTACGATGCAATTCAAAAACATAGAAGCGGCAGCCGCTAAAAGGCTACCGCTTCTATCATTTTCCCGCGAGTGAGTGCACCCAGATTAGACCATCTATCACCCAAGCGATGCACTGATTGCCTTTAGGCGGCAGATATTGGTTGACATGGTGCCGGTTTTCGGGCACTTTGCGCTAGCTGCTCGAGAAGCACTTACCAGGGCATCCTGCCGGGCGTGCTGGGCGGGGGTGCAGGCTGCCACGCCTCTCTTCCGAGTGTCCCAGGGGACTGGGCGCCTGAGGTAGACCCGTTTCTTCTCGAACTCAGTGTCGCGGAACGGGCTGAGGCACAAATTCACGGCTGCCTCAAAGACTGCTAACTTTGACATCTTGTGTCCTCCTTCTTTGCAGATTTTTTCGGGCTGCCCAGCATGGCTAACTGGGTACCTCGACCTTATGGCCAAGGAGCGTCAGGGGGCTTGGTGATGACTCAACCTTACCCTTAAACTCCTTTACCCGCTCAGTTAATATGGTTACTCCCTGCTTGCAGTCCTCCTTCTCATCCAAGCGGCATATGCCCTGGATGTAGTTAAAGTCGAGCAGGAAGCGGGTCATTCTCTTTTTATCTTCATCGGGCAAGCTGGGAATCAGTGCCTCAACCTGCTCCTGGAACTTGCTGGCGTCCTCATCGCCGGCGCTGATCATCCCTATGGTCTGGTCCAGGACGGCTGACATAGTATCAGGCAGGTTTACCTCTTCCTTTGCCTTCCCCTGCCACTTCTCGAGAGTGTTGTCTATCGTTTTTTCGCTCATATTAGTTTACACCTCGACGCCACGAGCTCTTAATTCCTTCCCCATCTCGGTTAGCCAGGGCACCAGCCTTTCTCCTTTGGGGATCTCCTCAATTCTTTCATGGGCTGCCTCGGCTGCCTCGGCAAATTCCTCAAATCTCTGCTTGATACCGGGGCGGACTTCGTATTCCTTGGTCGGGCAATAGGTTGGCACCTGCCCTGCCTCCAGCATCCCGATAATACCCCGGCTATAACAGTAGTCCTTCCCCTTGTAGGTGAAGCAGTTGCAGGGAGAGGCTTTAGCCCTCTCTTCGTTAATTACTATTCCTGGGCTCTCTGGGGCTGTTACCCAATCGGAGAGAGTTACTCCCCTGTGTCTGTTATAAGCTTCGTCTCGTAGGGTCTCTAGCTCATCGCGGAGTTTACTAACCTCTCCTGCTAACCGCTTATCTCCAGGGTTAGCATGCTCCTGGGAGGACCTACTTCCTCCAAAGATGTGCTCTCTGGCTTTTGCCAAGGCTCTTCGGGCTTCAGCTGTGCTCACCTTCTCCCCCCAGCCTTTGTAGCCAATCCTCTCCCAGAATCCCCCAGCCAGATGGACACCAGGTAGCCCTTCTCTTTCAGCTATGGCGATGACCTCCTCCGGGTCAGCGTAATCCACCATACCGTGAGGATATAGCTCAGGCGGTTTGCTCGGGTCTTCCTCTATATAGCTATAGCCGCCATATTGCCAGTTACTAAGATAGGGGCCCTGATAGTGCTTCGTTTTGTGTCCTTGCTCAATATCCATAATTCACCCCAACTCCCCGGCTTTTACCTTCTGTCCGACCTCTACCATAACGGAGTAATACCCGAGTTGGCGGAGCTTTCTGACCCACGTGGCTGCCGTCTCCAGGTCTTCAATCCTGCCTTTGCCCAGCTCCAACCCGCTTATGTCATAGCGCAGAAAGTTTCGCAAGTCCCTAGTCTGAATCGCCAGGTCGTCCAGTATCTCCTTAAGAGTGTCGGTCGCCCTCTCTCGCATATGCTTAATATCGCCGTCCTCGTAGCCTCCGAGCTCAGCTACGGCGTCCTGGATGCGAGGAGCCACTATATCCGGAATAACTCCGCCCTTACCTCGGGAGAGCCTGAGAGCCTCCTCAATGTGGCTCTGAGCCTTGGCCAGGTGGTTATTCGGCCCGCAACCGACACAATATTCATCATCTACTGCCCCTGGGGTGGATGTCAGTGGGGATACACCTGGGGATGGCTCCGCCACTGAAACCGCTGCCGTCTCCGGTCTTTGAATGGTAACGGTCGCAGCGGGTGCCAAAGACGCCTCTTTTTGGCTCTCAGGGGCTGCCGCAAGGGGAGAAGTCCAATGCTGACCGACCTCGGGCTCAGATTCCAGGGTTTCCAGTGTCTTGTTAATCTGCTCTATCCTCTCCTGGGGGGTCGTCTTGTGGGGAGAAGTTATCTTGGCTACCCCGAAATCGATGAGCTTTCCGGCTAGCCCCACGCCTATGTTTCTAACAAGCTGGTTCATAATAAACACCAAGACCGAGGTGACACTCCGTCCCTCGGTCTCAACTCTATTTTAGTCCAGAGGGGGTAGGCCCTGTCAAGTGCCACGGAAATCATAGCTAAGTGTGGCAACTGTCGCTAGCTAAACTGTCGCAGTTACTGTCGCAAATGTCACTAGCTACAGTGTCGCAAGTGCTACATTTCCCCTCATCTGTCGCGGTTTTTTAGAAAGTGTGTTATAATAACACTGTAGCCGAGGGACGGAAGTCCCTCGGCTTTTGCTTTTAGGGAGGTATCAATGAGGGGATTACGCTGGAATAAGGAGCAGGTTGCCATATATGAGCTCATCCAGAGGGGGGTAAAGAATAAGGATTTGAAGGCTCAGGGATATAGCCTGACTCTCGTGAGGAAGGTGAGAACTGCCGTAAATAAAGGTAATACACCGCAGCAGCCACCTAGTGAGCTAAAGGAACCCCCATCCGGGGAGCCGCTTTACAGCGCTACTCTCAAAACGACCAAGGTAACCCTGGACCCTATAGTGGCGGTGCGCTACGACTCAGTGCGGTATGCCCTAGAATTTGGTGATGAATACACATTTCAACAGTTTATTGGTGATTGCACTGACCTGGTAACGCAGCTTGTGGGAGCTGTGCCCCCAGGGTTTGTAAAAGAAGAGGCGAAGGAAGAGGTAGCAGAGGCGGTAGCAAGAAAATAAAGGGGGGGGGATAATGGTGGAAACCAATAGAATAACTGGGGCTCTAGGGTTGGAGAACCTTAAAAACCTGGGAGAAACGGTAAAGCAAGTTGCCGAGCTGCAGAAATCCCTCAATGAGAGCAAAGAGGGACTCACTAAGCTCCTAGAAGCCAATAATCCTATATCCAAATCTATAGCCCAGTCGCTCGATGCCCAAACTTTGAAGAGCTTAAAAGAGGGCGATATGACGGCGTTGGAAGAGTTGAAGACTAAGCTAGGAGAGGAAAATCAAAGATTGAAGGAGGGATATACAGCCGTGGTTGAAGAAAACCAGCAACTAAAAGAAGTACTGCAAACACAGACCACTCGCCAGATTATTGGTGAGGAGCTGGATAGGCGTCTTCCCAAAGGGGGTAACCCTGGCGGTGACGATAATCTCACCACAGCCATAAACAACTTGGTCGCTGAGCGTCTCAATGCCCTAGTTGGCGGTGGTCAGCAAGGCACCCTCACCGCCGAGGACATAAGGAAGATAATCGGTGAAGAGGTGGCAAAAGCGACCCAGGGGAACAATAGCCCCGACCAGGTGACGGAGAATATAGTCAAGATGCTTACCGTCAGCGACACAGTTAAGCAGAAGCTGGGGATTAGCGAAGGTGGTATAAGCCGTCTTTTACCGGCACAAGGCGGGGACTCAGGGCTCAGGACCGACCTGGTGAAAGTTCTCCTTGAGGATGAGAGGGAGAAGTTAAGGATAGCACAGGGCCATGAGGTAGAAACGCAAAGAAATCAGCATCTGGGGACAATAGCCGGAGCGGTGAAGGAGCACCTCGGGGACGGGATTGCTGCCCTCACAGCTGCGGCAAGTGAAGTCAAGGGAAGTGGGGCTAAAACACCGGCATCGGAGCCGCAGCTACAGGAGTTCCGCTGCGGTGACTGCGGCACCACGTTTAGACCACCTGCAGGATGGGGGGGGGAGCCAATTAAATGTGCTTGTGGCAGGATATATACCAAGGAGGAGCTGCTAGGATGACTAGCTTCACAGCTCGCACCGCTAAGCATTGGGTGGTAATAAAGGCTGTTCGCCAAATTAAACAAGAGATTGAAAAAGCCGGCTTGGATAATCTTAAAATCTTGGCTGAGAACGGTCGCAGTATTGTAGGCACTTACCTCAACGGTTGCTCCCCCAAGGAGAAGGCAACATACCGGCGGGACCTCAATGCCCTCATGCAAATGGGAGTAACCCCTGATATGCTCCTTGACGAGGTGGTTAGACAACTGCCGGAATTACAGCCTATAATGGAGGGTAGGAACAACTACAAGAGAAGCGAAATCCAGAACCTCGATCGATTCTTGAAGGAGGGCTAAATGGCTGGAACATTCACGGACATTATCGAGATAGATGCCCCTGATAGTGCTGCTCAAGGGGAAAGGGTTGACGTCACCGTTAAAGTCAAAAATATCGACACTCTCTTTGACCACCATATATCCTGCGTTGCCATCGTGGATGGCTTACGCTTTATTGATGAAGTTGCCATAATCCCTTCTGGGGAAACCCATTCGTATTCCGGGGCCTTCTTGATGGCCGGTGGGGACGTAACCATCTATGCCTACAGTTACTATCCCGTTGGGCCAGATTGGATTCCTGATGACGCAGCTGAGGAGGATGTTGCCCTGGTCGAAGTCTTTGAGGGGACCATAACTGAAAAGGAACTGGATTACGAGGATAGGTGGCAGACATTCCCGCTCTACGATATTTCTGCCGGCACGAGAACCCGCGTGCGCATCACAGGTCGCAACGACATGGCCAGCAGCCAGAAAATGGGCATCTGGTGGCAGGTCAAAGACCCCGACGGCTATGTAGTTGATGAATATTCCAGGTGGGAGACTTACTCGACTGGCCCGGGCAGTGAGCAAGAGTTCAGGGGCGGTAGTTTTGACCTGGATAAAGAGGGACCTTACACCATAGACGTCGAACTGTTTATGAACCCTAGTGACCAGATCTGTGTTGATGATTACCACGGGACTTTATGCACTGTGGCTGTTGCCGAAGAGTTCGAGGGAACAATAAGCAGAAAGGAGTTGAAGTATGATACAACTACAAGTCCAATCCCCGTTTACTAGCCAGTTGGCTGTTGGTGCCAGTGTGCCCCTGGGGGCAAGCGCTATTGCCACTATCTGGGGTCGCAACGACATGAGTACTCGGCAGCAAATGGGTATGCGATGGACAATTAGAGACCCTGACGGCTTGGTGGTAGAGGAATACCCGGGAGGGGGCGCCATAGACTGGGAGTGGGGCTATACCGACCCCGGCGACGCGCAGGACTTCATCGGTGGGCGCTTTGACATCAACAAGTCTGGAGACTGGACAATCGCAGTTGAGCTGGTAATGAACCCTGATAACCCGGTCATCGTTGACACCTACGATGGGGTACTCTGTGAGGTCACTGAGGTATTTGCCGGCACCATAACCAGGAAGGAGCTAACATATGATAGCGTTGTCGGTGACATCCCCGTCTACTAAGCCTGCTAACTTGCTAGCTGTAGGTGCCAGTGTGCCTATTGGTCAAAGCGGTATAGTTACTATTCTAGGGCGCAATGACATGGCCATTACTCAGCAAATGGGCATCGAGTGGACGATTAGGGACCCTGATGGCGAGGTAGTGGAACACTACGGGCCAGAGTGGGAGATGTGGCCATACTGCCCCCCTGGGGATGAGCACAAGTTCGATGGCGGACGCTTCGACTTGGACAAGGCGGGCATATATACCATAGCCGTCGATTTGCTGATGAACCATGACGACCCGGTTCCAGTTGACAGCTATGGCGGAGACCTGTGCACAGTTACTACTGAAGTCCCCCCAGAGTATGAGCTTATCCAGCACACTATCTATCACTGGGCTTACATATTTGAGGGGGATGCTGAGGTCTGCATCTTTGAATTTAAGCTGACCCCGGAGCAAATCCCTTGGACAGAGTGGCTTGGGGAGAGAATTGTTGACGCCTTTGTTAGCGAGCTAGAGAAAGAAGGCTCAAGGCTGCTTGAGCTGAAGGTCTATGAGGATACGACACCAACTTTCTGGACGAACTACCATGTTGAAGTAACGTCCACCGCTTCTCCAATAGCCTGGATGCCAATTATCATCGGTGTATTGGCTATACTGTTTATTGTTGCCATCACCTTCGCCATTAAGGCGGTGGAGTCCCTCATCTACCACCGCAAGGGGCTAGATGAGGAAACCAAGGCGACATTTTCCCGGGACACCCTCACCGCGATGATACTTGACCTTGCTCCAGAGACCCCACCTGAGACCCTGCAAGGGATGTCAGACCAAGAGCTGCGGGACCTCTTAAACCATCTACTGGCTGAGGTTGCCCCACCAGACTGGCTGCCACTGGCTATTCTTGGCGGATTAGGTGTCGCCGGGCTTGGGGCAGTTGCCGTAGCCTACGCAATGACTAAGCCCACGGGAGAATGATGGCCGATAAAGATGCCGAGGCACTTAAAGCACTTCTGCCCGTGGTAGGAATCAGCACCGTCGTAGTTGTTGCTATTGGTCTCCTAGGGCGCGCTTTTACGGAGCGGAGAGTCTATGCTCAGGATGGACAATACCTGGTTTCAGTGCGCGGTCCTGGCCAATGGAACGACATTAGAGATTTCGTCCAGCCAGATAAACTGGGGGTCGTTGCCCTTTATAGCGACGTCGGGCCTGATGTTTGGGGCTGCCTCGATTTGGTTTGCCGCAATATTTCATATCGCCAAGATATAGGGGAGTTTTGGCAATTCCCCTCTGAAACTATCTGGAAAGGCGCAGGTGATTGTGAGGATACCAGTATACTGCTCACGTCCCTCCTAAGAAACTTTACTAATGCCCATGTGGCACTCGGCAGTTTTCAGGGCTATGGCCATGCGTGGTCTCAGATTGATGGCCAGATTTTAGAAACCACCTTTACTTCGGCTAGGGCAGTCCCCGACCCAGCCCAGTATTGCCCATATATTTATTTTAATGACACTGAAGTGATAGAACTCTGGCCCGGAGCCCTGGGTGAAGTCTTTGAGCTAGGGCGGGATGAAGCTACAAAGCTCGCTTTGATGGCTAGGGTGCTGGAGGCTATAGCATGATAGCTCCGACCCACATCGCTGTGATACCAGATGGCAACCGCAGATGGGCGAAACTACATGGAGTGCCTGCACTTGAAGGGCATCAACATGGGGCACAGACCATGCACAATGTCATAGACTGTCTCATTGACCGCCAAGTAAAGTATCTGACGGTCTGGGGTTTCTCGACCGATAACTGGAAGCGCACCACTGAGGAGGTTGACAGTCTCTTTGACCTCCTGGGGTTTTGGATACTGAGTGACCTCGCTTGGCTCCATTCTAATGGCGTCAGGCTTAAGCATATCGGGTGTTTTGGCGAGCTCCCTTCAAACCTCAAGAACAAAATAATAACTGCCGTAAACCTGACAAAGGCCAACCGGGGCATGACACTGGTTTTAGCCTTCAACTGTACCGGGAGGGCTGAGATTGTGGATGCAGTACGGCGGCTTATTGATAGTGGCAGGCTCTTTGAACCTGCCATGTCCCGACCACAACTAGACGAGGAACTATTCAGCCACTACCTCTACACCGATGGTATGCCTGATGTTGACCTAGTGATTCGCACCGCTGGGGAGTTTCGCCTGTCAAATTTCCTCCTATGGCAGACGGCTTACAGTGAATTTTTTTTCACCGAGGTTCTTTGGCCCGACTTTGAGACCAAGGAGCTTGAGAAGGCGCTAAATGCCTATAGTGAAAGGAAGAGACGCTTCGGGGGAGATTAGATGTTTTCCAGAATTAGTAAGGCGATAAAAGCATTCCGGGAAAGGCACTTTGTTATTATCTTCTCAGATAACGAGAATGAGGCTGACCTGGCCATTCCTGCCCAGGAAATAGTCGCTGAGTCAATTCTGTTTGCTGCCAGGGTAGCATCCGGGCTTCTGTGCCTTGCCCTAACTAAATCGAGACTTCAAGAGTTAGAAATAGACTCTCTGCCTTCCAAATATCGGGCATATGACACCCCCTTCTACACGCCAGTGGACGCCAAAGAAGTCGAAGCCTCCGGTATCTCACCAAAAGATAGAGCATATACCATCAGGAAAATAATTGACCCAAACACTAAGCCGTCTGACTTAGCTCGCCCTGGGCACATGCAGTTGCTTGGAGCTCACGCTGATGGGCTGATTGGACGCAATGGTCATACTGAAGCTGTGGTTGAACTCGCAAGGCTAGCTGGACTATACCCTGGAGGTATCTTGTGTGAGCTGGTGAGCGATAGCGGCGAAATGATGAACGCTAAGGAACTGAAGGCCCTGGCCAAGAGATTTAACATTCCCATTATCACCGTCGGTATGCTCGCAGAATTTGCCAGGTCTTTACTCCACAAAAAGGTCAGCACTGGACTTGACAACCAAGGAAAATAGGGGTAATGTTTAATTATAGCCTACGGAGCTTGCCGATGAAAGTATCGGCTCCGTAGGCTTTTTGCTTTCATCGGAAGCTCTAAGGCAAATAAAAACTCCGAGGGACACTCTGGAAGAGTTGGCGTCCGTCCCTCGGAGTTTTCTCTTTCCAGGGTGTCCCAGAGGGGGAAAGAAGGAGGTCTATTGTGGCACAGGAAGTCGCATTTGCCGCACCAAGAGCCGAGGAAATGACCAGGGTAGTAACTATAGGAGCTGGCGCCGGTATCACTGGTGCTGTGGAAGGCGTGATCGTCTCTATGGCTCCAAAGGTGGGCGCCCTTGAGCCCGTTTTCACCTGGGGCACTCTGCTTGGCATACCAGCGATAGGGGCTGCAGGTGCCCTGTTCACCAGAGGTATGCTCAGTGACCTGGGTCTGGGCATAGCCGCCGGTGGGCTTGGTATCGTTGGCTACTCGCTGCCTGCGATGCTGGCTGAGTTCACCGAGCGAAGGGCTCCAAGTGGTGGTCAGTTAGCTGCTGGCAATAGAGTCAAGCAGCTGCCGGCAGGACCACTCGCTGCACCTCAGAGGGCACAAGCTATGGCAGCCGTTGGCGCTGGCTACGAATAAACCAACTCATCTTTCTGAATAGGCGGAGTAAGGAGGTATAGAGATGGAAAACCTATTTGAAGAACGCACGGTCGAATACCCGTTTGTCTTTGCAACAGAGGGCGCACTGGCTGTGGGCAACACGTGGATGCCCACCCCTAAGGAGGCCAGAATCGTTGACAACGCCACCCTGGGAGAGGATGAGGTCGCCGAGCTTTATGCTATGGAGATCCTGAACCCCAATAAGGTCCCAATAGAGGGTGCCTGGGCGAAGCTCGATGATGCACTTGAGGTTGACGACGAGATATTTGCCTCCGGTGATTGGAATACCCTGATGCTCCCTCCATGGCAGCGAATTCGCAACAAGCAGGTTATAAGGTTTGGAAAGCCGGCATCCACCAATCTCCTCCAAAGCACCACCCTCAAGTACAAGAAGAACTGCTTGCCAATAGTCCTTGCTGGGACAGGTGGCATCAACGCCGATTTTACCATCATCCTTCATAGTATAGTTTACAAACCGGCAGCTTTCACCATACCCGGGGTCTTCGGCACCCTTGACGGGGTTCTCCACATAGTTGATTCAACCAGAAACAGGGGGATCAGCCTGACCAAGGAAGACCTTAGGAGCAAGCGAGTTAGCCCGGATCTGTGGGACAAGCTCCCCGGCGGGAAAACGCAGACCGTGCCCAAGATATGGCCCCTGTTAAGATTCGGCTGGAACGCCAAGGCCACCACGATAAACAAGGACTACGGGTTCCGCTACGATGACGCTGAGGTCTCTGAGAAAAGGCGGACACTCTCTTGGGAGCCCAAGGACAACAAGATTGTGATAATTGAGGCCCTCGGTATCAGGCCGCACGCCGACTCTCACTTCACCGCCCTGAAGATAGCCGACGAATATATGCCTTCATCCAGGTTCTACACAGTGCCGGCGCATAACCCGTTGATGTTCGGTGAGGCCAACACGCTCCTTGGCTGGAATGAGTTCTTCGCCATCCCCAAACTGGCCGACGCCCAAGTCATCATGGCTTCGAGCCTCGGCATCCAAGACGCCTACAAGGAGTCCGGCGGCGTTGTCCACCAAACCACAGCGGCAGTGGCAGTCGACAACATTGTAGCGGCTATTGCCGGCAAGATCATCGATATGGCATAAGGAGGTATAGAGCATGAAGTCATTTTCTATCGGAATTGGCGCTGGTGTGGCAGCTAAGACGGAGATCGCGCTGCCCACCGGGATTAGCGGTGTCTTCAGGTCCTTGTGTGACCCCTGCGCCTATATAGCCGTGGCCGCTGCTGGTGCTGACGAGATTCAGCAGGCGCTCACGGTGCAGCCAAGCTATGTGGATACCGATATTCTGGCTAACGAGATTGCCCTGAGTCCTGCCGGCGACAAGATAAAGCTGGGCGATGACCTGACGACAACGGGTGCTGGCGGGGTCGTTCTCACTATCAGCGGCATACCCTATGTGGAGGGATATCCCGAACCATGATAGGTGATGTCGCCCAAGGAGACGCATAATGAAGACGTTCCGCATTGGTATAGGTGTTGGCAAGGTCGCCAAGGCTGAATACACTTTGCCCACCGGGATTAGCGGTCTGTTTGGCGCCCTGTGTGACCCCTGCGCTTACATAGCCGTTGCTACCCTTGGTGGTGCTGAGACTCAGATGGCGCTCACGGTGCAGCCAAGCTATGTGGATACCGATATTCTGGCTAACGAGATTGCCCTGAGTCCTGCCGGCGACAAGATAAAGATAGGTGATGACCTCTCGACCACTGGTGCCGGCGGGGTTGTTCTCACTATCAGCGGCAAGACCAGTATGGAAATAAATCCATACCCGGCACCATAATCAACTGGAAGGTGAATTATGCCCAAACAAGATGGCACAGGGCCTCCTGCAGGGTCAAGGGGCCCCCGAGACGGTCGCGGTGGAGGTAATCCAGGGCGACCAGGACCGGGAGTAGGTTCTAAGACTGGCGGGCAGAAAGGCCCATGTAAATAGCATAGCATTACCAAAATAAGCTGAATGGAGGATTACCATCATGCCTATTCAAGACGAACTTGCCACAGTAATCCGCAAGGCGAGGTATCTACCGGAATTGTTGCCCTTATTTCACGCGCAGGACCTGGCAACTGGCGACAACCCCATAATTACCCTCGGCAGCCCCACAATTTCCCCTGACATACCCATACTGATGGATAAGCTCTCAGCGCATCCTGATGACAAGGTTCTGCTGAAGCTAAAAGCCGATAAGGAAGCAGCCCACAAGGCCGAAACAGTAAGCCTTGGTGTTATGGGGGAGCTCACCCCGCTCGAGTTTCTGGCCACAGGCAGCCTTTCCCTTGCCCTTAACGCTGATGCCCCTGTTTCCGATTACAAGATGTACCTTGGCATCTGGGTGGTCAGGCCATCGATAGCGCAGCGGATACTATGGGGACTGCCCTTGACAGCGGAGCATGAGGAACTTTCAAGGAAAAGGGGCGTAAGGGATAGTGTAGTCAAGGGCATTTTACCGTTCCCTACCTCATATCAGATTGAGCGGGAGTGCATGGGATTCAGACGAACCTACGCCGAGGTCGTGGCCAATGTTACCTCCGGGCAGGCAACACAAATCCTGGTTTTATCCCTTCCTGAGTCCTCTCCCGAGTTTCTGGTTCTTGAATCCATTACGGCCGACAGTGGCGCTGGCCTGACACTGGCCAATAACGCCCAAATCTATGTCACTCGCGACGATGACACCAACTACTTGAAACTGCCGGTCTTACCAATGGATAGTGCCTATGATTTTCCAGCCTTCATCCCGGCACTACGCAAATTGGAAATCAGTTACTACGCAGACGCCACCCTGACCAATAGATATGTCCGCTTTACTATTGGCCGGTATAGGCTAACGGATATCCTTTCCGCCCGTTTTGGTCTTGAAGCCACCCAGGAAGCCAGGGAAAGCACTTTGTGCGGCGTAGTCCCATAAAGAAGAAGGAGGCCTAATGACCACTGACAAAGAGCAGGGGAAAACGGCACAGGGACTAATGATTGGCGGTGTAGGAGGCACCGCGCTAGGGGCAATTATAACCATGTTAGTCACAGCCGTAGAAAAGGCAAAGGCTGCCCCTCCAGATGAAAAGATTGATTACCTGATAGAAAGCCTCCTGGCCCTAGCACAAGTTCTGGCGCAGGTAGCTGAGAGCAACGCTCAACTGATTGCACAGCTGCAGCAGTGGCTTGCTGCCCAGGGGGTGCCACCGGCTGAGGGTGTGGAGGTTACCGTCAAAACCGCTTGGGTAGCCAAAGAGCCCGAGGAGATATACCGCTTCGCCATCAGGACGGCCGGCACCTTTTACTCCAACAAGATGGTTGACTGGACCAGGGGCAAGAGGCTCCTTGTCAAGGTGGAGTCCTCGCTGGACAAGGAGGTGCAAATCCAGCTTATAGGCAATATCGTTGACGACATGGAGCTGGCCACTGATATAGATATCCCCAAGACATGCCCGGCCAATGACAATATCAGCATCGGGCCAGCCTGGGACCACTGGTGCCCCTATATCGGTGTCAAGATAACAGTTGCGACAGCACCCGCAAAAGGTCTCCTTACCATTTCGGCAGTAAGTCAGGAGTAAGAATAATGGGAAAGCATTACGGTCTAGACATACCCACGCTTCGCGAGCTTCGGATAGATGTTGACAAGGAATGGCTTGACGAAACTGGGCAGCCAAGGGGCATTACCCAGCTGAAAGAGCTAGCTGCTGCTATGACCAAGGGGGACTTAGGGGTGCGGGGTAACTTTGTGTTGGTCAGGCTTCCTCCCGGACCCATAGGCTATAAACTAACTTCGGCCGGCCCGCTAAAGATACCAGCGTGGGCGCCGGCTGGCAGCGCACTTGAGTTGTGGTTTCCTGTTCGGTTAGACATTACCCATGACGAGAGAATATTCACACCTGACTATGAGAGGCTATTTAGCGCTGTAATGGCCTCGTCTTACCCATATACTACAACTCCAACTAAGACTCCAGCCTTGGTGCTTGAGCCAGTCGCCGGATTATATACCCCAGACGAGGCTGACGAGGAAACGATACCGGTAACGGCATGTTACCAGGCTGAGGCTCATGTAGCTAATGCTTTTGGGCATTTCTCTATTGGTGCCAACAATATCACTATTGTCAACACGATACGGGGTTCGAGGTTTGTCCTCTGCGAGAACGCAACTGCCCAGAGCATTCGTGCCTATATACAGGTTACAGGAGTTGGTCCGACCGTCCACGTCAAAGCAGGAATATATGACAGGAACAAAGACCTGGTTGCGGAGGCGAACCAGTTATCATTAGCTCCGGGAGCAGCCGCATGGCAGACATTTCCGTTTACGATACCTCCCTCTCTTACTGCAAGTGAAGAGTATTGGCCGGTTGTTTGGGGGGAGGACGTTGCCGATAGCGGCTGCATCGTTTTCTACGACAGCGGGGCGTGCATAGAGGCTGTTCTAGGCATCAGCCTTGTTCGGACATATGACACATTGCCAGCCAGCATAGCTGACGGCACCCCAGAGGCAAGGAAACTCTCAATATACTGTAACTACACTTAGGAGGTAGCAGATGGATGCTAAGGTAAAGACTAAGGCTAAAGCAGAAATAATAAAACCTAAAGAGGTCGAGGGAACCAGCCTCCTGGATGCCATCCTGGAGATAACTGTCAAAGATAAGGATGGGAAGATTACCGAGCACAGGGTGCAGAAGTCGCAAAGTTTTGTAAGGCAGTGGCTGGAGTTACTCTACCTCCAAGCGTCGGGAATCAGGGGAGGATACGGCTATTCCATCAGAGACACCGGCAATGTGGTGAGGGGTGTGCATGTAGATACCGAAAACTTGAGGGTAGACGCAGGTGCAACCGTCATCACGCATGGCATTGTCGTCGGCAGTGGATCGACCGAGCCGGCCATAGATGACTATGCTTTGGAAACCCAGATAACCCATGGCGTTGTTGCTGGTCAACTCCAGTATTCTGATATGGCGATTGGCCACCCCGCCGCAGATGCGACAATAAGCCAGATAACGGTCACCAGGGACTTCGCTAACGGCACTGGAGCCTCTGTTACCGTCTACGAGATAGGCATGTATGTTATAGCACAGGGAGTAGATGAGGAATCATGCTACTTTATGGTTCTCAGAGATGTCATTGCGGCCGGGATAGAAGTCCCCGATGGACAGACGCTCACCATAAACTATAGACTCCAGGCAGCAGTTTAAGGAGGTTGATAATGAAAGGACATATAACTTTAGAAGTGCTAACCCCTGACGGCCAAATAGTCAGCCGCACCCGGCAGCCCTCCAGAAGCATAACCGTGGGCTTTATGAAGCTGCTCTATGTCATGTTTTCTCACTCTAGCTGGGCTAGGCAGACCATTGAGGGGGCTGCTGAGGGCGGTGAGAATGAGCGTTGCCTGTTGATGGCCGCACCCCACGGCCGCGCTGGGGTCATGGTCCGGCAGAATACCTTCAGTGCTGCATATTTGAACTATCCGGACTTTATAGGCGAGTGCTTTGGCATCCAGATAAGCACCGACTCCCAGGCGGTTACCCCGTCCGACACGCATATACCACTGCGGATAGGCCAGGGGAGGGCCAGGTGGAGAAAATGGCGCATCGGCAATGCCGCGGAAAACGTCCTCTATGGTGTCTGCTCTGACCGATATCAGTATGCTTGGCTTGCAAGCGGTGCCAGTTCCGACAACAGAATATACAAGAAATACCTTTACGGCGGAAGCATACTCGACTTTGCTACCCCGCAAGCTTATGGGAGAGGCTTGACCTTTGATGGCACCTACCTGTGGCTTTCCGATGCCAAGGCTGGGTTAGAAAGGATTTACCGACTTAACCGCGATACCGGGGCAGAGATATCCTCCTTTGCCACCCCCGCAGGGGACCCGACCGGGCTCGCCTGGGACTTTGATAGTGATGTTCTATGGCACTGTGATGAGGTAACAGATACAATCTACAAACTTGACCCCTCTAATGGCCAAGTTTTGGATAGCTTTACTAGTCCCGGTCCACAGCCATGCGGGCTTGAGTGGTATGGCGGCTACCTTTGGAACCTTGACGGCACTAACAGGCTTATTTACAAGATTAACCCTGTTGGCGGTGCTGTCTTGGAGACAAGACCCCTGCCGCCAGTAATTAGTGGTGAAACTTACCTGGCCCAGTACTCCCCAGAGAAACCCTGGGGGGTAATGTTTGACGGAATTATGTGGGTTATTTCTGACGAGATGCAGGCAACAAACAACCGTGGCTGGCTGTGGGGCCTCTGCCTGCCGGAGGACAATACAAACGTTGAGCTTGGCGGGATGGAGATTTTTACGCCTACCTTTTTAGACCCAAACGGTTCAATGGTTCTGAGGCGATGTTTCACGAATCACAGTGGCGGTGATGTCACCATCAGGAAGGTTGGGCTCTATGCCGGGTCAAGGCCAGAGCAGGTGGCGGCTGACGTGGTTGGAACACCAGTCACGATTGCCGATAGCCAGGTTTTGAGAGCAGCCTATACCATGAGCATAACAGTCTGATAGGCAGTAATAAAGGCTCATGGAGATGGTTTAAGCTTAAAAGATTGTGAGGTAAGGGGACTAGAATGCCAGAAGTGAAGAAAGAGGAAAGAAGGATATCGCCAGCAGTAGTCCTTATACCGGTAGGGCTAGGCTTGGCTGGTCTGCTAGGAATCTTCGCCCTAGCCTGGGCAGCACCGCCAGCGCCACCACCAGGCCTAGCCAACCTCTACGGCAAGGTGACTGACGCGGTAACCGGCAACCCAATACCCGGTGTCCTAGTCACTCTTAACGGTCTTACGGTTTACACTGACGCTGGCGGCAACTATATCTTCGAGGACCTAGAGCCCGGAGAATACGTGCTGCAATTTAGCAAGGAAAATTATGAAACTGCAGTCTATTGAGGAGGTGCAAAGTGGCAGACATAATCTTATACGAAGGCACCAACGAGCTGAATGTCGGGATGACACCGATACCGCCACCAGTGGCCAGTCTCTATGGGGTAGTGACCGATGCTGAGACAGGTAATCCCATATATGGTGTCCTGGTTACTATCAACGGCCTGACGACTTATACTGATGCCGGCGGCAATTATGGATTCGAGGGGCTTACTCCAGGCAGCTATACCATCACTTTTGAGAAGGACGGCTATGAAACAGAGACTAGATGATATCATCATCGTTGAGGGCGACAATGAGCTGAATGTCGAGATGGTGCCTATTGCTGTGCCTACGACCAGGCTCTATGGCTATGTAACTGATGCTAGAACCGGGGCACCCATTGTCGGTGCAGTTGGAACCGTCTATCAGGATTATAATACTCACACTAACGACTATGACCTTATTACTGATAGCCAAGGTTATTATGAGATTACAGACATGCTTTATGATGTCGACCAGACACTGATGGTGATATATGCCGATGGCTATGTAACCTATACCAACGAGCATATCCCCATCAGTGAGGGTAATAACCAGCTAAATATTCGGATGGTGCCGGAATAGCAGAGAAGGTAGGGTTTAAGAAATGCAGGAGAAAGATAGGGTAGTAACTGTTGGCTTAGCGGTAGCCGCAGGCCTCACTGGTTTAGCAGTGGCTTTAGTGATCTATGCCTTGGCTCGGGCAGCACCAGGGCCACCAACGCCGCCACCAGGGCTGGCTAATCTCTACGGGGTAATTACTGATGCAACTGGGGCACCTATTGTTGGCGCCCATGGGACCGTCTACCAGGATTATGACAGCCAAACTGAGCAGTATAATTTTACCACTGACTCTTCTGGTTATTACTTGATTGAGAATATGCTTGTCGAGGTCGATGTAACTCAGATGGTAGTCTACGCTAATGGCTATCAGACCTACACCAACGAGGATATCCCGATAGTCGAGGGTAACAACGAGCTGAACTTCAATATGGGGGCACTATAATGCATCTCACCAAGACACTGGCTATCGCACTTGAAACCGTTGGCTGCCTTATCGTCCTGACGGGGATTATCATTGAGGTAAGCACGGGAGCAGACCTGGGCTATGTAATGATAACCTCTGGTGCCTTCTTCGTGGCCTTCGGAGGGATGATATTCGTCAAGCTGCTGAGGAAATAATGAAAACCCTACCATTATTCAACTTCATGCTTTATTCAGTGGCAAGCGCTATCAGGCACCCCAAAAATCGGATAGCCTATTTTTACTGCTCGAAGTGTGGAACACGCTTCCCAGCTTCATTAACAGAGTGCCCCAAGTGCGGTGAGAAGGTAGGACATTCTCCAGAGCGTAAGGAAAGCTCCCCAGTCCCATGGTACGGGTCAGTGACAGTAATTATCCTGGGTATCATTTGCTGGGTCCTGGGTGCCGGGCTTGAGCTCTCAGGTCTCGATGAAGCAGGACACGCCTTGGTCTTTATTCCACTGGGTTCGCTCTTTGGGATGTCACTACACGCCTAGCCTACCAAAAGAAATGACCTATAATCACGCCTACCAAGAAACCCAGCAATATCTGCCACCAGTATCTGCCGGCCAGCTTGCTAACTAAAATCCCCAAGCCCAGGAATATCAGCATATAGAGTAATGGTGACCGCCTCTGGTCCTCGCGGACAATCTCAGTCCAGGGCTTTCCGCCAACCTGGGAGTATAGCTTTTCGTAGAGTTTCCCCAGCAGTCTACTCATTTATTCCTTAGCGTCCCCCTCGGCCACCTTCCCCAGGCCCGAGCAGAAAGTGCTTCTCAACCATGACTTGGTAGACAGTTTGCCCGCCTGGGGTAATAACGTAGGGTAAGAATATCTGCTCTAACCTTACCATCTCTGTTTCAAGGAGCGACATTTGTGCTTCAATCCAGTCCTTGATAATTCGCCAGGCTACCCGGTAGGCATGCTCCTCCCTGGCGTATCGGGCCGGTATCTCTCGGTTGTCGGCCTGCCTTTGCAGCACTCTCAAGGTTGCGGCAGCATCAATCGGCAACCGAATAGGCAAATCTCCGTTGGGGGTTTTAACGTTGAAGGCTAGGGCTGTTATTCTACCCTGGGCATCATACTCCATCATCACCGCTCGAGCTCCATGCTCAACCAGCTTGGCCTGCACCTGGGCTACTGTCCTGGAGACTGGAACTGTTGACGTGTAATCAAGCAAAGGACTCATTTACCTACCCTCCAAGCAACTTAAAACTCTCTACTCCGATAATAACTACTATTAAGGCAATCTCAAACATTAAGACAACAAATCTAGGCTCCTTAATTACGACCTCCTTAAATATAGCTATCGCTACCAGGTGTATGAGGATAACTACACCAAATGCAATTAAGAGAGCTTGGTCTATTAGTTGAGTAAGCCCAGCCATTATTATCTCTTCCCCCAGCTCACTTCAGCTCTTGAACCATTAGGCAGCTCCCCCAAGGAATGAATACTCGGCTTGTCTTATTACTGGGGCCACTCTGTCCTCCTTCCAGCCCCTTTATCTCATCCAGCCAGCCCGGCCTCATTTTCTTTCCTGCAGGCATTTCAAGCATTGTGTCCCGGTCCTTATTTCAATCTTGGCTTTCCTGTCGGCATTGGGGTGATAAGTTACCTCACCACACGTCCTGCACTTCCAGGCCACATTGGTTAAATTCTCAGTCATCTCCGCACCATATGTCCGTATTTGCCCTTGATGTATTTATCTTTGTCTTCGACCTTCTGCTCCCGATAGGACTCCTGCCGTTCTTCCTGGAATTGCCGTGCTTTCATCATCCAAGCCCGCAGTTGCTTGAATGGCATTGACCGCTTCGTCAAAGGCATAGAAAGCTTGGCTGCCGCCCAAGTCTTCGACTCCTCCAGGATATCTACATTGGGAAACTCCGCCCTCAGCTTGTTTAGAAAACGCGTAGCCTCATTGCTATCTCGCGGAAAACCTTTTACTTCTAACCAGACTGCCAGAACCTCTTCATCACCTGCCTTCTTCAGGGTGCCCGTAGCCTCCTCGCTATCTCGAGCCGGTTCCTTGGCCACCGGTGGGACCTCCTCGCCCTCACCTGCCTCGGGTAACTGTTGTACCTCATTGCCTTTGCCAGTTTCTTTTCGGCGATCCCTGTATCGTCTAACACGGTCGGCAATTGCCTCTGGCCTTGCCGATGGTGGTATTCTTTGTCTCTCCTCCCAATGAATTACTGTGAGTATATTGTTTTCCCGTTTCAGGCTGCCACGCTTCTCCATTTTAGCTATCATAGACTCCAGCGCCTGTCGGTCATCGCTAGTTTTCACATGTAGTGCATCGGCAATCTCATCCATATCTAGCCCCACACTACCACTTAAAATCTTGCCCCCAGCATCGCACTTGCCAGCCAACTGAAGAATGCCCCACCAAGCCCCTCTCTCAGCTAGGGATAGCCTGGTCAGCTTAGGGTCATCTAAACCCTCCAGCCACGTTTTTATCCAAGGTAATGGCACTTAACCCTCCTGTGTAACGACCTTGTAACTGTTACAGTCTACCTCTACTACTTCTCTAAAATATTATTAAACAATGTTTAATAGAGAAGGAGAAGAAGAGGTAGAGGCGCTTTCGTTACATTTCCGTTACATGTCTACTGTTACGTAACAGTTACACTCCCTTTGTTAATAGTCCCTGGGGTAGCATTCTCCCCCGGGCAACGGATCGTCTCATTTCAGCTCCATTTTCACTTGGCTTTGCCAGGTGTAAATGCTGTACTCAAGCTTCTCCATTCTTTCCCACCAGACAACAGCAAAGATATTGCCGTCGGGATTTGGGCGTCTCTCACACTCTCCACGAACTATCAAGGTGCATAGGTCCTCAGTTCTGGCCACACCCACAGAAAGGAGGTCACCACGCGATATCAGTTGTCCATTAACGCGGGCCGGGCGCTCTGTAATATATGCTTGGCAACTCCAATAGGGATAGAGGTACCGCCCCGCAGATTGTATTGCTCTTAGCCGCTTGCTCAACTCAGTTTCTGCTCCGGTATATCGTGATTCCCTAATCGTGAAGCTGTTGTAAGCGGAGGCCCCCCACTGTATTCTGCTCCCCAATCCGGTGATGCCCTTTTTCTCCTCGATGAGCCAGAGATCTATGCCAGCTAGCATATCGAGGTAACGTGTTATCTTCTCTGTCGTTACTGCCTCCACCGAAATCACTTCTCCAGTAATGACGCCCATTTTTCTAAGTCTTGGCAACACGACATGTATAAAGTCGTGTGCGCTTTCAGTAAGGTCTCTCTTGTAATTAGACAAACTCGCAGCCTCTTTTTATTGCAATTTCAACCATATCTTTGGAGATATCACAGCCGCGGGCTACCCTCTTGAATTTGGCGGCGGCAAGTAGAAACGTACCAGTGCCAGCGAAGCAGTCAAGAATCAACTCTCCCATCTTTGTGCTGTGCCTGATGAGCCTCTCTGCCAGCTCGTCCGGTTTTTGCCAAGTCGCATAACGGATTCCTGTCCTCCCATCTGGGGCGTTGATTAGTTGTGCCGCAAAGTGTTCGACTAAAATAGGGCAGTCCAGTTCGGGTGCGTCTGGCCCCCGGTAGTAAAGAATCGCCTGCCAGTTCAAGTTATAATCGTATTTGGAGGATGGTCCTATGGCGTTTTGATAAGCCCACACCATGACATTGGCTAGGGTCATATTTGCCTGCTTGATATTCAGGTAAGCCTCTATTTCTTTGGGGTAGGCGCCGATGAAGACATACGCCCTGCCCGTGGGCTTAACCTTAGCCAGAGCCATTGGCAACCAGATTGAGACAAATGAATGTATGTTATCGATTTCAGTGGAGTAGGGCGGGTCTGTAAGAAGAAGGTCGCATTGTGGTTGCTTTGGTAGCCAGTCAGCATAGTCTGCTTTAGCAATGGTCGGTTTCTCCCCATCAAAGCTCGGGGGAAGTATCTTAGATAGACGAATTTGTTTGGCGAGTTCGGCTGCCGACCAGCCGACCTCTGCCTTCTTAAGCCACTCCAGCCGGTCGTCAAGGGGGGCAGCAATCATGTGGTGATTCCAACTCAAAGTTTCCTTGCGCAAGGAAACTTCATACCTACTGGCTACCCACTTGTCGTTGGCTATGGTCTGGTACTGAAAGCCTGACCCCTCAGCTATCTCAGCAATAGCCCCGTAGTGTCCTTCATAGGCAAGGCAAATGTCACCATACCACCAGTGAATGGCTCCTTCAATAAGTTCTAGGCGCCTAAATGCAGCGACATACTCTTCTTTTGTTGGCTTGCCTATAATTGTCAAACCTGTCGAGTGTAGCTCAAAAGAGGGCCCCAGCAGCTCTCTTTGGACTGGTCTGGCAACCAATGCCCGGCCCGTATTTCCCTTTTTCACGCATAGCTCCCAGTCAGCTATTTTTTATTGCCTTTATCCCGAGAATAAATCAGGTTGTTGCTTCTCGACCCTCTTGTTTATCTGATTTGTGAAGTCCTCTGCCTGCTCCCGGGTGAGCTTATTCAAAGCCCCAGTGACACTCGTGTTGCTAACCTTATACTGGCTGATGATAAAGGTGAGCATGGTATCGTCTGTCCACTTGAGTGCCTTTTGGCTTTCTTTGAGCCAGGTGAGGTCGATATGGAAGCCCTCCTCCCCAGCATCATCAGTTGGTGGAACCGCGATTTTTGTGGCTTTCTCTGCCTTCGTTGTTGATAAAATCGTCTCACCGACCTTACCCTCCCCCAGTTTCATTTCTGCCGGCGTTGTCTCGGCATCCCGAGCACCAACTTCGGGGGACGGCTCCTCTCCCCCCTCTGACACCAAGCCTTCCCAAGTAACTCCTTTGTCTGTGTCTGAAACTGGTTCGTCCGTCGCTGTGACAGCCGGTTCCTGTGGCCCGCCGATAAGCTCATCTGGGAACAGGTCGTCGGGCGGCTCCTCTTCAGACAGGGTGGGTAGAAGCACTTGCGCTGGTGCCTGACGTGAGATACGGATAATGTCGGCCAGCTTTACATCGGCCCTGATATTAAGCACATGCACTGCCTTTCTGCCCACACCAGGCGGTGTGACCTCCCGAGGCTCGATGGAGAGGATAAAGGGGATAAAGGCAATCCTGCCCCTGGTAAAGGGTCTCAGGAAACCATCTGGGGCCAGCTGGGAGTTAAGGTTGACTATCGAGTAGAAGGAGCTGGTGTCCAGCTGATATACTCCTAAACCTGGAACTTCGGGCAGGATGAAGAGCAGCGACATCATCTTCTTACACTGCTTGCTCCCGAGCATGGGGCAGTGCTCTGGCTCACAAATCCCCTCTGCCATTTCCCACTCCTTTGTGTCGCGGTTGGCGAAGTCGCCGGTATCAACGTCCACCTTGCGCCGGCAGGTTTTACCGTTGCCCTTGCAAATCAGGCCATGTGTATACGAGTAGCATTTATACCATTGCGGGGCAATGAGCTCCAGGTCGTCCGAGGGGAACATTATGGGCAGCTCCCTGGGGTCATCACCGTGGATTGCTTTTACTTCATCAGGGCAGACAAAATAGTCGGTAGCCGATGGATATGGACCCTTCTGTCCTTCCTTTTTAATCCCCAGGCGTACCTTTCCGAGTCTAGGAAAACGGCGAATGTTGGATATTCCTTCAATAGGCATTACCTCACCTCATCTCTCTGTCTCTTTTTTCTTGAGCAGCTGCATCAGCACCTCAATTCTTTCGGCCTTGAACTCCGTTCCCCACTCCAAGATATGCTCCTCGTCTGCCTTTTGCTCAAAGCCTTGGGCAGTCCCGATATAGACTTTCCGCTCACCAGTATGCTCGTCCTCACCGACGACTATCCCCACGGTGCCAAACGGTGGAGGTCCAAGTGCCACCGTGGTCGAGTTTGTGAACCAAAAGGAATCGATTGTTTTCACTTTCTACCTCCTCCTAAGATTTTGCCGTAGTAAAAACCGATATCAAAAGCCATGAATATTTTGTCACGGAACTCAGTCGTTTGGCTCGTTGCATTGGGGATTAGTCCTGTGTGTACGGCTGTTAGGATAAGCCCCATGAGTAGCTCCTTGGCAGCAGTTTCGGCTTTACCGATTTCCTCTTTGTGTTGGCTGATGTAATCAGCCATAAACTTCAACGCCGAACTGGCCTTGTCGATATCAACTTCATGTATTTCTTGCATCGCTATCCTCCAAGATGCGTGTTAATTTACCCGGGTGCATTTAACAACAAGAGTCTCCCCGACCTTCAGTTGATAATCCAGCTTGCAATCGGCACCCTTGAACCTCGACGGGTTAGCATACTGTTGTTCTAGGGCTCGATTGATGGCTACCCTGGGAGAACTCCCCCGGGCGAAAGTCTCACCGGAATTAACTTGAACTCGATAATCTTTTAACATCTAAGCCTCCCTCCTGAATCCAGGACTGCAAATACTCCTTGAGATATTCCTCTAGACCTAACTTTTTCGCCAGGGATAAGGCAAAAGTGAAAACCTCCGGCCCTTGCCTTAAGGTAATTCCCTGAACAGCTAAAGCCAGGAACCGCTTCTCTTTGTCTGTTAACCCAAAAGGATCCATCGCTGCCTCTTTCAGTAATGCCGCACCGGTAGGGCATAGATTAAACGGTTGATTCTCACATTGGCTACAGATATCTAAATGAGCATGGAATTCAGCTATTCCCACCGCTTTTGACCTCCTTTTTCTATAATCCTGGTAGCCGGCTCTCGCTTCGTTTTGGTGATCGCCTCATCTGTGCACCTGGACTATATTTCAACATCAAGCGTATAACCCGGTGCATTTCTTCCTCGGTGGGCGCATTCATTATCTGCCATACCCCTCTGGCTTTCCGGACATCTCCCAGGTCGTAATCATGAACCAGGGAACCGATCCTGGTAGCGATATCCTCCGGGCAATTCTCTGCTCGAGAGAGAAACCCTTTACACACGTCTATGAATTCCTGTCGGGTATATTGTGGAAAGTTGATATGGAGGGAGAATCGAGACAGGAACTCGGGAGGAAATTTCTTCGATGAATTGCAGGCGGCAATCACCATCGTTTCTAACTTTATGCCTCTTGTTTTCTGGCTCTTTGTTTCCAAGACCTCGCCGCTTTCCATTAGTGCTAGAAGAACAGAGAAGCACTCAGCTCTCATCTTATCGGCTTCATCCATTAACAGAATCTGTGGCTGAAACTCAAAGAGCACATCTGACAAGCCGGCAGCTGACGTTCGTGAACCGAAGACAGGAAAAGCCCCTGGAACGGCAGATCTAACCCCTTCTAGCATAATGCTCTTAGCACAAGCCGGCGGCCCTTCCAGGAGGAAGTGAGTCCTTCGTCGGGCTTCAATAGCCCGGGCAATAGTCTCTTTTACATCATCGAAGCCTACCACTAGGTCCATCGCTTCTTTAATAGATGATGCCGGAATCCGGCTGAATTCCCTCTCCATGGTGGTAGCAAAAACAAAGTTCTTACCCTTCTCACTTAGCTTATACTTGGTTATGGTGCTGTTCTTGAGCGCTATAATGATCATCCCTTCATCAATAAGCCGACGTATATCGTCCCGGGTTGCTCCTACCGTGTAGTATTCCCAGTTTCTGAATTGAGGAGCTCGCCGATCCCTGCTGTCATTTTCCCGCTCATAAGCTCGACGGAGAATCTCCATATCACTAGCCAACTTTACCTCCTCTCTTCAAAACAGGTTTTTGCTCTACTGTTTGGCCCTTGAATTGGTGAGTGGTTGCTTTGAGCTTGCTACCACACCATCGGCAGTAAGCATCTTTAAGTCGTGGTAGCCCCCTCCAGACGTAGCGAACATTGCACTTCCAGCACCGACCGCTAGTATGATCAGGATAATCGCTTGGCATAAACACTCTCCTTAATTTTCCCCAGCTCCTCCAGAGCCTTGATGGTTTGCGCCTCGAGGTGATGAGAGCTAGGGCTCATATATTGCCGGTACTCTCTCACTTCCTTTACTTCCCTTTTTACTCCCCGTGGGGTATCTTCTCGAGTATTTGAGTTATATCCGTTGAGATATACTCGAGGCAGACGCCTATCTCTTTGATAGCACACCTGCCCTGATTTTCATCCCACCAGGCGCACTCCTCTTTGATACAGTCAGCACCACCTTCAGGAAGATACCCTTCCCTGTGGTATAAAATCATACTCAATAATGGACAATTCATAACTTCCCTCCTTCTCTATTCCTCGGTCTCCCCTGGGAGGAGCAGGAAGTCATCTTCACCTTCTTGCCGCTCCCAGCGAAGGCGGAATTTCAGGGCTTCGGTGCCCAGCTTCATAGCGTCTATTTCGTCGCCCTTAATAAAGGCTCCAGTTTCGCGGGTGAGGTTTTCCAGGATCTCGATAGCTTTCTCTATGTTCACTTTCTACCTCCTCAGGTAGCGGGGGTGGGATTCGAACCCACGGCAACGGGTTATGGGCCCGCTGAGCTGCCACTGCTCTACCCCACGACACGGCTACCTAGCAGAATACCAGGCTCTCAGTTAAACCTTTCTTCTTGGTTCATCTCCTCCTTTCGCGCATAAACTTCTTCACCTGAGTTCTTGCCAATAAACTCATACCGTCGCGGATTTCCTTGAGGAATCCGTCATCAATAGCCTCTTCAGAAATACCGGCTTCCTTGGCCAAATTGACGATGTCTTCCCTGGTCAAGATAAAAATAATACCCCTGCCGAATTCCATATCTCTAACCTCCTCTCTCAGCTTCACGTTTGTTTCTCCACTCTTCCACTTCCTGCCGCTGCGCCGGTGTCACCTCCATTATTTCCCCCGGATCCTTCTTCATCTTGATAAATGCACAGTCCCAACAGTAGACCTCCATCCCTGGGTGCTCGCGCATCATCAGCCAGGAAGAGGGAGCAACCCAGACGGCGCAGCGGCAATTCTGGCATTGGTGCTGAAAACTACCAGGTACCACATAGCCCGGATAGTCCACCGGCATGGCAATTAAGATTTCGGGCTCTTCAGACACTTATCACCTCGAGCGGCAATTCCCTCTGTTCTATGTAGGCGGTTTCGCCTTTTTTGAAGCCATGCTCTTCAAGCAGCTCCTTGGCTTCTTCTTCTGTGGCCTGGTGCAGTGCCTCTCGGTTGGCAGTTCCGGCACTGCCATGGTAGAAGCCCAGGCACACACAAGCACAACGAGTGCCGCGTGCCTCATGACAACGTCTTGAGCAAATTCTTATTCTCTTTTTCATAAACACGTCCTCATCTTTCTACCCTGAAGATAGGCATAATTGTGATCGGGCTTTAGTTTCGACTGCTTTTCTGACGGGATATCAGGGTGGTCAAACCAATAGTGGCAAGAGTGGCATAGCATCAGCCAATCCCCACGCTCCTTCTTGTATTGCCCACTGATATTTGCGAAGTCATACACTGTTGATATGTGGCCAGAATTAAGGTCGCATCGGCATGCTCTACCGTAGTGCTTGCGTAACCAGAAATGAGCTGATCGGATAATTGGTGAGTAGGGCAAGCTATTTCTCCCACCACGCCAGTTAGAATGCTTGTGCCCGCGTACTCCTGTCTTCTTTTGCTTTCCCGCTAAACTCATAGCCTCTGTATGTGTTCGTATGGAGATACCGAAGTAGTGAAGTCTATTTCGGATAAGGGCAGGGTCGCAAGAGAATAATCGGGCTAATTCTGCTAAAGACCTTTCTTCTTTCAGGTATAGCCTCTCTAGTTCTTCTTTAGGGATAATGCGACGGGGTTTTGGATAAAGCCCCAGAGATCGCAATCTACGATAAGCAGTCAAGTCGCTCATGCCAAACTGCTCAGCTATAGTTGTCACTGTGAGCATTTGCCGGGGACTCAGGAGTTCCCGGATGTTGTCGGGGTATATCTGCTTAAAGGTTCCGTCTGGATTTCTCTGGACTTTCTCGATGGTACACTGATTCGGCATTTAGAAAGCCCTCCCTAAGCTGCATCGTCTTACTTTACCCATGGTTTACCACCTTCCCTGCTCCCAGTAGCAAAGTGCGAAACTTCATATTTAACAACAGAATACCTCTAATATATAATCTAGAGCCGCCTCCCTAGTAGCAAAGCTGGTTTCTCTCAAACCATAGCCAAGATTAAATGATAACTGAACACCACCTTCAGAAAGAGGCAATATATTTGGTACCCAACCAGAGGCAGATACGCTTTTCTCCTTCAACTTGTCAAAGGCTTTTTGGCGTAGCTGGTTTAGCTTTCTCGTTCTGCCAGCCTTGTAGCCTGCTAAAATTCTGTTACTACTTTTCATAATGTTTCGTACTTTCCTATCTACTAGTTTAGAGTTTTCAGAGAGAGTGTCTCTCGAACTTGAACATTGTGAACGGGTATCAATTTGCCGGACATTTCCCCCCTTCCCTTTACAAAGCCTGACCTTCTTACATACCTACAAACCCTCTCTCTGACCCCATACTTAAACCACATATCCTCGGCACCGGCTGCATAATTCCTTGCCTCTTGCTCAGATTCAAACCTAGTGACGTAAGTTTTCCGCTTTGATACTGGTTCCTCGGGGAATAGCAATGATGGTTTATTTTGCCTAAACACCTCGTAGTCTTTATAGATTCTAGGCTCCTCTTTAACTACCATGGTCTGCCTCCTTCCTCTCCCATAGACAGCCGTCCCAGCCGTGCTTCATCGTCAGGTGCCGGGCGCATTCTGCCTGAAGAGTCTTTTCCCTGGCGCCGGTCTGGCTGAAGCGAGCCACCAGCTCGCCTTCGTGGAGCAGGAACAGTGTTATGGCGCCATCATGCTCCAGCGTAAACCCCCGGCGAGCAAACTGACCTAGATCTTGGATTTGCACTTGTGTTGTCATTCGGTATCCCCTTTCTAGTATTTCTTCAGCCTCTTTTAGGGCCAGATCCTTATTAAATAAGCTCTCCTCATCCGCGGCCTCGGTACCCCAGAGAGGATTGAATTTATGGTGCTTGATAATGACATCCTTCAGGGTGAGATTCAGGTATTTCTCGGTGGTAGATATATTCTTGTGTCCCATGATTTGCTGCAGCGAGCGAACGTCGCCGCCATTCACCAGGAAGTTTTTGCCAAAGCCGTGCCGGACTCGGTGAGACCCGAGTTTGGGACCCTCTATGCCGGCTTTCCTCATGTGCATGCGGACTATCCGGTAAATGCCGTGTTTCCCAAGGGGCCCTTTATGTCCGTTGAACAAGTGGTCGCCACTGCCATCACTGGCAATAAGGTCGGCCAGTAGTGTTCTTATCTGCTCGCTGAAGGGGACTTCCCTCTGGCCCGACTTCCCGCTAACTACCATCGTGTAAGCCTTGATAGACTCCCCGCGAAATCTTACGGTATGGGCCTTTATATCCTGCTTCCGGAGCCCGGCCAGCTCACCAGACCGGATGCCGCTGTTTACGAAGAGGGTTAGTATGGCCTTGTCTCTCAGCTTGGTCGCCGAGTCAATCAACCTCTCCAGCTCGTCAGGCTCCAGGGTAGGCCTCACCTTTTCGGTGACACGCGGCGCCCGCAGTTTCACCATGGGGTTGGGTATTTCCCACCAGTCGCTAATAAATCGGAAGAATGCCCTGAGGGCTCTGAAGTAATCGTGTATTGATTCCTCGGAATGGGAGCCCTGGAATCCGGTCAGGTATAACTGAATGGGACTGGGCTCGGCGGGCAGCTCGGGATAGGTTGCGGCAAATCGGAGGAGGATGCCCTGATACCATTCAATGGTTGCCGGGCTCAGGTTCCGTGCCCGGCGGGAGAGAAGAAACTCGTTGATGGCTGCCAGTGTCTTCATGCCACCACCTCCACTGCGTATTCCGGCAGCGTTAATGGGGCCATTGTTAAGGTTTCACCGGAGACGGGGGTCTCGTTAGCGTTGTCGTTCATAATGTATAACGACGTAGCCGGGTAAAATGGCAGGTGGTTACGGCTGGCTTTTTGGTAACATAGCGGGTCTAGGTGTTGCGGGAGGGGGGACTTTAGTCCTATAGATCTAGCCTGTGGTGGGTGCCCTGAAAGCGACGGCCGGGCGGAAAACAACTTGACTTTTAAGCAAGTTGTTTTCGCCGGCCCACCCTGGGGGCTGCCGGCGGGCTTTAACCTAAGTCTTGGCTCTTCCATTGCCATCACCACAACCTCTCTAAGCCCTTACCGAAACAACATTGAGGGCAGCATACCCGTGAGTGGTATCGTACCCTCCACCTCTACCGGCTCTTCATGCTGGGAATCAAAGGCTAAGTGCCGATATTCCGGCAATTTATCTACATTCTTAAAGCAAAGAATCATGGCCATACACTTGGCACACATCCTCAAGCCATCAATGTCTTCGCCAGACTGAATGAAATAATACTCCCTGGGCTTGATAACGCAGCCCCGGGCGCATTGGTGCTCTTTATTAGCCTGTCTTATTCTCCAGAGAAGCCATTGGCTATTATCCCGCCATAGCCTGGCTTCGCACCCGCTACACAACCTGGCAGAGCTGGATCTCTTTTGAAAGTACTTTTCCCCGGGCCTGATAACGCAGCCCCGTCGACAATGGTGTTTCTTGCGAGCCTTCCTGACCTTCCAGTCAATCAGCGGGTTAGTAGAGAGCAGGACCCGGTTCATGGCCTCAGTGACGGCCCACAAATTCTCTTGCGGCGGCCGCCCGTTGGTAAATATGCGGAACAGGATTGACTCTAAGGTTTGCACCACCCCGGCACCCCCGTGGCTCAAGCCATCGGTTCAGCTTTAGCGGCTTGTTCTTTTTTAATCCTCTCTACCTCGCTTCTCGGGATCAATGTCCGGTTATCCATTCTAACCGGGATAATCCTGCCGCTGGCTATCCAGCGGTAGACAGTAGCGTAGCCTTTCCCCAGTAGCCGCGCTGCTTCTGTGACATCGAAGAGGTCGTTGGACTCTATGATGAATTTGACCATAACCCCATTATGATATAACTGTTGTATCGCTTTGTCAAGGGGGTTCGGGGCCAATTTTCAAAACAGGGGGTTAATTTTAGAGGGGTAACAACCTCACCAGGTCTCTTTTTCGCCCATTTTCTAACCGATAGGCTTGGGGCTGGGAAAAGTCAAAAACAGGGGCTCCACGCCTGACAACTCACTGAGGCTCCCAACTTTACAATAACCGACGCCACAGAATCAAAATCTAGGCGTTTTTTGAGGGTGGTCAATGGTTTTATACCTTCCCCCTCTCCTTTGAAGGAGATTAATCGGTCAGTGCTCTTTTATCCACCGGATTAATTCTTCCTTTAAGAAAACCCACTTTCCTGCCAATCTTGTGAGGAGGGAGGATGTCCTTTGCGTTAATGCTCAAATTCAGCGCCATTTCACAAGAGAATAGGCTACCGTTAACGATAGTCTGTTTGCATGCACCGGGTTTGACTGGTGCTTTAAGCGTAGCTAGGTACACTTACTCTTATCAATATAGGAGTGTTCCATGCAAGATGCTTCGCTGAGTAAAAACGCTCACTGCCTGCTGCCGAGTGTGTGCGTGCAATTTCTCCATGATGTTCTGCATGTGTACCTTTACCGTGTGCTCAGAAATGGACATGGCGGTTGCAATCTCCTTGTTAGTTAGGCCCTGCTCAACTAGGTCTAGCACCGCCTTTTCTCGCTTGGTCAAAACGGTAATTTCCCCCAAGGTCACTTTACCTTCATGTCCGTAGAGCGACTTGATGGTTGCAACTATCTCCTCTGATATATGAGGAGACATAATAAGCCCACCCTCAGCCACCAGCTTTATAGCGCTAATCAGGTTGCTAGTACTAATATCAGGGGATAAATACGCTCCAACTCCTGCCGTAATAGCACTCATGAGATCATCGTTTGTCACATCCTCGCTGGTAACCATAACACGTGACTTCGGCAACATCTCATGGATATAGTATATTGACTTCATACCGCCACATTCAGACAAACCTCGGCATAAAAGGACAACATCTGGCTGACGCTCTCGGCATTGTTTGACAGCTTCCTCTCCTGTCTTAGTGACAGACACTATCTCAATGCTTGACTCATCCGCCAGAAGCTTCGCAAACCCTTGACGAATACATTCTTGGCTGTCTATTATGGCCAATCGTATCGGGGTCACTTTACTGCACTTTTGAGTTACATCGTCAAGTACAAAAGATAGAAGGCCTACTACACCATTCTAATACAATTTTACTATTTTCTAGATGGGTTGTCAACATCATGATAGGTACAAATAACTAATGATGATAGTGCTTTTCCCCTATAAAAATAAGGATTATGGGTGTTGTAACCATTAGATACTTGTTGTAGTGTTTAGTTAAAGTAGAAATGCTAGTGAGGAGAAACATGAAGCCCCCACAACAACTACCGAAAAAGAAGTGCATGAAGTGTGGACATGAATGGATCCCAAGAGTAGAGAAGCCAAGAAAATGTCCCAGATGCTTAGCGTATGATTGGGATAAGAAGATGGAGAAGTAGCATGAGGAGGAGAGAAGATGAGATAGCTAATTATGTATTCAAAGCTGACTAAATTTTTGAAAGGAGTATCAAAATGACAAGGAAAAAATTATTGATTTTGCTAGGCAGTGTCTGTCTAGCCGTAGTGCTAGTAGTGCCGTTTGTGGTGGCTTGTGCTGGGCCAGTGCCTAGTCCTACCCCAAGTCCGTCGCCAAGTCCAACGCCAAGTCCAACGCCAAGTCCGACACTAACTCCAACCCCATCACCCACTGAGGAGGTATATAAGTGGCGATTCCAACATACCTGGGGTGCTGCCGAAAACCACTTCTTTGAGCAGTACGCCGATATTGTCAGGGGAATGAGCGGTGGGCGAATTGACATGGAGGTATACTCCAGCTGTGAGTTGGTGCCTGATGAGGAAATTCTGGATGCTCTGGCCATGGGGACCCTTGATATGGCCCAATCCCATCCCGATTATCATCTAGGCACAGTTCCCGTAGGTGCCGTGGAACAAATGCCCTACTTGTACCTAACTATTGATGAAAAAATGGCTGTTATGTACCAGTGGGGACTTGATGATGTAATTCGGGAGGCTTTTTATGACGTGTATGGCATCCGGATACTTGATTTTTCAATGTGCGACCCGGGGACAATAATACTAACCGAAGACATAGAGACTATTGCCGACCTTAAAGGGCGAAGGCTGAGTGTTATGGATCCTTTGGCCTCGATATTAGCTGAGCAGGCGGGTACTACAGCCACTTACCTTCCCCCCGAGGAGATATACACCGCGCTAGCCCTGGGTACTATTGATGGGGTTGAGTATGGGAGTGCCGTGGCTATGTCTGACATGGGATTCCACGAGGTGGCGAAGTATTTCGTGCAGCCAAACTATCAAATCTCCTGGTTCTCGTTATACGCTATAAGCGATGAAAGCTATAATACGATGCCTCCTGACTTGATAGACATTCTCAGGCAGGGTGTCCGGGCTCATGCTGTTCATATGAGAAGCCTGTATAATGCCAGAGAAGTGGAAGCGATCGAGAAGATGAGAGAGGCTGGGGTTAAAGTAGTCCAGTTATCTGATGAAGATATAGCGACTCTCTTTAGAGGGACACTGAAAGCATTAGACGAGCTAAAGGGGGAATCCGCGTTGTGTGAGGAGGCAGTCAGCATAATCATGGAGGCGTTGAAGAAGTTCGGTCGTGTTGAGTGAGACAAAGGTGATCGGGGGTGAGGGGAACCTCACCCCTTGAAATAAAAGCTAGAAATGCGCAGACTGCGATTTGCTCTCCGGTTTATTGATGACATTAGTGAGTGGACAGGTAAGGTCGTATGCTGGCTGATCGTTGTTATGATGCTCATCATGGTCTACGAGGTGATGACCAGGTATGCCCTTGAGAATCCAAGTCACTGGGCTTACGAGTTGTCAGGCTTACTTCTTGGTCCACTCTGGCTTTTGGGAGGGGCCTATGTTCTCAAGGTGGGGGGACATGTCAATTTGGACTTATTGCACCGGCGCCTTCCGCGCAGGGGACAGGCAATTATAGACTTAGTTACCTATAGCCTGTTCTTCTTCTACTGTACTCTGATACTGTTGGGCGGATGGGATTATTTCTGGCTCGCCTTTACTAGGGGTGCTCACTCCAGAACAATATGGGGCCCCCCTTTGGCGCCATTTTGGGTGATGATACCTATCGGTGCCGGCCTCATCCTGCTGGCGGGTATAGCTAAGTATATACGTAACCTCTATCTAGCCATCACCGGGAGGCTGCTAGAATGAGCGTCGAGTGGATTACAATACTCTTTTTTGGTGGCATGCTGGTGATTCTCCTAACAGGGTTGCCGATAGCCTTCGGCCTCGGTGGCTTAGGTATGGCGTTTGCCCTCTGGCTATGGGGACCAGAATCTGTAGGCATGGCGCTCTTTGGAACCATGGCCATAGTCAGATACACCTTGATGGTATGTGTCCCTCTGTTTGTGTTTATGGGAATGATGCTCTATCACTCCGGCATAGCCGAGGATCTCTATACTATGATGCGGTACTGGTTAGCTCCTATACCGGGCGCTCTGTCGGTAGGTACGGTAGGGGTCTCCACTGTCTTTGCTGCTCTAGTTGGTTCTGAGGAACCGGCCACCCTGACTATGGGGAGCATCGCCCTACCCCTGATGCGCAAGCGTGGATATCACAAGTCCATAGCCATAGGGTGCATCCAAGCGGGAGCAGCGCTAGGGTTTCTCATCCCACCCAGCATTATTGCCATCCTCTATGCTCTGGTAGCCAGGGAGTCGGTCGGCATGCTCTTCGCCGGTGGACTTTTCCCCGGGCTTATGCTTTCTAGCCTGTTTATTATCTATATAATTGTGCGATGTTCCCTGCAACCGCATATAGGTCCGCCTATACCAAAGGCAGAGAGGCCTTCTTGGAAAGAGAAAGCGAAGTCTCTCAGGGCTTCTCTCATGCCCATATTCATCATCCTGCTGGTTACCGGGTCGATTTTTGCCGGGTTAGCCACCCCCGTAGAGGCTTCGGCTATAGGTGCTGCAGGCAGTATAATATGTGTTGCCATCAAGCGCCAGCTTACCTTTCAGGTTGTCAAAGAGTCACTCATCACAGCCTTTAAGCTTACTACTATGATGATGTGGATCTTCATGGCAGCTTTAACCTTTGGCAAGATCTATGGTGCCTTGGGGGCCAAGGAATTAATAGAAACAATCATGATTGGTCTGCCCGTGGGGCGCTGGGGCGTTATCCTAATGATACAGTTTACCTTCTTCATCCTGGGGATGTTTCTGGATGATACCGCTATTCTGTTCATTACCATGCCTATCTATATCCCCATAATCAAGGCATTGGGTTTTGATCCAATATGGTTCGGGGTCCTTTACTTGGTCAATATGCAGATGGCTTATTTGACACCCCCCTTCGGCTACTGCTTGTTCCTGATAAAGGGAGTGTGTCCACCTGATATAACTATGGGAGACATTTACCGCTCCGTCTGGCCCTTTGTAACAATCCAAGGGTTTGCTGTCATTGTCATTATGATATTCCCTCAGATAGCCACTTGGCTTCCCTATCGCCTATTCGGAGGCGGTTAAAAGGAGGTGAATGAAGTTAGGGAAGAATTTAACTCTCCTCTGGAAGGAAAATTGTAATGTTATGGCTAACTATGAATAAATCCAAGAAAGGAGTCAGAATGACAAAGGAAACGACCAACGAGGCAGAGAAGATACGTGAGGAAGTGCTTGAACATCTTTTTGTTCAAGCTCGGTCAGAAGATTTTCTACGTACACCGGGAGGACTTAGAATATTTGTAAAGGGTGAAGGAGTCCGCATCACAGATATCCAAGGTAAGACTTTTATAGATGGCGCGGCTGCTTGGCAATATGGCGCTGTAGGTCATGGTAGGACTGAAATTGGTGATGCTATCCGTGATCAGATTTCTAAGTTGGCCGTAGTAGCAGCGGAATATATTAATATTCCCAAGGTGAAGTTGGCTACAAAACTAGCTGAGCTCGCACCAGGGAACCTGACAAAGGTAGCATTTTGCAATTCAGGCTCTGAAGCAGTGGAAACAGCACTGAAGATGGCAAAGCAGTACCATGTGCTGAATGGTGAACCCACACGATTTAAGGTTATAGCTAGAAGAGGCTCGTACCATGGTGTAACCTGGGGCGCAATGAGCGTAATGGGAGCTTACAAAAATCTAGTTAAAGATTTTGAACCTTTGGCACCAATGGGAAGACATGTAGCTCAACCCTACTGCTACCGTTGTGATTATGGACTGGAGTATCCCAGCTGTAACCTTCTATGTGCCAGAGAGATAGAGAACGTTATCAAGTTTGAAGACCCGATGACTGTTTCGGCAGTACTTGGAGAACCGATATCTCACTCTTCCTACGTTTGTCCACCTCCGCCAGAGTACTGGTCTATGGTGCGCTCGATTTGCGACAAGTATGGTGTGCTTCTTATCGATGACGAAGTGATTACTGGCTTTGGTCGCACTGGCAAGTGGTTTGGCTGCATGCACTACGACTATGTCCCTGACATATTGACATTTGCCAAGGGAATTACCAGTGGCTATATACCTCTAGGAGGAGCGATAACAACACCCAAAGTAGCTAGCAAATTTGAGGGTAGTATACCTTTCATGAATATGCCTACTTGGGGTGGAAACCCTGCATCTGCGGCAGGAGCTCTGGCGAATATCGCTATCATGGAACGCGAGAATCTGGTTGAGAACTCGGCCAAGATGGGTAAGTATCTACTAGAAGGACTTAAATACCTTGTGAAATACCCTATAGTGGGCGACGTTCGAGGTATTGGGTTAATGTGTGCTGTGGAGTTGGTGGCAGACAAAAAGACAAAGGCGTTTTTTAAGCCAGAACTGGACATCCACAATAGGGTATTTTCCAAAATGGAAAAGGAGGGTCTACTCTGCCGGGAGTTTGAGACAACCATTATTTTGACACCGCCCTTATGCGTTACTAAGAGCGACATAGATGAGATAGTCTCTATAATGGAGAAGGTTGTTAGCGAAATAAGTAGGGAAATTGGCGATTAAAGAAAGGAGTGTCTAAAAATGAATGACTAGTTTTCTGCCACGCCAGTAACGGAAAAACTAGAAGTAGTGTGGTGATTTACTATAAATCTATTTCAAAAAGGGGAGGTTAAACGATGGGTTTTAATTATGATGTAGTGCTTAAACAGTCCCAGAAATACCTTGATTTGATTGACAAAGAGGAGTTGACCAAGGAGGAGAAGGATTGGGTCGTTCGCGAGTCCGTTGAAGGATTTCGTGACAACGTAAACCCCGGCTTTCTTGAATACCGGAAATCGGTTTCCACAGACTACACTGCTGTAGAATGGAAAGATTCTGGCGTCCACTTTGTCGATATATATGGCAGAGACTTCATTGACTGTCTGGGTGGATATGGTATCTATAATGTTGGCCACCGCCACCCCAAGGTAATGAAAGCGATGATGAACCAGTTAAAGCGCCAGGCTCTGCATAGCCAGGAGCTTCTGGACCCGCTACGTGCCATGTTGGCTAAGCTAGTAGCTGCCATCACCCCAGGGGATTTGCAATACAGTTTTTTCACTAACAGCGGCACCGAATCTGTTGAAGGGGCGTTGAAGTTAGCTCGCTTGCATACCGGGCATACTGGTTTTATCGCCGCTGTTGGGGCATTCCATGGAAAATCTTTCGGTTCTCTCAGTGGTACTTCCAAGTATACTTTCCGCAAGCCCTTCCTGCCCTTGGTGCCCGGCTTCAGGCATGTCCCCTACGGTGACACTGACATTATAGAAAAGGAAATAGCCAGCGCTGAATTTACCGGGGAGGAGATTGCGGCGGTGATTTTAGAGCCTATCCAGGGTGAGGGAGGAGTGATTATTCCGCCTGATGATTACTTCCCTAAGGTTCGTGAAATCTGTGACCGTCATGGTGTTCTTCTTATTGCCGATGAAGTACAAACCGGAATGGGCCGCACCGGCAAGATGTTTTGTATGGACCATTATGGTGTTGTTCCCGATATAATGGCTTTGGGTAAGGCATTTGGTGGCGCCGTAATGCCTATTGGTGCCTTTGTCTCCACCAAAGAAATTTGGGAGAAGATGACCCCCAATCCTTTCCTGCATACCACTACTTTTGGTGGTAACCCGCTGGCCTGTGCCGCTGCTATTGCTACGATTAATGTTCTATTAGAAGAGCGGCTGCCCGAGCAAGCTGCCGAAAAGGGCAACTATTTTACCCCTAAGTTGGTTAACCTGATGAGCAAGTATCCGAATATTTGTGATGAGTGCCGCGGGCGCGGTCTGATGATTGGTATGCAGTTCACCAGCGACGAGGCTGGCTACGAGGTGGCCAAGGGTCTCTTTGAAGAGGGTGTTCTGGTAGCTGGAACATTAATCAACGCCAAGGCACTCCGTATTGAGCCGCCACTAACCATCACTAAGGAGGAGCTTGATATAGTTCTGAAAGCTCTAGAAAAGGTCTTTAGCAAAGTGTCAAAACAATTCAGCTAGGAAACTCAAAAAGGGACAATTTAGAGTCTTTCAAGCAATAATGAAACTGTGGAGGTAGCGGAGATATGAAGCTAGTATTAGATTCAGAAAAGTGCACCGGGTGTAAGTCATGCGAGCTAGCTTGCTCAGCTAAGCATGAGGGCGTTTTTAACCCCAAGAAGGCACGATTAAGGATAATTGACCACTACACAGAGACGGGTAGAGAAACAAAGCTAAAGTCTTGCACATTGTGTCTGGAGTGTGTAGAAGCTTGCCCGGTGGAAGCTATAACTTCTAACGGCAAATGGCTGTCTCTTGATGATGAGTTATGCACTGGCTGTGAGGTCTGTGTAGATACTTGCCCTGAGGGAGTAATCCATATGAAGAGTGATGGCTTGCCAGCTATTCCTGACCTATGTCAAGGCAATCCCTATTGTGTTGAGTGGTGTCCGCAAAAATGCTTAACAGTGGAGGTGGAGTAATGGAAAGTTATACTGGGAAAATATTAAGGGTGGACCTTTCTCGAGGGCAGGCGACAGAGGAGGAAACTAGAGAAGAGTGGCTTAATAAGTATTACGGTCAAAAGGGTCTTGGAATTAGATACTTACTTGAAGATATTGACCCAAGTATTGACCCCTTGTCTCCCGAGAATGAGATTATACTTACACCAAGCATTTTTGGTGGAACTCTAATACCTAGCTCTGGAAGGTTGGCTATCACCTCCAAGTCTCCGGCGACAGGAACCGTCAGCGATGGTGCTGTCGGGGGAGCTATAGGAACAGAGATAAAATATGCTGGTTACGATGCTATCATAGTTAAAGGTAGAGCTGACCGTTTGGTGTACCTCTACATCACCTCCGACAAAACTGAAATAAAGGACGCCGAGTTCCTCCGAGGTAAAGGAACGTTCCAAAGCGAGCTTATGCTCAAAGAAGAACTAAAGGATGAAGAGGTAAAGGTTCTTAGTATAGGGCCGGCGGGGGAAAATCTGGTCAATTTTGCCTGCATAACATCGGAGTTTTACCGGCAGCAGGGTAGAGGGGGTATCGGAGCTGTTATGGGCAGCAAAAACCTCAAGGCAATAGTCATAAGGGGCGGCAAGGATATAGCCGTACCTGATATGCCTTCTTTTCTTAGCAGCCTTCGCGAGATTATCAAAGAATCTGTTCTCGTTTCTGATAATGATTTTCTTCTTTCCGATGGGACCTGGCCTTATGGAGAGTGGATGCAGGAGGGGGGAATATTACCTACACGGAATTTCCAGACCGGAATTTCTCCCACTTATGAAAGGTTGCATTCAGACTTAAAAGATAAGTTTAAGAAGGGCAGCAAAGCTTGTGTTGCGTGCCCCCTTGCCTGCGGCAATTATATTGAAATTGATGGCATAACTTTCGAAGGCCCTGAGTACGAATCACTCAATATGACGGGAAGTAACTGCCAAATTCCGGATTTGAAGGCAATTGTTCAGTTTAACAAAGCCCTCGATGATTTAGGGTTAGACAGCATTTCTACAGGGAACATAATCGCTTTCATAATGGAGATGGCAGAAAAGGGCATGCATGATTTTGGTATTCGTTTTGGAGATACAGAGGACTATCTAAAGCTTCCCGAGAAAATCGCTTTCCGGCAGGGGATTGGTAATGAGCTTGCTGAAGGAGTAAGATTCCTGTCCGAGAAATATGGCGGCAAGGATTTTGCTATGCAGGTAAAGGGGTTAGAAATCCCGTCCTATGACCCCAGGGGTGCCTGGGCGATGGGATTAGCTTACGCCACATCTGACCGAGGTGCTTGCCATATGAGAGCATTTCCAATAGTAGAAGAGGCTATTGAGAAGACGGTGGAACCATTCACATTTGAGGGAAAGGCAAGACTTGTTATAGATGGCCAGCATTATAATGCGGTGAAGTTTAGTATTGGTATCTGTGATTTCTGGGGCTTAGACCTTGACCTCTTGGCAAAGTTAGTAAATATGGCTACGGAAAGCAACGTAGATAGTGATGAGTTAAAAAAGGCCGGGGAGAGGATTTATAACCTAGGTAGGATCTTTAATGTTATGGCCGGGTTCCGCAGTAAAGAAGATACCTTGCCCGAGCGTCTGTTTACTGACCCTCTCCCTGAAGGTCCAGCAAAAGGTCAGGTATTACCGAGAAAAGGGTTTGAGGCGGCTCTTTCAGAGTACTACCGCCTTCGTGGCTGGAATGAGGAGGGGATTCCATCTAAGGAAAGGCTTGAGGAAGTAGGAGTAGATAAAGAGGCAATCGATAAATTTGACAAATATTTGACTTCAACTCGGCACAGAGTATAGGCCGGGCTCTGCCAGGGGAAACTGGGATGCCAGGGGTTTTCACACAATGGCTTAAATGATAGCCTCCCCCCTCCCGTGTGGGTAGCCCCAGATGTAATCGGGCAAGTGGCATCCCATCTGAAAGACAAAAAGGACCGGGAATTACCCCGGTCTTCGAGCTAGTATATACTACCTTTGTTCTGTATGGATGGTTTCTGCTATAATATAATAAAACTTGTATTGAAAGAGAGGGGCGGATAAGCATGAGACAGTTTAGAGTAATCCTTGAGGAACAGGAAGAGGGTGGCTATGCCGCCTATGTGCCCAGCCTGCCTGGTTGCTTCTCCCAGGGAGAAACGGTAGAAGAGGCTGAGACCAATATTAAAGAGGCCATAGAACTCTACCTAGAAGCGCTCAGGGATTTGAAAAGAGCTTTGCCTCAAATTCTGGAGCGCGAGGTAATAGTGTGAGGAGGAGGCGGCTGCCTATCTTGAGCTGGGAGCGGGTGGTCGCAGTTTTAGAAAAAGCCGGGTATGTATTCCTCAGGCAGAGAGGAAGCCATATGGTCTATGGTCATCCGGAGACTAAAAGCATAATAGTCGTCCCCAGGCACAAGGAGATAAAAAGAGGAATATTGCGAGGAATAATTAGAGAGGCGGGACTTACCCGAGAGGAATTTCTCGGATTGTCGGGGTAGAGAAATTGTAGTCGATTTTGCAGAGCCGGATGTAGCACCATCAGCTTTTGTGCTATAATACAAGAAACATTATATTAAAAGAGAGGGACGGACAGAATTTCAGTCGCCCTCTTTTCTTTTTATCGGGAGGCTTAAGTCTATGCTCCAAATTGATGACTTCCTCGCCCGGCTAAATCGTAGGGGCACCCTGAATCCGGTAAGTGAGAATACCAGGAAGGCTTACCGCAACAGCTTGGAACAGTTTCAGCGTTTCCTGGACGGGCGGCAGCCGACCCAGGAGCTGGCCCAGGAGTGGATACAGCAGCTCCTCGATAAGGGAAGAAAGCCGGCAGCGGTAGCCTCCCACGGCTTTGCCCTACGCCGGTATTTCTCCGACTACCTCAAGCAAAAGGACGTGGTTATCCTCTTACCAACCGCCGAGAGCGAGAGTATCCCTGACTATCTTGAGCTTGATGAAATAGATCAGTTACTTGCTGCCTGCCAGACCCCTACGGAGACCGCCCTGGTTACCATTCTCTGTGATACCGGGCTTAGAATATCTGAGCTACTCGTCATGACGAGTGAGGATGTAGACTGGGAAGGCGGCTGGATCTTTGCCCACCGCGAGAAGACGAAGAAAGAGGGGTGGATTCCGATTAGCCGGCAGAGCCTTGATGCCCTCGAGAAGTACCTCTCCTGGAGACACACTAAGGATAAAAGGCTGTTCCCCTTTGAGTATTATGATGTCTGGCTATGGCTAAAGAAACTCAGCAAGAGAGCGGGCATGGGAGATAGGCTGCACTCTCACCTTTTCCGTCACACGGCAGCGGCGCTGCGCCGCATCGCTGGCCAGGAGATAACCGATATCGCCGACTTGTTAGGCCACAAAAAGCTAGATACCACGAGAAGATATCAAAATATCAAATCAGTGGCATTAAAGGAGCGTCTAAAACCAATCTTTAAGGACGAGGACAATGGCTGAAGTAAAAGCACGCAGAGTCTGGAGAGTGCCGACGGGGCAGTTTATCCGGAATTATCTTCTCGAGCATGGGGAGCAGCATCCCTCCCAGATCCATAGAGCTTTACATGGAGAATATGACAAGGTCAACCAGGGCAGGAAGCGCGGGGAGAGACTGAAGCCCCCCACCTTCCATTCCTTCCTGAACTATTTACATCAAATGAGGCTTTTTGGCCTAGTGGAGTTTTCGGGGAGAGAGGAGTCAATAGAGAAGTCCGAGGTCCCGTGGCTGAGTGAAGGGGTAATGCGTTATTACCGCCTCACGGACAAGGGCAGAGCTGAGCCACCTCACGAGGCCTGGTTTAACTGGCGCCAGCTCTGGCTACTCGAGGGCTATCCCGAGCTTGACTGAGCTACTGAGAATCCTACCAATATACCCAGAAGAATCAAAGCCACACCCAAAGCAGCTCTCATTACCACGGGTGGCCATTTCACATAAATCACGACAGCTTCCGCTATCATAACCAGCCCCGCCACCATCAGGGCTATGCTAAAGCTTTGCAGCCACATGATCAGCTTCCTAACCTGGTTTACTAGCTTAATAGCGTCTAAAATCCCGTGCCCTTTATTTCTGCAGACTCTTAATGATGCCACCAATTGCTATCATTATTAAGGCAAAGGCGATAGCGCCAATTAGCCCCCGGGCTAGTTCATCACGGGCATCCTCCTCCAGGAGAGCCCTTAACCTGGCAGCGTCTACTTCAGTGAGACCGCCGTATCTGCCTATCGAGATCAAAGTATCTCGCTCACTAGCCTTCTCCGGCGGTAAGGATTGGTGCTCATCGGTTGCCTCCACTGAAATATTCAGTAAGCCTCTTTGTCTCAAGAAGCTGTCTACACTGGCACCTAGTGAGATTATAGGCTTTAAGTCGCCCCTCATACCTAATAGATTGACCAAAATCGGTATGAGTAATGCCAGAAGCAAGCTCAGGAATACTCCCATCACCCCTAAGAATATTTCTATAGATAGCATCTTCCCTCCTTTAAGTCAGAGTAATGGTGGCTGCCGGTGCTCCCCAAATTCCCCCGGGCGGAGCTCCTTGCAACTAGCGCAGACCAAGACCCGGCGAGCGATAAACTCCTCCCAGTAGGGGGAGCTTCTTATGTGGGGACAAGCCAAGGTGCGTAATCTTTCCAACTCGGGACCGGTTACTAATTCCTCTGGTCCACGCTCTGGCTCCATCCTTCTAACCGGCACAGGTGGGGGATTAGCTCTAGCCTTCTCAGATGGTAGCTCGGCCAGGAAGCCTTCAAGCAGGCTGGTATCATTCCCATCTATCTTCCCGACTTCTATCAAGTCATTTAATTCTTTCTTGGACATATGAATTTTAGCCGGCATCTTTTTACCCCCCCTTTCTATTATAGCCTCTTTTTCTGGACATAGTAACGCTCATAGGCTCTGCCCATGGTAAACAAATTCAGTGTGAGCACCATATTGGCCTCTTTCTTGTCTTCCTCTGACCACTTGACTACCTTGGCCAATATCCGAAACTGCTTTAGGAGCCAGCGTCGTTCCTCCTCCGATGGCGGTTTGATAGACTTGGCCTTTTCAAAGAACTCAAGGGTCCGTGCCTGGTCTTTTGCCTCTGCTTTCTCTAATATCTTCTCTAGCTGCTGTCTCAGTCTGTCGTCCATAATCACACCTCCTACTAATATAAGCGATTTAGAGGTGCAAAACGTTATCATCATATTGGCGATTTCTGCTTTGAGGAGTGAAAAAGACAAAAAAAGGGTCGGGGGATTCGAACCCCCGACCCTGAGCTACTACGTGCTACTTTGAGCTAGTTCGAGCCACTTTGATGCACTTTGCATCAGTTTGCATCACTTTGAGACAAAAAAGGGGGCCGGGGTCATAAGACCCCCAGCCCCCTTAATTTTGGGCATAGTCATCCTTTCAAACTAGGGGCGGCCGCCCCTAGTGTCTGATTACTCCCAGCTTGTTTAGGTGGTTTTGGACTGTAGACCGACCCTTGCCGACAATTTTAGCTACTTCAGTACAATTCAAACCCTCGTCTACGTACAGTTGGCGCATCCGCTCAATTTTTTCAGCGTCAGAGTGGTTGTATTTAGATATTCTATGCCTCTGATGGCATAGATACAGCTTGTCGGCATTATTTAACTTCCCGCCTTCATCCCTTATAATGCCTGTCTTGACCATCCTTTCAGGTAGTGTTTTGAGCAAAGCTCTAGCGTCTATTCTACCCGGGATGTCGGGGTCGTAGCTAACTATCTTCCGGCCATCAGCTACCATCTCCCCCTTATCTCCCTCGTAGAGGCAACAAAACCTCCTCCGCTCCCGGTATTTCTTCCGCCAGTAAGTCCTCACTATATTCCTGGCAACAGCATACAGAAAGCCTATGGTTACCTGGTCTTTTTTGTCTGCCAAAGCCTTGAGCTTGAGGACTATCTCAATCTCAATATCATCCCTGTCATCAGGCAACACTTTGGGTCTGAAGCGGTAGGCAATCTCGGCATATATCTGATAACCGTCAAGCTGCTCTCGGTGGTCATAGAGCCAAGACATACTACCCCCTTTCTAGCCACAAAAAGAGGGGTATCCGCTCCCCCGCAGGGGGGCAAATACCCCTGAAAAAAGCAAAAAAGCGGGGCAACCCCCCGCTTTCCTGCGTGGCTTCTTTTTTGAGTTACAAGCGTTCTGGCTAGACTGCTACTGGCTCTTTTGCTCGGCTACGCTTCCGCTTCGGCTTCGGCTTCTCTGCTTCTGCCTCTGCTTCGGCTACTGGCTCGGCTTCGGCTACTGGCTCGGC
>Ga0210003_1000271_pt1 | contig 46132 bp, 34 predicted proteins | sample LantaG_FD_182804 | JGI IMG/M metagenome (GOLD analysis project Ga0210003, IMG submission 182804) | Deep subsurface microbial communities from Baltic Sea to uncover new lineages of life (NeLLi) - Landsort_02402 metaG (SPAdes) (version 2) | ecosystem: Environmental > Aquatic > Marine > Oceanic >... | reverse complement strand
CACCCTTGCTACGCGTCCTCCAGGCGGACATCCTCCGATGTACCAGCCTTTGTACGAGCCCCACCAGACAATAGCCGTGACCGGCGTGTTCTTCTCGCATAGCCAGTCGTCGGCAACCTTCTGGTCTGATGTAATCAATCCGCTATCGTCTTCAAGAGCCCAGGAGTTCACATCCTCGTAGTGACGCCAGTGCCGCAGACCTTCAAACGGCTGTTCCCACTTGATATAGCATGGGTCGGTGTCAAGTTCGAAGGCCACGTCGTAGCTCTCCTCGTAAAGCGGGTCCTCAAGAGGCCAGAAAGTGCAGAGGAATTCATCGGGATTCACTAACCTGCACTCGTAGGTCACCGCGTCATCCATCCAGCTTACCGGCCTGGTCTTCCAGCCCCACGGATTTACAATGTCGATATCTTCGGGATATATCGCCATGATGTTAAGCCAGTAGATGCCGTCTTCCGTCAGGTCGTTGTAGTCCATCTGCCAGAAATAGTCGTCAGGCTTGAACTCCACATTATGCTGGAAGCAGGCCTCAGGGGGCATCTCCGGGAATTGGTCCCAGCCTACCCACTCGGTCTCCACGTCAGCGGCCGGAACCATAACTTCGTGCAGTATGTCTCCTGGATGGCTATACTCCGGGTCGGCTCCTGCGACAGGCGCAATGTTGCTCCAGAACCTGAACCACCACGCGATGGGCTGCTCCAGCGGCAGCTCCTCGTAATCCCAACCCAGATACGAACCCCACCAGTGAATCGACTTAACCGGCATCGTACCAAGACACCGGAAATCATCGGCCACAGATGTCAGGTTCAGGTACCACTGGTCGGGGTCTTGTGTCCACGATGCCTGATTCCAGCCGCAGTAAGTCGGAGGCTCGGCCAGCGCGTCGAGCGGAATCGGCGGCTGCTGCCACTTCAGATGCTCGACCGGACGTTTCAAATCCTCGCCTGTCAGAGCAAACGCCATATCAATCGAATTGTTCTCATACTCATGATAGGGATGCCCAGACGGATAACGCAGTTCCTTCCAGTCAAACGGCAGCTCGCCCCAGTGGTACACTGCATCGTCCTGGTAATGCTCCGGGTACCTGCGCGTCTTCCAGCCGAACTCACCAAACTCAGTATCCACCCTAACGTCCAACCAGTAAATCACCGGCTCGCACGGGTCGCCGTCCTGACGGAAGGCATCGCACGGGTCAATGTAGACGTCTATCCGCCAGATGTTGTGGTCGCCGCCCGGAATCAGGTCACCGTTAACCGGGTCCCACCAATACTCACCCTCAGAAGAAGCGTCGTGCATAACCCCATACATCTCGAACTGGCCGATGTCGAAATCGCGCTGCCAGAGAAGCTCATCGGGCTTCGAATATGTATTATCCGGGTCGTGGCCGTCCGGACCAACCGGGTCGTCACTGTGAAAGCTCAGGTGCAGGTTGACTATCTCGCCAATCTCGTCGTAATTCCACGAGCCCCAGAGATGCACATCGGTAATCAGCCCGTAGCTGGTGCATTCGAAATCATCCGCCATCCAGCGCCCGCCATCGACCTTGATGTTGATGCCGTTCGGACTTGTATCGGGAAACTGTATCCACTTGATAGTTGGGTTCTCTTCAATGTCGACCATGTAGTCCTCGACCTCGCCGTCCGGCGCCTGGCCGTCATACGGCAGCCCGCCTGCCGTGCTGAACCTGAACCGTGCAAACGTCGTGCCCGGCTGCGCCCCGAAAGGAACCCAGAACGAAAGCGAGTTAATGCCGACCACAAGCGGCTTAGATGCGAAAATCTGGTCCACCGGCTGAGCCCAACTGCCGTCGCCGGCAAAATCGACCCACGCATCAAGAAACCCTATGGCGTTAGCATTGACGTCAACCTTCGCCCACATCCCGGGTACCAACGGACTCGTAAAGACGACACCGTCTTCGTCGTCATTGCCGTCAAGGTCGTCACCCGTTGCTGCGGCGTCGGGCTGACCGTCCGCCTCGGGGTCCACCCCGCTGCCCAGGTATATTCTTGGTTGTATGATGTGCCGGGCACCGTTTGGCAGCAGCGTCGGATAAGGCCCATCCGGCGCATCGCCAAAGTCCAGCTCGTCAACCTGCATCTCATCGACCCGAATCAGGTAGTCTTCGCTCTCGCCGTCCTCAAAAATGCCCGAGCCGTCCCACGGCGGCATCACCGGTTTCTCCGTAATCGAAATTCTCGCCCACACATAGCCATCGTTAGGCCCAATCACAAAGCTGGGCGGCCCTAAAGCGGAAAGTGAGCCGTCGTACGGATTAGGCACTTCGAAGTTGACCAGGACGTGCTCCGGAGCCCCCATTGCGCCACAGTTTGCGGTCTCGCCCCACAGCCCGTTTCCGGTCCAGTCAAACAGCACATTCACATAGCCGTTCACATCCGACGGCATGTGATTATGGACCTCGACGTCTATGTCAACGCCCCAGACAGCCGTCTGGCATTCGTAACCCAGCGCGGTGCCTTGCGACTGCGGACACGTTACAACCTGTCCCGAGGCGTCAATGGTATAAGGTTCGGGGAACAGCAGCCCCGCGTCACCATCGCCGTAGCATTCGTCCGCATCGTAAGGCGGAAAACAGACTCCCGGCGGACATAATCCTGCATCGCCGTCGGTCTCGAACTCGAAGGCCGGGCCCAGCCACGCCCCAAAGTTGTTGTGCTCGACGTAACTGCCCGCCGGCCCAACTTGCTTGCATGTGGGGAACCAGCCGATAGTGCCCGTCGATGGATATGCCACCGCATCCTCCGGCGCATCTCCGTATTCCCGCTCCACCTCAACGTAGCCGCCGGTAATCACGAAGGCCATATCGTGAAGTTGCAGTTCAACCACGCCCGTATTAACCGGCTGCCATTGACCGGCGGTGTTGAGCCACAACGCAGGCGCGCCGAAAATCGGACCGGGCGGCTCATTTGTAGATGTCTTCCAGCCGACTGCCGGCGGCGTCTGAACAATGTCGCTTCTTATCACGAGCCAGTAAATCTTACCCTGCTCCTGGACCAGCGGCTCCTCTATGTTTGTTATGTTGACCTGATAATAGGTCATGTGGTCGTTCGGCTGAAGCAACCCGCTACTCGGGCAGACCCAGCCCTGCTCGCCCGTACCGTAAGGACGCACCTTGACTGTGCCCTGTCCGTTCCAGGACCATAGCACTGTGTTGGGTTCGCCTGGCTTGTCGTCACAGATTAATATCGTCCAGTCGTTTATATTCGTTGTCCCCGGGTCGTCCTCCAACCACGATATCCAGAAATGGATATCGCTGATTTGACCTTCCTCCATGCACCTAAAGTCGTCCGCCACGTGCTGACAGCAAAGGCACACGTCCCATCCGGAGGAATCCGGCAATTGCGGGTAGTGCATCTTGTCAGGGTCGCCCTCATCCCAATCTCCAAGGGCAGAACGTCCGGCGCCTGCAAGCACTGCAAGCGCAAACACCAACAGAACCAATTTAAGTACTCTCATTTTTTGGCCCTCCAAAAAAGCCATAGTCTGATACTGTTACAGTTCCAGCAAAAGAAACGTCTCTCAAATCTCGTCATCCTGTATCCTCCCCAAAACCCTGTTCTTTTCAAGTTAGAATACCCGTCCATTTATCGTTAATCGTCAGGCGCCGGCCGCCGGCGCCGTTCGGCTTCTCAAATTGCGCGCATAGCACCCCGCAGCCACTGACCTTCATAAAAATCTGCGTCGGCTCTAATCGGGTGTGTTGACCTTGCGACTCCTCTAAAGTGTATACGTTTCTGCGCGCCTGTAATGCGGCAAAACCCGTTGTTGCTCCACCTCAGGACACACTGACCTGAGAATAAACTTTAGCGTATTGGTTGGCAAATGTCAAGCAGATTATCGGCAAATTTCGGTTTTTAGCATAAGCTTTTTTGCCCCAAGACCCTGCCAAGCCCCAAGCTCGTGTTTATTGGCTCATTCAGACCCGTCAGGAGCCCTTTAGACCGCTATTAAGGGCGGCTGCGTCCTGAGTTTTCTGCCCGGATTCCCTCGGGACGCCGACAATAGCGGCACTATTGCTCGTAGGTTTTTTTGGGGTCGTAAACCTTTTCGGCGATAAATTCCAGCTTATCAGTAGCGTCAGGCCTCAATGCCCTGTAAAAGCAGGAATGGTACCCCACGTGGCACTGCCCGGCATCGACGGCTACCTTCAGAATCAGGCAGTCCTGGTCGCAGTCCACGAGGATTTGCTTAACCTGCTGAATGTGCCCGCTTTGCTCTCCCTTCTTCCATAACCTGCCGCGTGACCTGCTGAAGTACGTCGCGAGACCGGTCTTAATCGTCAAATCCAGGGCCTGGCGATTCATATACGCCACCATCAAGACCTGCCCCGTCTCGGCGTCCTGCGCTATCGCCGGTATCAGCCCGTTCTCGTCGAACCTGGGAAGAAACTCCACGCCTTCTTCTATCTTCTGTTTATCGGTCACTTGCTATAGCTCCTGATTGTCGCGTTAATATCTTGCCACTACCAGTTTGACCGATTATCATCTGCAAAACAAGTTTTTTCAGGCAAACTGAGCCAAATGCGAGACGCCCGGCAAAAAAAAGGCAAATACGTTTTCCTGCTGCTGCGACTGGCAGTGGTCATCGGCGGCATCACCTGGGCCGTGCTCTGGCTCTCACGCGAGCAGCGATGGCAGGATTTCAGGAACGTATTCGCTCAAATGAACCCTCTGGTCTTTGCTGTCGCCCTGTGCTTTTTTCTCCTGAGTATGGTGATAGTCGGCTTGCGCTGGTGGCTGCTGTTGAAGACTCAATCGATTTACATAGACCTCTGGGCGGCGGTGAAGCTTTATCTCCTGGGCTGGTTCTACAATAACTTTATGCCGAGCTCGGTAGGGGGGGACTTAATCAGAATCTGGTATGTCACGAAGCATACGGACAAGAAATTCGAAGCGGGCCTGAGCGTCCTTGTCGATAGGGCGGTGGGGCTGCTTAGTACGTTGACCATCGCCGGGGTGTTTTACTTTCTGTTTCTCCGCGGCAGGGGGGCTGTACTGTCGATTGACCGGCAAGGCGGCGGCAGCATCCTGGATTCCGTCCGGCAGCAGAAGCTGGTGCTTTTCTGGTGTGGCGTGGGTTTGCTGATTTTGCTGAGTGCCGTGTTGTCGTTCAGCAGGAGCAGGGCGTGGATGAGAAGGAGCGGCGGCTTTGTGTATAGGCACGGGCGAGCGGCAATTAAGAGAGTTATTAAGGCCGCAATACTTTACTGCGCGAGCCCCTTGATAATTCTTGAGGCTTATGTGCTTACGGTGCTGCTGCAGTTGTTGGTAATAACCGGCTTCTGGCTCGTCGGAAGAAGTATGGGCATAGAGGTCGGCGTCACATATTACTATACCTTTTTCACGCTGGTCTGGGTGTTGGGGGCCTTGCCTGTGAGCGTCGGCGGGGCGGTCGTCGTCGAGGGGATAATCGTTTATATGTTCACAAGATTTGCGGGTATCGAGCCGGAGCCCGCCCTGGCTATTGCCCTTGTTCAGCGCATCATCTGGATGCTTGCGTCTATCCCGGGAGCAGTGATACATATCATCGGCGCACACCTGCCGAAGCGTTTGTCGCTTGACTACGACCAGCCGGAATAGTGGCAATTCACGGCTTTCTGCCAAAGGCTGAGTAAACATAAGATTCAGGGCTGCGGCATTGCGTTTATTTTCGTAAGCCTTTGTGCAGACTTGGTTTGCGCTGGTTTTTGGCTTTTGTGGGAATTGGCTTTGTTTTTTGGGGCTCGCAGAGGTGATTTGTGTTCGTAAGTGCTTGTTATAGCTGAGGTTAGATTCATTATCAAGGCTTCGGAAATTGGCTTTGTTTTGCATAAAAGGTGTTGTTTTGTGCGCGCGGGTTGCGTGTAGCGGAGGAACCCCGGCCAGAGGTGCCTTATAGGCACGGAGGAGCGTAGCTCGGAACTGGTAGCCCGTATTTGGTGAAGTTTGGCAAGGGTCGCGGCCTTTTTGCCAATTGGTTTTGAATTGGCTTTGTTTTTTGGCGCCTCCGGGGGTGGTTTTTTGTCGTAAGTGCTTGTTAGAGCTGAGGTTACGGTCATTAGCAGGGCTCCGGAAATTGGCTTTGTTTTGCATAAAAGGTATTGTTTTGTGCGCGCATTCATCCGCAACAGCGGAGAAGTAAGTAGAAAGTAGATAGTAGAGCAGGCGAAAGAGCGAGGGGGAGATTCCGGTTCGAGTTTTGGCGTGTTTGCAGTTGAGAATGTGAGCATAGTCTCGATACTCCTTTTTGGGCGCGAAAAAGAGGCGCCCTTCATATTTAGAGCAACCTGCGCGTTTCGTGCGAAAATTCGGGTATTTTTGGAGTTTTGGAAATCGTAAGTGCTTATGTAGACAGGAGTAAGAATTTTTTAGAATTTTCGTTTTTTGCCGTTGGGCGCCTGCGCATTTGGTTGATTTTCGGGAGCAGGAGACAGAGGACAGATATGAAGGAGAAATGGGAATTTTGGGAATGCTTCGATTCCTTCGATGTGACTCAGCACAAGTAGGCTCAACACCGGGTTTGCGGATAATGGCGTTTGGAGCCGGGCGCGATGGGGAGAAATTGGTAAATATGGCACCGCTTTTTTCAAGAGCCCATCTGTCCTATGCTTAGCTCTGAGCCACGCAGAATACTACTCACACCGTGATCCGTCAACGCCTTCAATGACACGTATTTGGTTTGACGGGGGACAAAGAATTCCTTAATATATATACCCATGTGAAGCACGAGGAGTCCTTGAGATTTGTAAAGAATCGTGAGAAAAACATACATGAGCCATATATGCATAATATCAAGACTATATAATTGGCTTCTTGGGAAAGCCGGAGAAGGCAAAATAGCGGTGACCTTACGCCCTCCGTCCGTGGTTGGGACAGTGCAGGATGACCCTTTTGACTGCTGGATGGAAAATGAAATCAAAAAAGGATGTCCGGAATTTGAAGTGTTCCGTTCTGGAAAACTGACGACCCCTGACATTGTGGTGAGGGATAAGAAAAACAATATTCTGATAGGCTTGGAGATAAAAAAGCTCATCCAGACTACAAGAGGCAAAGATCCAAGAGGACTGACAATAGATTATAATAGTTGTCTTCCATGCGGAAAAGCGTTAATCAGAGTCGGTGAAGACACTGTCGAGATTCCTTGCTTTTATCTGTTCGCGATGCTGGACCCTACGAGCAGCCAGATGGTAACGACTATAATCATGGATGGGGATTTTTTGAACTACGATTTTGAGTTGCATAAAGAGGCTAAATATGCTAATCGAAGCGAGTATAATCACGGCCCTTATGGAGAAGGTTCTGTGAGGCACCGTCGAATGTACACATACCCTAACCCGCTCAACTACAAGATGGACTTTTTCCACCTCAGACACATTCTTGTGGTTAAAAAGCAGGACATATGCCATGTTGAGGGGGAATATAATTGCACAGACTTAGTTGTGAGAGACGACAAATACGACAATTCTTTTCATTATGTGATAATAGACAACAAGGCAAAAGACTCTTTGCCATTTGAGAAATTGCCTGTGAGAAGGGATGTTTTCAGGGATTGTAAAGGGAGGATGCCAAGAGAAAGAACAGCCTCAATGCCTCACATTCCACCGATTGAGTGAGATATGGAAAAAGCAATATTGCATAAGATACCGATCGGGAATTTCAGCCGGATTGCAGAAATAGAATCATGGCGAAAGGAGGTCTATCGTCCTGTTTATTATGTTCACAAGTGGTGGGCCAAAAGATTAGGTTCAGCCTTTAGAGGGATATTATTATCGTGCTGTTTGCCCGAACGTGCAGATTTGACGAAAGAATATTATAAGCTTCAGAATTTTAACGACACTGTCATATTTGATCCTTTTATGGGGAGTGGCGTAACTGTCGGAGAGGCTGTGAAAATGGGGTGCAGGGCCATAGGACGTGATATTAATCCTGTGGCCGTCACTTTGGTGGAGACGTTTCTGTCGAAGTATAGTATACGGGAGATAAAGGGCACTTATGATGAAATTCAGGGCAATGTAGAAAAAAAGATACTATCCTTATACAAAACCAGAGTCAATGGTCGAGAGGCCACGGCCTTATATTATTTCTGGGTCAAGTACCTTTCCTGCCCTGAATGCGGCAAACAAATCGATCTGTTCAATAAGTATATTTTCTGCGCTCATGTAGCACCTAAGAAAGTCTCCACCGCCAGGGCAATGTGCCCCAAATGTGAGAAACTTGATGTTCTCGATTATGATGAGACAGAACATTGCTGCCAGTATTGTGGTCAGCTGTATAATCCCCAGAAGGGAAATATCAACGGAGCCTATGTTAGTTGCCCGGATTGCGGCTATCGCTTCAAGCTTGTTGACGAGATGAAAAAGCGGCAGACACCTTTAGATCACCGGATGTACGCGAAAATAGTCTTTAGTGATAACGGGAAGGCCTATTTCCCAACAAATGATTTTGACCGTGAGTTATATGAACAAGTAAGGCAGGAATATGAAGGAATCAAAGATTATTTACCCAACCAAGAGATAATGGGGGGGCATAATACGAACCAAGCGTTAAGGCATAATTACAAGTATTGGCGACAGATGTTCAACGAACGCCAGTTAGTCGGCGTATATTGGCTGGCTGAGGAAATAAGAAAGATAGGGAATCCCGAGATTAAGAGACTATTCGCCTGCCTGCTGTCGGGCGTATTGGAATTTAATAACTTGTTCTGTTCGTTCAAGGGGGAAGGTTCCGGGGCGGTTCGTCATATGTTCTCTCATCATATTCTTAAGCCGGAAATGACTCCCTTTGAGGCTAACATCTGGGGGACGCCAAGGTCGTCCGGTTCTTTCTCAACCCTTTTCAAGAGTAGGATTCTGCGGGCGTTGGAATACAAGGAATTTCCGTTCGAGATCGACCCAGACTCAAAGAGAAATCCAAAGGTTTATGGAATCAATAACCCGATAGATTGTGAAATAGCAGCAAACTTTGCGCAATTCCAAGAAGCAGAAGATTCGGCATATATAGTGTGCGGGGATTCAGGCCACACGGATATAGCGGATAAATCAGTTGACGCGGTAGTAACAGACCCGCCTTTTTTTGACAATGTGCATTATTCGGAGCTTGCGGATTTTTTCCATGTCTGGCTGAACTACATCTTGGAAAACTCATCGCAAACCAGCACGCGCAGAAGAGAAGAAGTGCAAGACACCAACCCGGACTTGTTCACTCAAAAACTGACGTCCGTATTTAGGGAGTGTCATCGCGTATTGAAAGATGAAGGCGTACTGACATTCACGTATCACCATTCCAGGCCGGAAGGCTGGACGGCCGTATATGAGGCGGTAAGGAAAGCTGGATTCATCGTGGTTCAGACTTTTCCCATTAAAGCGGAGATGTCCGTCTCCGTCCCTATTCAGCAAGCCAAGGTGCCTGTTCGTGTGGACTTGATAATAGTCTGCCGCAAGCAAGAATGTAACCCGAATAGGGCACAAGACCATATTGTTGAAGAGGAAAGAATTATTACTGATTCACAGGAACAAGCGAATGAATTGATAGATGCAAGTATCGGGCTCTCGAAGGGGGACATCAAGGTAATATACATAGGGCGCGTAATGACAGAAATCTCTAAGCTGAATGATATTGTGTATGAATTGTCCGAATTGATCTCTATTATAAAAGCGTCTGATGACATTTTGGATGACCTGCTACAGAACGGTGAGGAGTACCGGGAAACCAGAGAAAGAAGGGAACAGGCAAAAGGTCAATTAATGCTATTTGACAAGGCAGGTACGGCCGTGGGCTAAACAGCGTCGCCGTGGCGGCGACGGCTAAACAAAGGATTCCTGGCGTGGGCACCGGGGGGGAGAAGAGTTTTTAGTTTTTAGTTTTTAGTTGGGATTGAGATTGCCGCGGCGGGGCGAATTGTGAGGCGATGGGCTTGACAAACCGGCGCAAACGTGTATAATTATAGTTGGCTTTAGAGGAGGCAACGCGCATCAAGATAGGGAGGCTCGCTGTGCGGATGCAGCGTTGATTTTGGCGCGTCCAGGGATGGGGCTATGAGCAAAACTGTTGCTCCGAGGAGTGTGATGTACACAGCGCGTTTAATAGCCGGGCTTATAATGGTGGCTGGGGTGGCATTGGGCCAAACAGCCGGCGCGCAGGTTATCTACGTTGATGCCGACGCAAATGGCGGAAATGACGGTTCGAGCTGGCTGGATGCGTTCGGCTGTCTGCAGGATGCCCTGGCTGGCGCTGTTACGGGCGACGAGATTGTGGTTGCCGGCGGCGTTTACAGGCCTGACCGGGACGTTGCTCATCCGCAGGGCAGCGGCGACAGGAGCGCTGCTTTTCAGCTTAAAGATGGGGTTGCAGTTCTCGGCGGCTATGCGGGATTCGACGAGCCGGAGCCTGATGTGCGGGACATCGATTTGTACGAGACGGTCCTGAGCGGAGATTTGAACGCCGACGACGGGCCCGGTTTTTCGGGCAACGAAGAAAACAGCTATCATGTTGTGAACGCCAGCGGGACGAGCGGTGCAGTGCTGGACGGCTTTACGATTTGTGGCGGCAACGCCCATGGAAGCGACCCGCATGACGACGGGGCCGGCGTGGTGAATTACTTTGGCAGTCCCACGGTAATCAACTGCAGCTTCAGGGACAACGACGCATCACGTTATGGCGGAGGGATGTTCAACTATATGTTCAGCAATGCGGTGGTGATAAACTGCAAATTCACGTCTAACCGGGCCGAGTACGGCGGTGGGATGGAGAACCGTTATTACAGCGAGGCGTTTCTGGTCAATTGTCTATTTGCCGGGAACACGGCTGGCTTCGGAGGAGGCGGCGTGGGAAATTCAGGTGCGGACGCGAGTTTTATCAACTGCGTCTTTGCCGATAATTACGCCGACAGGAGGGGCGGCGGGATATACAGCCGGTTTGACTGTGACTGTTGGATGACGAACACGATTCTATGGGGCAACACCGCACCGGAAGGTCAAGAGATGAGTCTGTTCTACGGATGCGCCGCGGAGATTAGCTATTGCGACCTCCAGGGCGGGGCGGGGCTCGTTCACCTGGTCGAAAGCTCAATCGATTGGGGCCAGGGCAATATTGATTCGGACCCTTGCTTTGTTGAGAGGGGTCTTTGGGACGCCAACGGGTTCTGGTTTGAGGGTGACTATCATTTGGCGGGCGGCTCTCGATGCACTGATGCCGGCAGTAATGATGAGCTTTGCGCCGATGAGTACGACCTGGACGGTGACGCCGATACTGCTGAGCCGATTCCGCTGGACCTCGACAGGAACGCCCGCCTGGTTGACGGAGATAATGACGGAAACGACGTGGTTGACATGGGTGCGTACGAGTTTTTCTGGCCTCCGCTCGAAGTTCGGATGAAGTTTACGCCGCAGGCGCTTAATCTCGACAGCAAAGGCGACTGGGTCAAGGCCCACATTGTTCTGCCGGAAGGATTTATTGTTGAGGATGTGGATGCAGATAGTCCCATCAAGATTGTCGAGCCGGTCGAGGTGGAGGCGCAGCAGGTTGACGTTTTTATCAACGGGGACGGTCTGGTCGAAATTGAGGCGGCTTTCAGCCGCGGCGCTTTGTGCAGCAGCGGCTCGCATGATGGAACTGTTAAGGTTGAAGGGCGATTGATGAGCGGTCAGTCTTTCGTCGGAACAGACAAAATCAAGGTCATCGACAAGACACTGGAGCAACTTTGCGGGCTGGCATCATACTGGCTGGAGTCGAATTGCAGCGGGCCTGACTGGTGCGGCGGCTTCGATGCCGATAGAAGCGGGACGGTGGATTTTGCAGATTTTGTGCTTCTTGACGGCTGCTGCTTTCAATTCGGAGGTGAGTAAGCCGGCGGGTCGAGCTTTTTTGCGGGGATTTGCCGATTTGATGTGACTCAACGTAATAAGAGCTTTGCTTGAGACTGTAGCAAGGTTACAGAGTATGCTACTTTGTAAGCAATTCTCACTTGCAACAAAATTGTGTGGAAACCAAGGCCAGAGGCTTGAATCTGCTACAATCGGATATCGGGAGCTATGATTAGATAGATTAAATCCTATATAACTTATTGTAGCCAAATGAGTTAAGTGTTATTTGCTCTGTAAAGCTACTACAGTCTCCTTTGCTTTCATTATTATTCTCAAGAGCTTCAATGATATCGTCGAACATCGATAATGCTTCATTCTTAGGATTATTAGCCTAATTGCCCCGGTTTGCGCTGCTTCGAAAATGTTCGATGGCGTTGGTTTCAATCTTATAGACGACGGCCATATCGTGAGGCGGGGATAATGGTGATGTGACGGCCAGGCCGTCTTGTCGCAGAGACCAGGCGATTTTCTCGTGCGAGGCCAGCATAGTGACGCTCTTGATTTTCAGGCTTTCCTGGCGCTGGTCCCGAGAGAAAGATTTCAATAGCGTTTCGTGCTTCGGGCCGGGCCAGCCGAGCTGAATCGCATAGACTACGTTGCCCTTGGTGGTGAAGCGGATGTCCTCCGGCTTATAGTTCAGTTTCTCCCTGGCGTATTCACCACCCTTTTTCAGGCGCGTTGGGCCTTCGCCGAAGACAACGAAAGGACGGGTACCGTAGATAGCCTCGCCATTCTTTTTCAGCCATTCGCCGACGCCAAGGAGCACCTTCTGCTGGTTCATCGGAATGGCGCCATCGGCTTTGGGTGAGATATTGAGCAGAAGCTGGCCGTTCTTGCTGACAATGTCGATGAGGACGCCCAATACATAGCGGGTGCTTTTGATTTTGAGGTCGTGCGTGTAGCACCAACTGCCAAGGCTGATAGTGTCATCGGTCAGCCATGGGTAGTCGGTGATTCGGTTCATTCGGCCCTTTTCGAAGTCTTCGACGGCAATTTCTCGTGGGAGGTCCCGCCCTTTGTATGTAACCATCACTTCCTTGTGGTGTTTGTCGGCGTTGTTGAAGTAATGCGCCAGGTACTCGGTGCGGTATTTGTCTGGAATCTGGGCCATTTTTCCGTCGAACCACATAATGTCCGGCTGATAGTTGTCGACGACCTCGAGGAGCTTGGCGAGCCAGAACTGGTTGAACTGCTCGGCGGGCACGTTGCCGTAAAGCAATTGCAATTTGGGGTCGTTGCTGGTCGTTGGCCAGCCTTGGACGCGAGGATACCACGTCCGATTGCGGGCGTGATGGAAGGATGTTAAGAATCGCATGCCGCGTTTGCGGATTGCGGCGGCGAGCTCGCCGGTGAGGTCTCGTTTCGGTCCCATATCTTTGGCGTTCCAGGGGTTGACCCTGCTGGCCCACATTGAGAAGCCGTCGTGGTGTTCTGCAACCGGACCGGCGAAACGTGCGCCGGCCTGCTCGAATAGCTCGGCCCATCTGTCGGCGTCGAATTTTTCGGCCTTGAACATCGGCACAAAGTCGTGATAGCCGAACGTGGACGGGTCGCCGTAGGTATCGATGTGATGCTTGTATTCCCGGCGTTTTTTGATGTGCATGTTGCGCGGGTACCACTCGTTGCCGAACGCGGGGACGCTATAGACGCCCCAGTGGAAGTAGATGCCGAACTTGGCGTCGCGAAACCAGTCGGGCGCGGCGTTGTGCTTCTTGAGGGAATCCCAGTCGGCTAAATATCGTTTGCCTCCGTTGCCCTGCGTTTCGCCGATTGAAACACTCGACAGGACAATGCAAAGAAGTAGGTACATCAAACAAATTGCTCTTTTGAACATTATTTGCCCTTTCTTGCATAGGCTCTCAGGCCAATGGTATTGGTAACAATCAAGAATCAGTGCCGGCCGTTGCTACAGATATTAACCCGATATTTCCCGTTTAACGGTTGTAGGAACGTTTTTGTGCCTTTCAATCCTGCGATGGTACCAACATCTCTTTCGACTTACAACCGTTTGAAATTTTGTTTTGCTGAGTTTTCAGGCAGAGTTGGCGTCGACCTTTTTTGCAGGATTTAGGGTTATGGTGTGTATTAAGCGTGGTTTAGGGGTGGATAAAGCGGGTGGGGCTTGTCAATCCGGCCTTTTATGAGTCAAGGGGCTTTCGAATTACGGGCTAATTTTGAATTCGTATTCGTGGATTTTCTGTTTTAGGAGGTCCTTTTGTGCGGAACGGAGGACGAATCCTTGTTGAGTTTTGACATATTGGAAATCCTGTTGGCTGAAGAGGTCCTTTGCCAGTGCCGGGGGCATGGTTTGAGGCAATTGCCCTGTTTGCGCCTTTACGATATAGATATTGACGGCGGCCCTGATGGCGTTGGAGAAGTTACGGGCTATGGCGTTCTGGGCGTATACCCCGCTCGAGGCCGGCACGATGATAGCGGTTATGGTGGCGTCGGGATTTTCTATGGCGTCATTTTTTGGTTTCTGTTCCAAGCGTTTTAGTTCTTCGTAGGCCTGTGGGTATGGCAGGTCGGCGGCGGCGATGACAGCATCGGCGTGTTTTAGCCAGTATTTCCTGTTATTTTCGAAGAACTGCCGGTCGGCGTTGCCAATGCGGCGGCGAGCGATTTTTTCCATTTCGTTTCGGGGCGAGTGCAGGTTGATTTCGAGGATTTGTTCGGCCATTCGTTCTGTTATTTCTACGGCGGCGGGTTCTGCGTCGCTTTTTACGGCGGCTTTGAACGAGAAGTAATTCCGGTCTATCTGTTCGAGCTGTTTATTCAGGTTTTTGAGGTTCTCTTTGTCGAGGGGCATCTGTGAAATGATGTCCGGGATTGGTTTGTTTGCGGATTCAGTAATTGATGTGGCGACGAGATATCCGATGAGGAACTGATTTCCGACGTGTCGTGCCATTTTGTGTGCGGTAAGACAGCGTTGGAGTGCGGTATTGAAATTGTGTTTTGCGGCCAGGATTCTGGCGTCGGCAATTACGATTTTTGCCAGGTTGTTCAAGGGTCCGAGATGGGTCAGCCTGATTGAGGAGCCCGTGGAATAGTCCAATTTCCAATCACAATTCTTGATGTCGGCGGCGGTTTCGGCAAGTTTGATTGCGGGCTGGTTCTTCTGGATGTATTGTGTTATTCTTTGGTCTGGTTTGGTCTTACCGGCGACGAGGTCTGCGAGCATACGTTTAATGTGTTTGTCCCGGGGCTTTTGGTATATCTTAAAGGCCTGATTGTAGACTATGGTGGCGTTCTCGGGGGGATGCCGGGGTTCTGCGGCTGACGATATGGATGGTATTAAGATAAGTGCTACGGCCAGTGCGAGTTTATGTGGTGCAGGCGTTTTCATATTTCTTTCCTTTTAGGTCGCTTTTGTCAGGTCGGCAATTTGAACCTTGAGAGTCCCATTGGTTTAGCTGACGTTTCCCATGCGGACGTCTTGCGTAGCATCGCCAAGGCTGATTACCGGTAGAAATTATCGAATCGCCCACGAAATGTCAAGGCTTTTCGGTTGTTTGCGGGGCTTTTTGTTGCCGGAACCAGCCGGAAAGCACAATTTCTGGCTGAAAATGGGCAATGACTCATTATCTTTTTGCACTTAGACTATCGACCCTATCTTAAGGGCTCTATTTTGCAGCAAACAAATGGCCTGTACGCAGGAATTCGAGGTTTCTCTTTTTTTGGGGGGGGGCCGCAAGGAGTAGTGAACTGCCGGTGTTGTGTTATTTTGCTTATGTGCTTGTCCGGGCCACCGCCGTGGGCCAATCCAGCCCTGGTTGTGCTGACAGCCATATTCTGATTCTGTGGCGTTTTTTTTATTGACTACGTCCGTCCGGTAGATGGGGCTATCGTGAATTTATGGAAAACCCTGCTACAGCATGGAAACCCTACGTCGGCGAGGCCGATGGTGAATATGTCTCCACAGGCAGCTACTCAAGTCCATATTCGCCAGCCTGTCTGCAGGGGGGGTAATGTGACTCAAAAATAGTATCTTACGCGCAATTCTATTCTGGCATTATTTTGTTTTTCTCCAAACTCGGTATATGAGTCCCCCACAAGAAAAGTTGTTTTGAGTCGAAGTTCCAGATTTTTGATGCCGGTGTATAACAATTCCGGGCCAATGGAAAAGCTTTTGTCGTTAATGTTAAATATTCCCGTTAGTGAAGGCGTAAAATATAGTATATCAAACGGCTCTTTCTGACTGATGCGCAGGTAGAGATAGTCTCTCATGAGATTTTTTCTGTTGTAGTTTCCTCCAGCCACGTTTGACGCTTCTTCCAAAAGAGAATCATCGCCTGAAGTAAGATACGTATCGTAACCCTTGTCTATGAACGAAAAGTAGTCTTCCATTTCGCTCTCCGCAAACCCCGTCGCATCATGAAAATACTCACAGATATATGTTGTATCTGATTTAGTCAGGTATCGCAGGCCAAGCAGGCAGCTTGTTGCGTCATATTCCTTATTAAAAACCGTACCATCACTGTTGATAAAACTTTTCTTGTGGTCATTGATGAATGAAAGCTCTCCATGAATCTCAAAATTAGAGGTGATATTCCTGGAAAAATCCATTCCGTATCGGTTTGTTTTGCTTTGGCCTGTAAGAAACACAAAATCAATATCTGTGTCATAAAGCAGAAAATACATTTTTCCTGCGAAATTTAAGCTGTTAATCTTCCCGAAATCATCATTTATATGGTCATGAACGGGCATCAAGACCGGTGTGAAAGAAAACGTTTTCAATGGGCCGTCAAAACTCTTGATGTAATCTGCGGATGCCACTACAAAGCCTTCACGAGCAAGTTCAGGGTCTTCGGGGTCTTTCGGTCTGTCCAAAAATGCCACAGGGTTCCATGCGTATCCTTTGCCCCATTTTAATGTTTTTTTGCCTATATTAAAATTAAACGTTGACGACGGCTTTAATGACATATAGCCTTCATACAGTGTTGTTTCTTCCGACCATCCGAGATAGGATTTTTTAAGGTCCGTGTTGACTATTGCATGAAATTCTGTAGCTCCTTTCTTATAGCTGCCATCCAACAACGCCGTAAGATTATATTCTTCACGAGTATTTTCTTTGCCGCGGTCATACAATTTGAGCTTGTGTAATGCGGAGTTCCTGTCCAACCCGAAAAGAACGGGACGAAATTCAAGATATCCCCCGATATCCAGCGGCTTTTCTTCTATTTCTGACAGGTCAAAGGAATACTCTTCCTCGGCTAAAGCCATTCCACAAGAAAGTGTTAACAAAATCGCAAGTATCACCCATAATCTCATTGTCTCAAGGATTCCAGATTTGGCATAAATGTTAGCGTAAAGACTTCATCTTCGAATGTTCTTTTCTTTATCTTTGCGAATATTATCACAGATTTATAGCCTTTATGTAAAGGACTGTCCGTCTCAATAACCGATGGCCTTACTATTTTGTCCCCAAAATCCCTGGTTTTTTTGAAATGGATTGTTTTTATGAGCATAGAAGTTTTGGTGAGACACTCAATCCTGACAGGCAGAATTGTGTCTTTATCTACCCACATTTTCAGTTTGTCGTATGCCACAGTTTTTGTCTTTGCCTTAAGGTGCAGAACATACTTATCGCTCAACTTTTCCTTATCGCTCAATTTTCCCATTTTCTCGACAAAATATTCCGCTGCATAATCAAGGCGCAATATATCGGAGTTATTAAATACACCTCCTACCACTGACTGAAGGCTTGTTATGCGAATTGGTTTGCCTACATTAGGAATGTAAAGCCACATATTTTCGTCAAGCCTTAAGGTGCTTCTGCCTTTTTCGCTTGCGGGTGAAAGAAATAGCGCTGCAACTTTATCGGCTCCCTTCTTGACGGTAAAAAGTACATACTCCCTTTTTCTGCCGTTAGGTTCGATGTTAATCAGTTTTCTATACGACTCATAGGACTCCGGGTTGAGATTCCTATCCAACTTCATTAGGATATGGTTGCCGGGACTTAAAACTATCTTGACGGCATCGAGAACCGCGTCCTGGAGTTGGAAATAATCCGTACTATTACTCCTCATGGCCTCAATCATTTTTTTACCAAAGGTTTCAGCAATTACTACAGTTACGCCCTTGTTGGCAAGAAAATCCGCAATCTGCGGGCCTGCTCCGCTTTGTACATCTTTGTACGGGTTGCCGACAACCTCTATCAGTTCCCCCGTACCGTCGAATATAAGATAGTATGGGCATTTGTCTGCCTTGTTGCTTATAGAGGCTGCAATATCTTTGCTATTCGATGCGACTGCAATCTTCGCCGCATCGTTCTGGGCAGCGTCAGCTATAACCGTTACTATAGAGAGAATGACCAAGATTAAGAAAAGTGTCTTTTTCATTTTGAATTACCTCCTAAACATGTCTCAGCGCGTCAATCGGCTTCATCCTTGATGCTTTATAAGCCGGCTGAAGACTTGCTAATACTGAAATTATTATTACAATTATTGAAATCACGAGAATATCCTGTAAATTTATGCCTGGAGAAAGTAAAAGCCCTTTTTGCCTGCCGAAATTAAAGGTGAGTTTGGCAATGCTAAGTACAGAGATAATTGCAATCCCCAGAATATCTCCAACTACAGCACCAAAGAAACCCAGTGAGAAGCCCTCTACCAGAAACATTGCCACTATTTTCCCGGGCAGTGTACCTATGGCGGCAATAGTACCGATTTCTCTTATGCGTTCGTACACTGCCATAACCATAACATTCATTATGCTTACAAGCACTATGGCTATAAGCATCAGCTTTATAAAGAAAGTCATAACATCTATCATCCGCGCAACATTATAGAATGGAGAAAGCTTTTCCCACATGTGTACCTCGAAGGCAGGCTTGCCCTGCTTGTTTAGTTCGTTGGCGAGTTTATCCCTGAGTCTATCAAACACGCTGTGGAGTTTGTCAAAATCCTTCAGCCTTATGGCAATTTCGCTTATCTCCAGCGTATCCATTCTCAGGATTTCCGCAGCATCATCTATGTGGATATACCCATCTCTGCCCCCGGGCCCTGTAACACTTTCAAGTATTCCCCCAACCTGAAATTCTTTGCCGTTAACGGAGCCGTCCCTGTTGGTTGCAATGACAACAACTGTGTCGCCAACTTTAACCTTCATCCCCTTTGCCAGGAGCTCAGGAACAAGAATCTCTCCTAGTTTTATGTTTTTTTTTCCTTCTCTTATCCTTGACAGGAACAGTGGAACAGTCTTGACTTCATCTTCAGGATAAACGCCGTTAAGCCTTACGTTGGTTGTTTCAACAAAGTTACTGAACATACCTCCGAACTTAATTCTTTTGGAATATGCCTCTATTTCAGGGGTCTGGCTTATAGCCTTTTCGACTTTCCCTAAGGTCTTCGGCCCCAGGTTCAATGTAAGGGGCAGGCTGTCTATTGATGCCACATAGCCCTTTTTGTGTATCTGGATATGCCCGAGAAACGAGTCTGTTATCTGCCCAATCATCATATTCTTAAACGCCCCTGATACTGAAATAAACACCAATACAAACACAACCCCAATGGCAACCAGTGAAGCTGTAAGCAGTGTTCTTCTTTTATATCTCATCAGGTTTCTTACGGCGATTTTAAATATATTTAACATGGCTTTTTAATCCCTTCCATTAGTCAGTTCTCCGTCTTCCAACGAATATATAATTTCAGCCTCTCCGACAATTTTCTGGTCATGGGTTGAAAAGATAAACGTTGTGCCCAGCTCATTCTTCATCTTTTTCATAATGTCGATAACCATATATGCTGTTTTGTGATCGAGATTGGCTGTCGGTTCATCCGCTAAAACAAGCTTTGGATTTGTAACCAAGGCCCTTGCCACAGCCACTCTCTGCTTTTGGCCGCCTGATATCTGGTCAGGATACTTGTTCTTCTTTTGGGCCATTCCTACTGCTTCAAGGAGTGTGAGAACACGTTCTTTCCTTTCAAGCGAAGGAGTGTTTTGTACCATAAGAAGCGGATAACCCACATTTTCATAGACCGTAAGCACAGGAATAAGATTGAAATCCTGGAATATGAAGCCGATTTTCCTGCCCCTGAAAGCTGCAGCCATCCGCGTATTAAGACCTGAGACATCTGTGTTATCTACCATCAAGACGCCTGAAGTTGGCTTATCCAGACAACCAATGAGGTTTAAAAGAGTAGTCTTGCCGCTACCAGATGGGCCAACGAAAGAAACAAAAGAGGCCGGTTCAATCTGAAAATTCAAATCCTTTAATGCCTCAACCTTTAGCTCTCCCTTTGCATACGTCTTTGATAAATTGTTTGCTGTTATCAAGCTCATAGGCTTATCCCTTCAAAGCGTGTTGTCTGCTTATTACTCTCAAACTCCTACTTCATCTCTTCTGCCTCAGGCCAATTAGTGGCCCGAACGGTTACCTGATATGGCATTTCCCATATGCACGCCTTAATAGCCATCGCTACGGCTCCTCAACTGCCATAAGTTATCAAATCGCTCTCAAAATTTCAATGCTTCTTGGTCGTTTGCTGCGGTTGTGGCCGCCAGAACCAGCCGCAACGCACAATTTCTGCTTGGAAACGGGCACTGACTCGTTGTCTTTGCGTACTTCAACCATCGCCCCTGTCTGAAGAGCTGTATGCCGGGGCAAATAAAGGACCGATATGCAGGAATTCGAGGTTTTTCTTCAGCAGACTTTGGAAATAGCCGGGAGATGCCCGTATCGTGGGATTTGGCCTATACGGTTATCCCGGCATCAGCCGCCACCGTGGGCCAATCCAGCCCTGGTTGTGTTGACTGTCATATTCTGATTCTGTGGCGTTTTTTTTATTGACTACGTCCGTCCGGTAGATTAAGCTGTTTCGTCAGGGTAAGGTGTGTGTTTTGGCACCTTGAAGAGCAAAAATCGGTTTTTGGTATCAACAGAGAGGCCGTTTATAGAGATATGCCCGTTGCCGGACGCTTCAAAGCCTACTTCCTGCGCGGCTTGGCAGCCTTGCTGCCGACTGTGCTGACTATCTGGATTTTCGTCTGGGGATACAGCTTTATCCAGCAGTACCTCGGGGAATACATAAAAACAGGCATCAGGCAGATAATAGTAATGGCGGGCGGCGCCGAGGCGGAACTCGATAAGTTCTGGATTAACCATGCCTTGAGCGCGGCGAGCTTCCTCATAGCCCTGGTTGCCGTGTGCGTGGTGGGAGTTCTGCTGGCCAGTGTCATCGGCAAGACGCTCTGGAAGATAATTGAAAAGTTTATAATGAACACCCCGCTGCTGCGGCGAATTTATCCTTATATCAAGCAGGTCACGGATTTTCTGATTACGGGTGAAGACCAAAAAAAGCTCTTCAAAAGGGTTGTCGCCGTCGAATATCCGAGAAAGGGGATATGGTCCCTTGGTTTCGTCACCGGCTCGGGCATCGAAAAAGTACAGGATGGCGTCCAAAAAGAGCTCCTGACCATATTGATTCCAACCTCCCCTGCACCGTTTACGGGCTTTGTTATAATGGTGCCTGCAGAGAACACAATTGAGCTTGATATAACAATTGAAGAGGCGCTGAGGTTTACCGTCAGCGGGGGCGTCATAACGCCGCTCGGCGAAAAAGGCGTTGTTGTGACTAAGAAAAACCTGCACGATAAGAACATCGGAAAAATTGAGGTTACTAATAGTTAAGGAGAACGACCTTGCTGTTTACTATCAGTGGTAAGCATATGGATGTGCCCGATGCCGTCAAGAGTTACGCTCAGAACAAGACCGGTAAGCTTCCAAGATACTACAACCGCATCAATCATATCGAGGTAGTGCTTGGCGACAGCAAGAACGGCGATGTGAGTATCGAAATAATTGCCAGGGCAGAGCACAGCAAAATCTTCGTTGTGAAAGAAATTGGCGAAAATGCCTACAAGGCAATTGACGTGGCCGTTCGTAAACTCGAAGGACAACTCAGACGAATAAAGGGCAGAGAACACGACGACAAATAACCGGAGACAAAGCAATTGGCGGAGCCCGTCGTGGTGAGCAGGAATCGCTGTCGGTGCTATTGACAGTGTGGGCCGCCGAAAACAGTAAGAGACAACAAAAATGAAATTTGCCGATTTTGTTTGTCCTGATGCCATAATTGTAGAACTGAAGGCTTCCGACCGGGATGGCGCCATTTCCGAGCTTGTCTCGGCGCTTACGGACGCCGGCCGGGTCGCAAAAACAAAACGCCACGAAATTACAAACGCCGTCATAGAACGAGAAAACGATGCCAGTACGGGAATGGGAAAGGGCATCGCCGTGCCTCACGTGAAGCACAAGATGCTCCACGATATCGTAGCAGCCATTGGGCGGAGCATCGCCGGCTTAGACTTCGCTTCGCTGGACAAACAGCCGGTCTATTCGGTAATCCTGGTACTTAGCCCGGTGGACGAGCCTGATAAGCACTTGCAGGCTATGGAAAAGATATTCAGACACTTAAATCGTCCCAGGTTCCGGAAGTTCCTCCGACAGTGCCAGACCGCCGAACAGATAAAGGACCTGCTGGATGAGGCCGATGAAAATCCGGCGTTCGAATGAGTCGGATAAGGGCATAATCTAATCTTATGATGGGCCGAAATTGCACGCAGAGGAAGATACATTAGGAGCGCAGGTTTGCGAGGCTGACCTGGAAATAAAGAACGCCGAAGGGCTTCACATGCGCCCGGCAATGCAATTTGTTGACCTGGCCAACCGCTTTGATTGCGATGTTTCTGTAAGCAACGGTGAAAACACGGTGGATGCGAAAAGTATTATGCAGATGAGTATGCTTGCGGCCACTTACGGCACGAGGCTGAAGGTAAGAGCCGAGGGGCACGACGCGCAAAAAGCGGCCGACGCCTTGAGGGAACTTGTCGAAGAGAAAATGTTCGACGAGCCGCCACCGGCCAAAAAAGGAAAATAGCACGAAATGGAGATTAAAAAGGGTATAGCTGTTTCTCCCGGCATAGCCATTGCGAGGGTGCTGATTATTGACTCGGAGGATTATCGTGTCCCGAAGCGTCCGATAAGCCGTTCGCAGAGGATGACGGAGATTCAGCGGGTAAGGAATGCCTTCAAAGGCGCGGTCAAGGAATTGACGGAGCTCAAGGCGGGGCAGGACCATCTCGGAGAAAGCAGTATAAGAGATATATTCGCCGTTCATCTAAGATTTCTGCGTGACAGAACGCTCAGAAAAAACGTAACTGATTTGGTGCATTCCGAACTGGTCACCGCGGAGTATGCCGTTTCCACCATCCTGCGGGAAATAGCATCCCACTTCACCAAGGTTGAAGACCAATACATCAGCGAAAGAGCGGCCGATATTTACGACATTGAAAGAAGACTGCTGAGACAGTTGCTCGGCAAGAAAAAGGAAGACCTCGAGCATCTCACCGAAGAGGTTGTGGTCGTCTCGCACGAACTAAGCCCGACGCAGACGGCGGGCTTTAACAGGAAGTTTGTAAGGGGGATTGCCACCGACGCCGGCGGAAGAACCAGTCATACGGCCATTGTCGCTCGCTCACTGGGAATCCCCTGTGTTGTCGCTCTCGAAGACCTTATAGAAACCATAAGAGGAGGCGACAGTGTCATTGTCGACGGGAATCGTGGAATCGTCGTGGTGAACCCTGACGACGAGACGACCCGCGAGTACCGTAGGTATTCACAGGAATTCGAGCAGCTCGGACACAGGCTCGATACGATAAGGGAAAAGCCCGCAATAACCCGCGACGGGGTCAAAGTAACTCTGCTGGGCAACATCGAGTTCCCGGATGAAGCCGAACTCGTACTTCAAAAAGGGGGCGAGGGCATAGGACTCTACAGAACCGAGTTCCTTTACCTGAACACGGACACCGAGCCGACGGAGGATGACCACTACCAGGCTTACGCCGAAGTAATCAATGCCCTTGGAAACCGACCGGTGATAATAAGAACCGTTGACCTGGGCGCCGACAAATACACGCAGAGCAAGCGACTTGCACCGGAGCCGAATCCGTTTCTGGGCCTCCGCTCAATAAGATTCTGCCTCCAGAACATGGCGGTGTTCAAGACTCAACTGCACGCAATTCTGCGTGCCTCGGTGCTCGGCGACGCGAGGATAATGTTTCCCCTGATAACCAACGGTCAGGAGCTGATGCAGGCGAAACTCATCCTCCGGGACGTTATGGAGGACCTCGACGAAGAGTCAATACGATACAACAGAGACATCCCGGTGGGGATTATGGTCGAAACACCGTCGGCGGCTCTGACGGCATATACCCTCGCCGGCGACGTCGATTTCTTCAGCATAGGCACGAACGACCTGACTCAGTACACTCTGGCGGTGGACAGGGGCAACGAATTGGTTTCAACATTGTACTCCTCGGCGGACCCGGCAGTGCTGCGTCTTATCAGGACTGTTATTCAGGACGCTCATAAAGCACAGAAAGCGCTGAGCGTCTGCGGCGAAATGGCTTCAGAACCGGAGTACATTATGCTGCTGCTCGGTATGGGGGTAAGAACGCTGTCTCTTGCTCCTCCTATGTTACCGGAGATAAAGCAGATTATCCGCTCTGTTACAATAGAGGACTGCAACGCCCTGGTAAGAGAAGTGCTGAGTATGCATTCGGAACGCCAGATATCGAATTTTCTCCGCGCCTCGGCCAGGAAAATCCTGCCGGAGGCCTTTTAGGGGTATCACCTTTGGCGAGCCCTGAATAGCCGGTTATCGACTGATGGGGCATAATCTCTTGTAAGACGTAGCCTTTTAACGAGCGTCACGAGGCCCAACAGGCCCCAGAAGCCTCTCAAAATGGCGATAATGCGGTTTATAGGGTCTCTGAGCACTGTATAGGCCGGTCCGAAAAAAACCTGCAAAAACAAAAAAATTTGCCTATACAGGCAAATTAGCTATTGACATTCATTTGTAGAACTGCTAAAGTCAATGATGTTTGAGGCACGTAATTATGGACTACTTGTTATGATAGGCTTTGAATGTGCTGCTTTGCCGAAACCGGTCAGCACCGTTGCTTGAACGGCAGTCGAGGTTGGGTAGTAGCATAGGATGGGAGAGCGATGAGAGTGATGATGAGTGAGGAGCGGCATACTGACAATCCAGAAAACTGCATGTGTGGCTTGTTTTTGCGCTTTGGACGGACCATAGTAGGCGCAAGCTGTGTTGTGCGCCTGGAGATTTCCACGCCCGGACGAATTTTTCTGCCCCGGTTTATGGGCAGTTAAGCTGGAAGAATGAGATATGGTATTGGTAGAGGAGACGCCTATGAAGCACAAGGAGCCGTTAATCCAGATGTGATGGCGCAAGTCCAAGGGATTGGCGGGAAGTTTTTATGTTGCGAGCGTTCGTGCCTCGCAGTAAAAAGTTAGAAAAGGAGTTTCTTAAACCGTAGGTTGTTTAACATAGTGTCGTTGCTGTGAACGCGCATTGGCAAATGTGGTGAAGGCAGCGGAACGTGTGTTTCCGCAGGCGTGGGCAGGGCAACCGACCTACAGAAACTAAAAAGCTGTTTATGCTTACGTTGTTTGACGCGGGCGCGTGGTTGGATTTTGGTGAAGGCAAGCCGTGTCTGCGGAAGACAACTGATTTTGTTGGCTTATTGCCAAAGTAAAGTACAGATGTGATTTAGTTTTTGAAGGAGGAGTATTATGTGTAAAAGACTGATGTTTTTAATTTCCTTTGTTTTTGTTCTGGGGCTGGTCAGCAGCGCTTTCGCTGAGACTTATGAGTACACAGGTGATTATCCCTGGAGCGTGCTGTGGATTAGCCCGTGGAACTGGGAGCCGGTAGCACCGTACGGTGGTCCGACCGGCTGTGATGACGAGGTTGAAATCCCCGCGGTCGGTCCGATGGTTATCGACACCGTTGTTACCATCGGCGGGATAAGAGGTCCCGCCTACGATGGCGGCGCCGATGCGGACATGTACCTGATTAAGGACTGCAACCTCTATGTCTGCGACCAGTGGGAAGTGCGAGACACGGACCCCTACACGGGCACCACCTGGATAGCCGACAACGCCATCGTTAGCGTGAAGAGCCTTCGCGTTCACGGCGACGACGGCAGGGCGGTCATCAACATGACCGACGACGCCCAGCTTCTTTGCAGGGAGGACCTGCGTTTCGGTGCCGAGGACAACGACTACTTTGAGCTCAACATGACCGACAGCGCCTATTTGTTCGTAGGGGATGACGGCGACCGAATGTTCACGGAAAGGGGTGAGTTCCATATCGACCTGAGCGGCAGTGCAATTGCCGAGGTCGCGCGTATCAGAGCGCGAACCAGGACGGAAGAGGTGGCTTGCACGATTACCGTCCGCGAGAGCGCGCAGTTGATTTGCTTCAGCGACTATCTTCGTTTGGCCGGCGGTGACAGTGACATGACCGTGAACGTCCTCGACGATGCGATTGTTGATGTCGATGGGGACTTCTACTTTGGCGAGGACAACGACTTCACAGCCCAGGGCGTTCTCAACATGAGCGGCCAGTTGATAACTATGGGCGGCGGTTTCGGATTCATCGACGACGATGAAGCATCCGGCTTTACGACTGTCAACCTCACCAGTGGTCTTATCAACACCGAAGGCGAGCTCTGGTCGGAGACCGATAACTGGGTGGTTAACATCTGTGGAGACGGCGTTTGGGTCGTTGACGGCGACATCGTGGACGAGGTCCGCCAGCAGGAGGCCGAAGGGCACTGGTTTGCGTGTCCGGGTGAGAACTGCCGCGGCGAATTCGGCTCAACGTACGATCTGATGGTTGAGTACGACACGCTGGAATATCCGGGCAAGACCAAGATATGGGCTGATAAGAATCTTGAGAAGGCCTGGGCCCCGAGCCCCGCAGACGGCGCTACGGGCGTTTCGAGCCTGGGTGTCGACCTTTGCTGGTGCCCGGGTGAGAGTGCCGAAGTGCACCACGTATTCTTCAGTGACGATGAAGCCGCAGTTGAGACACGTGATATGGGCACGTATATGGGCCCGCTTCACGGCCACGACAACACCTGCTGGCCCACCGGCCCGCTTATGTTAGGTCAGACCTACTACTGGGCGGTTGACGAGCAGGATGCAGGCATCACCATTGTTGACGGCGATGTCTGGGAGTTCACAGTCGAAGAGTGTCGTGCGATTGAGGATATGGAAGCCTACACCATGAATCCGGACCTGATTTACGAGACATGGTATGACGGTTGTGGATACTGGGTTGGCGAGCAGTTGATTAGCAACGGCACGGGCTCGTGTGTGGACCTGGCTATTGATAAGCTGCATGGCGGCGCCAAGGCGATGGTTTACACGTACGAGAACGTTTATCAGTCACTTTGGGAGCGCGACCATAACTACTCCGAAGCCAGACGCGAGTTTGACCCTGCACTGGACCTTACCGCCAGCGGCGAAGCCGCCCTGGTTGTCTGGTTCCATGGTAACAAGGACAATGACGTGACCAATATGTGGGTGCTGTTGAACGATGGTGCTGCTGCCACGTATGGTGACAATGGCGATGACCCGGCCGATATCACCAAGGAAGAGTGGATTGACTGGAACATAGACCTGGCTGGTTTTACTGGCCTGTCTGCGGTCAGCAGCATGTCCATAGGCTTTGGCGACAAGGTTGGTAACGTTCCGGACGACGCGTTGGGTATTATGTGGTTTGACGACATCTCCGTATGTCCGGTCAGATGTGTACCCAAGTATACTCCGGATATTTTCGACCTCAACGGCGACTGTATTACCGACTGGAAAGACGTGAAGATTCAGGCAGACGGTTGGCTTGATGACCTGCGCTAAGCAGCGTTTTTCAGGAGAAGTTAAGATTTTTGGGTAATTGCGATGCTTATTGGAAAGCAGCAGATTATTATGAGTTTAGGCAAAGCAAAATTTAGTTTTGGTTTAGTTCTTGAAGGAGGAGTATTATGTATAGAAAACTGATGTTTTTAATTTCTTTTGTTGCGCTGCTGGCTCTGGTCAACGTGGTTGTCGCTGATAACTGGGAAGGTGATACCTCCAGTGATTGGTGCGATGGGGCGAACTGGGAGGACGGCAGCGCACCTGGGCCGGAGGATGACGCAGAGCTTAAGGTTACTGGGAATGACCCTCTTATCCAGGGCCCTGCTTGCAGCGCCGACTTTGGTAAGCTTGCGTGGGACCTCGGTTCGTCCGACGCTATCACTCTCAATATAGTCGATGCAGTCGTCAGGTTCATGGAGAACGACGAGACTGGTGAGGGTCTTATGACGATGACCATCAGCGGCACTTCGAATGTTGACTGCTGGGACGACCGAATCCGATGGGGCAACCACGGGCACGGGGTCCTCAATATGAGCGACGATGCAGTCCTTCATGTTAATGGTGACCTTAGAGGCGGCGACGAAGACGACGGTGCGTTCGACCTTAATATGAGTGACGGCCTACTTGTTGTTGAGGGCGAAATCCTGTGCGGCGACGATGGTAGTGGCGTACTTACCTTCACTGGTGGCGAGGTTGTCTGTGAGAGGTTCACTATATCGGCCCGTAAGGGTGGCCAGACCGGCGACATGGTGGTAAGCGGTGACACTGAGATTTACATAGGCGGCGGCGACGACCCCGAATTGAGACTTGGCAAGGACTGCAAGGAGGGTGGTGGTATCGCTAGTCTGACTATGACCGGTGGCATCGTCAGTGCTGAGTACATCCGGCTTAGCGCAAGCGAAGGCTCGTGCACCCACGTTAACGTGGATATGCAGGGTGGTCTGCTCATTGCCCGCGAAGATTTTATTGTCGCTGACGGCGCCGGCGTGGTTACCGTCACTATTAGCGGCGGTGAGATACAGGTCCTTGGCAACAGCTTAGAGATAGACGACAACGGTTCGATAGACCTCTGCGGTGGTACGCTCGTTCTCGCCGGCAACAAGGCTGCCGAAATAGCCGAGCTTGTCTGTGTAGACGGCAAGATCACCGGTTACGGCATCCCGGCGGGTGTGGTCATTGACTACGACAACCTGAATCCCGGCAAGACCACCGTCTACGGTGTGATGGGTGTTGACCCGAAGAAGGCCTATTGTCCGGAGCCGGCTAACGGCGCCGACAAAGTACAGTGTGTAACCAGCGATGTGGAGCTGTGCTGGACCGGCGGCTCAGGTGTTGACCGCATCGGCGGCCACAGGGTGTTCTTCGGCACGGACGAGCAAGCGGTTGCGGATGCTAACATGAGCGACGACGAATACATCACCCAGACCCGAGCCAACATCACTTGCTACATCATCGCAGGACCAGGGGCTGGACCAGAGGGTTTTTCCAACCTGCCGTTGTGGACGGACCACTTCTGGAGAATCGACGAAGTCAACGACGACTTCACGGTTACCCCGGGCGACGTCTGGAAGTTTACCACCGGCTGCGAGGCTATTAACGGCGACACCAACAATGACTGTATTTTGAACTTCCTTGACTATGCCGATGTTGCCAGCACGTGGCAGAAAGAGCAGTTGTGGCCTTAGGAGTTAATCCTGAGGTAAAGTAAGGTAACGCAACAACAGATTTGCTACAATTCGGGGCCTGTACCCAATATCGGGTACGGGCCCTGCTTTTTTATGGCGGCCCGGCAGGCGGCTCTGACCCAGGGTGCGGCCGGGCGGCATTGAGCAAATCAAGTGGGTGGCGTCTCCCGCGGGACGGCCCAAAACAGAAGACGGCAGGGCGCCAAAAAATGCTTGTCTTTCGGAGGCGGCGGCAGCATAATGCGTCAGAACCAAAGCCGGCGAAGAATTTGTAAAACTTCGATGCGGCAGGTTCGTTGAGAATTGGCAGGGCGCAGGTTATGTCTGCTTCGAGGCGGAGCATGCAGGTGGTCGTAGAATTCAGTATGAGCGGAAACGCGCGTTTCCTTTCGCACGCGGAGACAGCCAGAGTCTTTCAGCGTGCGTGCGTTCGCGCCGCGGTCGAATTAGAGTACAGCAGCGGTTTCAACCCTCGCCCGCGATTGTCTTTGCCGCTGCCGAGAAGCGTCGGCGTGGAAACGGAGGGCGATTTATTGTGCCTTGGCCTGTCAGGCCCTGCCGAACCAGTTGCCGACTCTGAGCAGCCCTTTTTTGACGCCCGGCAGTTCAAACGCGACCTGGCCGAACAACTGCCCGACGGCATCGAGGTGCTTTCGGTTGGCGTCGAACAGAAGAATGCTTCATTCCAGCCCCGACTGGCTACTTATATTTTCAGGCTGTCGGCGCCGAGACGGCAGGGGCAGGATATGCGACGGCGCCTGCAGAGTAGAATACAACAATTGCTGGCAAGCGACAGGTTGGAGCTCCAGCGGTATAAAGGCCCAAAGACCGGCGCAAGAAAAGTGGATGTCAGGGCATTTTTGGATTCCATTGTGCTCGATGGCTTGGAAATAGCGGTTCGGTGCAGAGTTGGTCCGGGCGGTTCCGTACGAGTTGATGAGCTGCTGAAGCTGCTGGAGCTGGGCATAGATGAGCTGGACGGGCCGGTCAGACGCACCGAAGTAAAATGGCAGGAGCAGGTCAAATGTTGAAGAGCAGTGTTCAGAGGACGATGTTATGACTAAAGAGATGCTGGTAAACGTAGCTGAGAGCGAAGAATGCAGGGTGGCGGTTGTTGAGCGGACCCGTGTCGAGGAACTTTACGTGGAAAGGGTGGGCCTGGGAACGCACGTCGGCAACATATACAAGGGCAAAGTGGTTAACATCGAGTCTGCCATCCAGGCGGCGTTTGTGGATTTCGGGATAGGCAGGAACGGATTCCTCCACATAAGCGACCTTCATCCCCGCTACTTTCCGAAGCGCATCGCCCACCAGGTTGAAAGCATCGGTCGCAGAAAAGCATTAAAAGACAGGCCTGCCATCCAGAACAGTCTGAAAAAGGGCGACGAGCTTGTCGTTCAGGTAACCAAAGAAGGCATCAGAACAAAGGGCCCGACGCTGAGCACGTATCTTTCGCTGCCGGGCAAGTTTCTGGTTATGATGCCGTGGATGAAAAGGCAGGGCGTCTCACACAAGATAGAGGACGACGAGGAGCGAGAACGACTTCGGAGCGTTTTGCAGGAAAGCAGACCGCCGAAGGGACAGGGTTTTATCATTCGAACGGCAGGGCAGGGCTGCTCAAAAAGGGACATCCAGAACGATTTGCGATACCTGACGCGTTTGTGGACGGTGATAAGAAAGCGAATGGAAACGGAACGGGCGCCGGCAGAGCTTTACCAGGAATCGAACCTTGTTATCAGGACTCTGAGGGATATTTTCAATAGCGAAATCAGCGAGATAATTTGTGATTCTGAGAACGTGTGCCGCAGAATCCGGGATTTTTTGAAAATAGCGACTCCCCGGCTGAAGCGCAAGGTGACGTTCTATGATTCGAAGGTTCCGCTCTTTCACAAGTACAAGATTGAGAGCGAGATTGCGAAGATACAGTCCCGGACGCTTTCGCTCGAAAAGGGCGGGTCAATTGTGGTCGAACAAACCGAGGCGTTGGTTTCGATAGACGTCAACAGCGGCAGGTATCGGGAGCACGAGAATGCCGAGCAAACGGCGTTCGAAACGAACATGGAGGCGGCTTGCGAGATACCAAGACAACTTCGGCTTCGCGACCTTGGCGGCCTGATAATCTGCGACTTTATCGATATGCACAGTCAAAAACACCGAAAGGCGGTGGAAAAGGCGTTCAGGGGCGGCGTCAGAACCGACCGGGCCCGGTCGAGAATACTGCCAATAAGCCGGTTTGGTGTCGTTGAGATGACCCGTCAGCGAATGCGCCCTTCGCTGCAGTCAAGCACGTATCTGGCGTGTCCGAATTGCGGGGGGACGGGCGTTATAAAAAGTCACGAATCAATGGCTATTGAAATCATTCGCCTGCTGAACCTTTCGGCGTCAAACGACCAGATAAAACGCATCGAGCTGTTTGTCTCGGCGGAAGTTGCGGACTACCTCCAGAACCAGAAACGGGCAGCCATAGTCCAGATTGAACAGTTCAGTGACAAGCGGGTTGTTGTCCACGCCTCGTCTAATTTCCCCGCGGAAAAACATGAGCTCATCTGCTACAATGAAAGGCAAAGCGTGGTGAGGTTATAAGTCGCGCCGGCAAATGCGCCGCGAGAATGGCAAAGACTCGCAGATGCCCGTGAAGATTCAATATGAAAAAAGAACCGAACCTTAAGAATATAAAGTTGCTGGCGCTCGACGTCGACGGCGTTCTCACCGACGGGACCATCATAATCGGCCCCGACGGCAGGGACAGTAAGCCCTTCAACAGCCTCGACGGACACGGAATTCGAATGTGGAAAAGGGCCGGGCTGGAGGCGGCTTTGGTGACCGGACGCTCATCGGAGGCTGTTAGCTTCCGGGCCAAAGAACTCGGCGTAGAGCACGTCTTTCAAGACTGTCATCACAAACTGCCCGTGGTCGAAAGCCTCCTCGAGCGGCTCGGTCTGTCGCCGGACAACCTGGCATATATGGGCGATGACCTGACGGACCTGCCCTGCATGAGATATGCCGGTTTCGCAGCGGCCGTGGCCAACGCCGTTGAAGAAGTCAAAAGCTATGCCGACTATGTCACCGCCGCCGGCGGAGGTAAAGGCGCCGTCAGGGAAGTGATTGAGCACATCCTGAAAAACACCGGCAAATGGCAAGAGCTTATCGAAAGGTACTTGAAGTAGAATCCTTCTGTCATTGGCAGAGACCCTATGGTGCGTAAATTATTGGTATGGCTTGTTTGCTTTGCGGCTGTTGTTGGAATATACCTGCTGTACCTCCGTCTGGCGAAAACGCCCGAAATCGCGACCTCGACCGGCGGTATGGCTGGTCCCGTTGCTGATTTCAACGACGAGGTCGGAAAGCTCGGCAAGGTGGGGGTAGGCACTATCCGGAACGCCGAATTCGTAACCCTCGACCCGAAGATAAAAGGAGTCGAGAAAATAGTATTCGGCTTCGAAGAGCTTCTCCACGCCCAGGGCAACGAATGGGACGTAACAAAACCCTACTTCCATTTCTTTATGTCCAGACTGAAGTGTTCCGTTACGGCGGAAAAAGGAAAGGTCCGCGTCGAAAGCCTGGGCGACAGGTACAATCCAACAGGCGGCCAACTCGCCGACAACGTGATTGTTCGGACTGTGCCGTATCGCTCCGGCGACATCACCGAAAGCACGATGTACCTCGACGATATAAGCTTTGCCGGAGAAAAGGCACAGTTCTTGACCGACGGACCAGTCAAACTCGTCTCAAAAGACGCCACAATGCTCGGCAGGGGCCTGGAGCTGGTGTACAATGACCGGCTGAGCCGCATCGAGTACCTCAGAATAAAACACCTGCGTTCGCTGCACCTGAACAACGCAGAGCAGAGCTTGTTCGCACAGCAGAGACCCCGGAGCCCAGCCGAAAACTCCAAAGCGCCGCAGTTCGATACCGCACGAGCCAACCAACAGACACAAAGACGATATTACAGATGTACCTTCAGCAAAAACGTCCTTGTGGATGCACCGCGGCAGATGGCATTTGCAGCCGACAGCCTCTGCATAAATGACATCCTGTTTTCACGGTCAACCGCAGAATCCGCAGGCTCCAATGCCAAAGATGCCAACAGCGCCGGTGACCGCATCGCACCGACACGGCCGTCACAGTCCGAGGAAATCATTGTCACCTGTGACAACGGAATTTTGTTTGCACCTGTGGATTCCAACAGGACAATCGGTGATTTTACCGAGCCGGCCTATGTCCCTGATGACGTCAACAGCAGCATTTTGCAAAGGATTCAAGCCGACAAAAGACCCACCAGGCTCATTGCGCAAAAGATTGACCATTTCGTCGGGACCCAGAATACCGTTGCCACAGGACCGCTCGAACTTGTCTTTCATCCGAACGACGTTTTGGATTTCGAACCCAACGACACTCCCAAAACCCCTGTGCCGGTTAAGATAACGGCTCGCAAAAAAGCTGAATTCCTGTCGGGAGCAAACCGGGCCATTTTTGAAGGCGGCGTCCTGTGCACTATGGTTCGCCGGGACCCAAACATTACCCGAGACTATCGGCTCGGCGCCTCCACACTAACCATCGATTTGTCACAAACGGGCCCGGACCCCAATACGGACGCTGCCGTTGAGTTCGAGCACCTGACCGCAGCCGGAGGAACCGTCAGGCTCTCCGTCGTGACAACCGCCAAAGAAAAGGTGCTCAGCGGTATCGAGCTGAAATGCGCGAAGTTCGATTATGACGCCGGCGACCAGACTTGTCTGGCGACGGGTCCGGGTATGGTAACAGTCCGCGATTCCCGCGCAGGACAACCGAACGCACCGCCCGGCAGTCTCAACTTCGAGGACCCGTATTGGGCCCTTGTCCGTGATTTTGCAACGCTGCAATTCTACCTGGCCGAGGACCGAATACTCGCCGATGCAGCACCCGGCCAGGTCCTGGATATAAGTTACGTCCCGATTATCAAGGGCCAATACGGGCAAATAGCAAAGGCCACCGCCGCCCGGATAGAAGCCTTGCTCTATCAGACCGGCGACCGTCGAACCGACGTGGCTGTGGTCAATGCCGAAGGCGCCGTCACCTACAATGCCGGCGACACCGATTTCGCCGGAAGCCGGCTGCTTTACAACCGTACAACCTCTGTTATCAACATTGCCGGGGACGAATCTCAGCCTTGCCTGTTAAACGGCGTACCTGTCGACCGCATAGAATATAATCTTGAAACCGGCCGGGTCAGCGCCGAAGTCCTCGGCCCCGGTGCGATGTAGCCTCTATTCTGTCACGTTCGTTGTTGGGCATCCTGTTGTGAGGCCTCGAGCCTGGCCGGTCCGTGGGCGATTTTTCACTTGCCTTTTGTGCTACTTTGGGTAGATTATGGCAAGACGCAGGCAGGCTTGAGAGTCCGGAATCACAATTAGAGGCTGAAGGTCGCTTCGTATAGTACGGTTTTGGGTATCAATTTTACTTTTGAACTTCCCTGTTGGAGGTTTGGCAATGATAGGTAAAAAAATAAGGCTGGAACGAATCATCGACCGCAACTCCGGCAGAACGGTGATTATTCCTATGGACCACGGGGTGACGGTGGGGCCGATTCCGGGCCTGGAAGATATGCGGACTGCTATAAGTAAGGTCGTCGCCGGCGGGGCAAACGCCATCCTGATGCACAAGGGGAGCGTGCGCGCCGGCCACAGGGGAACAGGAAAAGACGTCGGTCTGATTATCCACATCTCGGCCAGCACCTCACTAAGCCCCGACCCCAACGCAAAACAGCTCGTCTGTACGGTCGAAGAGGCAATCAAGCTCGGCGCCGACGCCGTTTCCATACATATCAACCTGGGGGCTGAAACCGACGCGGAAATGCTCCGTCAACTCGGATACGTTGCCGAGCGCTGCCTCCAGTGGCAGATGCCGCTTGTCGCAATGATGTACACCAGGGGTCCGAAGATTAAGAACGAATTTGACGTCAACAACGTGAAGCACGCCGCCAGGGTCGCCGCCGAACTCGGGGCCGACATCGTCAAATGCGTCTACACCGGAACCGTCGAAAGCTTCAGGGAAGTGGTGACCGGCTGTCCGGCGCCGGTGGTGATTGCGGGCGGTCCCAAGATGGAAAGCGACGAGGAAATCTTCAAAATGGTCGAAAGCGCCCTGAAGGCCGGCGCCGCAGGCGTCTCAATTGGCCGAAACGCCTTCCAGCATGAAAAACCCGACAGAATGGTCGCCGCCCTGTCAAAAATGGTGCACCAAAACGCCAGCATTGAAGAAGCCACCGAAACTCTTAAAGGCTAAAATAGTTCACACGGTTAAGAATTTTTTGCGGCATTCTTTATGAAAACTGAATGTCCACATTGCAAGGCAGTTCAATGCATTCCTGATGCGTATCAGAACCAGCAAATCAAATGTTCTTCTTGCACAAAAGAATTCAATCCCAAACAATACTCATCTTGGCAACATTATCGTCTCATTATCATCAAAATTTTTCCTTATTTAGCTCTATGCTCTATCCTATCCTATCCCTTTCTCGCCTGGGCATACGCACCGCCTTATATGGTTTTTCTCAAATATCTTGTCCTCATAGCTGCTCTTATAGGTGCATCAATTTTTGTCAAAAGAATTATTGCGCGAAGCTATCCAATGCTTATCAAAACAGCGAATATTTGCCTTTTCCTATTAAGTATATTTCTCCTTTATACTTATACAAAAAATGACTACCGCATGGAATATGAGGAAAAAAATGGTTTTCAGATTTATAGTAAATATAAAAGATGGGGTCAGAATCTCTTTTGGCAAAGTATTTACAGCAAAGAAAACGATTTATGGTATCATACAGAAGGCAATTATTCTTCCAGACCTGGAACATATATATCTAAAAAGCATGGTCGATGGGAAATTACTTCTTGGTCTCTTTCAAATCCATCGGTAACTTTTATTATTCAACATAAATGGTACTGGTATGGCGAAGAGATAACTGAAGGTGAATGGATAGTACGCACTAAAAAATAGAAAAATTTTATTTTTTTTTGATTTCTGACGAACTGACCTATAGATTAGATTTATCAGCGAATATGGCTCTCTTGTTGCTTAGCTGAAGCTGTCTTGTAATCATCAGCCCGATGGCTGAGTTGATATGATTTGGTCACGTCCTGTTCTTATTTTCACCCCCCCAAAAGCGAATATCCGTGTAATACCTGTTATCTGTGGTTGAATAATAACAAGGATAGACTCTGTGTCCTCTGCGTCAAAAAGGTACGAAAGGAAAACAATTTTAATCGAGTTATTGTGCAGAAGCTGGATACTAACTACCGCCATCGTCTGTTGGCAAGCCAGCATTTTTTTTCATTTCTGTTCATCAATATGGCCGGCAAGTTCCAAAAGGGCGAATCGCAAAGCCTCTACGCAGCCGTCTGGGTGCCCTGGCAATTTATGCGGTTTTTGCTGTGCCTCTTCTATTCGCCTTTGAATCGCATCCATTACACCAACTGCATCAGATATGGATTGGTGCATGAGCCATTCGGCCAGATGATCGATATTATTCTCTTTACGAAGAGACTCCAAAGAATAAGCCATCTCTTTCAAATCCGATGAAGAGTAAAGCTGCACGTCACGCTCATGGGTAGTAAAATACCACTTATAGAACTCCAGGCTCTTTTTCAGCAACGGCGAAAATAACCAGTTAAATACCCGAACAAGAAAATCTGCATAGTAAGGAAAATTGTCAAATTCATTAACCATAAACAAATTTTAACATCATGTTAGTTAAATTGCAAGAGGGTAAAAAGCAGACACCGAAAGTATAACTTCTGCGCCTTCGACTTTCCAATGGAAAGATTCAAAATCACACTGTTATTATATCAGCGCCAAGGAACCTTATCAACATCTCTTTTTATATGACAGATTGACAAAAACCACAAAACGCTAGAATGGGCCATAGGCCATGCGGTATATGAAAGTGTGCACATTTTGGGAAATAGTTTGACAAAGCTTGCCAATTAGCGTTCAATCTTGTTAGAAAGGAAAATCTAACGTTAATCAAAGGTGAAGCAACAAATGAAAAAGCTGTGGGTAAATGCAGTACCGTACAACAAGGACGTCGTCATATCAGCCCTGGAAAGCGGGGCTGAGGCGGTAGTGCTGCCGGACGGTGATAGTGAAAAAGTACGCGAGTTCGGCAAAATCAAAACAGTCGAAAAAAGCGGCGACGTCAAACCCGGCGTCGACGTTGAGTTTGTCGATGTCTCCGGCAAGGCCGACGAGGACAAGGCAGCCGGCGTGCCCGACAATAAAGTCGTCGTGCTGCGAATGCTTGACTGGACGATTATCCCCATCGAGAACCTGCTTGCCCGCAGAGGTAAGAATCTGATGGTGCAGGTCGAAAACTCGGAGCAGGCAAAACTTATGGTCGAAATCCTCGAAAAAGGCGTCGACGGCGTTGTGCTGAACACAACCGACATAAACCAGATAAAGAAAACCGCCGAAATCATCCACGGCATATCTGAAAAAGTAACCCTCGTCACCGCTACGATAACAAGCACGAGGCAGCTCGGTATGGGCGACCGTGCGTGCCTTGATACCTGTACGCAGATGACACTCGGTGAAGGGATGCTGGTCGGCAATACAGCTTCCGGCTTCTTCCTGGTGCACTCCGAGTCGATTGAGAATCCTTATGTAGCAGCCCGGCCTTTCCGAGTCAATGCAGGGGCCGTGCACGCTTATACGCTTGCGCCTGGCGGAAAGACAAAGTATCTGGCGGACCTGAAAGCCGGCGACGAAGTGCTGGTGGTAGATTCAAAAGGCAAGACCCAAGTCGCCTATCTGGGAAGAAACAAGATTGAGAAAAGGCCTATGATACTCCTCGAGGCAGAGGCCGAGGGCGAGCCGATAAGCCTTGTTATGCAAAACGCCGAGACGATTCGATTGGTCGAACCCGACGGCAGGGCGATTTCGATTACAATGCTGAAGACCGGTGACAAGGTCCTCGGCCACATCGAAAAGGCCGGCAGGCACTTCGGTATGAAGGTCGACGAGACGCTTATCGAAAAGTAAATCTATAATTTGGCCCGACGATGCGATAAGTATCATCCTTACCGGCAGAGCTCAAGGGGCCTGCGTGGGTCTTTTTAGCGTCAGGTTGTATCGCAGCGCATCTTCAGGCTTTGCCCCCTCCGGGGCGGGGGCCTCGATGACCGCTTTATCGCCCGAACCGCTGTAGATAAATGCCTTGCCGGTAACAGGGTCTTTGGGAATCGAGCCGTCGGTGACATCTTTCAATCGAACTGGAAACTTCCCTTCGTGACTCGCCGCATAAAGCCGGAGCGCCTCGACCAACTGAAGCGCCACAACCTGCCGGTCGAGTTTCTTCATCATCACTCGAGTGCGGTCGTGAGCAGGCTTCAATTGCTTCTTGAGCAGGCTTCGAGTCCAGGGGTTGATGACTTGCCGCTTGAGGCCCTGCATCTCCTGCTCCATCTGGTTGGAAAGGTCGGCCAAAGGCCTTGGCAGCTTTTCAAACGCCCAATACAGATTCGGCGCATCGGCCTGTTGCACAAGCTCTTCTGCCTGGTCAAGTATCGATGCAGCTACAGCTATACCCACCAATCCCTGTATCAACATCGGGCCGTCAGTCAGGTGCCTCGCCAGCGAAAACCCCGTCTGCATCGTCTCAATCGCCTCGTTGTACCGGCCCTTGGCAATCTGGACCCGCGCCTCCAGCGCAAGAATAAACGCCAAGACGCGGTACTCGTCGTCGATACCCTTGACAAACGTACCCGGTTTTACAACCGGCCACTTTGCCTTTTTGCATTTGCCCGCCTGCTTTGCCGGCTCAAGCGCCCCTTTCAATCGCTGCAACGTTGCTTCGACCTCCTTAATCGGCAGCTTATCGAGCGGCATCTGAATCCACCTGCGAATCTTGTTCTGGTCCAGATTCTGCGGCAAAGAGGCTATAGCCTTGTCGTACAGTGGCAAAGCGTCCGCATCGACCAAATCCTCGGCCTTCGGCAAAAGCCCATACTTGTCTTTTTGCTGAGGAGCTTCGGCTGGATAAACGCTCAGGTCAACTGGTTGGCCGTGTGCGGCGAAGACACCGCCAGCCAGCAGCATAATCACGAAACAAGAAAAAGCCGGCTTCATAGCGTTACTCCCTTAATTCGAAATGCCCGATTTAATCAACCCGATTTGCACCCTTCCATACTATCAAAACCTGGGCATTACGCAAAGAGAATTCCGAGCACCCGGGCAATGGATTGCTTCTGCCGGCCCTGAAAAAGGCCCGCACAATCCAAAAATCCCGAATGACCGAAAAAAATGCTTGTTTGATAACCGCTGCTTATTGTATCATTGTGAGTTTCGTGGTTTTACTGACAGACCATTTGGAAGCATAAGTTTGGGAGGTCCGAAAGTGACAAATACGAGCGATATTCGCAACATCGTTCTTTTGGGGCACGCCGGGGCTGGGAAAACCTCGCTTGCCGAGGCTATCCTGCATAAAACCGGCGCCACAAACCGCCTGGGTAGTGTGGACGACAAAACCAGCATCTGCGACTACTACGACGAAGAAAAAGACCACCGGCACTCCATACAGTCCGCTGTCGTGTACACCGAGCACGCGGGCAAGCTCATCAACGTCATCGACACTCCCGGCTACCCGGACTTTATGGGCCCGGCCATACCGGCCATACCCGCCGCGGAAACTGCTGTCATCGTCATCAGCGCCGCGGCCGGTATCGAAATAAACACACGAAAATACTTTGGGCTGGCAACGGATGCCGGCAAAGCCCGCATCATCGTCATCAATAAAATCGACGCTGAAAACATTGACCTGGCAGGGCTCGTTAACAACATCCGCGAGAGTTTCGGGCCCCAGTGCCGCTGTGCCAACCTGCCCGCAGGAGACAACAAATCCGTCGTAGACTGCATCGAGAACGAATCGGGCGACTCGCCTGTAATGGACATTGCACAGGCCCACACCGACCTTCTCGAAAGCGTGATAGAGGCCGACGACGAGCTTATGGAAAAATATCTCGGCGGTGAAGAAATGCCTGCCGAGAATATCGCTTCGGTTTTCGTCAAGGCCCTCAACGCCGGAACGGTTATACCGATAGTCTTCACCGATGCAAGAAACGAAATAGGTGTTCTCGAATTGCTTGACATCGTCGCAAAATATAGCCCCTCACCCGTGCAGGCAAAGCCCGCGGAGCTAAAAGACGGTGAAGAATCAACCGAGTTGAAAGCCGACCCCAGCGCCCCTCTGGCCGGGCTGGTGTTCCGCGTAGGTTTTGACCCCCGCTCGAATATGAAATATTCGACTATCCGCATTTTCAGCGGCACCCTCAAATCAGATACAAATATAGTGCGCAATGATGAGAGAAGGACCCTGCGGCCGGGCCAGCCCCTGAAATCGCAGGGCGGCGAGAATAATGATATTGAGCAGGCGGTTGCCGGCGACATGGTAACCCTGGCAAAAGTGGAAGAACTTGCCATCGGCGACCTTATCCACGACGGAAGTCGCTCCGGCAAATTCCAATTGCCTCCGGTTCCCGAGCCAATGTTTGCTTTGTCGCTGGAGCCGGCCACCAGAGGTGACGAGCAGAAAATAGGTGTCGCTCTTTCGAAATTGTGCGACGAAGATATTTGTTTCAAAGTCGTGCGGGAGCAGCAGACAAACGAGCTGGTGATTAATGGACTGGGAGACCTGCACCTCAGAGTGGTGCTGGAAAAGATGCAGAGCCGGTTCAAACTCTCGGTCAACACGAAACAGCCGAAAATCCCCTACCGCGAGACCATCAGCGCCAAGGCCGAAGGGCATTACCGTCACAAAAAGCAGACCGGCGGCGCGGGCCAGTTCGGAGAGGTTTTTTTGCGGGTCGAACCTGCCGAAAGAGACTCGGACCCGTCGCTGCAGTGGAGTTGGGATATCTTCGGCGCGTCAATCCCGGGCCAGTTCGAGCCTGCCGTCCACAAGGGCGTTAACGATGTTATGCAAGCAGGTGTTGTCGCCGGATACCCGTTGCAGGATATTGCCGTCTCGGTCTACGACGGCAAGCATCATCCGGTCGATTCGAAAGAGGTCGCCTTCCGGGCTGCCGGCAAAGGTGCGTTCACCGACGCCATCAAGAATGCCAAGCCGGTACTCTTAGAACCCATAGTCAACATCGAAATCACGGTTCCGGCTGATAATATAGGTGACATCGCCGGCGATATCGCCGGCAAACGAGGACGGGTATTGGGTCAGGAGATGCTGGCTGGAAATATGCTCGTCATAAAGGCCCATGTCCCGTTGGCAGAGGTTACCCAGTACAGCAGCCAGCTAAAGAGCGTTACCGGCGGCCAGGGCAGCTACTCGATGTCGTTCAGCCATTATGAGCCTGTTCCTGCGAACGTGCAGCAGCAAATCGTCGCCGCCCACACAAAACAAAGGCAATCCGAATAGCTTGCTTTCTTCTATCGCCCGGCGGCGTTGCCGCAGCCATATTATCAAATATCGCCAAAGAGTCAAGCCAGCGGGCTGCCTGGGACGTTTGCATTTGCGGGTTTGAAATTGGGTTTGATTGGCTTTGTTTTTTTGGCGCTCGAAGGGGCGATTTTTGTTCGTAAGTGCTTGTTAGAGCTGAGGTTACGGTCATTATCATCCCTCCGGAAATTGGCTTTGTTTTGCATAAAAGGTATTGTTTTGTGCGCGCGGGTTGACCCCCCGGCAGAGGTGCCTTATAGGCACGGAGGATATTAGCTCAGAACTGGTAGCTCGTATTTGGTGAAGTTTGGCAAGGGTCGCGGCCTTTTTGCCAATTGGTTTTGAATTGGCTTTGTTTTTTGGCGCCTCCAGGGGTGGTTTTTCTTCATAAGTGCTTGTTAGAGCTGAGGTTACAGTCATTAGCAGCCCTCCGGAAATTGGCTTTGTTTTGCATAAAAGGTGTTGTTTTGTGCGCGCGGCTTCGTTTTTGGTGAATCTGCGCTGCGAGATGCGGGGGTGTTGCGTCGCGGTTTTTTTGATAGGCATAATTGCACCTGAAAAGTAAACGTGCAGGGGTACCGATGTACCCTTCATATTTAGGCCGACCTGCGCGTTTCGTGCGAAAATTCGGGTATTTTGCAGTCTTGGAAAATCGTAAGTGCTTATGTAGACAGGAGTAAGAATTTTTCAAAATTTTCGCTTTTTGCCGCTGGGTGCTTGCGCGTTTGTGTCGTTTTTTCAGCAGCAGGGTGAAGGTGTGGGAGACGAACACGAAGCTGGATGCCAACGGGGTAAGCTCGGCGGTCAGTTCGGGGTCGCTGTTTGCAGTTGCGGATTTGCCGGTAACACTGTATCTTGAGGGTGTTTCAGGCTCGGCGGATTTTAACGATACGGAGCTTAAGGCCGAGCACGCAACGTACGGCTGTAAGGACGTGGTGAAGGTGACGGTTTTTGAGGTAACTCTGACAGGGCTATTTGGCTACGGCGACCAGCAGAGTGATAATGAGAAGAAACACAGCAGCTTCCAACACAGTTCTGACAAGAACGGCAAGATTAGCTGGGATGATGGAAATGCAGACGGGGTAGTAGGACCTAACGACCCAAACTGTGAGTACTTTCACAACTGCATTGAGTTACAAGGGACAGTCAAGCCCTCGGGCGTCAATGCGCAAGTTGAGTTTGATGTTAAGCGTGAGAAATGGGGGAAAAGTTGGCGAATGCTCGATGGCGGGACGTGGGGTCTGATTCCCGGTTGTGACTGGACGCCCTGGGAGGGCGACGACGGGAGCGACATAGAAGAAGACCTGACCCCGTCAGCGGGGGATCACATATATGGTCTCGACGGTCCGGGATTTAACACGAGAGAACGAGGCCTATTCCATGATTACCTATGCTGTATCATTGATTTTAGAGAGTATGTGAAGGTGAGAATAGATGGCACATGGTACGATTGCTCCGGCTTTTACAAGTGGCACAGCAAATGCTACACCAAGCCCAAGGCTGGGACGACGTTTATGACGAGAGATTCGATTGGCCTACAGATACTGGGGAGTGGGTGGATAACAGTGCCAAATAGTCCTTGAGAATTGAAGGAGGCCTTATGATGAGAATCGCGATGGTTTTGGTATTATTCGCAGGATTGACCGTAGAGGCGATGTGTTTGGGAAGTAGCGAAGGTCGGCCAGGTTACCTGACGCAGCTAAGGTCGGCGGATCCGAAAGAGCGTGAAGAAGGCGCCCGAGCAATCAGTGGCCAGCAGAAGGCTCTGGTGGCGGAACTGGTTGCATTGGCATCTGAGGATGTTGAGCGGTTGCATCCGGAAGTTCCCAATTCGGCGTACCCCTGGCGCGATTCTAAGCATCTGTCGATTTTGTTGCTTGGGGAGTTGCGGGCTGTGGAGGCGGTGCCGGTACTGATAGAGGACATTGGGTACAAGAATCCGAGATCGATAGTGGCGACGGAGCCGCTGGACAAGGACGGTTGGTATCCTGCGGTGGAAGCGCTTTCGAAAATAGGAATGCCCGCAATAGAACCTATCATCAAGAAGCTTGGGGGGTATGATGAGGAATGTCTTGGGCGTGAGCTATGCTGCTGGGTCATCAAGAAGGTGCTTGGGCCGAGACTTGGGCGGGTGCGGTTGGAGATTGCTATTGAAGAGTCGAAAAAGCCAGAGGTGAAAAAGAACCTGCAGGCAGCAGTTAATAAGTACTTCCCGGCGAGGGAGGCCGAAGAAAAGTAGTGCGGCGGGGGGGAAGAGTTTTTATCCTTCGATTAGGCTCAGGACATGGTTTTTAGTTTTTAGTTGTGGGGAAGAAGGCAGGAGGCGGATTCTTTGTGATTGGTATCAGTTTGAAGTTAGGTTGGCTGAGGCTTTTTTTCGTCGGGCTTGGCACATCTCGCAGTTGCATATACCGACGTGTCTGAGGTGCGAGACGCCGGCTAACTTCTTTGTCTCGACGAGCTTGGCGCCCTTTGCTTCCATCTTGCGGAGCGCGAGCCTGGCCTCCCTGTTATTATGCAGACCTAACGCATCGATTACAACTTTTACCTTCTTGCCTCGCTGCAGCAGTCCCAGGGCGGTAGCCTTGACAGCCCCTTCGGCACTGGCGCCTATCAGAATAAACTCATCGGCGCGAACCTCGCTGAGCAGCCTTTCTATCCGAGGCTCATCGAACGGGTCCATGCATCTTTTGTGAAGTATCACCTGCCTGTAGCACTGGAGCAGGTCGGTGGGCAGGTCCGTGCTGCCGTCAGCGGGAAAGGATATGCGATTATTCAGGAGGGTATATCGTATCTTTTTCTGGCCGTCCGTGCCGTCGACACAGAAGCCCTCTCCGTTGCCGTTGCCGTTGTTGGGGTAGACTTCGCAGGTCGAGATTACGGGTATGTTATTGGAGCGCGCCCAGGCCATCACGCGCCGGACACGGCCGAGAATCCTGCGATGATTCCTTATGCAGAGCTTGCCGTCAGCCAGGAAGAAGTCTTTTTGCGTGTCAACATCAACAAGGATATGCCTGCGTCGTCTTTTGAGAAGCTGCCGAATCATCGTTCCGAGCTCCTTTTCATACCGAGCCTCCCATCCTATAGTTCCTACGCTGTATGCGTCCATCGGTTCAGCACCTTTCTTATCGAACAGCAAAAGAGACGACTTTAACGGCGAATGCGAACTAATCTACGCTGCGGTAGACTTTGCCCAGAGTCCCGCCTCTGTGTATAATGCCACCGGTGCGACTATCGGACTGAGACTCTTTGTCGGTTATACGCTGCGCAGTACGCAGTTCAAGTCAGGATATTCCTGATTTTGGGCGTAGATTTGTCTGAATCGTAAGGTGTTGCCTTGAGGTAAGATGCGAAAATGGCACGTAAGCTAAAAGATTACCCTTCGGTTGTTCTCAGGATAGAAGATTTTGACGGGCGAATCGACTTGGCGGCTGTTTTCGGACGTCAGGGAGCGGTGCACGTTGAAATCGGCTCGGGCAAGGCGGGCTTTCTCCTGAGCCAGGCAATGGCGCAGCCGGAGGCGAATTTCCTGGGCATAGAGCGCGCCCGCAAGTACTACCGATATGGCGTTGACCGCATCGGCAGATGGGCGCTGACAAACGTTCGAATAGTCCGCACGGATGCCGCCGAGTTTCTGGCACGCTTTGTCGGGGATGAATCGGTCGATTGTTTCCACGTGTATTTTCCGGACCCCTGGCCCAAAAGACGTCACCAGAAGCGCCGCTTCTTCTGCCAGGCGAATCTCGACGAGGTTGTGCGTACATTAAGGCGCGGCGGTATGATAAACGTTGCCACGGATTACGAGGAATACTTCCGGGAGATAAGGGACTTTTTGCTGTGTAATGAAGAACGTCTGGAACCGGCGCAATTTGTCCGGCCGGCGGGGGCCCGGAACGGCGAAGCGGTCGGCACGAATTACGAGCGCAAATACCGCAAAGATAACCGCACAATCTACACCATCGCCGCAAGAAAGATATAGCCTGGCAGGTAGAGCAGGGCGACGCGGCAGGTGCGGCAACAGGTGGAAAGGGCAAATTTTCACCGAATTGGTCCGGCGAAATATCCGATAAGGAATAGGTGGGGTATATTTGGCTGTTTGGAAGAGAGAAGACCGGACTGGGCGATATGAAGCAGGTGAATAACGGTTGTGAGAGTGACGAGGTGCTTCAAGAGGCTGAGGCTTCTGTTCTTGCGCGGGTGACGCCTCTGGCGCGGCAGATAAACTGTCTTGATATAAAGCGGATAGCGGCGGTATGCGTTGAGAACATTCCGCTGCTGACGGGCGCCCGATTTGCGTCCCTGTATGTGCTTGATGAGAGCAATAATATCCTTCATCTTCAGAAGTGCAATCATCCGTTCTTGATTAACAAGATAGTGTCGCTGAACCAGAATCCGCCTGGTCCGATGATTCTGGCGGTGAAAAGCAAAGAGCTAAT